>Ga0157372_10010107_pt1 | contig 10024 bp, 4 predicted proteins | sample C55metaG_FD_115307 | JGI IMG/M metagenome (GOLD analysis project Ga0157372, IMG submission 115307) | Corn rhizosphere microbial communities from Kellogg Biological Station, Michigan, USA - C5-5 metaG | ecosystem: Host-associated > Plants > Roots > Rhizosphere > Soil | place: USA: Michigan...
TGAGATCATTGCGCAGCAGAGACGGGGGCTCGTTCATGTTCATGATGAGCACATCGAGATCGCCATCATTATCGAAATCGCCGAAGGCACAACCGCGGCTGCTGTGCGGTGTCGAGATCCCAGGGCCGGCCGTCTCAATTTCCTCAAACGCGCCATTCCCCAGGTTCCGAAACAGCACGCGTGGCGTTTTGTACGGATACTGCGGCAGCCTGCGCTCGACCTCGGGATAGACGCTGCCGGTGACGAACAGCAGGTCCGGGTAGCCGTCGTTATCGAGATCGACCATGCCGGCGCCCCAACTGGTGAACCGCGTCTCCACGCCGACCTTTGCAGCGCGTGTCTCTTCATCGAAATTAGCCTTGCCATCGTTTCGGTACAGGCCACAGGTGTCGCCGATAAAGTGCGTCTTAAACAAATCCAGATGCCCGTCGAGGTTGTAGTCGCCGATCCCGACGCCCATGCCCGCCTGTTCCATGCCGTCATCGCTGAGCGCAACGCCGCGCATCACGCCCTCTTCGCGAAACGTTCCGTCGTGGTTGTTCATGAAGAGGAGGCTCGGCGTGGAGTCACACGCGACGAAGATATCGGGCCATCCATCCTCGTCGAAGTCGGCCGTCACTACCGTCATACCGTAGCTCTCGGTGGCGCCGGCGATGCCCGCCTCTTTTGTCACCTCGGTGAACGTGCCGTCGCCATTGTTGCGATAGAGCAGATGCCGTCCAGCAGGCAGGCCGCGCGGGCCGCAGTTCACCGGAATGCCTTTCCAGTTGCAGGTGGAAGTGGCTCCGGGCACGGGCGCATGCTCGATCGAGAAGCGAATGTAGTTCGAAACAAAAAGATCAAGGTGCCCGTCGCGGTTGTAATCGACCCAGGCGCAGCCCGCGCCCCATCGCGGCGGGCCGGAGTCGAGGAACCCTGCCTCTTTCGTCACATCCGTGAACGTGCCATTCCCGTTGTTCCGGTACAACCGGTTCTGCCCGAAGTACGTGCAGAAAATATCGTCGAAGCCGTCGTTGTTGTAGTCCCCGACGCAGACGCCGTTGGCCCAGCCGACCGCCTTCAGTCCAGCCTTCTCCGTAACGTCTGTGAATGTGCCATCGCGATTGTTCCTGTAAAGCCGATTCGTCGCCTCCGGCGAAGCCCCTTCAAGGCGCGTTCCCGAGAGCAGGAAAATATCCATCCACCCGTCGTTGTCGTAATCGATGAACGCGCAGCCGCACCCGTTTGCTTCGAGGATATATTTCTTGGACTCGACTCCACCGTAGATGACGGGTGCGCGCAGGCCTGCCTCTGCGGCGACGTCGGTAAAGTGTGCGTTGAAAGGCCGTCCCGAAGGAACAGGCTTTGCCTGCGGCTTGACGTCGTGCGAGGCGATGCCGCTCTGATTCTGAGCGAGAAGCTGTTCAGCGGTTGCACAGAGAGACAGCAGGACAAAGGAGCGGCGGGTAATCGTCATGAGGCCGTGGTCGTGGCTCCCATTATCCTCACCCGCGTTCTACGAGTAAAGGCTTTCACGCATTCGCATCGAGGCTCTCCTAATGAGGCTCGTTCGCGGGTGAGACGACCAGTTTGTACCGATTGCGCTCCGCCTCTTCACGACTGGCGTTCTGCCGGGATCGCGCCAGCCGCTTCAGCAGCTCGGGAATTTCCTTCTGTTCCCCCATCTTTCTGAGCGCGCGCACCAGATGGTAGAGCGCGGTCTGGTCATCAGGACTCTGCTCGAGGACCGCGCGGCATTGTTTCGCGGCCAGGGCGTCCTGGCCGGAATCCAGGTAGTACTTTGCCAGCACGTTGTGCGCCGCCGTCAGCGATGGATCCAGGGCAACGGCCTTCTTTGCCGACGCAAGGCCCTGCGCGAATTCCGGCGAGCCAGCATCGGGCGCCTTCTGCGAAATGATCGCTGCCTGCAAGTACCACAGAAAGGCGTCCCCTGGCTTCCTGGCGAGCCTGGTGCGTACAGTGGCCAGTGCCTTGTCAGGATTATTCTCGTTGCGCTCTTCGGCAACCAGACCCTGCGCCACTGCGGTCAATCCCTGCCGCGGATTGAGTGCCTCGGCTTTCTCGAAATCCGCCTCGCCCTTCTCGTACTGCGCCATCTGCACGTAAAGAACACCGCGCGCCAGATACAGATCAGCTGCTGCCGGCTGGAGCTTCAAGCCGGCGTCGATCATCTCGATCCCGGCCTGAAACGACTGATGATCCATTGCTAAATCGGCAAAATCAACGTAGAGGGCCGTGTTCTTCGGATCGCGCACGATCGCCTCGCGCAGGACTTTCACCGCGTTCGGCGTGTCATGATTGGCTTCGTACACCGCCGAAGCGAGCTGCAGCGTATCTGCATCCGGAGAGGATTCGAGCAGTGGCTGTAAGGTCACCAGTGCAGGCTGCGGCTGATCCGCGCTGAGCTGAGCGGCCACTAACGCTCGCCGGGCACGAGCATCGCTCGGATGCGCATCCACCAACGCCTGAAACACCTGCACAGCCTTTGCCCTTTGCTTCACTTTCATGAGGCAGAAACCGTACTCCTGCAGCGCGCCCGGCTGCGAGGCCAGCGCTGGTTCGCTCGCGGCGAAATGCTGTACAGCTCCGGCGCAATCTCCGCGCTTGAAGTCGAGCACCGCCAGCATCGCATGACTCGTCACGTCATCGGGGCGCACGCGCAGAACATGCTCCAGGAGCGGAGCCGCAGCAGGATTGCCGACTTCAAATTGCAGCTGGGCGGCGCCTTCGAGGGCGGGCAGGTAGTCAGGAGAGATCCGGAGTGCCGCTTCGTATGACGCCAGCGCCAATTTGCGATTGCCTTTGCCGGATTCGGCAAGGCCCTCCAGCATCCGCAGTTGGGGATTTCTGGGCGACTGCTCAATGGCAGGCCGCAGCAGAGCAAGAGCCGTGTCGAAGTCCCCGCTGCGCAGCGCTGCCGTTGCCGAGCGCACAGCGTCGGAGGGCGTCTGCCCCAATAGGGGGGAACCCAGCAACAACATGCCTAAGACCGCTCCGGCTCCCCACGCACCCCAGCTGCCCACAATTCGATGGATTCTCCGGTCCAACACAATAGAGCGCCGTTTCTGGTTGCATACTACTCCCGTGCGGCGGGGAAACGTTCTCTTGACACAGCCCTGCTGGTGAATCTAGAACGGACCCGTCCGGCATCCCGAGGTTGACCATGAAGAATTCGATCACGCGTCGCAGTTTCCTCGCCGCCTCAGCGGCTTCTCTCGTTCCCGCTGCCAGCGCGTCCGTGGTTCAGGGCTCAAGCGGTATTCTGTCGATGCTCGGCACCGACGCCACGACCCGGCCCACGGAAGACTGGAAGAAGGCCGGGGTACTGGATCTTTCGAACTCACCCCATGCGCGCCTGAAGACGGTTCCGGTTTCTGCCGTGACCATACGCGGGGGATTCTGGAGCAAGCGGAGAAAGACCAACGTCGACTCCAGCATACCCAGCATGCACGACGAGTTGATCGAGCACGGCCGGATGGACAACTTCCTCCGCCTCGAAGGCAAATCGAACGCCCCGCAAAAAGGCCCGGTCTACTCGGATTCCGACATCTACAAATGGCTCGAAGCGGTTGGCTTCGCGCTCCAGTCGGGCGACCTGCCGGATCTGCATCGTACCGGCGAGACGATGATCCGCCAGGTAGTCGCCGCGCAGGAGCCCAGTGGTTATCTTGACACCTATTACCAGGACGATCGCCGCAGCCTGCGCATGCTGCCGGCGACGCAAACCACCGGACACGAAACCTACTGCCTCGGGCACATGCTTCAGGGTGCTATCGCCTGGTATCGTGCCACGGGAAATGCGACGCTGCTGGATGCCGGCATTCGCTACGTCGACAACTTCCTGCTACCGAACTACGGCCCTGCCCCGAAGAATCCGATCGTTGCCGGCCATCCTGAGATCGAGATGTCTCTGATCGAGTTGTACCGCACGACGGGCAATCGACGGTATCTGGATCTCGCTGGATACATCCTGCACGGCGACAACCGTGTTCCGCTCACCGACCGGCAGATCACCTACATGTTCTGCGGGATTCCCTTCACTTCCCGCACGAAACTCGAGGGTCACGCCGTGCGTGCCATGTACGCCTGCTGCGGCGCAACCGACTACTACCTCGAGACTGGCGATCCCGAGTACCTCAAGGCTCTGAATGCGCTGTGGGATGACCTTGCGCAGCATCAGCTCTATATCACCGGCGGCGTGGGAGCGCGCGAGGCGGGCGAAGCCTTCGGCGATGCCTACGAGCTGCCCAACGCCCGTGCCTACGGCGAGAGCTGCGCTGCCATCGGCAACATGATGTGGAACTGGCGCATGCTTGCCGCCACCGGCGATGCAAAGTTCACCGACGTCATCGAGCGCGCTCTCTACAACGGCATCAACTCCGGCATGTCGCTCGATGGCCGCACTTATTGCTATCGCAACCCGCTGGCCTTCGATCCCTCCGGCGATTCCAGGGATCGTCATCTGACCGAGGGCAAGATTCGTAATCCCTGGTACGACACCACCTGCTGCCCGCCCAACCTCGAGAGGACCTTCGCTTCCCTGCCCGGCTATTTCTACAGCACCAGCGATGACGGCCTCTATGTCCATCTTTACGACAACTCCGAGTTGAACTGGCGTCTCCACGACGGCAACGGAATTCGCGTCGTACAGCAGACACGGTATCCGTGGAACGGGGACGTGCAGCTTGAAGTGAGCCCGGCGCAACCGGCGGAGTTTGCCGTTTATGTCCGCATTCCGTCCTGGTCAAACCACAGCACGGTCCGTGTGAACGACGAGGTCGTAGCGGGCGCGAAAGCAGGAAGCTATCTCCCCATCCGCCGTCACTGGACAGCTGGGGACCGCATCGCGCTCTCCTTCGATATGGACCCGCAAATCCTTCGCGCCAATCCCGCCGTCACAGAAAACACGGGGCGCGTTGCCTTCCAGCGTGGTCCCGTGGTCTTCTGCATGGAAGGTCTGGACCAGCCGGATCGTCCAAATCAGCGCAACCTCGCGGGGTTCTCGGTTGAATCCAGCGGAGCCACAAGCGCCAGCTACGATCCGAATCTGCTCGACGGAGTGGTCGTCCTGCAGCATGAGGGTAGCCACGCGGAAATTCCACCCTCAAGGGCGCTCTACTTCGCTGCCGAGACGCCTCAGCCGCAGACGTCCCCCGCGAACCTGAAGCTGATCCCCTACTACGCGTGGGCCAACCGGGCACCGTCGGAAATGCAGGTGTGGATCCCGTATATCCGCACTTAGTCGCCACCGTTCGTACGTGATGCCGCTGAGTCGGGGGTTATCCCATTTCCGATGCAAACAAAAAAACTCGTGCCTCAGCAGCCGTGACCCAGCTGACCCGCAGGTCGGTGCTGGGCGGCGTGGCGGCCGGCATTGGAGAGTTGTTGTTCCAGACTCAGCTACGTGCGGCAACAGCGCTTGTGGCAAAAACCGGTAAGCCCGGTGAACTCGACCTAACCCTGACAGCTCTGACGCCGCACATCCTGCGCATCAGCATCGCTCCCACGGTTGCGCCGCCGCCCACGAACGAACTGGGCGTATTGGAGAGCCGGCATCCCGTGCCGATCGCGGGCCAGGGAGAACATGTCGCCTGGGGGCAATACGGCATTCGCGTGGAGCACGATCCGCTGCGTATCACAGTAACCGATGCAGCCCAGCAGATTCGACAGGAGATTCAGTTCGACACCGACAGCACCACAGTGCGCTTTCGCCTTGGCAACCAGCCGCTCTTCGGACTGGGCGAGGGTCTCGTCGGTCCTGATCGTCGGGGCACGCGCGATGCAATGCGCAATGGCGAAGCCTCGCACGACCTGCGCACCGCCGGATCGCGCGTGCCGATTCCCTGGCTGATCAGTCCGGAAGGATGGGGCCTCCTCATTGGCCAGCCAATGGGAATCTTCGACTTCACTGGCGACATGGGTGTAGTGCGCTCGCCGGTGGCCACGTCAACACGCAACGTGTATCTGATTCTTGGCGACACGGCGGAAATTCTCCGCGGCTATGCAGACCTCACCGGTTATCCGCACCTGCCGCCGCTCTGGTCCTTCGGCTACATGCAGTCGCATCGAACCCTCGCCAGCCGCGATGAGGTGCTGGGTATTGCGAAGACCTTTCGTGAGAAGAAACTGCCGTGCGATGCCCTGATCTATCTCGGCACAGGATTCTGCCCCTCAGGCTGGAACACCGGACACGGTTCGTTCACCTTCAACGCGGATGTCTTTCGCGATCCTGCGGAGATGCTCCGCCAGATGCATGCTGAGCAGTTCAAAGTCGTGCTCCACGTCGTGCCGCCGTACGACTTTCACGGCAGAATCACCGACACCGGTTCCGCGGCCCGCACGCCTGGCGACGCAGTCCCGTACTGGGCCGAGCACATGCCGGCCGAGCAGATCGGGATCGATGGCTGGTGGCCCGATGAGGGTGACGACCTGCCCGCGGAAGCCCGCCTCGAGCGCAACCGGATGTACTGGGACGGACAGTTCCGGGCCCACCCCGAGCGCAGGCCGTTCGCGCTCCACCGCAACGGCTACGCCGGATTGCAGCGTTACGGCTGGCTCTGGTCGGGCGACATCGACTCCACCTGGAAAGCACTCGCGGCTCAGGTGATCAACGGGATCAATGTGGGGCTGTGCGGAATTCCCTACTGGGGTACGGATACGGGCGGATTCTTCCCGACCCACGAATTGACCCCCGAACTCTACATCCGCTGGTTCCAATTCAGCGCCTTCTGTCCTCTCTTCCGCTCGCATGGCCGCGCCTGGAAGCTGCGCCTGCCCTGGGGGTGGAACACCGGCGATCCCGGTCCCCTCGAAGGAGCTGAAACCCTGGGCGCCTGGCCCTCACCCCGGGACCTGCACAACACTGAGGTGGAGCCGATCTGCCGCAAGTATCTCGAACTTCGTTATCAACTGCTCCCTTACCTCTACTCGGCGGCAGAGCAAACGCATCGAACGGGATTACCGCTGATGCGAGCTTTGTGGACGGCATTTCCGCGCGACGCCCGATGCCTTGCAGTCGCCGACCAGTACCTTCTGGGAGATCATCTGCTCGTTGCGCCGGTCCTTGAAGCAGCCGCGACACACAGGAAAATTTACCTTCCCTCGGGAACCTGGTGGGACTACTGGACGAACGAGCGGGTCAGCGGCGGCATCGAACTGAACCGCGACGTTGACCTTGCGACGATCCCACTCTATGTTCGCGCCGGCGCCTGCATTCCAATGGGACCGGTACGGCAGTATGCGATGGAACCGAGCACAGAGCCCCTTACCTTGCAGGTTTATCCTGGAGCAGATGGCCGCTCGACTTTGTACGAGGATGACGGAATCAGTTTTCGGTACCAACAGGGCGACTTCACGAAACTCGAATGCTCCTGGGACGATGCCTCGAGAACCCTGAGAATGACCTCGTCCAGGCCAATTCCGCCATCGCGAGCAAAGAATGTGCGAATCCAGGCGATGGATAAGGGAACGGTCAAGCGGATGACCATCGCACATCAGTCCACGACCCTCGAACTATAGGACTGCGGCCGTGAAATATGTAGCTGGACCATGCTCTCCGGCGATAGGATTCCAGTATCACCTCCAGGCACACTCCCCATGGTTGATCAGCAAGAACGTCTCAGTGACGCGGTCGGAAACAAGTACCTCATTCTCTGCCGCATCGGCGGCGGCGGGATGGCGCAGGTCTACCTTGCGCGCCACCGGGTCCATGGCGGACTCTTCGCCATTAAAGTCCTCGCCGAGCATCTGGCGGGTGACCCGCGAATCGTCGGGCGGTTCGAGCATGAGGCGCGCATGGCAGCCTCGCTCGCCAATCACCCGAACATCGTACCGATCTTCGACATTGGCGAGGGCAACGGTCTGCATTATCTCGTCATGCAGTTCATCGCCGGCGAGGACATGGCCAGCGTGCTGCGCCGCCTCGGCCGGCTGAACATTCCGGCGGCCGCGAATGTGATGGCGCAGGCAGCCGAGGCGCTCTCCTGCGCAGAGACCCGCCGTATCGTCCACCGCGATCTGAAGCCGGCCAACATGCTGCTGGATGAGACGGGCCGCATCAAGCTGCTCGACTTCGGGATCTCGCGGATCAACGATCTCTCCGACGGCCTGACGCGACCCGGCGAAAGCCTTGGAACTCCGCTCTACATGAGTCCCGAGCAGATTCGCGGGGAAGCCTGCGACATTCGCAGCGATCTCTACTCCCTGGGCGTCGTCTTCTTTGAGCTGCTCTGCGGGCGCCGCCCCTTCGAGAACGAATCGGTAACCGCGATCCAGATGGCGCACCTGACGACGCCCGCGCCGTCGCTGCAAAGTGTCGATCCGGCGCTGCCTGAGCCCTGCGACGTCATCGTGCGGAAGCTCCTCGCCAAACGACCGGAGGATCGCTATCAAAGCACCGCGGAGCTGCTCCAGATTCTGACGACCTACGGTGCCAGCAGCGGTCCGGGAGATTTGCGCCCCGCCATCGATCCGGCGCTCCAGCAGGCGATCGACCGTGCCCACGAATTGCCGCTCGACCATCAGACGCCCGTCGCCGTTGCTCCGGCCGTTGCAGGATCCTACGATCCCACGTCGTTGATCGCACCGCCAAACGGTAGCCCAGCCTCGGCAACTCCCGTCGCCCCCGGAATTCCTCCAGCGGTAAAAGGTGCCCCGGTTGCACCCACACCTGCCGCGCCTTCTGCGGTGGATGCGCAGGCGACCAAGCCACCCACCCGGCGCTGGATCCCGCTCGCCGTGGTCGCATTTGTCCTTGTAGCCGCTGCGATTGGTGTCGGACTGTGGCTGCACCAGGGAAAGCAGGCGCAATCAGGGCTCGTGCCGCCGGCAGCCCCGCCGAGCGCACCGCCTCCACCAGTCGCCTCTCTTCCACCCGAGATCACGACAGCGAATGGCCGCATGCTGCTCGTCTCGGCGGGCGCGTTTCAGTTCGGCGATGCGCCGGGGCAGGACGTGGTGCTTCCCGCCTTCTACATCGATGAGACAGAAGTATCGAACGCGGCCTATCATCGCTTCTGCGACGCCACGGGCCACGCGCCGCCACCGAGCCCCGATTACGAAACACATCCCGATTACCCGGTGAGTGGCGTATCGTACCAGGACGCGTCTGCCTACGCCGCCTGGGCCGGCGAGCGGCTTCCCACAGAAGAAGAATGGGAGAAGGCCGCGCGCGGTACGGACCGGCGTACCTATCCCTGGGGCAATGCCGCGTGGGATAACAGTGTCCCGACCGCGCTGCAGCCCGTTACTGCAAACCCTTCACGTCGCAGTGCAATTGGTGCTTACAACATGGCCGGCAACGTCTGGGAGTGGACCGCGTCGTCATACAGTCCAACCGAGGCGGATACTGCTAATATGAAGCGGCTGCTAAAGGGCCAGCAGTTTTCCAGCGAATGGCGCATCATCAAAGGCGGCAGTTTTGCGCGTGGGGACAGCAACGATTTTGCGGTGACAGCGCACCGTGGACTGCCCGTCGATGCGCGCTCGCCCTGGATAGGTTTTCGCTGTGTGCGGGGCGCTCCTCCCGCATAGAACCCGAGGATTGCTGAAGCTGCTGCTTAATTCCCACGCTGAGGACCGATTCATGACCGCTCGCAGGACGTTTTCTCTGACCGCACCGTTGCTCCTGCTTTTGCCGTGGAGCCTTTCAGCCCAGCAGCACCCTGCCGTGAGAGACGCGTTCTGGTCTGCAAGCGACCTGATTTCCGTCGCTCCGAATCCCGCCTCTCATCGCCATCCCACATCACATGCGCGCAGCCATTCGCCGTCCGCAAACGAAGCTGCATCTGCTGCGCCGAACCGTGCTGACGCCGCTGCTTCTTCTGCGACACCCGCGGCGAAGATGCAGCTTGTCAGCGATAACGGCTATGGCGCTGCCCCCCACCTTGTACGCACCGCCGAGAATCGCCTGGGCCTGCCTTGCTCGCTCTTGCTGCGCGACGCCGAAGGTCAATATGCCGAGGTCGCACCGGGTACCGTCTTTCACAGCGGTGATCACATCCGCCTCAGCCTGCTCGCGAACGAA
>Ga0157372_10010109_pt1 | contig 10024 bp, 7 predicted proteins | sample C55metaG_FD_115307 | JGI IMG/M metagenome (GOLD analysis project Ga0157372, IMG submission 115307) | Corn rhizosphere microbial communities from Kellogg Biological Station, Michigan, USA - C5-5 metaG | ecosystem: Host-associated > Plants > Roots > Rhizosphere > Soil | place: USA: Michigan...
GGCGGATTGCGGAACACGCTGCCCGCGTTCGGCAGCGACAGCGGCTGCGTCGCGATGCGCTGCGCGAGCAGCGTCTTGATCTGCGCGCGCGCCGTCGCGATGTCGCCGGGCGGGAAGCGGAACCAGGCCGCCGTGAACGGTTGCGAAAGCCGCGTGCCATCCGCGTTCTGCACGCTCCGGTAGCCGATCCGATAGTCGGAGGGTGTACGGATCGCGAACGTGCCGCTTCGCGGGAGCGTCTCGACGCGCGCCACGTGGCGCCACGTCTCGCCGCCGTAGCAGCCCGCGTTCATCGCGAGCGCGCCGCCGACGGTCCCCGGAATGCCGGCGAGGAATTCGGCCTCCGCGCATCCATGCATCGCCGCGAAGCGTGCGAGCTTGGGGCTCGCGACGCCGGCGTCCGCATAGATCAGGCCGTCGGCGACCGCGAGCGCGGCGCCGGGGTTGTGCATCAGCACCACGGCGCCGCGGATGCCGCCATCGCGGACCAGCACGTTGCTGCCGAGACCGAGCATCGTCAGCGGCATTGCGGCGGGCAGGCCCATCAGGAACTGCGCGAGGTCGTCGCGATCCGCGGGCGTATACAGCAGGTCGGCGTTGCCCCCGACATGCCACGTCGTGTGCCGTGCGAGCCGGGCGTCGCGCACGAGCTTGCCGCGAAGCGCTGCGAATGCGGTCGGTTCGTGCATGATCATGCGGCAACGCTCTTCAACTGTGCAGGCACGCTGCCGATCGAGCCGGCACCCATCGTCAGCACGACGTCCCCGTCGCGCGCGACGTCGCGGATCGCGTCGGCAACGCCGCCGACCGATTCGACGAAGACCGGCTCGACGCGGCCGGCGACGCGTACGCCCCGCGCAAGTGCGCGACCGTCGGCGGCGACGATCGGCGCCTCGCCCGCCGGGTAGACGTCGGTCAGTACGAGCGCATCGGCGCTTCCGAGCACGCGGACGAAGTCCTCGAACAGGTCGCGCGTGCGCGTGTAGCGATGCGGCTGGAATGCGAGCACGATGCGCCGCCCCGGAAAGCTTTCGCGGGCGGCATCGAGCGTCGCCGCCATCTCGGCCGGATGGTGGCCGTAATCGTCGATCAGCGTGAACGTGCCGCCGTCGGCAAGCGCGACGTCGCCGTGGCGCTCGAAGCGGCGGTCGACGCCCTTGAAATCCGCGAGCGCCCGCGCGATCTCGCCGTCGCCGACGCCCACTTCCCGCCCGACGGCGACTGCAGCCAGCGCGTTGCGCACGTTGTGCACGCCGGCGAGCGCCAGCTCGACAGGCAGCGGCGGCATGCCTTGCGCTTGCGCGACGAAGCGCACGCGCCCGCCGGCGTTGACGACGTCGACGGCACGCAAGTCGGCATCGTCGGAGAAACCGTAGGTGACGACCGCCTTCGCGATTTCGGGGACGATCGCGCGCACGTGCGGATCGTCGATGCAGAGCACGGCGACGCCGTAGAACGGCAGCCGTTGCAGGAAGTCGACGAACGCGCGCGACAGCTTCGCGAAATCGTGGCTGTACGTCTCCATGTGATCGGCGTCGATGTTCGTGACGACGGCGAGCACGGGCGTCAGGTAGAGGAACGACGCGTCCGATTCGTCGGCCTCGGCGACGAGGAATTCGCCGTGGCCGAGACGCGCATTCGCGTCGGCCGCAAGCAGCCGCCCGCCGATGACGAACGTCGGATCGAGCCCGCCCTCGGCGAGCACCGACGCGATCAGGCTCGTCGTCGTCGTCTTGCCGTGCGTACCCGCGACGGCGATCCCCTGCTTGAGCCGCATCAGCTCGGCGAGCATCAGCGCGCGCGGCACGATCGGAATGCCGCGTTCGCGCGCGGCGAGGACCTCCGGGTTGTCTAGGGGGACCGCGGTCGAGACGACGACCGCGTCGGCACCTTCGACGTTCGCCGCCGCGTGGCCGGTCGCGATCTCGACGCCGAGCGCGCGCAGGCGCCGCGTCGCCGCGCTTTCGTGCAGGTCCGAGCCCGATACGCGATAGCGCTGCGTTGCCAGCACTTCGGCAATGCCGCTCATCCCGGCGCCGCCGATGCCGACGAAGTGCACGCGCTTGACCTTATGTCGCATTCCGGTGTTCACCCGCGAGTGCAATGCACGCGTCGGCGACCCGATCCGCCGCATCGCGCTTGCCGACGCGGTGCGCGTTGATCGCCATCGTCAGCGCATCCGCTCGCCGCAACGCGCGAAGAACGCCGGCTAGTGGTTTGTCGCGGCCGAGCAGTTCAGGCTGCGTCATCACGATCGCCGCGCCGGCGTCGAGCAGAAAGCGCGCGTTCGCCGTCTGCTCGTCGGCGATCGCACCGGGCAGCGGCACGACGATCGCTCCCAATCCCGCTGCCGCGAGCTCGGCGATCGTCAGCGCGCCGCCACGACACACGACGAGATCGGCCCATGCATAGCGCGCTGCCATGTCGTCGATGAACGGGACGCACTCCGCGTCGACGCCGGCGTCTGCGTACGCCTGGCGTACGTGCTCGATGTGCCGCGCGCCTGCCTGGTGCACGACCTGCGGCCGCTCCGTCGCCGCAATGGCGGCGAGCGCCGCCGGAAGCGCGTCATTGATCGCGGCGGCTCCGAGACTGCCGCCGACGACGAGCACGCGCAGCGGACCGCTGCGATCGGCAAAGCGTGCAGCAGGCGCCGGCAGCGCGACGATCTCGTCGCGAAGCGGGTTGCCGACCCACGTCGCGTGCGCGGACTTCCCGCGTATCGCGTCGGGGAAGCCGAGCAATACGCAATCCGCGCCATAGGCGAGGATCCGATTCGCGAGGCCCGCGACGGCGTTCGCGTCGTGCACGATCAGCGGCTTGCCGCTCGCAACGCCCATCAGCGCGCCGGGAAACGAGGCGAAGCCGCCGAAGCCGAGTACGACGTTCGGCCGGCGGCGGCGTATGACGCGCACGCTCTCGATGCACGCGCCAAGCAGCGCGAACGGCCCTAACACGAGCGTTCGCAGTCCCTTGCCGCGCACGCCGCGGAACGATACCGGCTCGAAGTCGACGCCGTGCTCCGGCACGAGCCGCGCCTCCATGCCGTCGCGCGTGCCGAGCCAGAACACGCGGCAGCCGCGCGCGATGAGCTTCGCCGCGACGGCGAGGCCCGGGAACACGTGTCCGCCGGTGCCGCCCGTCGTGATCATCACGGTGGCGCTCATTCTGTGAAACCCCTGAGCAACCGCCTATTCTCGTAATCGATCCGCAACAGGATCGCGACCGCGATGCAATTCGCGACGATGCCGCTGCCGCCAAACGAGAGCAGCGGCAGCGTGAGGCCCTTCGTCGGCAGCACACCCATGTTGACGCCCATGTTGATGAACGTCTGGACGCCGATCCACACGCCGATGCCCTGTGCGACGAGCGCGGCGAACGGTCGCGACAGCCGCGCCGCCTGGCGCCCGATCGCGTACGCGCGAAACAGCAGCCACGCGAAGAGCGCCATCACGGCCACGACGCCGAAGAAGCCGAGCTCCTCGGCGATCACGGCAAGCAGGAAATCGGTGTGCGCTTCCGGCAGGTACAAGAGCTTCTCGACGCTCGCGCCGAGCCCGACGCCGAACCACTCGCCGCGGCCGAACGCGATCAGCGAATGCGAGAGCTGGTAGCCCTTGTGCAGCGGATCGGACCACGGATCGAGGAAGTTCGTGAGCCGCTGCACGCGGTAAGGCGCCGCGATCAGGATCGCCGCGAGCGCGACGGGCAACGCCACTGCGAGGCCGAGGAAGAGCCGCCAGTCGAGGCCGCCGACGAACAGGATGCCGAACGCGATCGCGAGAATCACGACGAAGGCGCCGAAGTCCGGCTCGAGCAGCAACAGGCCGCCGATCAGCACCATCACGGCGCAAAGCGGCGCGAAGCCGCGCAACAGCGTCTGCCGCAGCGGCTGCTCGGCGTGCAGGAACGCGGCCTTGCGCACCGCGTAGCTCGCCGCATAGAGCACGGCGGCGAGCTTCATGAATTCCGACGGCTGGATATTGAAGACGACGAGCGAGAGCCAGCGCTTCGAGCCGTTCACCGACTTGCCGATGCCGGGAACGAGCACGAGGACGAGAAGCGCCGCACCGGCGATGAAGCTCCATGCAGCGACGCGCTGCCACACCTTGACGGGGATCTGGAACGCGAAGAACGCCGCGGTGAGCCCGAACACGAGGAACAGCGCGTGGCGGGCGAGGAAATACCATGCGCGATAGCCGGTGTGCGGCGACGCCTCGGCCATCGCGATCGACGCCGAGTACACCATCACGAGACCGAACGCGAGCAGGATCAGCGTGCACCACGCGAGCGACAGGTCCCACGTCATCATCGCGCGCGGCTCGCGCGGCAGCGGAGAAAGCGGCGGCCGCCGCAGCGTCGCGCTTGCAGTCAGTCGCTTACGCATCGACGTCCGCCGCCAGGCGCGCGTTGACGAGATCGGCGAAGCGCCGGCCGCGCTCGACGTAGTCGCGGAACTGGTCGAGGCTCGCGCACGCGGGCGACAGCAGCACCGCGTCGCCGGGGGACGCGAGGTCGATCGCGCGCTCGACGGCGAGCGCGAGCGTGCCGGGCGTCTCGACGCGAACGGGACTGCCGGCAAGCGCGCGCTGGATCTGCGGGGCATCGCGTCCGATCAGCAGCACGGCACGGCAGGCGCGATCGACGGCGGTGCGCAGCGGCGCGAAGCTCTGGCCCTTGCCGTCGCCGCCTGCGATCAGCACGACCGGACGGCCGATGCCTTCGAGCGCCACCTGCGTCGCCGCGACGGTCGTGCCTTTCGAATCGTCGACGTAGAGCACGCCGCCCGCATCGGCGATCGGCGCCATCCGGTGCGGCAGTCCGCGAAACGCGGCGAGCGCATCCTGCATCGGACGGCCGAGCTTCGCCACCGACGACGCGAGCGCGAGCGCCGCGAGTGCGTTCTGCACGTTGTGGCGACCGACGAGCGCAAGACGCGACGCCTGCATGATCAGTTCGCCGCCGCGCGCGAGCCACGTGCCGTCGGCGCGCTCGACCAGTCCCCATTCCTCTTCGGACAGCGGCACGCTGGCGCCGAAGGTCTGCACCGTGCGTCCCGGCAGCCGCATCAGCCGCACGATCGGATCGTCGCGGTTGATCACCTGCACGTTCGCGTGCATGAAGATCCGCGCCTTCGCCCCGGCGTAGTCGGCGATGCCCGGGTAGCGATCCATGTGATTGGCCGATACGTTCAGCACCGTCGCGGCGACCGGCCGCAAGCTCGACGTCGTCTCGAGCTGGTAGCTCGAAAGCTCGAGGACGAACACGGCGGGCCATCGGGCGCCGGCTTCGATCGTCGCGAGCGCGTCGAGCACGGCATGTCCGATGTTGCCGGCGACGATCGTCGACAGGCCGGCGGCTTGCGTCAGCGCGCCGGTCAGCGACGTCACCGTCGACTTGCCGTTGGTGCCTGTCACGGCCAATACCTTCTGGTCGGCCGGCAGCGCGCGCGCGAAGAGCTCGATGTCACCGACGATCTCGACGCCTGCCTCGACCGCCGCGCGGATCGCCGGCTGATGCTGCGACACGCCCGGGCTGATCGCGATCAGGTCGGCGCCGTCGAACGTCGCATCCGAGAACGCGCCGGTTTCGAGCGGAACGTTCGGCAACGCCGCGGCGAGCGCCGCGCGGTTCGGCGGGTCGCTTCGCGTATCGGCCACGCGCACCTGCGCGCCGTGACGGACGAGATGACGCGCGAGCGACACGCCCGTAAGGCCAAGGCCGAGCACGAGGGCGCGACGGCCGCGATAGCGGGGTTGCACTAGCGGGCCTCCGTCATCTGAGCTTGAGCGTGGAGAGCCCGAACAGCACGAGGAGCATGGTGATGATCCAGAAGCGCACGACGACCTGGTTCTCCTTCCATCCCTTGAGCTCGTAGTGGTGATGCAGCGGCGCCATCCGGAACACGCGGCGCCCCGTGGTCCGGAACGAGGCGACCTGGATCATCACGGACAGCGTCTCGACGACGAACACGCCGCCCATGATGAACAGCACGATCTCCTGGCGGACGATGATCGCGATGGCGCCGAGCGCTGCACCGAGCGCGAGCGCGCCGACGTCGCCCATGAACACGTCGGCCGGATACGCGTTGAACCAGAGGAAGCCGAGTCCGGCGCCGCCCATCGCGCCGCAGATGACGGCCAGTTCGCCCGCGCCGGGAATGTGCGGAAAGCCCAGGTAGCGCGCGAACACCGCGTTGCCGCTCACGTACGCGAAGATGCCGAGCGCCGCGCCGATCATCACCGTCGGCATGATCGCGAGGCCGTCGAGCCCGTCGGTCAGGTTCACCGCGTTGCTCGTGCCGACGATCACGAAGTACGACAGCGCCATGAAGCCCCAGACGCCGAGCGGGTACGAGACCGTCTTGAAGAACGGAACGATCAGGTCCGCCTTCGGCGACAGCCCGGCCGCGAACCCGCTTTCGACCCAAGCGAGGAATAGCTGGACGAACGTGCCGTTGCTCGGGGCCGATACCGAGAACGCGAGGTAAACGGCGGCGATCACGCCGATCAGCGATTGCCAGAAGAATTTCGCGCGCGCGGGAAGTCCCTTCGGATTGCGGGCGACGACCTTGCGCCAGTCGTCGATCCAGCCGACCGCGCCGAAGCCCAGCGTGACGAGCAGGACGACCCAGACGAAACGGTTGTCGAGGTCGGCCCACAGAAGCGACGTGACCGCGATCGACACGAGGATCAGCGCGCCGCCCATCGTCGGCGTGCCTGCCTTCGTGAGGTGCGTCTGCGGGCCGTCGACGCGCACCGACTGGCCGATGCGCATCCTCGTCAGCCACGCAATCATCCGCGGCCCGACGACGAACGAGATGACGAGCGCCGTCATCATCGCGAACACCGCGCGCAGCGTTATGTAGCCGAAGACGTTGAAGCCGCGCACTTCGCGCGACAGGTGCTCGGAAAGCCACAACAGCATCAGTGCGCCTCTTCCTTGCGCTCGCCCGTCAGCGCGGCGACGACGCGTTCCATTCGCATGAACCTCGAACCCTTGACGAGCACGCTCGTGCCGGCCGCGAGCGTGCCGCCGATATCGCGCGCCAATTCGTCGACCGACGCGAAATGGACGGCGCTTTCACCGAAGGCGTCCGCCGCTTCGCGCGCGAGCGTCCCGACCGTTACGAGCCGCTCGATGCCGGCCTGCCGCGCATACGCGCCGATCTCGCGGTGAAACGCGGGTCCCGCGTCCCCGACTTCGCCCATGTCGCCGAGCACGAGCACGCGCGGCGCGGCGCGCCCGGCGAGCACGTCGATCGCGGCGCGCACCGAATCGGGGTTCGCGTTGTAGCTGTCGTCGATCACGTTAACGCCGGCCGTCGTCGTCGCCGGGGAAAGCCGGCCGCGCAGGGGCCGGAACGCCTCGAGCCCGCGCACGATGGCCGGCAACGCCACGTGTGCGGCGTGCGCGGCGGCCGCGGCGGCGAGCGCGTTCGCAATCATCTGCCGCCCCGGTACGTGCAACAGCGCGCGCGCGCTGCCGGCAGGGGTCGAAAGCGCAAGCGCGCTGCCTTCGCGATGCGCTGCGTATCGCGCCGTCACGTCGGCGGTCCGGTCGATGCCAAACGTGACGACGGCGGCGCCCACTTGCTCGGCGGCGTCGCGCCACGTCGCGACGCGCGGATCGTCGGCGTTCAGAACGGCGCTCCCCGGCGTGCGCAGCGCGAAGACGACGTCGGCATGCTCGGTGGCCACTTCGTCGACCGAGCGCATGAATTCCTGATGCTCGCGCTGCGCATTCGTGACGACGGCGATCGTCGGCTGCGCGATCGCGGCGAGCTCGCACGTCTCGCCGCGATGGTTCATGCCGATCTCGAAAACCGCGAGCCGGTGCGACGCACGCAATGCGAGGATCGCGAGCGGCAACCCGATCGCGTTGTTGAAGTTGCCGGGCGTCGCCGCGACCGCGTCGGCGCCTGCCGCGGCGCGGAAGATCGACGCGATCATCTCCTTCGTTGTCGTCTTGCCGTTGCTGCCCGCGACGACCGCTACCGGAATGGCGAAGCGACCACGCCAGAACGCCGCGAGCATGCCAAGCGAGCGCAGCGGATCGTCGACGGCGATGAGATTGCCGCGCAGCGACGACGCGCGTGCGCGCGCCACGAGCGCGGCGGCCGCGCCCGACGCGAGCGCGCGCTCGACGAAGTCGTGCCCGTCGAAGCGCTCACCGCGCAAGGCCACGAACAAATCGCCGGGGACGAGGTCGCGCGTATCGGTCGTGACGCGCCTGATAGGTACGGACACGCCGATCACGGAGCCACCGACCGCGCCTGCGGCCGTCGCCGTGTCCATCATCCGGCCCTCCGATCCGCGAGCACGCCCGCCACGCATTGCACGTCGGAAAACGGGACGCGTCGGCCGTTCGCTTCCTGATAATCCTCATGACCCTTCCCCGCAATGACGACGACGTCGCCCGCGCGCGCGCCGCCGATCGCCTGCGCGATCGCCCGTGCGCGGTCGAGCTCCACGGCAAAATCGGCCTTGACCGACCGCAGGCCCTCGACGATCGCGTCCGCGATCGCGGCCGGGTCCTCGGAGCGCGGGTTGTCGCTCGTGACGACCACGCGATCGGCGAGCCGCCCGGCGACCTCGCCCATCGGCGCGCGCTTGCCGCGATCGCGGTCCCCGCCCGCGCCGAACACGCAAACGAGGCGGCCTGCGCGGGCGACCGCGGGCCGCATCGCGGTCAGCACCTGCGACAGCGCGTCGGGCGTATGCGCGTAATCGACGACGACGAGCGGCGCGGCGCCGCCGCCCAGGCGTTCCATCCGGCCGGCGGGTGCGCCGAGCCTCGACATCGCCGCGAGCGCGTCACCCAGGGCGACGTCGCTTGCGAGAAGCACGCCGAGCACGCCCTGCAGGTTCTGCACGTTGAACGCGCCGGCGAGCGACGTCGACATGCGGCCGCGCCCCTGCGGCGTGCGAAACGCGATGTGCGTCGTTTCGGCGCGAAGGTCGACGTCGATCGCCGCGATGTCCGCGTCGTGCGCGCCGTACGTCGTGACGCGAACGCCGCTCGCGGCGGCGCGCTCGGCGAGCGTACGGCCGAACGGATCGCCGACGTTGACGACCGCCGCGCGAAGCCCCGGCCATGCGAAGAGCCGCGCCTTCGCTTCGCCGTACGCGTCCATCGTTTCGTGATAATCGAGATGGTCGCGCGTCAGGTTCGTGAAGAGCGCGACGTCGAACGCGGTCCCGTTGACGCGGCCCTGGTCGAGGCCGTGCGACGACACTTCCATCGCAACCGCGGCGACGCCGCCGCGGCGCCACGCTGCGAGCGACTGCTGAAGCTCGCAGGCGTCCGGCGTCGTGTTCGCCGACGGCGCGAGCGCATCGGCAAATCCGTTGCCGAGCGTGCCGACGATCGCGGTGCGGCGCCCGCAATGCGAGAGCGCGCGCGCGATGAAGTGGGCACACGACGTCTTGCCGTTGGTGCCGGTGACGCCGATCATCCACAGGTTTCGCGATGGATGATCGTAGATCGCCGACGCGATCGGGCCCACGTTGGCCTTCAGATTATCGACGGCGACGTGCGCAAGGTGCGCGCCTTCGTCCCATGCGAAACCGCGCGCCTCGAACACGACGGCGGAAGCGCCGCGCGCGAGCGCATCGCCGATGAACGCGCGCCCGTCGTGCGCAGCGCCCGGATACGCGGCGAATGCGATGCGCGGCGCGACGCGACGGCTGTCGGCGGTGATGCCGGCGAGCGACGGCAGCGTCTCGACGAGCGCGTCGGCCTGCGCCGGCGTCATCGGTTCGGCGTGCGTCTCGCTACGCATCTAACTCTCTTCTTCCACCTCGCTGCCCGGCGGCGGCAGCACGACGTTGTCGATCGGCGCATCGGTCGGCACGCCGAGCATCCGCAGCGCGCCACCCATCACGCTCGAGAAGATCGGCCCCGCGACGCTGCCGCCGTAATAATCGCCGCCGGTGGGCTCGTCGATCATGATCGCGACGATGAGCCGCGGATTCGTCGCCGGCGCCATGCCGACGAACGACGCGATGTACTTGCGCGTGTA
>Ga0157372_10010111_pt1 | contig 10022 bp, 11 predicted proteins | sample C55metaG_FD_115307 | JGI IMG/M metagenome (GOLD analysis project Ga0157372, IMG submission 115307) | Corn rhizosphere microbial communities from Kellogg Biological Station, Michigan, USA - C5-5 metaG | ecosystem: Host-associated > Plants > Roots > Rhizosphere > Soil | place: USA: Michigan...
GGCCAAAGTGCCCGCCGCGCATCACAGAGTGTTGCATAAAGGCTATGGCGCCAAGGATCGTCGCAGGCTAAACCGCCTCATCGAGGCCACGGGACACGGGCAATGACCGGCCTCCCGGAGCACAGATTGGCATTCGACGACGATACGCTGCACGAGGAATGCGGCGTCTTCGGTATTTTCGGCCATGACGATGCCGGGGCGCTGGCGGTGCTAGGCCTGCACGCGCTGCAGCACCGCGGCCAGGAATCGGTCGGCATCGTCACCTATGATGGCGCGCAGTTCATCGCCGAGCGGCATCTCGGGCTCGTCGGCGATGTGTTCGGCAAGAACAGTGCCCATGCGCAAAAGCTGCGGGGCCGGCAAGCGCTCGGGCATGTGCGCTATTCCACCACCGGCGGCACCACGGTGCGCAATGTCCAGCCGATGTTCGCCGATCTCGCGGCGGGTGGGATCGCGCTGGCGCACAATGGCAATCTCACCAATGCGGTGGTGCTGCGCGACGAGTTGGTGCACGAGGGCGCCATCTTCCAGTCAACGTCCGACACTGAAACGATCATCCACCTGGTTGCCCGCAGCCGCTACGAGCCCATCGTTGACAAGCTGGTGGATGCGTTGAAGCAGGTCGAGGGCGCCTATTCGCTGGTTGGGCTCACCTCGAAGAAGCTTATCGGCGTGCGTGACCCCTGGGGGGTACGTCCGTTGGTATTGGGGGAACTCGACGGTGCGCCAATCCTCACATCCGAGAGCTGCGCCTTGGACATTATTGGCGCCTCTTTTGTACGCGACATCGAGCCGGGCGAGCTGGTGGTTGCCACAAAGGCGGGAGTCGAAAGTTATTTCCCCTTCGGGCGGCAGCCGGAACGTTTCTGCATTTTCGAGTACATCTACTTCGCGCGGCCGGATTCGGTGGTCGAAGGCCGCAATGTATACGAAGTACGCAAGCATATCGGCGAGGAACTGGCGCATGAATCGCCGGTAGACGCCGATATGGTGATCCCGGTGCCGGATTCTGGCGTGCCGGCCGCGCTGGGGTACGCCAATGCCGCGCGCCTGCCGTTCGAACTCGGCATCATCCGCAACCATTATGTCGGGCGCACCTTCATCGAGCCGTCGGATCGCATCCGCCATCTCGGCGTACGCCTGAAGCATAACCCCAACCGCGCACAACTTCAGGGCAAACGGGTAATATTGGTGGACGATTCTATCGTGCGCGGAACGACGTCAAAGAAGATCGTGCAGATGGTCCGCGATGCTGGCGCCACCGAAGTGCACTTCCGGATTGCCAGTCCGCCGACCACCCATTCCTGTTTCTACGGCGTCGATACGCCGAACCGGCAGGATCTGTTGGCACACCGCCTGAGCGTGGAAGAGATGCGGCAGTTCATCGATGCCGATAGTCTCGCTTTCATCTCCATGGAGGCGCTCTACCGTGCCATGGGCGAGACGAGCCGCAATGCCAAGCGGCCGCAATTCTGCGATGCCTGCTTCTCCGGCGATTATCCCATCGAGCTCACGGATGTGGACGGTGGGCGCAAACGGGCGCAGCTGTCGCTGCTCGCCGAAATGGCGTAGCTAAAAACCGCGATCCACATCGTCCATCACCGCCAGCGCTGCCTGAAAGTGTTCCGGACCTAGCGCCAGCGGACCGTTGAACGGTCTGCTCAGCACAACCATGATGAACAGCAACAGCCCGATCAGCGAAGCGGCGAGGCTCGCCATCAGTACATGCGGCCAAGCCTGCTCCATGTAGATAAAAAAGCTCATGAGCATGACGATCATGCCCCCGCCGATGGCCCCCAACCACATAACCCAGGGGATGCTGTCTCCTGCCTCCAGCAGCCGCCGGTTCCTGTCGGCGACGATGGTCGATTTGGTGGCCAAGAATTGTGCATCCACTTCCGAGTCGGCTGCTTTCTGCGCGGGTGTCAGGCGGCTGAACTGTCGATCGAGTTCGCCGATATCGTGCCGCGCCCGCATGCTACCGGCGTTCATCGTGCCCATGGTGGGCCACTCGTCATTGATCACTGCATCGGCATATTCGCGAATCAGCGTCCGCGAGGCGACGCCGTGCGGCCCCTGCATGCCATAAGTCAGCCGGTAAAGCGGCACCAGTGACGCCGCTTCTTCGGCCACATTCCTGTGCGCATCGTCATAGCCTTCCCAGACCACCACCACGAGGAAGCCCAGCAGCACGGCATAGACGACACTTGCCGTCGCGAAGAGGGAGATGACCACCTCGTTGTGGAACGCCGCCACCTGCCGGTGAAGCAGGCGGCGGCCAAGAAGAACGCCTCCGATCGCGAAGCCCACCGATAAAACAATGATCAGGATTGCAAGTCCAGCAGCGCTCATTCCGAATCCCTCGAAGGCCGTGATTAGAAATCGGGGAGGGCTAAATTCCAAGTGGCCGCCGCATCTGCTTCAGTGTTCTGTTACTGCCGATGTCCGCGTCGCGAGCACCACTTTGCGAATCGCATCGATCACGGCCTGCGGTTGGTCCAGTTGGATCATGTGCGTGGCGTAGGGAACCACAATGGATTCCCCATGGCTTGAGCGGGCAGCGAGACGCTCGTGTCCTGCTTTCCAGTGCGCCATGTTTTTCTGGTGCTCTGCTTCGGTTTCGCCCGGCTGCTTCGGTGCGACGCCAGCCGTAAAGACGATCACCGGTTTGTCGCCGAACGAAATCGCCGCACGCTGTTCTTCCAGTTCGTCCACCGGCAGTGTGCAGGTTCTTCGATTCCGACAACATGGCATCCCAACGAGCAGGTTTCGCGTATTGCCGCACCAGATAGGCTCCTTCGGATGGTGTGGCATTCGGCGGAAGGGCGAAACAGCCCACAGGATTGCTGGACGATAACCTGCCCTCATGCGCAAGAGTTGCAGCGCATGATGTTCACTTGGGATTGCGTATATATTGCCGCCGCGCGTTCTTTCTCCTCCGGCGTTTCGCCCAGATCCTGACCGGCGACGGCCGGATCGATCAGCACAAGCCCCGCCACCTGCGAGGGGAAACGGTCAGCGTATAGCGTGGCATAAACGCCGCCGAGTGAATGCCCCACCAGCACAATTGGCCTCCGCACCCCGGCCTTGTCGAGCAGCCAGTACAAATCGTCAGTAACATTTTGCGCGGTCATCGGACGTGAGGGGGCATCGCTGTCGCCGTAACCGGCGCGATCGTAAAAGCAGGCGGTGCTCAACTCCGAAACGGGCTCGACGATTTTTTTCCAGTTCAGGAGATTGCCACCAAGGCCGTACTCGAACACTACCGTCGGCGAACCATGACCGAGGCAAACGATATTCATTCGTCGTCTCCCGCCGATATCGACAAGGTGTCCATGCAAAAGATTGGAGTGTTCCGAGGCTTCGGCCGCAGCTGCGGGTGGCGTCATGGCGCATAAAGCGGTGCATGAAATCCAGGCGCGCCACCATCCTGACCGCATCCAAAGAACTCCATGCCGCAGACAAACACCCGTCGCGGAGAAGGTAACAGAACTGTCGACGCACAGGCGAGCGCTTACTCCTGATACGTGGATAGAAGTTCCCGGTTGCGCTATCGTTCATCCGATATGGATGACAATGTTTGGCAAGAGCTTCTGGCGGAATTCCGCGAACTCGGTGGACTCGCGGAGAATATCTGTCTTCGGGACGGCGCGTATGGGCGCGGCCTTTTTCCAATCGATCCGGCAAAGCCTGCCGCGATCCGGATTCCGGATACTCTTCTGGCCGATTCCGCATGGGCAGAATTCCACGACGGAGTCTTCCGCCTCGCGCCGGACGCCAAGATCGGCAATCGCGAGCGGATTTTCCTCGAAGAATATCAGAACGCACTATCTTGGGGCGGCGGCGCGCGCCATGACCTCGAGCAAATTGTCGAGCAGGCGCAGCAGCTCCCGCCGGAATTGCGGCAGGCGCTCACATCCGAGTTTCATTGCGGCCCCTGGTTTGCAGACCCAACGGACCGCCTGGTCGAGGAACTGTTCGTTGGCTCTCGTCCGCTTCGTTACAAAGGTCGCACGGTTTCATGCCCTTCATGGCCAACCACGGAGCGGGTCCCAATATTTTCACCCGTGACGGGGTCTGGATTCATGGAACATTTTCAGGAGAGGTGCTGGTCAAGTACGCCGATTTCGATTCCCACGGCATGTTCATGACATGGGGTTTTGCCGCCGATCAGCCGCAGGCCTTCAGCATTGCGATCCAGGGTAAGATCGGCGGGCGGTCGGCGCAGATCGGGAGAGAGTTAGGCGCCCTTGATCCGACGCAGGAAGTCTGGTCTCCCCGTCTTTCGCAGGCACAAGGTTTCGCGCAACTGGAATTTCTGATGATCGGCAACAGGCGCCATCGGAGTGCAAGCAAGCGCATTTTCCATACATTGATGCGAGATGCCGGATATTCGGATTACGAAACTGCGTTCGAAACCATCCAGCACGCCAACCGGATGCACTTTCTGAAGCTGCTCGCGCTCGCTGAGAATGTGGAAGGCGAAATGGCGCGAACGGTTCGGCGGATGACGCGATTTCAATTGCAGGCTATGTCGTATTGTTATGGAAATGCATCATGAGCAATGAACGTATCGTGCTGGTGACGGGCGCTTCGCGCGGCATTGGCCGCGCGGCTGCCGTCGAACTGGCGAAACATGGCGCACATCTCGTGCTGGTGGCGCGCACGGTTGGCGGCCTCGAGGAAACCGATGATGAAGTTCGGAAAGCGGGAGGCGTCGCGACGCTCGTGCCGCTCGACCTGACCAACTTCGCGGGCATCGATCAACTGGGCGCCACCATCTTCGAGCGTTGGGGAAAACTGGACGGCTTCCTCGGCAATGCCGGCGAACTGGGGGTGCTCACCCCTCTTTCGCATCTCGATCCCAAGGTCTGGCAGAAGTCCATCGAGGTGAATGTAACGGCGAACTGGCGGCTGATCCGTTCGCTCGATCCGCTGCTGCGCAAATCCGATGCGGCGCGGGTGCTGTTCATCTCATCCGGCGCAGCGCGGAGTTTTCGGCCCTATTGGGGATCGTATTCCATCGCCAAGGCGGCGCTGGAGGCGCTGGCACTCACCTACGCCGCCGAATGCGCAAACTCCAACGTCAAGGTGAACCTGTTCAATCCGGGTCCCTTGCGGACGAAAATGCGCGCCAAGGCGATGCCCGGTGAAGATCCAATGGATTTGCAGCCGCCGGAAGCCGTCGCGCCCTTGATCGTGGAGATGCTCTCGCCCTCCTGCGTGAAAAACGGCGAACTGGTGTCGTATCGGCACTAGCGCGCATACGGATTTTTGGTGGTCCGTAGTGAGAAGCGGAGTGGCGTACCGTAGAGGTCGAAGGTTTCGCGCAGCGCATTTTGCAAATAACGCAGATACGAATCCGGTAGCGCCTTCAACTGGTTGCCGAACAGCGCAAACGTCGGTGGCCGCGCTTTCGGCTGCGTCATATAGCGGATGCGCACGCGGCGGCCGTGAATGGCCGGCGGCGGGTGCTGCGCCAGTGCCTGCTGCAAAAAGCGGTTTATCTCGCCGGTGCCGACACGGGTGTTCCACGCCTTGTCCGCCGCCAGGACTGCTTCGAGCACGCGTTCGACGCCTTCACCGGTGCGGGCGGACGTGGCAATCAGCGGCGCTCCCAGAACCTGGGCCAGCAGTTCATCGCGTTGCTCGCGAAACCGCGCAATCGCGCCCGTTCGGTTCTCCAGCAGGTCGAATTTGTTGATCGCGAAGACAATGGCACGGCCCTCACGCGCCACCATATCCACGATCGCGAGATCCTGTTTCTCGAAGGGTGCGGTAGCATCGATCAGCACGATGACGCATTCGGCAAACCGGATCGCTTCCAGCGTGCTTTCGATGGACAGCTCTTCGAGCGTGTGTCCTGCGGCGCGCGCTCGCTTCCGTAGCCCTGCTGTGTCGTGAAGGAGAAACGAGCGACCTTCAACTTCCCATTGCGCGATCACCGCATCGCGCGTTGTGCCAGCCTCCGGCGAGGTGAGGGCACGTTCTTCGCCCATCAGCGCGTTGAACAGGCTTGATTTGCCGACATTGGGGCGGCCGACAATCGCGAGCTTCAGCGGCCGGTCAGCGTCTTCTTGTGGCGTTTCGCCCTCAACCTCCGCGAACGGCGCAAGCGCATCGAGGAGATCGCGAAGTCCCAGACCGTGTTCCGCAGAAAGTGCGACGGGTTCGCCGAAGCCCAACGAGTATGCTTCGGCCACATTGGCCGTCGCGGCGCGGCCCTCAATTTTGTTTGCGGCGAGCACCACCGGTTTGCCGGACTTTCGCAATTCCGACGCTATGATTTCGTCACCGGCAGTAACACCTTCACGACCGTCGATCACCAGCAGGCAAACATCAGCATCGCGAATGGCCGCACGTGTCTGCTCCACCATCCGTGCCGGCAATGTATCGCCTTTGGCATTTTCGAAGCCGGCCGTATCGACAATGCGCAAAGAGAGTGAGCCCAGTTGCGCCTCCGCTTCGATGCGGTCGCGCGTGACGCCGGGGGTGTCGTGAACGATGGCGATCTTCCGGCCGGCAAGCCGATTGAACAGGGTCGACTTGCCGACGTTGGGTCGTCCTACGATTGCGACAGTGAGCGGCATGGCGAACGGGGAATAGCGAATAGCGAATGGGAACGCGAATCCGCAGAGCTATTCGCCACGTGCCATTCGCCTCAGCGGAGCGCGACGAGTTGTGCCGTGTTGGTGAGCAGATACAGCGTGTCGTTCGCAACCACCGGCGGAATGTAGGCGCCGTCTGGAATCTGCGTCTTGCCGAGCAGCGCGCCCGTGTAGGGTGAAATCGAATAGGCACGGCCGTTGGAGGACACTACGATCAGCCTGTCCGAGACCAGCACTGGGCCGGTCCACACGATAGCGCCGTCCTTGTTCACTTCGTCCTCCCATGGCGGGAGCTGGTGGATCCACTTCACCTTGCCGTCCTTGCGCTTCAGGCAGATGAGGCGCGAGTCGATGGTGAGGACATAAAGAAAATCGCCTGCGGCCCACGGCGTTTGAATACCACCCAGATCGCGCGACCATACCCGCTCGCCGGTGTTGATGTTGATTGCAGCCATGACGCCGGAGTGGCTGATCGCGAACACCATATCCCGATCAATTACGGGTCGGCCGGCAATGTCGTCCAGTTCGGAAAGTGCGGTCCGCTGGCCCGAACGCGTCAGCATCTCGCTCCAGGCGGCCCGGCCATCGGCGACACCCAGCGCGTAAAGCTCGCCGGAAGTATACGGCGCGATGACGTAATCCCCGGCAACCGCGGCGCTGGTGCTTTCCAGAATGCCCGCAGTTTCGGTGATGCCCTGATGATCCCAGAGCTTCCGTCCGTCTTCCTCGGCCAATGCATAAAAGTGATTGTCTTCGCTCGACACGAACACACGACCGCCGTTCACCGCTGGCGCGTTTACGATCGGCACCTCAAGGTTTGCCTTCCACAGCTGCTTGCCGTTACGTGCGTCCAGCGCGAACACGTCGCCGAAGCCGGTGGTGACGAATACCTTGCCGGCATCGAAAGCGACACCGCCGCCGAATCCCTTGGACGGATCGATGGAAGTGTTTTTCCCCATCAATCCGAACGAGGCGGAATTCAGGAAGCTGTTTTCTGCGTAGGGCGAAAGCGCCTTGTCCCACAAAGGTGCCCCGCTACGTGCGTCGAAAACATAAAGGTGCGCCTGAGCATCCAGCACAAAGGCCCGGCTTTCGGCAATGATGGGTGCCGCCGTGAGCCGGGAATCGTTGTCCGAACCTTTTCCGGCCTGCTGTTGCCACGCTACAGCAAGCGGGCCGCTCGCTTCGAGATGGTACATGGCATTGGCGGAATAACCGCCGGGCTGAGGCCATGCCGGGTTCCGGTAGGGCTTCGGCAGCACGACCTTCGTGGAGGCAAGTTCCGGATCCGGCTTCAGCGACTCATCAGCCGCCAAGACGGAAATGCGTTCGCCTTTGATGTTGGATCGGTGAATCGAATTGAACCAGCCGTTGGTCACGCTGTTCACCGAGTCGGTGATGCCACTCACCGTATCGCAGCCGGCAAGCGCAAGCGCGGCCGCGCACACAATCACGCGCACACAAGCTTTCATTTCGGAGGCTGGCCTTTTGTCGCCGCGGGTGAGGGCGCATTCGCAGGACCCGTCTGCGTTGTACCGGCTTTGGGCGCCGCGGTTTGTGGGCCGCCGGAATTTGCGGGCGTGGTTTGTGGAGCGTTGGTACCGGAAGGCGCCGTCTGTTGCATATTGCCGGCCGGCGAATTCGCGGCGCCAGGCTTGGTTACGGGAGTCAAAGTTCCGGGCAATTCCGGATAAACGGACTTCCCGACATTGCTTTCGCCACCCGCGGTGAGGAACGTGACCATGGCCTTGCTGCGACCGCGCACGCCGGCCGGCGCCTTGGGGCCTTTCGAGAGCGCCGCAAATTCTGCCAGCGCCTGCTTCGTTGCACCCGCATGATAATCGGCATAGGCGAGAATTTCGCGCGCCACCTGGTGCCAAGGGTTGCTCTCGGCCGCCAAGCCGCCGATCAGCGATTCCACTTCCGATTTCGGTGCCCCTTCCACCAAAATCCAGGCGGCCCGAAGGCGCGCTATGGCCGAAATCATCTCGTCGCTGTCCGTCGCCAGTTTGCGGTAGTTTGCAAGCGCGGCTGTGGCATTGCCCGAGGCCTGTAGCGCATTGGCCTCCTCCAGCTGGGCAAGCTTGGCGTAGCCGCTGGGTGCGGTCTTGGACAAATGGGCGAAGGCTTCGGCGGCCGCCCGTGCCTGGCCGCTCTGGAGCAGCTGTTGGGCAGTCAGATACCGGCCGGAGGCCGCTGCTTGTTCACGAGCTTCATAAACATTCCAGAGCCGGAAGCCGGCGGCCGCGAGGATGAGCAGGGCAGCGGCGGCAACGATGTAATCGCCGTATTCCTTCCAGATTTTTTCGAGGCGATCGCGGCGAACCTCCTCCTCGACTTCGCGGAAGATGTCGCTCAAGCAGGTGATCCTTTCGGCAGAGTTAGGGTCGCGGAAGGCCGGCGCCCTACCCAAGGCCTTGACCGCGCGAGGGGATTTAGCCGGTCGGCCTTTGGCATGCAACTCGCTGAGGCGTGAGCGTGGTGTCGGCTGGCGGGCCATCAGGCTGGATTGCGTGACCTCATTTGCCGCAAATGGTCAGCATGGTTTTTCGCAATGCCCCCGCCGCGCCGATTTTCTACACGGACCTGCTGGCCCGTCCGCGCCCGGCTCCGACAAGAAAGGTGACCTATGGCGCTGCGGATCAACAGATGGGAACGCTGTTCCTGCCGATCGGCAAAGGCCCGCATCCCGTCGTCGTACTGATCCATGGTGGATGCTGGCTTGCAAAACTGTCCGGACCCGAGCTGATGGATTATGCGGCCGCCGATCTTCAACGGCGTGGTTATGCCGTGTGGAACGTCGGCTACCGGCGGCTGGGACATGAGGGCGGCGGCTATCCCGGCACATTTCTCGACGTGGCAGCCGCAGTCGATTTATTGCGCGAGTTGGCGCCGCAAAACGAACTCGATCTTTCACGCCTGGTGTTGGCTGGCCATTCCGCCGGTGGGCAGCTGGCCTTGTGGGCCGCGGCGCGCCCGCATCTGCCGAAGCTCAGTTCGCTTTACGACGCAAGCGCTTTGCGCGTGCGCGGTGTCGCTTGCCTCGCGGGAATTCTCGATCTGGAAGATTACCGCGCAAACGGACCACTTGCCTGTGGCGGTCCGAAGACCATCGACAGGCTAGTGTCGGCGCAGGCGCGCGAAGGCGCCGATGCATATGCCGATACTTCGCCTGCGCGTCTGCTTCCGATCGGCGTGCCCTATGTGCTGATATCTGGCGATCTCGACGAGATCGTGCCGAAGGAGTTCAGCGCCCGCTTCGCGCAGAAGGCGCGTGCTACGCATGAATTTCCGCGCGAAATCACGATTGCGGGCGCCGGGCATTTCGAGTTGGTCGATCCGCAGTCTGCCGCCTGGCAACTGATCGTCACTGAAATCGAGGCGCTTGCTAAACCGTGATGTTGATCCGGGCGA
>Ga0157372_10010114_pt1 | contig 10021 bp, 5 predicted proteins | sample C55metaG_FD_115307 | JGI IMG/M metagenome (GOLD analysis project Ga0157372, IMG submission 115307) | Corn rhizosphere microbial communities from Kellogg Biological Station, Michigan, USA - C5-5 metaG | ecosystem: Host-associated > Plants > Roots > Rhizosphere > Soil | place: USA: Michigan...
CATAGCTGAAGAAACGGTATTTATCCTTAATGGCTTTTTTGTAGGCTTCCATCATTAAATCATAACCGCCGAAAGCACAAGCCATAATCAGAAGACTGGTTTTTGGAAGATGAAAGTTGGTAACAAGGCTGTCAGCAACATTAAAATCATACGGCGGATGAATAAAAGTGTTCGTCCATGCCTCTCCGGACTTCAATAATTTTTGCGCTGTAAAACTAGTTTCTAAGGCACGAATGGTTGTTGTACCGATCGAACATACTCTGTGCCCCGTTTCCTTTGCTTTATTCACAATTTTTACCGCCGCCTCATCTATGTTATAATATTCAGCATCCATCTTGTGTTTACTCAAATCCTCCACATCAATAGGCCGAAACGTTCCTAAACCAGTGTGCAGTGTTATTTCTGCAAATCGAATCCCCTTAATCTCAGCTCGCTTAATAAGTTCTTTGCTAAAATGGAGACCTGCAGAAGGTGCAGCCACAGCTCCTTCATATTTTGCATAAACCGTCTGGTATCTTTCCCGGTCCTCTTCGTCAGGCTTCCGTTTTATATATTTAGGCAAAGGAGTTTCACCTAATGCCTCCAATTGCGTCTTAAATTCATTTTCAGGTCCATCCCAAAGAAAGCGGATGGTGCGGCCCCGGCTGGTGGTATTATCTATAACTTCCGCTACTAATTCATCTGCATCTCCAAAGTACAATTTATTGCCTACTCTGATTTTTCTCGCAGGTTCTACTATTACATCCCAAAGGCGGTTTGGCTTGTTTAATTCACGCAGTAAAAAAACTTCTATTTTGGCTCCTGTTTTTTCCTTTCTTCCATACATGCGGGCAGGAAATACTTTGGTATTATTTACCACAAACACATCTTTATCGTCAAAATACTCCAATATGTCCCGAAAGTGTCTATCTTCTATTTGACCTGTTTTCCTGTGAACAACCATCATGCGGCTGTCTTCACGTTTTTTTGCAGGTGTTTGAGCAATAAGATTAAGAGGCAGGTCAAAAACAAATTGAGATAATTTCATGTGCTATTGGTTCGTGTTTTTCATGGTCACGTCTTCTTTCATATATAGCAAAAAGGGCTGGTTTAAAATTAGACTCACCACTACAGCTAAGTTAATATAAAAGATATGTAGGATTTTAATTTTACCGATTGTAATCAAATTTTTCTTCTGAAGAAAGATTGTTGCTTCATGAGTAACACTTGTTTTGTCCGGTTGTAAAAACAGCAAATAATTTAAAATAAATTTTGTTCCAATTCCCATTTTCTTAACGCCGCAAAATTTATTATCAGTCATTTTTTTGATACCTTACATCTACTATTTAAGATATTGATGAGAAGATTTTTACCTTTCCTTTTTTTGTTTTTCCTGCTTTTTTCTTCTGCTTCCAACGCACAAAAAAAACCCGTTGTTAAGAAATATCCAAGTCTGTTTTGGGAGATAACAGGCAATGGCCTTAAAAAGCCTTCTTACTTGTTTGGCACAATGCACGTTAGCAGTAAGATGGCCTTTCATCTAAGTGATTCTTTTTATTATGCTATGCGCAACACAGATGCGGTCGCGCTTGAACTGAACCCCGAGGTCTGGCAAGACGAGATGTTCAGGTTTCAAAAAGCACAATTAAGCCTCGCCAGATTTTCATCAGGAAGGATGAATGATTTTTTGAAGCAGAGTTCTTTTGAACTGGACCCTTATGAAGATGATATAAGAAGAGCCTTGGTTGAAGAACCGACCGTGGTCAACAATCTTTTGTACAGAACATATCAGTCCTCTGCGGACTTTGAGGAGAATACATATCTTGATTTATATATCTACCAGACAGGACGAAAACTAGGGAAACAGCCAGCCGGTGTAGAAAACTATCTGGAGTCGGAACGTTTAATGATGGAGGCGTACCAGGATATGGCGAAGGATAAAAATAAAAGACGCTTTGACGGCGACGGTGAGTCTCCCTTCGAAATTCAAAAAAAGATACAACAGGCCTACCGCAATGGCGATCTGGATCTCATGGATTCTTTGCAAAGCATAACAACTAGTTCGTCTGCTTTTTCTGAGAAATTTTTATATGTCCGAAACAAAATACAGGCAAATTCAATTGATACTATCATTAAAAGAAACAGCTTGTTTGTAGGTGTGGGCGCGGCGCACTTGCCTGGTCCTCGTGGTGTAATAGAATTACTTCGGGCAAAAGGTTATAAACTGAGGCCAATTTTTATGCAGGATAGAGATGCGCTGCAAAAGGAAGAAATTGATAAGCTGAAGGTGCCAGTTATTTTTACGAAAGAAACAACACAAGATGGTCAGATCGAATTGCAATTACCCGGTAAACTTTATAAAAGGGAAGATGCCAGGGGAAATGAAAGCTGGCAGTATGCAGACATGAACAACGGCTCTTATTATATGCTTACGCGAGTGCGTACACATGCATCAATGCTTGGGGATAATGAAAAAGTGGTATTAAATAAGGTGGATAGCCTGTTGTATGAAAATATTCCCGGAAGGATTTTAAAAAAGACTGCAATTACTAAAAATGGTTACGCAGGTTATGATATTACAAATCGTACAAGACGAGGCGATCTGCAGCGATACCAGGTGTTGGTCACCCCTTATGAAGTACTCGTTTTTAAAATGAGTGGTAACGAAAATTATGTAGAAGGCAAAGAAGCAGATATTTTTTTTAGTTCAATAAAAATAAGCCCTTTAGCCGTTAATAGTTCCATGAGTTTTGAACCGTCGCAGGGCGGGTTTAAAGTTGATTTTCCAAAAGCCGTAAATGAAGCATATAGTAAAAGCACTCCCGACGGCACCAGTCGATGGGAGTACGAGTGCACTGATAATGGCAATGGAGACGCTTATATGGTTTGGAAAAAAAGCTTGTATAATTTTAATTTTATAGAGGAAGATACTTTTGATCTAAGCCTGATAAACGAAAGTTTTAAGAGTTCAGAAATCATTGATAAACAAATATGGAAGAAAACAGGCTTTGTTAAAAATGTTCCCTTTGTTGAAGGTAAATTTTCGTTGAAAGGCGGAGCTTACATAACAACCAAAGCCTTTTTAAAAGGCCCACATTATTACTTATTAGCAGTTAGAAGTAAAGATGGGAAAGCGGATTTCTCCAGATTCTTCAATTCCTTTCAGTTTACAGAATTTAAATATCCGAAACCGGAGGAATACGCCGATTCAACTTTAAAGATACAAGTAGTAACTTCTGTAAAACCAAATGTAGATTTCGCTTTAAGATCGTGGCTGGAGAAATCGCAAAGTGATCCGTTCTTTACCGGAGAGCAATCTTATACTGGAGTTCCGAAAAATAAAACAGGTATTTTTAGAAGTGACTCTACAGGAGAAACTATTTTAGTTACTGTACAAGATTTCCCTAAATATTATTATAGTAGTGATTCCGCCAAATTCTGGCGAGAAAAACTTGACGTGAGAAATGTAGAGAAAGACATGATTTTTAGAAAAAAAGAGTTTTTTAAAATAAATGACTCTACATGTGGTTATCGTGTTGTTTTAACTGATACCAACTCTTCACGTTGCATCAGGTACGTTTATTATTTAAAAGGTAGCAGTTTGTATAAGTTTTCTACTTTGTCTGACACCACCATGCCTGAAAGCGAGTTTGTAACTACTTTTCTGGCCACTGCAAGACCGCTTGATAAAAATGCCGGTCCTTCCATATTTAACTCAAAACTCGATATTTTCTTTACTGATTACAGAAGCAAAGACTCTATAACTAATAGGTTCGCAAGCGAGGCCATTTCGAATATATATTTCGGGAAAAATGGCGTGCAAAAAATCATGGATGCAATTGACCGGTTAAAGGTTACGTCAAAAGATTATTTCGAAATAAAATCGAAGTTTATAACAGAACTAGGCTATATAAATGATCCTTCTGTTAATTCTAAGCTGGTTAATTACTTAAAAGAATTGTACGATAAAAGCGCCGATACCAGTTATTTTCAAAATCGCATTTTAAGCGCTTTGGCAAGATTGCAAACTCGAGAATCTTATGATTTATTGAAAAAATTATTGGTACAAGATCCTCCCATTTTTGATGACGCCTACGAATATGGTCGATTTTTTAGCCAGTTCGCTGACACCTTGCCTTTAGCAAAAACGTTGTTTCCCGAAATACTACAATTAGCATCACTCGAAGACTATAAGCCTTATGTAAACGGACTTTTAAAAACAATGGTGGATAGTGGACGTCTGATAGCAGCAGATTACGACAGCTACTTTAGTAAACTATATTTTGATGCAAAAATTGAGTTGAAAAAGCAGCAAAATAAAGACGAAAAATTATTAGAAGCTGACAGAGAAGGGCGTAGTACTGATAATGATGAAACCGATTATCGGGCTGTTTTTGTGCAGAATACGACCAGGCGTTCTACGACCACGCTTGCAGATTTTGCTACTTTACTCATGCCTTTTTATGATAAGTATCCGACAGTCCCAAGGTATTTTCAAAAGTTGTTGCAATCACGGGATGTGAGTGTGCAATTAGCCGCAGCAAAGTTGTTGGTTGAAAATGATAAGAAAGTCCCTGATAGCATTTTTACTACTATAGCTGGCAATGATAAGTATCGGGCGAGGCTTTATACTATGTTGAACAAAATAAACAAAGTCGGGTTGTTTCCTGCGAAATACAAAAAACAGGAAATGATAGCGAAATCATTATTGCTAAACGATAGAAGATATAAGGATTTTGCGGCGATAGAAATGGTAGAAAAAACTGTGTTGGAGATAAAAGGTGTAAAAGGAAATGTGTACTTGTTTAAGTATAAGATGAAACCAACCGACGATTGGAAAATAGGCATCAGTGGTTTACAGCCCTTAAATACAAAAGCCGTAAATACAACCCCTGATATAGTAAAGCTGACGGAAAAAAAACTTAAAGCTGATGAAAACGAAACCGAACAATTTGATGAACAGATAAAAAGAGTGCTTTTTGCACAGCATAAAGGAGGCCGCAGGTTTTTTGATCGCAGTAGTTCTTTGGGATTTTTAGAAAACAATTTTAGGGACTAGTGTCCATATTCGTATAAGTTCCATTTCACGTTCAGCGATTTCCTGCAATGCCTTTTGGAATACTTGCTATTAACTTTTGTGTGTATGGCGAGCTTGGATGAGAATAGAGGGTTTCCGCATTACCTGTTTCTACTATTTCTCCCTTGTTCATTACCATTATGCGGTCACTTATATATCGTACGACTGATAAATCGTGCGATATAAAAATAGAAGTAAATCCAAATTCTTTTTTAAGATCGTTTAACAGATTTAAAACCTGCGCCTGTACACTCACATCTAGCGCTGACACGCTTTCATCACAAATGATAAAAGATGGGTGTAAGGCCAATGCCCTTGCAATAACAATCCTTTGTCGTTGACCTCCGCTAAACTCGTGCGGGTAGCGGTTGAAATGATCTGGGTGAAGGTTTACCTTTTCAAGAAGTTCAGTTACTTTTTCTCTTTTTTCCCGGTTAGTTGCAACTAATCCATGTACTTGCAATGGTTCGCCTATAGCTTGCCCAATTGTCATTCTTGGGTTTAAAGACGAATAAGGATCTTGAAAAATAATTTGCATGTCTTTGCGTAACCGCCTTAATTCGGGGCCTGATGCTTTTCGCAGATCCTGTCCTTTAAAGAAAATATTTCCCTTTGTTGGTTTGATTAGTTGCAATATACTTCGTCCTAACGTGCTTTTTCCGCAGCCTGATTCTCCTACCAAACCAACGGTTTCTCCTTCAAAAAGATCAAAACTTACATCGTTGACTGCTTTTATGAATGCTGTTGATTTTCTTAAAAACGAATTTTTTGCGGGAAACCAAACACTTAGATTTTGTACAGAGAGGATAGGTGTAGTTTCACTTACAATAGGTTGCTCGAAGGTTTCCTGCTTATTCTGCAATTTTTCAGACACTTCTGTCAGTCTCCCTTCCATAAAATCTCTTACAACGGGAAGTCTTTCACCTTTTTGATGCAATGCCGGCCTGCATGCAAGCAGCGCCTTTGTGTACGGATGTTTGGGACGGTTGTAAATGTCCAACGCCAATCCAGATTCAACAATGCTTCCTTTATACATCACAATTACCTTATCAGCGATTTCTGCCACAACGCCCAAATCATGCGAAATGAAAATTACTCCCATGTTTTGTTGTTGCTGTAAGTTTTTTATCAATTGCAAAATCGTTTTCTGCACGGTAACATCAAGCGCTGTTGTAGGCTCATCACAAATGAGCAATGAAGGATGGCAACTCATCGCCATTGCAATCATGACACGTTGCTTCTGCCCGCCGCTCAATTGGTGAGGATAACGATGATAAATGCGGATGGGATCTGGTAATTGAACGCTTTCAAATAATGCTATGGTTCTTTGCCTCGCTTCATGTGCCGATATTTTTTGATGCAGAACAATAGCTTCCATTACCTGGTGGCCGCAAGTATGCACGGGATTCAGTGAGGTCATTGGCTCTTGAAAGATCATTGCTATTTCATTTCCTCTAATCTTTCTAATAACGTTGTCAGAAGCTGTAAGCAAGTTTATTTCTGTGCCTTCTTTATCTTTAAACCAGATTTCTCCTTTTGTATATTGTGCAGGTGGAGTAGGCAGTAATTGTAAAATGGCTAGCGAAGTAACAGATTTGCCTGAGCCTGACTCTCCAACAATAGCAATCACTTCACCCTTTTGCACATCAACTGATACATTTTGTACCGCTGTCGTTGTTGTATCATTGTTGGTAAAATCTATTTGAAGATTTTGTATAGAGAGAAGGCAATCCATTAAATAGTATTTAGAAATTGCAGGATTGATTGTTTGTTTACTATCAAAGAAAAAACCTCATTTCGTGTAAAACTTAAAATCTGAGATGCCTTACTGTTAAGCCACCGTTTTGAAGTTGTTTTAGAGAAGAAATACCGATGTTAAGATGTTTATCAACAAAGTTTTGAGTTACGGAAGCATCGCTTTTTTCAGTTTTTACACCCTCGGGAACCATCGGCTGATCGCTTACCAGCAATAATGCGCCTGTCGGAATTTTATTGTAAAAACCTACTGTAAAAATTGTGGCTGTTTCCATATCTATCGCATAAGCTCTAATCCGTTGCAAGTATTCTTTAAACTCAGTATCATGTTCCCAAACTCTTCGGTTCATTGTGTACACAGTTCCCGTCCAGTAATCTACTTCGTACTCACGTATGGTAGTTGATATGGCTTTTTGCAATGCAAACGCCGGCAACGCAGGAACTTCGGGCGGAAAGTAATCATTGGAAGTACCCTCACCTCTAATGGCTGCAATAGGTAATATCAGATCTCCTATTTTATTTCTTTTTTTCAATCCTCCGCATTTACCCAGAAATAAAACGGCTTCTGGTTCTATTGCTGAAAGGAGGTCCATAATCGTAGCCGCTCCAGGGCTGCCCATACCAAAGTTGATAATAGTGATTCCGTTGGCAGTGGCACATGGCATCGGCCTGTCTTCACCCACGATTTTTACGTCGTGTAAGAAAGCAAACATTTTTACATAATTGGAAAAATTAGTTAGTAGTATATATTTTCCAAAATTTTCCAGCTTTTCGCCTGTGTACCTCGGTAACCAGTTCTCTACTATTTCCTGTTTCGTTTTCATAATTAATTTCTTTTCGTAGTCGTTCGTCAATCATCTTTTGGCAAGGCACGTGATTCTGTAAATTTAGCAAATACTTTTGTTAGATGATTAATATAGCTTATCCTGCCCCTGCTTTCAAAATAAAGAAAGACAATGGCAAGGATATTATTTTTGATGAATGCAGGAAACAGTGGGTTTTGCTCACACCCGAAGAATGGGTGCGTCAGAACTTTCTGCAATATCTGATACAAGTAAAACAATATCCCGGTGCCCTGATAGCTGTAGAGCGTGAAATTTTGGTGGGTGATATGAGGAAGCGTTTTGATATTGTGGTGTTTAGAAATGCCGCTCCGTGGATGATAGTTGAATGCAAAGAAATGGAGGTAGAGTTAAGCGAATCAGTTATTAAACAAATTCTTAATTATAATATTACATTGCAGGTAGACTACCTCGTAATTACTAATGGAAAATCGACTTTTGGATTGTATATTCAGCATGGTAAGTTTGAATGGTTAACAGCACTTCCTGATTTTTAATACCGTATCAATGACCGAAATTGAAAAGCAAATTGAAGCTTTGACAACGCAGTTGCAGGACCTCAGAAACCGGCAAATACAGTTGAATACGGAAATGATTGGCGCAGAAAGATTATTACAGGCTCTTAAAGCAATTGTTCTCGAAAAAAGCCAGCAAGAAGGAGAAGTTGATGCTTCTGCAAATGTATTAGAACAACAAACAATTGAAAGTCCTACACCGCCGGTAGTTCAGCCAACAATTGAGTCTCCTTATATATTTGATGCGAAACGCAAAGTTGAAGAAAGAAAAAGGTCGCAAAAACAACGGTCATTTCATGTAAACCGGGAGTTGGAGGATTTTATAGGAACCAATGTTATAAGTAAAGTAGGAATACTGGTAACGATTATAGGAGTTTTTATTGGCGCAAAGTATGCGATAGACAATGAATTGATCAGCCCCCTCATGAGGATTATTGCCGGCTACCTCGCTGGTGCAGCATTGATTTCTGTCTCGTTCAGGCTTAAGAAAAAGTATGCTTATTTTAGTTCTATTCTCGTCGGCGGAGGCTTAGCTGTTACCTATTTTATAACCTATATCGCTTTTAGCTTTTACGCCTTATTTCCTTTATCATTCGCATTTGCGATAATGGTTATTACAACCATCGCCGCTGTAGCAATTGCCTTGTGGTACAATGAAAAAGTGATAGCACTGTTGGGACAGGTAGCTGCCTATGCAATACCTTTCTTATTAGGCGATAGACATGGAAATGTGTTTATGCTGTTGAGCTACATAACATGTATCAATTTCGGTTTACTGATTTTGTCTTTTAAGAAGGACTGGAAGTTGCTATATCACATTGCTTTTTTTGTAACCTGGCTTATTTACCTGTTTTCTTTTGTGCTTACTGATCATCTACGAGCCAGTCTTTCAGGAGATTTGATTTTCTTAACCCTCAATTTTATTACTTTCTACATTACTTTTCTTTCATATAAAATCTATAGAAAGGAACTATATCAGGCAGGTGAAATTGCAATATTGCTGTTGAATGCTTTATTGTTTTTCTTTATTGGCTGTTTTGTTATAGATCAGAAGCTGAATAACATGCACTTCCTTACCTTCTTTACTATTGCAAATGCAGGTATTCATTTAGCTGCCGGCTATTTTATCTACCGTTTATCACTGGTCGACAATAGTGTTTTCCAATTTATTCTGGGGCTTGGGCTTTTATTTATCACAGTTGCTATTCCTATTGAGTTAGATGGAAACTGGGTTACAATTTTATGGACTATAGAATCGACGGTTTTATTCTATGTTGCTCATAATACCGGAAGGCAGTTGTATCTAAAGATTTGCTTGCCTTTAGTGATCATCTCATTCATTAGTCTTTTGCAAGATTGGAGTTTGAATTACTCATATATAAGCAGCCCTATTGGAACACGTGGCGTAGATAAAACGCCATTTTTCAATCTAAACTTCACCTTTTCACTGGTTGTTTCTACGTGCTTCGGCTATGTCAGCTATTACAGCAGTAAGATTGCTTATAATGGGTCTTCTTTGGTTGGCAACTTCTTCTCCAAAATTTTGCCTGTCGGTTTTCTGGCTATTCTTTATCTTACTTTTTTTCACGAAATACACTTCTACTGGGACGAAAATATAAACAGCGCCAACAGGCACGTCCTTGTACTTTATCAAACGATTACACTTATTATTTTTTCATGTTTATATCTTGCAGCGTGGCTACTCGTAAACACACGTATTATCAAAAGAGAGAACTTACATCACCTGCTGATAGTATTATCTCTGTTAATTAATGGTATTTTTCTTTTTGAAGGTTTGTACACTCTTAGTAATCTCCGTGATCTTTATATTTCCACCGGTCGAAATGCTGCTA
>Ga0157372_10010117_pt1 | contig 10020 bp, 8 predicted proteins | sample C55metaG_FD_115307 | JGI IMG/M metagenome (GOLD analysis project Ga0157372, IMG submission 115307) | Corn rhizosphere microbial communities from Kellogg Biological Station, Michigan, USA - C5-5 metaG | ecosystem: Host-associated > Plants > Roots > Rhizosphere > Soil | place: USA: Michigan...
CGTGCGTCTTGAGCCGTCGCGTGTTTCGCGGACGGTAGGTAGGCTTTCCCATGATTGCTCCAGCGGACGGTCGATGCAGAACTACGGCACAGACAGGTAAAGTTAGCCTCTGCCGATAGATAGGTCAACCTACATCAAGCGTCTGAGCAGCCGTGCGGGCTCTCCTCGTAATCATTGCGCCTGCAGTCAGGTGGTTTGCTTTTTCCACACGGCTCGGATAGCTTCGCACCCCCGCCTCCCCCGAGTTATCCACATCATCATGACGCTCTCGGCGAACGAAGTATGGACGCGCATCTTGGACCGCGCCCGCCGTGAGCTTCCGGAACAAACGTTTCGGACATGGTTGGAGCCGACGGAGCCTCTCGCACTCGAGGGCGACACGATCATCGTCGGATCGCCAGATCAGTTCGCCGCAGACTGGAATGAATCGAAGCACGCTCCCCTGCTGAGCAGCCTCGCTCCAATTGCGCTTGGGCACCCCCTTTCGGTCGTATTCCGCGTCCATGAGGAGCGAAAGGCGCGGAACCAGATGGATCTCTTTGTCGCGCCCCCACCTCCACAAACAGCGGCAGAGCAGCGACAGAAACAAGGCAGTATCAACGCACAGCTTAGCGAACGTTACACATTCGACAACTTTGTCATCGGCAAGTCGAATGAGCTCGCAGCTGCTGCCGCCCACGCCGTTTCGCAGGCACCAGGACGCGTGTACAACCCGCTCTTCCTCTACGGCGACACGGGTCTCGGTAAGACGCATCTGATGCAGGCCGTCGCACATACGGTCATGGAGCGACAGCCAGATATTCGCATCACGTTCATCGGGACTGAGCAGTTCACGAACGAGATGATCGGAGCGATCCGGGAGCGCACCACTCAGGACTTCCGGCGTCGCTATCGAGAGACGGATCTGCTCCTTGTCGATGACGTGCAATTTCTGAAGGGCAAGGAATCAACTCAGGAAGAGTTCTTCCACACCTTCAATGCACTGTACGAGGCTGGTCGCCAGATCATCCTGACCAGCGATCGCCCGCCTTCGGAGATCCCGGGTTTGGAAGCACGCCTGGTCAGTCGCTTCCAGTGGGGAATGGTCGCAGACATCGAGCTCCCCGATCTCGAGCATCGCATTGCCATCCTGCGCAACAAGGCGGTGATCGATCACCTCGAGATGACGATTCCCGAGGATGTCATTCGATTCATCGCCGAACATGTACGTTCGAATGTTCGTGAGCTCGAGGGCTCGATCATCAAGCTCCTCGCCTATGCCTCGCTCAAGCATCGAGAGATCACGGTCGACGTGGCACGTGAGGCATTGAGGGACAAGCTCCGGCCAGGTGAGTCGGCGGCCACCTCGGCAGTTGGCCTCAATAGTGATACGATACAGCAGGCCGTAGCAAAGGAATGGGGAGTCACAACGGAAGGCCTTCGGTCCAAGACCAGGACCAAGGCACTCACAGCTCCTCGTCAGGTCGCCATGTATCTCATGCGTGAGCTCCTTGGCCTACAATTGGTCGAGATCGGAGCAGCCTTCGGTGGACGCGATCACTCGACGGTGATCCATAGCCTCGAGCGCGTGACAGCGATGATCCGAGAGGACCCGACTTTCGCTCAGCGGGTTGCTCGGCTTCGTGTTCTTCTCGAGGGACTTGCTACCTGAGGCTATTCGGACACCTTATCCACATTGATCCACGGCTGGGACCCCTTCCGTCCACGAAGGGAGATCGACAACACACGTTTTTTGTGAGCGAATCTCGTCTTCCACATGGTGTCCAGAGCTGGCGACAACAGCTAACTCACGGCCCAGTTGAGACTTCGGTGGTTCACCCACATGTCCACAGTGACTACGACGACTACTGAATCAATCTCTTTAAGAGAGTAGAACAGTCGTCAGGCAGAATTGCACATACTCACCACACAGGAGCGGTGATGCGGTTCACGATTTCCCGGGAGAAGCTTCAGGAAGGTCTCGCCGCGGTTGCAGCCAGCATACCCGCGAAGACCACTCTCCCTGTTCTGGCCAATATCCTGGTGGAGACCACGGACAAGGGGATTCGTCTCTCTGGTACCGATCTGGATATCGCGGTCAGTACCGAAGTCGCGGCGGATGTTGAAGCCAGCGGAGCCATCACGATCCCGGCGAAGAAGCTCAGCGAGATTGCTCGAGAGCTTCCCCCATCACCGGTCAAGATCGCAGCTGCCGGTGAGCAGCGTGTCACCCTCGATTGCGGCCGGTCACACTTCAAGATCCTGGGCCTGCCCCGCGATGAATTTCCCAGCTTTCCTGCGGTTCGCTTCAACGAAAGCTGGCGCATCAGATCGGGGGATCTGCAGAAGCTGATCTCACACACGTCATTCGCGGTCAGCACTGAGGAAAGCCGCCCGATCCTCAACGGAGTCCTCTGGGAGCTCAAGCCAGACTCCATGCGCATGGTTGCGACCAACGGCCACCGTCTCGCCAAGATGGAGGTACCGATCAAGGCGACTGCTGCTCCGGCAAGTGATCTGATCGTACCGCCAAAGGCACTCGAACAGATTCGGCGACTCTTTCCAGCCGATGAGGAGCTCGAGATCGCTCGCGGTGAGAATCATCTCGGTTTCCGCTCTCCATTCACCGCGGTCTTCACCCGATTGATCGAGGGGCCCTATCCCAATTATGACCAGGTAATTCCTCGAGACAACGATCGCGTAGCTGTAGCCGATAAGATCGCCCTGACCAGCGCGCTCAAGCGCATGTCCGTGATCGCCTCCGATCAGACACATCGGATCCGCCTCTCGTTCAACAGCGGCATCCTCCGCTTCAGCGTGCAGACGCCGGATCTCGGTGAGGCGACGGACGAATTGGCGGTACGCTATGCCGGGGATCAGCTCGATATCGGGTTCAACGCGAGCTATCTGCTGGAGATCTTGCGGTATATCCCTACCGATGAAGTGAAGCTCACCTTCAAAGCTCCCGAACGGGCAGCGACGGTAGAACCCGAAGGATGGAACGATCCAGCGACGTATCTCTGCCTGGTCATGCCCCTTCGACTAGTGGATTGATCAGCATGCCGTATGACCATGAACTGATCCTGAGGTCCGAGTGAACGCACTGCAGACGCTGGCACAAGCAGCTGGCGTTGCATATGCGGCCGGACTCAATCTGTACGCCACGGTCGGTATCATCGGTCTCGCGGCGAAGCTGCGCTGGATTGGACCACTCCCGGGTAGTCTCAGCAGCGTATCCTCGTGGTGGGTGATAGTCACCGCACTGACGCTCGCGGCAATCGAATTCACTGCCTCGCTCGTTCCCGCGGTCGCCTCGGCGTGGGACACGATTCACTCGCTGATTCGTCCGCCCGCCGCAGCGGCTCTTGCAGCGGCGACGGCGTGGCATGGTGATCCCGCCTTCGTTTTGGTGGCAGCACTGCTCGGTGGTGGGTTGGCGGTGACGACTCACACCACCAAGCTGGGATTGCGCTACGCGATCGATACCTCACCGGAACCCGTCAGCAATGGGGTGATGAGCGTAGGCGAGCTTGGACTCGTCGCCGCCATCGTCACGATGATCTGGCACCATCCCTATCTCACGCTTGGCGTCGCCCTCGCGGTCCTGATCGCATTGATGCTGATCGTCCGGTTGATCTGGCGGACACTTCGCCAGGTATTCTCGGGTCACTGGGTTCCCTACCGCGGCTTCCGTCAGGAAGCACGCACGAGCGACCGCCTGGCCCGCCGGGAAGAGGAGGAATAGCGCGAGAAGATTCGGTGTTGCGTGGAACGATAATAGTAATAATCTAATTATTACCGGATTATTACTATTTGTCGCGGGGTGATGGGCAGGATAGTTGGATGCTGCCGGCCTGTAAGCCGGGTTCTGTCGAGTTTCACCTCGTGACGGTCATTCCTCTAGGAGCGTGGTCGCCCACGCCCTCGAGCAGCCTACCCGCAGCGTCTTCGTCGGGACGGGCCGTCCCTCGCTGCCTATTTGGCCTTGCTCCCGCTGGGGTTTGCCGTGCCACGAACGTTGCCGCTCGCGCGGTGAGCTCTTACCTCACCGTTTCACCCTTGCCTGTGTCCGACGTGCGGACCATCGGCGGTCTGCTCTCTGTTGCACTTTCCGTCGGGGCTCATCACCCCGCCCAGGCGTTACCTGGCAGCGCGCCCTATGGAGCCCGGACTTTCCTCGAGCATGGAATCTACTCGCGACCATCCGGCCGACAGCATCCACACTCAAGATAGCGCAGTCGGATGATGACGTGGAGATGACGCAGCGGATTTACACTGCCGGCGAATCTTGAACGGGGCAGTGGTCGAGCCGCCTCGCACCGTTTCACGCCACTCGGAGGTGATCCCATGTCGCCTGGAGCCCAGGATAATCACGAGCTGCCACCGATTGCTACGCTGCTGACACCGGAGGAACGACTTCGCGTCGATGCGGCGGGAGAAGGCTGCTATCGGACCTTGCACCGCGAAAGTGTCGAGGACCTGATCCAGGATCTGAAATCTCGGCAGGTTCAGGCCGTCCTCGTCTCGGTATCATGTGCGAGCAAGCACCCGAGTCGTGTTGCCTCACTGGTGCGTGAATTCCCTCGTATTCCTGCGGTCGCGCTGCTGAGCGAATTCGAGCTGAGAACGCCCCATGCCGTGCTCGCTCTGGGGCACTGCGGAATCCGGCGGTTGGTCGACGTTCGGCTTCCCGCGGGATGGCGAGAGCTACGCGGCGCACTCATGGCCGACACCGGTGATGCCGGACAGCGCGGCGTTCTGAGTCAGCTCGCCATCGACCTGCCTGGTGCGGCCCCAGACTGCTGGCAGTTCTTCGAGACGATCTTCACCTGTTCGCCGCGCGTTGGAAATGTTCGACAACTCTCCAGGCTCCTGGACGTCACGCCGAGTACGCTGATGAGCCGGTTCTTCCGAGCCGGAGCACCAACACCGAAACGTTACCTCGCGACGGCGAGGCTTGTGCGAGCCGCTCGCCTCTTCGAAAACTCCGGCTTCTCGATTGCAAACGTCGCCAACCACCTCGACTACAGCTCCCCACAGAGCTTTGGCCGACACGTACGGACCTTGTTGCACATCACAGCCGGAGAGTTCCGCGCGCGGTACGATTGCGCGACCATGTTCGCTCGGTTTCGCGCTGATCTGATCATCCCGTACACCGAAGTACTTCGGAACCTTCGTCCGCTCACCCCCGCTTCGGGTTGGTCATCCGGTCGTCTCGAACGAACGTCCCGACGACGCACGTCTCCCTCGTCGAAGGAACAGGGTGGCGCGTAGATCCGATCCCGTCGGTTCGGGGAGTTCGGCACGGGTTGTGGCGGTGCCGCTGCGTTGTTCTACCTCTGGCCGCGCTGGCAAGCTTGGTGCATTGGCGGAGCGATGTGACTACATCCGCCGACTCTTCCGCGTCTCATACTGACGACGGCTCTCGCCGTGGCGATCAAGCTCGAACGCCTGGGGCGCTCCAGGCGGCGCTCTACGAGGTGCTACGTGCCCAGGCGGCTGATCTGGCCTCGCGCTGGAGGACGCAGTCACGGGAGATCCTGCTTCTGGACGCACCGAGCGACGACCGCGCGGGCGTGGCGCCGGACATCGATGTCGCGCAGGATCTGACGAACGCCCTGCTCGCAGCGTTTGCCGTCAGCGACGAGAAGTCGGAAGCTGCCGCCGTGGCCACGGGCCTCCAATTCGGTGTGGAGGCCTTCGCTCGTGGAGCATCGCTCCATCACACCGTGAAGGCGGTGAACGTGCTGATCACGATGGTCATGCGTGCGACAGAGCTGGGGACCGCAGACATGCCGTCGGGTGGCAGCGTCGCGGATGGAGTCTGGCTGGCTCAACGGCTCCAGGGGCACGCGGGACTTCTGTCCCTCGCGGTGATTCGCGGTTACACCCAGGCCCAGGGGGATACGCTCCGCGACCGCTTCAGGCACCTTCGGCACGACCTGCGAAATCCCCTTGGGACGATCAAGAGTGTCCTGGCGCTAATGGATGACGAATCCGTGCCTCCGGAAGCACGTGCCAACGCAAACTTCCGCGCGATGGCGAAGCGAAACGCGCGCTCGCTGGAAGAGATGATCGCGGATCGCCTCGGGGACACGACGGTACCCTGGCCCGCCATGGTAGACCGCGACGTCTCCGTGCAGGCCGTGGCCGAGTCCGTGCACCGCGGGCTCAGAAGTGAAGCGGAACGACGCGGCGTCGTGATCCTGATCGATGCGACGGATCTACGAGGACGCTTTGATGTACCCGGCCTGGAATTGCTGCTGCAGGCCGTGCTCGAGGCCGCGTTACAGGAGTCGCGCACGGGAGAGCAGCTGCGCGTCAGATTCAACGAGATTGGCGAGGGGCGAGTTGCGATCTCCCTCTCGCATGAATCGGGTCACGCGCCCATCGAGCGGCGCGACGCCGTCGATCGCCTGGCGGCGTTGGCGCGCAACATCGGAGCGTCGGCGACGCTAGCCGACCCGGTCGTCATTTCCCTTCCCATGCATGGCGGCGATCGCAGAAGCCAGATCGTCAGCGACCGGCAGGTCTCGGGTGAGAAGATCGGTTTAAGCGTCGCGGAGACGACCCACAATCTCCGAGGCGCGCGCGAGGACGATCACGGACAGGCCAGCGTCCTCTAACGCGTCGCGTCCGCCTTCCTCGCGGTCGACGAGAGCGAGTACGCCACCGACCGAGCCACCGGCGGCGCGGACAGCCTCCACGGCGCGGAGTGCGGAACCGCCGGTCGTGATCACGTCCTCGATGACCACCACACGATCCCCTTCACGGAAGGGCCCTTCGATCAGGCGCCCGGTTCCGTGTGCCTTCGCCTCCTTGCGTACGGTAAAAGCACGGAGAGGTGCGTCGCTGGAGGCGCTGGCATACGCAATCGCGTAGCTGATCGGGTCGGCGCCCAGCGTGAGTCCGCCGATTGCGTCCACCTGCCAGTCGCTCTGCCGAAGTGCGGCGAGCGCGAGAGGGCCGATGAGTGCCAGACCATCCGGGCTCATTGTGGTGAGCCGCGCGTCGATGTATAAGGTGGATTGCCGGCCGGAGGCGAGAGTGAACTGTCCACGGCGCGCCGAGCGCTCGGCCAGAATCGAGATTAAACGTTCGTGGGTGGTCATGGTTGTGGCTGACGTTAGTGAGCCGGTAGAAACGAGTCAATCGACGGACCGCGATGCCGAACAACGCGTCGGTCTCGGTCTGTTGCTCCGGTTCATCGGAGCGGTCTTTCTCGTACTGCTCGGCGGGTTGCTCCTGCTGGATCGTGCGCTGGGCCGAGCGAACCGCCACCAGGCGTCGCTGGACGCGCGATCAGCGGCGCTGATCGCGGAAGCGTACATCAGCTCCCAACAAGTCCTCCTCGATCGGGTCACTCAGCTCGTGACCGCGTATCCGAATGCCGCTGACAGCCTGGAGCTACGGGCGGCCATCTCCCGCTTGCTTCAGAGTGCGCCGGGCGCGCGTCGCGTATGGGTCACGGACGCGGAAGGTCATCGCGCCGTCGACGTCGGCACTGGAAGCGCTCAGGCGATCGACAGCGTGGATCGTGTGAGGGTGGGCGCTCGCACGGCGGTCCGCTATTTCCGATCCGACAGTCGCACTGCACCCGGAGGCGTCGTCGCGCTCGTACGGTATGAGACGATTCCCTCCGGCATCGGTGGCGCGCCTGCCTCTCAGGAGCCGGGACGAGAGCGTCGTGTCGGCATTCTGGTCGACACGGACTCACTGCGTGCACTGCTCATGCGTACGTCGTCCGACAGCAGAGCGGCGCTCGTCGTCCTGGCCGGTGCTGATACGCTTGCGTCGTTGAGTGCTTGGCCAAGTGGGCGCGCGCTCGCGGGCACATCGAGTCGTGCCCTCGTCCGGTTGCCGAACGGCGGGACCTGGACCGTCGAGGCGAGCCACGCCTTTGCGACCCAGTCGCTGCGGTGGAGCATGTGGGCGCTCGGTGTCGCCGGTGTGTTCTTCCTCGCCTTGGGACTGCTTCGGGAGCAGCAGCGCGCGTTGCATGTCGCTGCGCGATCGGTCGAGCTCGAGCGCCTCTACAGTGACGTGAAGCGCGCCAATCAGGCGAAGAGCGAGTTTCTCGCGAACGTCTCGCACGAGCTGCGCACACCGCTCAACGCCATCGTCGGCTTCGTCGAGCTGCTCCGCGATGGGTTCTATGGAGATCTCACGCCGCGACAGGTACCTCCAGTGGACCGTATTGCCGCGTCGGCGACCCATCTGCGGCATCTCGTCGACCAGGTGCTGGATATCGCCAAGATTGCCGCGGGCCGGCTGGAAGTGCACGCGGAGACGATCGTTCTGCGGCCGTTCGTGCTGAACGTGGCTAGCGAGCTCGAGTCGCTCGTCAGCGAGAAGGGACTCGCGCTCTCGATCACCGTCGGTGCTTCACTTCCACGGGTCCGGACCGATCCGACCCATCTCCGTCAGATCCTGATCAACCTGATCGGCAACGCCGTGAAGTACACGCCGACGGGATCCGTGAGCGTCCGGGCCCGCCTCTTAGGAGCGCCGGAAGAGTTGGGGAGCAGGACCCCCACTCCACGCGCCGGGATGGACGATCCCTCCGCGGCCGCCCTTCTCGCCCGCGCGCCGCGCAGCGGCATCTGGGTGGCCCTTCAGGTGATCGATAGTGGAGTCGGCATCGCGCCCGCCGATCTCACCCGGATCTTCGATGAGTTCGAGCAGGTCAACGCGGGTCCGCGGAGTGACTCGATGCAGCGAGGGACCGGCCTCGGCCTCGCCATCTCCCGTCGCCTCGCTCGTCTGCTGGGTGGCGACATCAGCGTCGAGAGCGTGCTGGGACGGGGATCGACGTTCACGATCTGGCTTCCGGTAAGTCCCACCGACCTGGCGCGCGAGCGGCCGGTGACCGGGGAGGTTCACACGGTACCGACCGCCTGAGTTCTGCTCAGCGACGGAAGATCGACTTGACGCGCGAGAGCAGGCCTGGCGAGCCGGCTGCCTCTCCCTGTTTGAGCGCGGCGTCGAGCTCTGCGGCGAAGGCCACGGAATCCGGGTAGCGCTGGCGAGGATCCTTGCTCAGACCGCGCATCACGACGTGCTCGACGGCGGCTGGGAAGCGGAGACCCGGCTTGGCGTTGTTCAGCGCGGTCGGAGGCTGCGAAAGGAGCTGCGAGAACATCTCGCGCGGTGTCTTCGCCGTGAACGGGAGACATCCGCTGAGCAGCAAGTAGGCGATCGTCGCGAGACTGTACTGGTCGGCCGCCGGTGTCACCAGCTCCCCGGATAGCGCCTCCGGCGCGACGTACATCAGGGTTCCGACGAAGAACCCGGCGCGCGTCAGTCGCTGCTCGGGCGCCATATCGGTGTCGGTCGCGATGCCGAAGTCGAGCAACTTCACCTGTCTCGTCGCCGGATCGTACATCACGTTGTCCGGCTTCAGATCGCGGTGCACGATGCCCACGGCGTGCGCCGCCTGTACGGCGTCGGCAATCTGCGTGATGATCGCCGCGACTTCGTCTGCCGGCAGGGGCGCGTTCTGCTTCACGTAGCGCTCGAGCAGCTCGCCCTTCGCCCATTCGATGGCGAGGAAATGCAGCCCTGGACCAGCTTCGCCGACCTCGATGGTGCGCACGACGTTGGGATGCTGTACGCGCTCGCCGTACTTTGCCTCACGAACGAACCGCGCAACGGCCGTCTTGTCCTGGCGGAGCTTCTCCCGGAGCACCTTCACGGCCACGACCCCGTGCGCAGGATGCTCGGCGCGAAACACCGCCGACGTCCCGCCTTCGCCCACCTCGTTGCGCAAGGTGTAACCGGCGATCGTCTGTCCAATCAGGTTTTCTTTCGGCACGGCGCGAACCTAACTCCGCGCCGGGGGTGGGAGCAAGCGACGACGGGGTGAAAGGGTACCTCGCGGCTCGGCGTGCCGTGTCTCATTTCTTGACAAAAGTGCAAGGTGTTCCTATATAGGCGCCGCACGTCGAGTGGCGTGCCCAGCACCCGAAGCGCAGGTTCGATTCACTCCGTTGGAGGCAGCGCGCAATGGCCAGAGGGAAAGTAAAGTGGTTCAATGATGCC
>Ga0157372_10010121_pt1 | contig 10017 bp, 9 predicted proteins | sample C55metaG_FD_115307 | JGI IMG/M metagenome (GOLD analysis project Ga0157372, IMG submission 115307) | Corn rhizosphere microbial communities from Kellogg Biological Station, Michigan, USA - C5-5 metaG | ecosystem: Host-associated > Plants > Roots > Rhizosphere > Soil | place: USA: Michigan...
CGGCAAAAACAACCATAGGCAAAAAATGTAGCATGAAACGGATATTAGTACCGGTAGATTTTTCAACCAATTCAAAAAAAGCGTTTAGATACGCGGTGGACATTGCTTCCAGGTCGGAAGGCACTATCTTCCTTTATCACCTGTTCAGGCCGCTAAAGGCCTCAGAAGCTGGCGTTGTATTCGATGTGGATGAGCATAACCGGCGTCTACAGGAAATTGTGTTGAAAAAGCTGCAGAGGCTGCAAAAGAAAGTACTCGCTGATACAAATGTAAACGTGCCTGTTTTTGCTTACGCAGGCAGAATTCCGGTTGTGAAAAATATTCTTGATTTCGCCGGTGAAAACAACATCGACCTGGTGGTAATGGGTACGAAGGGCGCCAGTGGCCTGAAAAAAATCACTTTAGGAAGCAATGCCTCGAAAATTATCCAGCGAGCGAAAATTCCGGTGCTTTTAATTCCGGAAAAATTTAAATGGGAAACACCCGCGAAAATTCTATTCACCACCGCGATTCAGAAATCTGATAGCGATGCCATCCCCATCTTATCAGAACTTTCAGGCCTCTATCATGCAGAAATCACCATGCTTCACGTGCGCGACCCACACCAGCCCGAAACCATGAAGGATAAAAAAGAATTTGAAAGGCACGCTTCTGCGATGCAAAAAGTATTTAAAAATACAAAGTTTGAACTGCGGCAGATAGATACTTTTTCTATTTCAAAAACACTTCAACAACTGCATAAAGAAATTCCTTACGATATATTGGTGATGATCCGGCGCACGAAAAGCCTTATACAAAAAATCTTTGTGGAAAGCTTTACTAAAAACATGGCGTTTATTACCAATAAGCCATTGTTGATAATTCCCCAGGACAAAAAAGCCTCGCTGGCAGAAAGTGCAATCAAAACTCAGAAAAAATAAAGAAACCGGCTACCTGATGGAATTTGACAGTAAACAGGAAGCAGATGAATTGGAATAGCATAAAAACAGAAAGACTTATATACTGCTATACTTAGAACAGTAAACTAACCTTCCTACCAGTAGGTAAATAAATAACATTAAATTTTATTTTGGTTTTGCAGGTGAATAGTAAGAACCGATAAAAGGCATCAAAATTGTAAGAGAAATGATAAATGGAACAACTTATCACGATAGCATCTTATAAGCCTTTTAAAACTACAATTGAAAGAGTTGTATCGTTAATAAAAAAAGAGAAGCTTACCATTTTCGCGCAAATAGACCACGCTGCTGAAGCAGCCAGGAACGGGCTGTCACTGCGCCCTACGATGCTGATATTATTTGGTAATCCCCAAATGGGTACTGTTTTAATGCAGGATCAGCAAGGCGTCGGCATTGATTTGCCGGCCAAAATTTTGGTTTGGGAGGCCGTTACGGGTAAAACATGGATGTCGTACAACCTGATGGGTTCATTAAAAGCAAAGCACCAATTAGGCGAAGAAAGCAACGGAACCTTACGAAAAATAGAAAAAGTAGTTTCGGGCATTTGCAAGGAAGCCTCAGGCCCTGAGCCATAAATTTTTTTCGTTCAAAATGCCGTACTTTTTCAGCACCTTCAGGCTTTGAGCCTTCGCAGGATTGAATTATCTTTGAGCATTAAATTGTCAATCAATTTCAATGGAGAATTTTCTGACTGCTGCCGTTATCTGGATCATCATTGGACTTATTCTTTTTTTATTGGAATTTGTAATTCCCGGGCTTATACTTTTCTTCTTTGCCGTAGGCGCCTGGATTGTAGCGATTGTATGCCTTTTCCTTGATATTTCTATTAACATCCAACTCATTATTTTCCTGGTCAGTTCCATTATAAGTATACTTTTATTAAGAAAAGGATTATCAAAAATATTATTGAAAAGAAAACATTCGTCCGAACTGCTGGAAGATGAGTTTCTTGGTAAAATTGCCAAAGCGGAGACCGACATTTCACCGGGGCATGATGGAAAAATTGATTTCAAAGGAACCACCTGGCCCGCAGCCTCGGAAGATACTATTGAGAAAGGCGACAATGTAATCATTGCCGGCAACGAAAGCATTTTATTACACGTTAAATCAACCAAATCATGATAACAGCATCCACCATCATCCTGCTTGTGGTTATTGTCTTTTTATTAGTGGCATTTTTATCCACGTTTAAAGTGGTGCCCCAGCGCTCGGTTTATATTGTAGAAAGATTGGGTAAATTCAATCGCGCGCTGGATGCCGGTTTTCACATCCTGATTCCTTTTATTGACAAAATAGCGTACAAGCAAAATCTGAAAGAGCAGGCCATAGACGTAGCTTCGCAGATTTGTATCACAAAAGATAATATTGCAGTAGAAGTAGATGGCGTTATTTACCTGCAGGTAATCGATCCGCAAAAAGCTTCTTATGGAATCGACAATTACAGGTTTGCCGTTATCCAGATTTCTCAAACTACGATGCGAAGTGTAATCGGCAAAATGGAACTTGATAAAACATTTGAAGAACGTGAAGCCGTGAATGCTACCATCGTGGAAGCGGTAGACAGGGCAAGCGGCCCGTGGGGTATAAAAGTATCACGATATGAAGTAAAAAATATTTCACCGCCACAAAGCATTAAAGACGCTATGGAAAAGCAAATGCGCGCAGAGCGTGAGAAGAGGGCTTTGATTGCAGAATCGGAAGGGGATAAGCAAGCCAAAATAAACCGCGCTGAAGGTGAAAAGCAACAAACCATTGCTTTATCTGAAGGCGAAAAGCAAAGAAGGATTAATGAAGCCGCAGGAAGGGCCTCTGAAATTGAAATGGTAGCCGTGGCAACTGCCAAAGGCATCCGCGAAATTGCCCAATCCATTAATGAAGAAGGGGGCATGAGTGCAGTGAACCTGCGCATTGCAGAGCAATATCTTACTGAATTCGGTAAACTGGCTCAAACTAATAATACCATGATTGTACCGGCTGACTTGTCTGATATTTCGGGCGTAATCTCCAGCGTAACTTCAGTTATTAATAAAGCCAATTCAGATTTGTCTTCGAAAAAATAAAGGTGGTATTAAAAATTTCCGGCGCTCACGATAAAATTTATACGCAGTAATCTCAATAAAAATTATTCTTATTTATGGCTTTACTGCACCGTTTGCTTATGCAGTCAATTGACTCACCACTTTTAAACAAAGTTGCCATTACAACAAAAGCTTGTTTGTGTGGTGAGAATCACAAATGACTACATGTTCTACTTTTCAGGATAAACACGAAACATAGCCACTCCATGTGAAGGTACCGATGCCCTGATTAAATCCTGTGTTGAATAGGTTTTAGCCTGGTAACGATTTCCATTTTCCCAAAGATTGACAACTTTGTAGGAGGGCGCTTTTTGCAAACCAACTTGTTCAACATTGGTGGTCATAAAAGCTCTTTGTTCTCCCCGGTTCAAAAGCAAAACCGCAAAGCTGCCGTCAGACATGGGTTTCACCCAAACTTCCTGATCTCCCCCGTCTTCTATTTTATAGCCTTCTTTACCTTCCGGATCCTGGTCTACCGCAATCACATCTTTATTGGTCAAGATTTCTTTGGTGGCTTCTGTCATGTGGAGCAAATCATTGCCTGCGATCAATGGCGCAGCCAGTATGGCCCACAAGCTGAAATGAGTACGATATTCATTGTTGGTCATTCCGCCGTTTCCTACTTCCAGCATATCCGGATCGTTCCAATGCCCGGGACCTGCATATTTTTGTAAGCCTACCTGCTGATCCACTATATTTATCATGCTGTTCCAGTTGTCTGAAATGTCTCCGGTGGTGCGCCACAACTGGCTTATAGCCGGGGCCCACTGGTAGGGATCTTTTACGCCCCACTCGCAAATGCTGTACACGATGGGCCGGCCGGTGGCGAGCAGCGCCTTTTCCATCCCCTCGTATCTTTGATTGTAATCCACCCCTTCATTACTGCAGTTGTCCAGTTTCAGGTAATCAATTCCCCATTTAGCAAAACTTTCGGCATCCGTTTTTTCGTGATACAAACTGCCCGGGAAACCTGCACACGTTTTTGTGCCAGCTGATTCATAAATCCCGATTTTTAATCCGAGGCTGTGCACATAATCGGCCAGCGCTTTTATTCCGTGGGGAAATCTTTTTGGATCAGGCTGCAACCGGCCCTGCGCATCGCGTACCGTATCCATCCACGCATCATCAATATTAATATATTCATAGCCGGCAGCCTTCATTCCGCTGGATACAAGTGCCTGCGCGGCATCTTTTATTTTTTGTTCTGTAATATCTGTATGAAAAGCATTCCAGCTATTCCAACCCATCGGAGGCGTTTCACATAATTTATCTGCAGCGGCATTTTTGGCAGAATTAAAAGCTTCTCTATTCAAGGGCTGCGCTGCAACCGGCAAGGGATAAAGGCCTGATAATACAAAAATGAAAGCAGTAACACAAAAAAAAGCAAAACGTTTCTTTTTCATTGGAAATTGATTTTATAATTTTTAATGCAGTAAATATAAATATAATTAGAAAAAATTTTCTAACTTTTTTTGCAGCCGGAATGGTAGCTGTTCATTATTTTGACCACAGAGGCAACATTCCTGTTATTAAATATTATATTTTATAAAATACGGTTGCTTTGGCTGAATAATGTTCTTCAGTAGAATAATTTCAATAGATTGCGCCTTACTTCATCAAACTGCAAACTGTTATCAATGGGCATACCGGCAGAGCATTTTTTTTCTACCAGGAAAGTTTCATTTCAAACCAAACATTCATTAATTTTCTTCATCTTATTTCCCGCAATTACGATGATGCTGGGCTGGGGCCTGCGAAGCTTCATCGGCGGAGGTCCTTATGGCGCCATGATTCCCGGAGCGTTGGTTATGATTGCCTTTTGTCTTTTGCTCGATATTCCGGTTTCATTGGCAGCCATAGCCATCGTATTCGGAACCGTAGGGATAGCCATGGGCGATACAATGACCTACAGCCAAACCATTGGATTTCTACACAAGTCTAATGGCGTATTATGGGGATTTACGGGAACCAGTGTTAAAGGTGGTGTATGGGGACTGCTCAGCGGGCTTTTTATTGGTTTTGGACTGATGTATCAAAGAATGAAATTTAAAACCATCCTTATAGGCTTTTTGATTTTTTTAACCGGGTTCGTATTAGGTTTGAAATTGATAAATGACCCTAAAGTAATCTACTTTTCCGATCCGTTTAATAAGCCGAGAAGTGAATTTTGGGCAGGCTTTTTATTGGGAGCCACCGGGTTATTAATTTACCTGAAAACAAAAATTAATGCTGAAGATTGGAAGGTCATCCTGCGATTCGTTGTATATGGCTCCTTGGGCGGCATGTTGGGATTTGGGCTCGGCTCTCTCTGGATTACATTTGGCTTTCGATATGGCGCTGCATTCATGATAACCGACTGGTGGAAAGTAATGGAATTTACATTTGGATTTATATTAGGCGCTTTCCTGGGCTTTGCAGCATGGAAAAGTCAAAATGTGGATGTTCGGTCCTATCGAAAAAAAGAAATAAAAATTAATTATTCATTCTCCATAGAAGTGATTGCTTTTATTCTGATAGGCTTTTTTGTATTTGCTACGTTGGAATTATTTAATACTTACCTGAAAATAATTAAGAATAATGATGGCCTGTGTTACGGAATCCTCTTCAACATAGGCAGAGTCATCATTAACTATGCTTTTGTCGGATGCATGTTAATAATTATTGCGCTTCGCTGGCCATTCTTATCATTTCAAATTGCGGTGTCATTAACCTTTTCTCATTCTATGATCGATTTGATTATTGACGATGGCCTTTTCCATAAGCTACAATCGTTGCCATTGGTTATTATGGCGATTTTACTTGGCACTGCCTTAATTGTTGGTGTGCTGGTGGGGATATTTCAGAGAAAACGCCTGGTGTTAAAATCGATGTTTTTAATCCTGTTATGGTCAACCATTATTGTGGCCATGGCGAGGATGATTGCTGACGGCACTTTTAATTTCAGCCGGGACCACTCATTTGCCCGGGTTGTTTTTGGAGATCTTTTTGTTTTCGGCAGCTTCATTATTTCAGCCGTCATTATATCCGTGTTTTTGATGAGAACTCAAAAGCCTGACGCAATCATTGAATGATAAAGCCGCAATTAAAAATAAAGATATTTGGTTCTTTACTGTAAATTTTCATGCAGATTTTACCAGTAGATAAACAAAAATGCAGATTTTATTTTTGCCATACCAATCTTCTCATTAATTTGATAGAATGAAAAATATTTTAACCGCCTTTTTCCTGCTTTTAGTTTCAACTTTATTCTTTGTTTCTCAAATGAAAGCTCAAACAAAACAAACGCCGGTGCGCATAATTTTTGACTCCGATATGGGCCCCGATTACGATGATGTCGGTGCTTTAGCCATTTTACACGCAATGGCAGACAAAGGAGAATGTGAGATACTGGCAACTGTGTCCAGCAATGAACATAGCCTGACAACGGCCGCATTGAATGTGCTGAATACTTATTTCAAACGGCCGGGCATTCCTGTTGGAGTGGTGAGGGAAAACGGGATTAACATTTCCTGTCCGCAAAAATGGGATTCGCTGATAGTATCCAAATATCCGCATGCTATCAAATCAAATTCTGAAGCTCATGACGCGCTGAAGTTGTACAGGAAAATACTTGCCGCACAGCCTGACACGAGTGTTACCATTGTAACGGTGGGTTTCCTCACCAATATGTCAAATCTTATTGCGTCAAAACCAGATGAATTTTCTTCTCTCAGCGGAAAAGAGCTGGTAAAGAAAAAAGTGAAATTACTGGTGAGCATGGCGGGATGTTTTGATGACAAGATGGGCACGTTCAAAGAATTTAACCTGATGAAGGATGCCGCGGCTTCAAAATTCGCGTTCGACAATTGGCCAACGCCGGTTATATTTAGCGGCTTTGAAATAGGCGAAAAAATTCATACCGGGTTGCCCATAACAAAAAGCAGAATTAGTAATTCACCTGTAAAAGATGTTTTTGCGCACTGCATTCCGCTTGATAAAAACGATGCAAACGGAAGGATGAGTTGGGATGAAACAGCAGTTCTCGTGGCGGTCAGGGGTTATAAATACTATTTTGAGGCAGTAAAAGGAAAAATTATGGTGAATGAAGATGGAAGCAACCGTTGGAACAAAAACGGGACAAGAGATGAATATCTCACCTTTAAAATGCCGGTTGGTCAACTGCAAAATATCATCGATTCGCTGATGATGCACCTTCCCCGAAAATAGCAGGAACATGTAAAACAAGATTTTTCAGCGTATAACGGCATTGCCTGAACGAATATCATTTAGTAAATCTTTTCTAAAAAAAGAAAGCGGACAGGAATGCCCGCTCGGTATATGTATTTTTTATACACATGAGATGGTGTGAAATTAACCACATAATTTTTATTTCAAAAGCCTTTTTCAAAAAATGAAAATTAAGGGTTTAAAACATTAAATAAGCCACTGGGGCTCTCAGGAAAACAGGTTGTCTGTTTATGGTTTTTTCCATTGCCACTTATAAAAAAATATGCTATTAGCTAACAATTACAATCATGTTAACAATTAGAAAAATTAGTTTTGATTGAGGCTATACACCCTACGAAATCAACCGATTTTTTTTGATTAATCCGGATAAGAATGATTAAAGATAAACTTTTGCGGTACCTCTTTATTCCGTTATTGGGAATCTCAATTCCGTACTTATCCAACGTAATCACTTATAGGGATTATACAATTTTCCAACTGGCTGCCATTACAGTATATTTCATTTTTATGTCGTGGAGCATTTGGCATTGCTCGGCCTGGCTGCATCATAAAATCAGAAAATGGTTTACGCTGGATCAGAATACCTTCGTCAAAATTTCTACGATCTCATTGACAAACGCATTATTTGGCGGCACAATTGCGAGTATTCTCACTTTGATTTATTACCGGTTTTCCAAAGAAAATTTTACATGGACTTACTTTCTGTTGAATGTGTTTTTGTCGGTCCTTGCGGTTATTGTTTTTACATTGGTGTATGAAATTTTATACCTCGATAAAGAAAGGCAAATTGATTCAAGAGTGGTGGATCAATTGGATTGGGAAAGGTCCATGGCTGAAATGTCTAATCTGAAAAATGAACTGGAGCCGCATTTTATTTTCAATTCGCTGAATGCGCTTTCACATTTGATATTAACAGATCCCGCTACCGCCCACGTGTTCAATAGCAAGCTCGCAAGCGTTTACAAATATTTCTTAATCAATAAAGACAGGGATATGATTCCGCTAAATAATGAAATGGAATTTATAGACAATTATCTCTTTCTTCTGAAATTAAGATACGACAACCAGTTACAATTTATCTCGAATCTGAACCCGCCGCATGATGAGAAAATTATGATCGTTCCTTTTGCACTGCAGATTGCAGTGGAAAATGCCATCAAACATAATGAATTTACCTGCCATGAACCGCTGACCGTAAAACTTGAACATCATCATGAAAGCATCCTGGTTACAAACAACAAAAAGCCCAAAACACACAATTCTCATTCAACCGGTATTGGATTGAAAAACCTGCGCGCCCGCTACCAACTGGCCTGCAATAAGCAAATAAAAACGGAGGTGACGCCACTCGAATATACCCTGGAACTACCTTTAATCTACAAATAACCACTCCATGATTCAAGTAATCCTTATTGAAGACGAAACGGTAGCCATGCAGTGCATGGTCCGCATACTTAACGAAATATCGGAAGATGTAGTCATCAAGGCGCGGTTAAAATCGGTGAAGGAAAGTCTTAAATATTTTACAGAAAATTCCGAGCCTGTTGACATCATTTTCAGCGATGTTCAATTGTCTGATGGGCTTAGTTTTGAAATATTTAAAAATGCGGGAGTAAGAACGCCTGTGATTTTTACAACAGGCTATGATAAGTTTACTTTACCAGCCTTTGAAAATAACGGTATCGATTATTTGCTGAAACCCATAGAAAAAGAGGACGTAAGGAAAGCGCTCTGGAAGTATAAAAATTTGCAGAATCATTTTCAACCCATTGCCACACAGGAAGCGTTTACAAAGTTATTAGGTTATTTTCATTCTGCCGGGAGGTCAAGGCTATTGGCAAAGCGCGGCGTAGACACGGTTTTATTAAAAACGGAAGATGTTATTTTATTTTATACTGAAAACAAAGTTGTTTTTGTAATTGACCGGTTTTCAAAAAAATATTTGATAGACAAAACACTTTCCGAACTCGAAAATGAACTGGATCCCCAATTATTTTTCCGTGCCAACCGGCAGTATATCATCAACCTTGATTATGTAAAAGGATTCAGGCCTGTTGAAAAGGTAAAATTACAAATCGACTTGACGATGAATGAAAATTGCCCTACAATCATTATAAGCCAGGAAACTGCGCAGGCCTTTAGAAAATGGATTCGCGAGTCGTGTTAAATAAGAGCTATCGCAAAATAAAAAATAACGTTATTTGTCAGTTTACTATCTGTCAAAAAATTTACACAGACAATATCTGGTCAAACATCAATCCGCTCCAGCCTTCCCCTCTGCCTATGGTTTTGCTTCTGCCAATCCACAAATAAGTTTGCCCATTTAGCCACCGCGTTCTCTTATACATTCTTGATACAATTACACCTGCCCTTGGCACTTCTTCCTCCTCAATAAAATGAACCGGCTGTTGTTCTGTGAGCAATAACGTAAGCGGCGCCGGAGCATTAGGAATTTTTGCCCTTTGCAAACGGATTTCCTGAACGTTGTCTTGTTTATGAACCGGAATAAACGGAATCCAGTTTTTAGGAACGCTGGTGCCGATTAAATACCTGATTTTAGCATCAGGATCTGTAGGCACAAAATCGACATCATAACGTGAAAGATCCGATTTCACACGCCGGCTTCCTCCGGCTTCTGAAGGTGCTATACTTTCGATAGCCCAAACCATATTGGCCATTTCATCGCGCATAAAATTGACCTTTTCAAGTGGTTCGCCATATTGCGTTTTTACTACTGACGATGGCAGATAAAA
>Ga0157372_10010124_pt1 | contig 10017 bp, 5 predicted proteins | sample C55metaG_FD_115307 | JGI IMG/M metagenome (GOLD analysis project Ga0157372, IMG submission 115307) | Corn rhizosphere microbial communities from Kellogg Biological Station, Michigan, USA - C5-5 metaG | ecosystem: Host-associated > Plants > Roots > Rhizosphere > Soil | place: USA: Michigan...
AGCAACGGCGTGGCATGGATCGAGCTGAATTCTGCGGAAAAGGAAGGAAAAGCAAAATTCGTCGCGTATGCCGGAGGCGTCGAGACGACGCGCATCATTCAGCAGGTTCCCGGCGACCCCTGCCGCCTGACCATGAGCGCCAAACCCAATGGCAAGGCGGTAGAGTTGCAGACCGAGCCGATTCGCGACTGTAGCGGTAATCCGGTTCCGGATGGCACGATCGTGACCTTCACCGAGACCTGGAATGGGACGCAGACCACGGCCGACGTTCCCATCAAGCAGGACATCGCCCGCGTTGAAATGCCGGCCCATCCTGGCGCCGTGATATCCGTCGCCAGCGGTGTCGTCGCCGGCAATGAGATCCGCGTGGGAGGCCGGCCATGAACCGCCGCTGGGCAGCTGTCAGCTTCGTACTGGCCTTCTCTCTCACCTGCTGGGCTCAGGAGCCGACCGTGCAGGTACGTCCGCCGGACCTGCACGGCTCCAGACAACTCGATCCATCCGGGGTCACCGAAAAGGCCGTGATCCGCGATTATCTCGAATCCTGGCAGAGCATGCGCAAAGCGCTCGATGCCAATCAGACTTCGTTGCTCTCGCCCGAGTTCGTGGGAACGGCGTATGACAAGCTGGCCGAGGTCATCGCGCAACAGACGAAGATCGGGATTCACACGCGTTATGTTGACCGCTCGCACGACCTGCAGATCGTCTTCTACTCGCCAGAGGGACTATCCATTCAGCTGATCGACAACGTGACCTATGACGAGCAGGTGATCCAGGGCGGCACAGTCCTCGCGTCGCAGCCGATTCATGCCCGCTACCTGGCAGTGCTCACCCCGACCGACGTCCGCTGGACGGTCAGAATCTTGCAACCGGATCTGCAAGCTGCAAACGCAAATGATGAATCCAGCATCAAAAGGCATGAAGCTCGGAGGACCGCCCGCTGAGGTGGGGCTGTGTCCGATGCCAAAAGGCCCAAAAAGCTCAATCGGTGACTGGGCCCATCACCATCCGGTACACCGTTGTGAAGGCTGGCGATACCCGCTCGACGCCAGCCGGGAGTTTTACTCCCTTCGTTCGTCAATTTGGAGCAGTCATCTATGATCTCTGTTGTCGTCCCCATCTATAACGAGCAGGAACTGATCACAACCTTCCACGCCGCCGTGGCGACTGCTCTTGCCGACATTCGCGAGGACTGGGAAGTCGTCTACGTCAACGATGGATCGCGAGACAATTCCCTCTCGCTGCTGCGCGACGTGCAGAAGCAGGACCCGCATGCCGTCGTTGTGGATCTCTCGCGCAACTGGGGACACATGGGCGCCATTCATGCCGGCCTGCGCACCGCGCGCGGTGACGCTGTCATTATTATGGATGGCGATTTCCAGGACCCGCCGCAGGTGCTGCCCGAGTTGATCGAAGCGTGGCGCAAAGGCGCTCAGGTGGTGGTTGCGGTCCGGCGGAGCCGCCAGGAAAGCCGCAAGATTCTCGCTGCGCTCTTCCCGCTCTTCTACCGCATGCTCTCGGCTGTTTCCGACTACCCCATTCCGCTCGACGCCGGTATCTTCGGCCTGATGGACCGTCAGGCGCTCGACTCCATCAACGGACTGCGCGAGGGCAACCGCTATCTTCCGGGACTGCGTGCCTGGGTCGGCTACAAGAACGCCATCGTCTATTACGATCGGCAGGATCGCCTGGCTGGAGACGGCAAGCTGTCGTTTATCAGCCGCATCAAGTACGCGATGGATGCGATCTGCAGCTTCAGCTACAAGCCGCTGCGTCTCTGCTTCGCGCTCGCCGCTTTGTCGATCGCAACCGCTGTCGTGCTGGCGCTCTGCACCGCTTTCGCAGCCACGCCGGTTACCACAGTCGGCCTCTGGGTTGCGGCCGCCGTCTTTACCGTCGGCTGCATGTTCCTGCTGTGCATGGGCATCGTCGGCGAATACCTCGGCCGCGTCTACGACGAGGTCCGCAATCGCCCACTCTCCATCATCAACAAGGTCTACTACGCCCAGGAAGAGGTCGGCGCCGGCAGCCCTGCCGAGTTTGCGGATCAGGCAGCTCTCGCCTTCAAGGTACGTGCTGCATAAATTCGCATCGTAAGTGCCGAAGCGGAAAATCCCGGCGACGGCTCAGTTCGAGCCGTCGCTGATCCGATCAGCGCCCGACCTCATGAGTGTTATGCATTCCATTTCTCCTTCTTCTGTTCTGCGTCGCCTCTCTCTGCGTCGTCGGTCGGTACCGGTCCCGGCGCTTCGTCTCGCGTGCTGCTCCGCGGCTGCGTCCCTGCTGTTGCTCGCCGGATGCAAATCGGCCGTCCACCTGAAGTACACCGCAACCAGCGGATCCCCGCAGTTGCTGGCTGTCTACGAAGGCTGGTTCGGCCATCCCAGCCACATCGCCATCGGCTACTCGTCGCACGACCCCGCGACGGTCGACAACCAGATCCGCAAAGCGCAGGACATGGGGCTGACGGCCTTTGTGATGGACTGGTACGGCGACCGCGAGCCCTTCATCGACCAGAGCTACGCTTTGCTGCAGAAGGCGGCCGCGCAACACAACTTCCACGTCGCGATGATGTACGACGAAACCAACCAGGAAACCGGCGCAACCGACGAAGCGGTCGCCGACCTGACCGCCTTCCGCGACCGCTACCTGGCTCCAAATGCGCCTGGCCATGAGGCTTACCTCACGTACCAGGGCCGCCCGGTGATCTTTGTCTTTTCCCACGGCGGCTACACGAACTGGGACCAGGTCCGGAAATCGCTCAACCACTGGGACCCCGCGCCATTCCTGATCGAGGAAAACCTGCCGGAGAAGTACCCGAACGCCTTCGATGGCGACTACGCCTGGATCAATCCTGGCCCGCAGGGGTGGGCCCACGATGGCTCCAACTGGGGCCAGGGCTACCTGGCGCACTTCTACGACACGATGGTTCACAAGTACCCGGACAAGATCATCGTCGGCGGAGTCTGGTCGCAATTCGGAGACCGCAAGGCCTCATGGAGCCTGAACCGCTACATCGCTCCGCGCTGCGGCGACACGCTGCACGACACCTACAACCTGTGGCACAAATACTTCCCGGACAAACAGCCGATCCCCTTCCTGCTCATCGAGACCTGGAACGACTACGAGGAAGGCACGGCTCTGGAGCGGGGCATGCCCTCGTGCGGCGGCAGGCCCGCCCTGACGTCCTTTCGACAGATCAGCTCGGCAGCATCGGGATCATGAGGCCTTGCCCGGCGCCGATCGGCGCCAATCTACGGTTCCAGATGACATTCGGGTAAACCCAAAATTTACATGGCGCATCGGAGGGATTAACCGCGGCGCAGTACCCGCGAGCCCCATGTCCACGGCTTGTTCGCAACAAGTTGGTAAAACAGGCGGCCCCACCCACCCCCGCTGCCCATAAACAAGCTCTGCTGTACCTTCAATTGATTTCTGGACGGCTGGAGATTCAAAGTGGCGCACGCTGTATCAGCACAATCAGGCAGTCTTCGGGCCCGAATCGTCGCCGGAAGCGCGGTCCTGCTTTCAGGATCCACGCTCGCCACTGTTCTCAGCCTTCTCTATAACATCGTTACGGCTCGGTTCCTCGGTCCGCAGGGATATGGCCAGGCGACTGTTATCTACACCGTCCTGACGCTGGTCTCCGCGCTCACTCTCTCCTATCAGATCATCGTCGCCAAGCTGATCGCGCAACAGGTGACAGACGAAGCGAGGAGCGCTGTCTACCGCAAGCTGAACCGCGAGGCGTGGGTCTGCGGCGGGGTCGTCGGCTTTTCGCTGCTTCTCTTCCAGAGCCAGATCGCCGATTACCTCCAGGTTTCGAAGACGCTCGTCGATCTGATCGCCATCGGCGCCGCCTTCTATGTACCGCTCGGCTCGCGTCGCGGCTTCATTCAGGGCGCCTGCGGATTCCGTGGTCTGGCACTCAATTTGGTGCTGGAAGCCGGGGTTCGCTTCGTCGGCTCCTACGCGATGCTGCTGCTCGGCACCGGCGTTCCCGGGGTCATCGCTGCTAACTCCGCGGCGTCGGTCATCTCCTGGCTCGTGATCCCGCCGAAGCTTGTGCCTTCCAGCGTGGATCCGCTGGGCTTCAGCCAGTCCATGATGGAGATGCTGCAGGCCCTCGTCTTTTTCTCCGGGCAAATGATCATCAACAACTGCGACATGGTGCTGGTGAAGCACTTCTTCCTGCCCACTGCCGCAGGGTTGTATGCCGCGGTTGCGCTGGTCGGACGCGTCATCTACACCTTCTCCTCCGCAGTCGTGAACAGCATGTTCCCGGTCGTGGCCGGCACCGGCAAAGACGAGCGCCGGAGTCTGTCGCTGATGGCGACTTCGTTCGGCCTGGTATTCGGCATCGGCGCGGTTATGGTGCTGGCTCTGCTGGTTCTGCCTGCGAGCCTGTGGCAGCTCTTCTTCGGCGCCGGATTTGTCCTGCCCGGCCAGCATGGCCTTCCTTACCTGCTTGCACTGAAGGGCGTAGCCAGCATCATCTATTCGCTCTGCGTGGTCATCATTACGTACGAGATGTCCTACCGGATCGCCAATACCAGCTGGGTGCAACTGGCGTTCAGCGCCGCTGTCATCGCGGCCCTCTGCCGGTTCCACTCCTCGCTCGAAGAGGTGATCCTGGTGCAGCTGGTGCTCATGAGCGTGCTCATGATCGTCGTTGGCGTGCCGTTCCTCCGCAGCGCACTGCGCAAAGACAACGAACCCGATGAGGCGACAGCCGGCCGCGTTCTTCGGATTGTGCGCGAAACCTCCGAAGACGAGGCGATCTCCGAATTTCTGAAGGCAGACCTTGAGCACCGCTGCTACGAGGGCTTCCGCGACAGCCTGCGGCCCATCGTGATGCGCCCCAATCTGAGTGACGCGCAGGAGAACGCCAGACGGCGCGCTCTGCTGTTCCTCCGCCACCTCGCCTTGTGGCAGGAGCTTCCGTCAGACACGAAGTGGTACGAAATCACTCTCACGGACGCGGACCTGACGAAGGTCCGCGTCTTCCCACGCGCTCAGTGGCGCGGCATTGCGCGAGGCACCTTCGATCTGCCGGTCGTGGCGGATCGCATCCGTACCCGCCAGAAAACCGCCGTCGATCCCTTCTCGCGCAAGATCGCCTCGATCTGCAACTGCCTGGTCGAGGAAGAATGCCGGCCCGCGTCCATCCTGCTGATTGGCATCGATGAGAAAGAGCCGCTGACCATCATCGATGGGAACCACCGCTTCGTCGCTGCCGTGCTTTCCGGACGGATGCACCAACTCCGTTTCCTGTGTGGACTGTCGCCGAAGATGAGGAGTTGCTGCTGGTATAAGACGAATCTGCGCACGCTTGCGCGGTATGCGGCGAATCTCCTGGCTCAGTGCTTCCAGAATCCGGAGGCAGAACTCGCCCAGCTCTGCACCGAGCCGGCCACCGTACCGACAGCGGAAGTCGTCGTTATGCCGGCAGTACCAGTGCAGGACCAGATGATCGAAGAGCGCGCCTCATAAAAGAGGCCTGAGCCGATACGTCGACCAAGGCCCTGGCTTCCTGGCCATCTTCTGCTTAGACAAATAGCGGAGCCAGCACCAGCGTTACCGTCGCCAGCAGCTTGATCAATACGTGCAGGGATGGTCCCGCAGTGTCCTTGAATGGATCGCCGACCGTGTCGCCCACCACCGCGGCCTTATGCGCTTCACTGCGCTTGCCGCCGTGCGCTCCCGTCTCGATCAACTTCTTCGCGTTGTCCCACGCGCCGCCCCCATTGTTCATCAGCATGGCCAGCAGAATGCCGCTGATCGTGCCCACCATCAACAGCGCTGCCACAGCCTCGGCCCCGCTGAGATTCAACGCGACGCCGTGAATCATCGGCTCTTCCGCGGCTTCCACCACGTTGAACCCGCCGCTGAAGTTCCGGAAGATGACGCCCACCAGCAGCGGCATGGCGACCGCCAGTACGCCGGGCCAGACCATCTCGCGCAGCGCCGCTCCCGTCACGATGCTCACGCATCGTCCGTAGTCAGGCTGCGCCGTGCCCTCCATGATCCCGGGATTTTCGCGGAACTGCTGGTGGACGTCGGTAATCACCGTCTGTGCGGCGCGTCCCACCGCCTTGATCGCCATGGACGAAAACAGATACGTCAGCATCGCGCCCAGCAGCCCGCCGACAAACACCGGCACGCTGGCGAGATTCACGTTGGAAAAGCTCCATCCGGCTGCAAGCGTCTGTCCGGCGGCCTGCATCCGCTGCGCCACGATGTCATGAATCGCCGCGAGGTAAGCCGAAAACAGCAGGAAGGCCGCCAGCGAAGCCGATCCGATCGCGTAGCCCTTGGTCAGCGCCTTGGTCGTATTCCCCGCCGCATCCAGTGCGTCCGTCTTCTCGCGCACCGTCTCCGGCTGATTCGACATTTCGATGATCCCGCCCGCGTTGTCCGTGATCGGCCCGAATGTATCCATCGCCAGGATGTACGCCGCAGACGAGAGCATGCCCATGGTCGCGATCGCCGTGCCGTATATGCCCTTGGCATAGCTGGAAATCGCCGTCACGTCCTCGAGCCCCAGCACGCCGAAGTAGTAGCTGGACAGCAGCGCCGCGCTGATCACGATCACCGGCAGCGCCGGCGTCTCCATGCCTACAGCGAGGCCGCTGATGATCGTCGTCGCCGGCCCGGTTGTCGAGGCCTGCGCAATGGCCCGCACCGGGCGAAAACGCGTCTCCGTGTAGTACTCCGTGATGCGCACGAACAGGAATGCGGTGATAATCCCGCAGATGCCGCAGCCCAGCAGCCACCAGCGCGCGCCGAGCATGAAGTAAACCGCCGCTGCAAATCCCGCCAGAGCGACGGCGGACGTGACGTAGTAGCCCCGGTTCAGCGCGTGCATCGGTTCTTCGTTTTCGCCGCTGCGCACGATCATTACGCCCACCACGCTGGCCACCAGATTGATGGCCTGCACGATCAGCGGAAACAAGATGCCCTTCACGCCAAAGACCGGATACAGCGCCGCGCCCAGGATCATGGCGCCGACGTTCTCCGCCGCCGTCGATTCGAAGATATCCGCGCCGCGCCCCGCGCAGTCGCCTACGTTATCGCCCACCAGATCGGCAATCACTGCCGGGTTCCGCGGATCGTCCTCAGGAATTCCTGCTTCCACCTTGCCTACGAGGTCCGCACCGACATCCGCGGCCTTCGTGTAAATGCCGCCACCCAGCTGCGCGAAGAGCGCCACCAGCGAGGCGCCAAATCCGAACCCAACCAACTCATACGGAGTCTGCTGCGGATTGTGCAGTCCGCCGAACGCCAGGAAGAGCACGCCCACGCCAAGCAGCGACAGACCGACGACCACCAACCCCGTCACCGCGCCGCCGCGCAGCGCGATCTGCAGCGCCCGTCCCAGGCTGGTGCGCGCCGCCGCCGCCGTCCGGATATTCGCCCGGATCGAAACCCACATCCCGGTCTGGCCCGAAATCGCCGAGCACGCCGCGCCCACAATGAAGCTGATCACCACTTTCACCGCGTAAGGCCGCGTATACGGAGAAACCTGATAGCCGACGAAGAGCGCAATCGCCAGCGCCACCGCGATCAGCGCGATGGAACTGTACTGCCGCCGCATGAAAGCCTCGGCGCCCTGGCGAATGGCATTCGAGATTCGCTGCATCTCCGGCGTCCCGGTATCGGACCCCAGCACGCCGCGCCCAAACAGATAAGCGGCGAACAGGCCAAGCACTCCGGCTGCAAGCGCGATCCAGATGTAAAATCCGCCACTGCTTCCGGCCGTGGCGCCCTCGCCTGCCTGCCACATCCACACGGCCATCGTTGACGACAACGTCATGCCAGTCCTCCATAAAATCGGTTTTCTTCAGCACGAACAGAACCTGACCACCGATGGCAGGCATTTCCCCTGGGCAGGACACACTCTGAGAGATGCCTGCGGATACTCCCTCACCTGGATTTATTTGGGGAGATGGCGAAACACTGCGCTGGCGGAGTCAGCTGTTCTTCTACATGTCCTATCGCGACTGGGGGATTTCAACCGTCCGCCTCGGAACGGCGCGTTTCTCTCCAATGCAAAACGGGAGTTTACGTGATCCCAACCCGGGGTGGCAACCTGCGCACCAGGTGGTCATACCATCGCTTTTCTCTTCACTCGCCTGTCCACGAAATGCGCTGGTACAATCTTCCGTCGCTCGCGTTGCAAACGTTACTTCTGAGAATCCGTGACGCTGCCGCCGGGCTCTAAACTGAAGAATCGACATCTAATCTTTGACGAAGGGATCCCCGATGGCGCGTTCCGCAGTCTCAGGCGCTGAAAGCCAGAAATCCGGCCACTCCGGCAATGGTGCAAAGGCTTCCGCCAGCAAGCGCTCTTCGCTTCCCATCCCCCGGGAAAAGCTGATCGAGATTTATCGCCTCATGTATCTTTCGCGGCGCACCGATGACCGCGAAATTATTCTCAAGAATCAGCAAAAAGTCTTCTTCCAGATCTCCGGCGCAGGACACGAAGCCCTGCTCGTCACTGCCGGCCTGTCGCTGCGCCCCGGCTACGACTGGTTCTTCCCTTACTACCGGGACCGCGGACTCTCGCTCGCCCTCGGCACCACCGTCGAGGAACAACTGCTCCAGTCCGTCGGCGCAGCCAGCGACATTGCCAGCGGCGGACGCCAGATGCCTTCGCACTGGAGCAATCCAAACCTGCACATCGTCACCCAGTCCTCGTCGACCGCGACGCAGTGCCTGCACGCCATCGGGTGCGCCGATGCGTCGGTCTACTTCAGCGCGCATCCCGAAGCCGCCGAGCCGGTCGGTTCCAGTCAGAGCGATTACCGCCAGTACCACCCCGTCGATTTCCACGGCGACGAAGTCGTGTACCTCTCCATCGGCGAAGGATCCACCAGCCAGGGCGAGTTCTGGGAATCCGTCAGCATCGCATCGAACCGCAAGCTCCCCGTCCTTTTCGTCGTCGAAGACAACGGCTATGCCATCTCCGTTCCCGTCGAAGTGAACACGCCAGGCGGCAACATCTCGCACCTGCTGCGCAATTTCCCGAACTTCTACTTCGCGGAAGTCGACGGCACCGATCCCATCGCCTGCATGCAGACCTTTGAAGCCGCCGTCGCACACTGCCGCGCGCGCAAAGGTCCGGCGCTGGTCCACGGCCACGTCATCCGGCCGTACGCGCACTCTCATTCCGACGACGCTCGTGCCTACCGCCCCGAGAACGAGCGCGAAAGCGATGCGCTGCGCGATCCGATCCATAACTTCCAGATGCTCCTCCTCCGCGAGGGCATCCTCGATGCTGCCGAGATCGAGCGCATCGAGAAGAAGTGCGATGAAGAAGTCCGCGTTGCCGCCGAGCATGCGCTGAAGGCGCCAAAGCCCTCTACAGAGGGGGCCGCGATTCTGCGCCACCAGTATTCCGAAGACCTTGACCCGACCCGTGCCGAACTCGAGGTCCAGCCGCAATCAAGAAATGGCGAGCGCGACAACGAGCGGACCATGGCCGACCTCATCAATGCGTGCCTCAACGATGAAATGCGCCGTGATCCTCGCATCGTCGTCTTTGGCGAAGACGTCGCTGACTGCTCCCGCGAGGAGTACCTCGAAAACAAAAAAGTGAAAGGCAAAGGCGGAGTATTCAAGCTCACCGCCGGCCTGCAGTGCGCTTACGGATCGGAGCGCGTCTTCAACTCGCCGCTCGCCGAAGCGTCCATCGTGGGACGCGCGGTCGGCATGGCCATCCGCGGCCTCAAACCTGTCGCCGAAATTCAGTTCTTCGACTACATCTGGCCGGCGATGCATCAGCTGCGCAACGAGCTGCCGCTCATCCGATGGCGCTCCAACGGGACCTTCTCTTCGCCCGCCGTCATCCGGGTGCCGATCGGCGGATACCTCACCGGCGGCGCGATCTACCACTCGCAGAGCGGTGAGAGCATCTTCACGCACATCCCCGGCCTGCGCGTCGTCTTCCCCTCCAACGCGCTCGATGCGAACGGTCTGCTGCGCACCGCGATCCGCTGCGATGACCCCGTGCTC
>Ga0157372_10010125_pt1 | contig 10016 bp, 11 predicted proteins | sample C55metaG_FD_115307 | JGI IMG/M metagenome (GOLD analysis project Ga0157372, IMG submission 115307) | Corn rhizosphere microbial communities from Kellogg Biological Station, Michigan, USA - C5-5 metaG | ecosystem: Host-associated > Plants > Roots > Rhizosphere > Soil | place: USA: Michigan...
CACCTGTGGTAGACGGTCTCGTAAGAAGAAATTCTGAGGGTCAAGAAGTTAGATACATTACTCATCTATCACCACAAGAACAACTTATTGCACAAAACGTTTGTAGAGCATTTCAACAAACAGTTTGTGGATTTGATTTGTTACGAGCTAATGGAAAATCTTATGTTATTGATGTGAATGGATGGTCTTTTGTTAAAGGAAATGAAGAATATTATGATAAATGTGCCTCAATTTTAAAATCAATTTTTTTAGAAAAAGGTCAGAGTTTACGAAGTGGAGATGGATGTGAAATATTAACAAATGAAATTTCTGGTGGAAATTCATGGAAATTAAAAGGGTTTTTATCGGTATTGAGACACGGTGATCGAACACCTAAACAAAAAATGAAAGTAAGCTTTTAAGAGTTTTTTTTCGAAAGATTGTTTTGTCGGAGATTTAACTTGTTCCTATACTTTTCTTCCAATTAACCATACTCATAAATGATATGTATCAATTTTTGTAGTTCAATTTTACTTCAACAAGTTTTTTAAATTTACTTGAAGGATCTGAGGATGAAATTATTCTGAGAAAAGATACTCAACTTAAACATGTTTTATCTGTTTGTGAACAAGCCATTGTTAATGGTGATGATGATCCAGAACAATTAAAACAATTAAAAGCAATATTACAGAATAAAAGTGATATACCTGGAACAAAAGTTCAAATTAAACCTGGATTTAGTAAAATAACAGAAAATACAAAGAAATTAGAAAAGGCTCAATTAATCGTCAAATGGGGTGGAGAATTTACACATGCAGGTAAATTAAACAAAAGCAAATTATGCTTTTTCTTTTTTCTTTAAAATTTCCATTTATACTTTTTTTTAGTGTGTTATTTTTTGGGGGGGAAAGAAAAAAAAAATTAGTTTTTGTAAATTCATTCCAAGAATTAAAGGTTTACATCATAGCAAGGAACTCGGAGAGTATTTACGAAAGGATTTGTTAATTATTAACAAAAATGTATTCAAGGATGTTAAAATTTATTCGTCATCAGAACGTCGCGTCACTGCCACTGCGGATGTATTTGCTCAATCCTTTTTAAATTTAGATAAAATTCCATCGGATTTAATTGTAGTTACAAAAGAGATGTTGGATGATTCAAATGCTGCTAAAGAACAAATGGAAACTGTGAAATCAGAATTGCAAGCTATATTAGATCCAAATCTTCCTTCAACTGCTCCTCCTGATTTATTACCAAAAGAAATTGGAAATCCTACTGTTTTTATTGATGAATTAATTAATTTATTAAGATCTTTAAGAATTGCTATGAGAAATAACTTTGAAACTATGGATGTTAATCAAATGCAATCTCGATGGTGTTGTTCTGAAAGTCCTTATTTATTTAAAGTAATTTTCTTATTTTTATAAATTGATGTTGTTCTTTTTTCTTTTATTTTTTATAATTCTTTTTTGTTTCTGGTAATTTTAAGCTAGCATTTTTCTTTCCTTGTTTAATTATTATTATTATTATTTTCCTTTCCTTGAAATTAGGAACGTTGGGAAAAGTTATTTCGTGATTTTTGTGATGTAGATCGTAGTTCATTTGAACCTTCTAAAGTATCAGAATTATATGATTCACTCAAATATGACTTGCTTCATAACCGTAAATTTTGTGAAGGTATTTGAGAGGGGTAAAAAAGATTTTAAAAATTTAATATTGGAATGGAATAATTTTTATTTTTGTAACTCTTCTCATATTCCTCCTTTCTTTTCTTTTATAGAAATATTTCATGTACCTCACTTTGATGGAAATGACAAGTTGAAGAAGCTTTATTATTCAACGAAAATTATGTTTGATTTTGTGGGACCACAAGAATACGGTATCCAGGTAAGCTTATAAGACGTTTTTTTCATTTTTTTCATCTTCTAACTTTTTTACTTTTTTTTTTAAGTTGTTGCAAGATTTGCCATTGATTTAACTTTAATTTTTATTTAATATTTATTTTGATTAGCCGAATGAGAAATATGAAATAGGAATGTTAACATCTACTTTATTGTTACGACAATTAGTTGAAGATTTATTATGGGCAAAGAATTCAATGGATCCTTATATTCGACTTTACTTCACCAAAGAAAGTAAAATCATATGTCTCTTAAATATTGTATTGCTTTGTGGTTTACCTACTAAATTACAACCCCAAGATATAGATGAATTGGATTGTAAGGTTTTTTTTTCACTTCTTCATTTTAAAAGATGGTACATGTATATTTGATTAATTGGCATATTTATTTTGTTTTGAAATTTTATTTTTTAACCATTCAACTTTGAAATGAAAAAAAAACTACAATAACAACCACCACAACAACAACAAAAAAGATTTATCTCAAATTACATTTGAATTATATGAAAGAAACTCTCCTAATGAAGGAAGTCAAGATCAACGAGAGTATTCTGTTAGAATTGGATTAAGTCCAGGTATGTTATCAGTTACGAGATTATGTTACATTACTTTTATTATGCATAAGGTTGATGATCAATGGCTAGTTTGGTTAATATTTTGTAATTTTTTAATGTTTTTTCAATAAATATAGGTGCACATAATCCGAATTTGATTGATTTACATGTAGATGCTCGACACTCCTTAACTGTTGCTCCACGAAGGTAATATAAGATATCCATTGCTCTATTTTACATTTTTCCCGCTTTTTTTTTAAATTCAATATTAAAATTAATACTATATGTATACTTACTTTTTCTTTTTTCTTTTTTTCTTGTTCCTTAGATGGATTTCAGATCATATATCCTTAGATGAGGTGGTTGCTTATCTTACGACAAAATTAACATCATCATGAGTAATCATTATTACAGTTGTTAACCTTTTTACTTCTTAATGACCTTTATTATAAATAATCAATATCATAATTATAATATATTCAAATATAGAACAAATAAATTCAAAATCTCTTTGATTTCCGTTTTTCTAGATCTTTTTTCAAAAAACTGAGTCTTCATAACAAAATTTCCAATATTTAATTATAAAATTTTATTTCGTTTTTATGGTGGTGCAGCAATTACACACTTTATTTTCTTTTTTTGTACCTTCAACAATGACAAGGCATTTTACACATCATTTATCTTTTATGTACCATTCTCATAGACTGTAAAGATATAAACATAAAATACTAAAGGAAAAATAAAAATAAAGAAATAATGCCTTCTAAACTGACTTCACAATTTTCAAGTGATACGACTGACTTATTATTCCGTCAAATTGAAGGAAAAAATGATAACTCACTCGTTCATTCTAAAATGGATAAAGATATGGATATAAATGATATATTTGAAATTTCAAGAACTGTAGAAACAATTCAGAATGGTGGATATGAAAAGGTAAACTTTTCAATTTTCTTTCTTTCTTTCTTTCTTTTATTTGTTTCCTTTAGTTTAATTCCATACTTTGCTTTGCGTTATATTTAATGCAGAATGTCTTCGTTTGACCAGAACTGTTATACTTACTTTTGGTTACTACTATTTTCATTATTTTTTATTTATCTATCTTATGGGTCTTTTATTTTTTTTGGTACCATATATAGATTGCATTACAATTTCCAGACGAACTATTATCTTATTCTATCGTGATTGCTAGGACTCTTATGGAAAAAACGAATAAAAAAGTATTTATTCTTGCAGATACCTCTTATGGAAGGTAAAAATATTACTTCATGATTTGTGTTATTATTCTCGTTTCCTTTTTACAGTCCAATCTTTTTGTGTTCAAGAATATCCATGTTTCCATTTGATTTCTTAAAAAAAAACTCATGCCTTTTTGATATCATTAGTTGTTGTGTAGATGAAATTGCCGCTCAACATGTTAATGCCGATTTTATTGTTCATTATGGAAGAAGTTGTCTTAGTCCGTGAGTAAAAATATTTCATTATTTCAATGGGGATCCATTTATTTATATTTCTTCTTTCTTTTTTCTAAATCCATTTTTACTTCAATAACTATAATTATTATTTAATTTAATAATAAATGTTGGTTTTTTTTTCTTTGTTTTTAGAACGGCAAGAATTCCCGTATTATATGTATTTGGTAGAGCACCTATTGATATTCATCATTGTGTCCTTGAATTAGAAAATCTTGTGAACTATAATAAAAATATACATGCATGTATCATGTACGATGTCATGTATCATTATTGCATTGGTAATGTCTATTATTTTATTTTATTTTTATTTTTATTTTTATTTTTAAGGACTTCCTCCCTTTTCTCTCTTTACTCCTCTCTCTTTACTCCTCTCTTTCCTAATCAAAAATCCCAAACAAAAAAAAAATACTAACCCTGATCCAAAAATCCTTTATTCTACTAGATGAAATCATCTCAAATTTGCATGACAAGGGTTATAAATCCATGCAACCTAGTCCAACTCATACTCGTCTTCATAATTTTCAAATCAAATCAATAAACAGCTCTACATCATCTATACATTCATCCCTAGATATATCCAATCCATGCAAACATGATGATGATAATGTTATTCTTTTTATCGGAAGTGAAGGACCTACTTTGTCAAATCTACTTATGACTAAAAACCATTGCAATGTAAAAAATGTTTTTCTTTTTTTTTCCAATCAAATTTCCTGCATTCCCATTTTGCTCTATATTAAGTTTTTTACCGTCTTGCTTTCTACCAAACAACATATATTTTAGATTATCAGTTATAATCCAGCTACAAAAATATCTAGAAAAGAAGGTCTGCAAGTCAATAAAGCCTTGGCAAGAAGGTAACAAAAAATTATTTTAAAATAGGGAATTACAGATAGAGAATGGAATAATAATAGTTTCATTGACACGATTTTTCTCTTTTGGATGGTATGTGGGAATCAAATAGGTACTATATGGTACAAAAGGCAAAAGATGCTGATGTTATTGGCATTGTTGTGGGAACATTGGGTGTTGGTAAGTGACCATTCTTTTTTTTTTTATTATTTTAACCTTTTTGGTACGATTATTGGAAAACATTTTTGATTATTAAAGATTCCATTGTTTAATTTCTTTTCTCTTTTTCCTTTTCTGTTTTCTTTGTGCAAAAGTGAATTCGGTTCAATTGATTAACTCATTAAAAGAGTTAATTAAAGCTACTCATAAAAAATCTTACGTATTAGCTATGGGAAAATTAAATCCAGCTAAATTAGCTAATTTCTCAGAGATTGATGTCTTTGTATTAGTAGCTTGTCCGGAGACTACTTTGATTGAAAGTAAAGAATTTTGGAAACCTATTATTACTCCATTCGAATTAAAAATGGCTTTAGGAAATCAAGATTGGACAGGATATTATGAAACAGATATTACAACTGTAAAAAATCAAGTAGATCAAGTCATATCTGATAAAAACCGGACTACTTCACGAAATCTTCATGATAATAATAACGATAATGGTGATGATGATGATGAACCTCATTTTTCTTTAATTACTGGAACTTATAAAATGTCTAAAAAAATGGGATCTTCATCAACAATGAATCATTCCATTAATAGTAGTATGTCGCAATTATCATTACGACGGGATTCTGATATGACTTTGATAAAATCTCCTGCAGCACAATTTTTATCGGAACGGGAATGGAAAGGATTAGAAGTTCGAATGGGTGAAACTGAAGTAGTTAAAGCTAAAGAAGGTAGACATGGAAATGCTAAAGGATATACAAATAAAATCTAATAAGATTAGAGAAAAAATAAATAGAAAAATAAAACCAAAAAAATAAAAAAAAAGAAATCAGGCTTTTTAATATTTTATTATATACGTGATGTGACGTGATATGAACAAATTTCCTTTCTTTTTCTTTATTTACTGTTTTAAGGGTTTTAAACCTAATGAGGCTCGCATTCTATTTGTTTCTTCAATACTTAAACTTTCTGCTCCAGCTCCATTATTAGCCTCTTCTCCACCTTTGCCCCCTTTTCTTTCCTTTCCATAATCATAACTGGATGTCGACATGGATATGGTGGATGTACTTTTTTTAAACAATCCACTCACTTTTTTCTTTGACCAAGATTTCTTTTTACGAGTACTCATACTATAGTCCATTTCCTCCATATCTTTTTCGGATCTTGATCTTGAACGTGATCTTGAGCGTGACCTTGACCGTGACCGTGACCTTGACCGTGATCTTGACCTTGAAACAGATCTTGAACGTGATCTGGAACGCTGTGAAAAGTAAGGGAAAAGAATTAATAATGTAAGAAACAATTCTAATTAAGAGATATAATACTTATATTGGATTTTCAAAAAATAAAAATTTTTTTTTACCAGATTCCCATCATGATCTAATTCATTTTCTTCTCCATTTTCTAATTCTTCTAATTCTTCTAATTCGTCTTGTAAGAAATTAATTTTTTCCTCTAATTGACCATTATCTTCTAATACAAATCGTTTTGGAATACGAGGTAAAATTGTATCACAAACTCGTTCTTCTCGTAATAATGAATCAATAAATTCATCCATATGTATTAATTCATAACCCACTTTTGTTCAGGAGTGAAAGAGAAAAAAGAAAAAGGAAAACATATTGTTTATATATAAAAAAACATAAAAACAGGTTAATACTACGACAATTCCATAAAGATTGAAAAAAAATTGAATATGATGACACCCAATAACCCACATACAGTTGACCTTTTTCCTTAGTTTTCTATAATCTGAACCCAATGGCTCCAAATATCGATAAATATCCGCTGCAGATCCAGTTAATCTAAGATAAAATGCAGCAAGAGCACGCAAATACCTACAGAAAGAAATGAATTTAAAGATATATATGATATATGTATGTATATAGTTAGAAAGATGATTCAAATTCAACAAAAATAAAAGGGATAAGTATTAAAAAAACCAATCGTTATGTTATTACTTGAATTCCGGATCATTCAAATATTCCAAAATAATTTCTTTTTCTGGTTGCAATTGTAATAACTTTAAAGTTAAACATAAGAATTCAGTAGGTTTTTGATTTCCATATTGTCCACCGATACATTGAAGTTCTATAGCCTTATCAATGATTGTTTCCGCTAATCAATTAAGAGAAAGAAAGAATAATATTAAAACAAAAGAAAAGAAAGAGAAAGAGAAATAAAAATGATACATTAATATTAGAAATTTTTTTAAAAGGTATTGAAAGGACTCTGGGCTGAGAAAAGAAATATATTTTTACGGTACCTGTTAGAGCAAAGCAAGATTCTTTCCAATATATAGAGTCATAAATACGAGTTCTAATGATTTTTTCAATAAGATACTGTGGATTTCCTCCGTGTACTGTGACGGCCTCAGCAACTATTTTTAAAGAGAAAGAGAAAAGAGAGAGGGTTGGGTGAGTGAGTGACTAAGTGAGCATAACGGTTTGTGTTTACTTTTTCTTTTTTTCCTCTTTTTTTAAGATTAATGTAACTTTACCTGTTCTATTGGCCATCTTTGTCCTTTTCTAATCTTTTGAACAACCTTGAATATATATATACGTATGTTACAATACCACTTTTTACTTTCAATACTCTCTTAATTTGTCTTCTTTTCTTTCCGATGTAATGAAGTTCAGCAAGTCTTGCTTTACTCAAGAAGTTAATAAACAACCCTTAATAATAAAATTAATTAATTAATTTAAGTCTTCAATTAAAATGCTGACTAAGCAAATACCACAAGAATTAATATAAAAATTAAATCAAAGGGGGCTTCCATTAAACTTTATCCATTGCGTCATTTCATGACTTGACCTCTCTTCGTCTGGTCTTTACTTGAATCTTTCAATCGAAGTCAATTATTTCCGTATCTACTTCACTCTCACATATTCCCCTCATTCACTCACTCACTCACCCACGAATAATTATACCTAAAAAACACACGGAAAAAAACATTTAAAAGGGACTTTAACCATGGCTAGTGGAAAACAAAAAAGAGTATTATTTGAACACGTTCCGGAAGGAATGTTAAGGACTTTAGATATGAATGGTGAGTATAACATAAAGATATACAAAACGAATTAATTATTTACTGAAAAAATACAAAATATTGTAAAAATCTACTCTCATCACTTAATTTTTCTTGTATTTAGTTGAGGAAGTCCCATTTAATTTGGATGAGGCTTCTAGAAATCTCAAGGATGGACAAGTATTACTTAAAAATCTCTACATTAGTTTGGATCCTTACATGAGAGGTAGAATGCGCTCTCCTGATATAAAATCATACGTGTAAATATTCTTTTTTACTTTTTTTTTGTTCAGTTTATTTTACCTATTTTTTATATGAAGAAACATTTGCGTTTCCTGCTCATTTCAATCAATATTTTCTTCAAAAACACATATGTACAATACTATGATCTATGATCATGATGATTGTTAATATTGTAATTATTTAAATAATATTAGAGGTCCATTTCAACTTCATAGTCCAATGGCAGGAGGTACCCTCTCTCGTGTCGTTGCAAGTAAAGATAGTATTATTAAGGATGGAATGGCCGTGTATTGGTTTGGTAATTGGGAAGAATTTTCAATTACCGATGGTAATAATGTTAAAGTTGTAGAAGAGCAAAAAGGTATACCTCTTAGTTATTATTTGGGAATTCTTGGAATGCCAGGTAAAAAAAAAAAAGAAGTTTATTATTATTTTTTTTAAATTGTGGTTATTGTTGATGTTTTGTTATGAAAGAAAAATAAAATTGATATGAACATTAGATTTATGTATTATTATTTCATATCATCCGTTTTAATTATTTCTTTTTATATATTTTATAACGTTTTTGAATGATGTCAGGTTTAACTGCTTATTGTGGATTACTCAAGATTGGATAACCAAAAGAAATATAAACCTTATTCGTCAGTGCAGCGGCTGGTGCAGGTGAATCATTTGATTTCCCTAGAAAAATAAGAAAAAAAAAAAGAGTTACCGCATTGATTTTTAACCCATTTATTTATTTATTTTTTTCATTTTACATCTTTTGCTAATATCAAGTGGGACAGATTGTCGGACAAATTGGAAAACTAAAAGGGCTCCGTGTCATTGGGTAAATCTTTTTCTTTGAATATATATGAATATATTTTTGTGTGTGGTGTGTGTGTGTGTGTGTTGATGTTGATTTGAAAATTCTTTCTTACTCCAATCCTATTTTTCTTTGAATTTTTTCAACTCCATTTGGAAAACTTATGTAGAGTGGTTGGTTCCGATGAAAAGATTTCTTATTTAAAAGGTACATTTCAGGGATGTTGGTGGTTTTTCATCTATATAATGTGATTGTTTAACATATAGGAAAGAATACTGATGATTGTACTCTTTTTGTATAGAAATTGGATATGATGATGCAATTAATCATCGTAAAGTCGATAATATTGAAAAGGCGATTGAAAGACTTTGTCCTGATGGTATTGATATTGATTTTGAAAATGTTGGGTAATATATTTTTCTTTAAATTGCTATGCTTTCTTTTTAAGAATGTCCGTTTTTAAATCGTCATGCAGTTTTAACTCTTAAAATTAATTTTTTCTAAACTAATTACCATTTTTATTACCTTCTGGAATACTTAATTAGAGGTGAAGTTTTGGATGCGGTTATTAATCACATGGTACGATTATATATTTTTTATATACCCTCTTTTTTTATTATTCATTAGATATATTCGTCAGGCATGTTCAATAATTATGCATCTTTCCTCCATCTTCTCTTTGTAGAATATTAATGGTCGTATTGTTCTCTGTGGAATGATCAGTCAATATAATCTTAAACCTGAAGAATCTTACCGTTATAAAAATATTAGTAAAATATTGAGTCAACGAGTGAAAATGCAAGGATTTATTTCTGGTGATTTCGCTAAAGATCATTATAATGAGGTAAAAAGGAAGAGAGAGAAAGAAAAAAAAAATTCATATTTTACGCGTCAATATCACATGAAAATTTAAATAATTGTTTTCTAAAATTCATTTCTTCAAAAAATCTAATAATAATTTCATCAACAACGTCAAGACCTTTAGACAAATATTATTGGCATCTTATTTTTC
>Ga0157372_10010128_pt1 | contig 10014 bp, 12 predicted proteins | sample C55metaG_FD_115307 | JGI IMG/M metagenome (GOLD analysis project Ga0157372, IMG submission 115307) | Corn rhizosphere microbial communities from Kellogg Biological Station, Michigan, USA - C5-5 metaG | ecosystem: Host-associated > Plants > Roots > Rhizosphere > Soil | place: USA: Michigan...
GGATCGGCATCGCTTACCCGTCCAAACCACCCCTAAGCCGCTTTACCCATAGACCAGCAAGTGGGGCCCGCGGGTTCCTGCACTGGAGGCTTTCGTACGCAAGCGCCCGAAACCCTTCACAGACTCAGCCGTTCGCGCCTAAACCGATAAACGTCCGGTTCCGCCGGCAGCGGTCGATCGCGATCGACGAAGCGGACCGTCGGAATCGCGCCACTTCTCGCGGTGCAGCTGCTCGTTCGGTTCTCAGCAGCAGCTACTCGTGCAGGTTCGGCAGTCGGCTTGGCGATGGAAAAGCCGCCATGTCCCGACAAGCCGCTTGTAAGCTCAAGATCACGCGATTCTGTCCTCCGCCGCGTCTGCGCTCGCAAGGACCTCCTCCTTGTCCTCGTGAAGGTAGAGGCGGCGCACGATTACGAGCACCACGATGGTCAGCGGCGTAGCCAGCAGAACCCCGGCGACTCCAAAGAGAATGCCGGCCGCAATGATCCCGAAGATCGTGATCGCTGGCGGGAGGTCCACCATCTTGTTCTGGACGAGCGGCATGATCAGGCTGCCTTGGACCTGCTGGACGGCGAGCAGCACGCCCAGCGTCCACAGCCCGGTCGCAGTTCCCTGTCCGAACCCCAGCACCACGGCGGGAACCCCTGCGATTAGAACGCCAAGGTAGGGCACAAACTCGGCAAGACCCGCGACTAGGCCTATCGCCCATGCGGCTGGCACGCCGACCAGCCACAGCGCTAAGCCCGTCGCAACGCCGACGAACAGCATACCTATGGCCTGCCCCTTCAGCCAGTTTTTCAGCGAGATCGAGATCGCGTCGAGAGTCTCGGCCGACTGACTTCGTGCACCGAGTGGGATCAGCCGAAGCAGGCCGGTAGCGTAAAGCGTCGGCTGAGCCGCAAGGTACACCCCGCCCACCAGAACGATCAGCAGCAACGACAGGGCTCCGCCAACCGCCGCCAGAGCTGTCCTCGCCGCGCTGACGATGGTCTCGCTGCTGGGCACCAGTCCTTGTGCTCGCTCCAAGATGGCCGCTCCAATTGGCAAGGCCGCAATACGGCCTTGCAGGCCTGCCCATGCGGTCGGCAGCCGCTGGGCAAGCTCGCCGAACTCCGCCTGCATCGTGGCGCCAAAGAACGCGAAGGCTCCACCGATCAATGCGATGAACAAAATGACCGTGACTGCCAGGGCCACGCCGAATGGCAACCGGATCCTCGCGCGCAGCGCATTGGTTCCGGTCAGCAGGATCAGCGAGACCAAGGTGCAAGCAAACAGGAGCAGCAGCAGGTCCACGAGCATCCACAGCACGTAGGCCGCGGCGAGCGTAAAAATCACTACGGCTGTCGCCCGAAAGACCCGCCGCTCAAGACTGTCACGCGCCGGAGGTTGGGGTACTTCGGACTCGGTAACGAGTTCGGACTGTTCGACGAAGTTTGTCATCACGCACGACCTTAGACTATCTCAGCGCGGTATCCAGTCGTGGCATGGGCTTTATCTCAGTGTCGACCATTCCGTTCCGGCCAAACTGCAGCCTTATCTGCGACATTTCTTCGCTGCTACGTCACACCGTCTCGGAGAAGCTGAACCTGCGGGCGATCTTAGCGGCTTAGCAATCGCCTAATGTGGGGCAAGAAGGCCACCAGGCAGGGCTCGCTTGCATGCACCTCCGCTGACGTAAGGAGGCAGGGGGCGGTCGAGCATGAAGCCGTCATACGCGATGGGCTCAGTTTGACGATCACGATCAATCCCCACTCGTTTAGTCGTATTAGACGTACCGCCGAGCCGATGTTCAATGCTACTCCGCACCAGCCTGGTTCCAAACCCTGTAGGTCGGCTTGCGTGGAGCCGCCACAAATTCGGGATGCCATTCATTCACGAAAACAGCTTTAGGATCGCTCCGCGGGACGTGGTATGCTGGCACATCCCGGCTTCGACTCCGTCCATTGCCGCCGTGACTGAGAGACTATCGCGCTCCCGCCCGACGAGGAGAGTGACATGCCCACCTCACCAAGCACATCCTTCAAATTGCCATTGCGGCAAAGCGTTCTGCATGATCGCGTGGAGCGGCTAGGACTCGCACTGGGTGCGGCACGAGAACGAACGATGCGCGCCAGTCTCACATCGGTGCCGGGCGAAACGGTCCCTGACAAGGTTATCGATGGCTGGCGGCATGAAGTCAGCACTCCTTCCGATGCTTCAGCATCGCGTAGTTTCACCACGCCGCGAAGTATGAAAATATTTTGGTCCAGCGCTGATCTCTTCCGTGATGATACGTCCATGCGCGCGGTCATCATGAACGCATCACTCATTTCTGATTGCGGCAAATATTCTCATACTGATGTAGAATCGAGGCCAAGGAAATGGGAAACATTCAAAAAATCAGCAACTATCCGGCAGCGACTAAGCTGAATCTCGCCGCTATGTTGATCAGTGCTCAGTCTCGGTTGGAAAGTGAACCTAATAGAACTCAAAAGCGTCTTCAGAAAGTCGAGATCCTCCTCACCAGCGCGCGTGATCAAGTAGCGCGCGGCGAACTTCTGACCCGCACCGACGTACGCCGGCTCAACAAAGCTTTCGACGACCTGGCGGCACCGGAAAGACGCGGGGCAAGCCCTCTGGCTTGTTCAGTCCACAGAAGGAAACGTTGACTCAGGAAACTCGCCTTCAAATCGCAGCAATCCTTAAATGGAGGTAAAATATGTCTGATGCGCAAAGAGGGCGCAGACGCTTTAGCGCCTTTCGATCGGCAGCTGAAGAAGTAGGAATGGCTAACGAACGAAATGCGGCGGCAAAAGGCCGTTTGAAATATGTGCTTCAACAGAAAGCCGCATCACCAAACGCTTTCCGAAAACTCGAACAAAGGAATGTATCCGAAATGAATATTGAAAACACTGATCTGGAACGCCGGGTTCTGGCCCATGAACGCATATTGCGGGCCTTGATCCGTCATATCGCAGAAGAGCAGCCTGACATTCTGATGCGCCTCAAACAAACCTTCAGTCTAGGTCACGTCCTCGGCGAGAATGAACAGGATTATGTGTCCACGCAGCAATATGGTGATCAATTCATCAGGGCGATTGAGCTGGCGATAGCGCGACAGGCGGACACAGTCTAAAGCTACGAGAGCCCGCACTGAAAGTTCGCGCTTCACCGAACATTACAGCCGCGCGGGCTCTTTACTTTCATCACTTTGGGGTGCCGCCGCCCTCGTTCTCCCATTTATCGAGAGCGGTAGCGAGTTCATCTCTCCTCCCCCGACTCCACCAAGGCTGACCGTGCAACTCATTGGCAGCAGCCTTTGCCAGCGAACGCCCGCGGCGTTCGGCCAGCCAAATCCGGGCAGCGACAATTTTCTCATAGCCGAAGATCGATCCGGCACTGGCTATTCCAGCAGCAGCGCGGATGACATAATTTGCCCATTTGGCAGGTCCGGCCTTGTTTTTAGTGTCAGTAATCATGATGAACTCCGCGTCAGCAAGCGGGAGCGCTCGAGCGGACATGGCGCTCTACTCATTGTGCGGGAGCGCGATGGCCTCTCAGTCGCGGCACGGCTTAGTAGACTCTGGCCGCTATACAGGATCGTAACACAGTTAGCTATTATCTGCACTAAAACTGTCAGGGAATTTTTCTATAAGAAGATGTTGATGCGGACAGCAGAAATAATCGGCGCAGTTTCACCGGTTAGCGGTATTTAGGGTCAAGGCTATATTTAGAGATATCTATTTCCACAAAATGGTTTACCAACAGTGATGCGACCCTGAAGGATTTCAAAAGAATTCTTCTACTGACCCGGTCATCTCACGATGGTCGGGTCATTTTTAACGAGCATCGCTCTATCCGCCTGCGGGACCCATCACCCGGATATCCCACATGCGCATGCCCTTGCTCATCGTAACCAGCGTAGACTCACGGAAGATCCCATGCGTTGGGCCTTTACGATCCCGCCGCTCTGAGACCCTATCGTGGGACAAGCCCATTCCCACCGCACCAGGCGCACCAATTCGCCAGCATGGGATGAGAGGCGATGGCTGTCACCGGAAATGAGACAACATTGATCAAGCGGCTATTCGCGAGTTCAATGATCATCGGAAAGCTCATCGGTCCAGCGCGGCGCTTGTGTCAGCCATTGTCGCTCCGCGTTCACCCATTGGCTCTTCTGGCCCGGTAGTTGTATCGCGCGAGGTCTGCCGCTCCACCTCGGCATTGACCAGGGCCCCAATCAGCACAGCGTATGCGGAAACATAGAGCCACATGAGAAGGACTACGACAGCGGCAAGCGAGCCATAGGTTGCGTCATAATCCCCCAGCCAACTGGCATAGAGGCCGAAGCCGAGCGTCGTCAGAAGCCATAGCAGCGTTGCCAAGCCGGAGCCGAGACTAAGCCACTGCCAGCGTGCATCCGCCCGATCTGGCGCAAAACGATACATCGCGCCGAGCGCGAAGCTGCAGAGCGCGCCCGCTATCGTCCAGGTGATTGCCTGCAGGGCCACGGCACCAACAGGTCCGAGGCCTTCAACAAGCCCTTGGGCAAAATTGAGCATCGATGCAGCGACGATGCCGATCAAGCCCACGATGACGGCACCACCGGCAAGCGCAGCAGCAATCAGAGCCGTCCGGATCAAGGATCGTCGGTCCTCCTGCTCATAGATGATGTTCAACGAGCCGATCATTGCCCCCGAGGCACGGGATGCGCCGTAGATCGAGACTGCCAATGCCAGGAGGAGGCCTATCCCCTTCTTTTCAGCTGCGCTTTGGGTGAGCTGCGTCAGCTGCTCATATATCAGTTGGGCTGCGTCGGCTGGCACAAGGTCCACGATGGAGCGCATATGCTTGGCGACCGTAGCCGGATCAGCGACGAGACCGTAGGTCATGACGAGTGAACCGAGGAGAGGAACAAAGGAGAGGAAAGCGTAGAAGGCCACACCAGCGGAAAGCAGGCTGAGATTATGCCGCCCGCTGTTCACCCACGCTCGCTTTAAAATGGGCTTCCAGCCGGCCCAAGGGATCTGACGCGGCGTTTCCGCAAGCGCGCCCTTTTCGGTCGCACCTACATGTTCCCTGGGCCCTGACATCTGCCGATCCTTTCATTCAGATAGGAGGACTGGCCGGAGCGCAATCAGTTCCTCGACCGGGCGAAAAGAGGGAAGGTATGTTCGGCCATCCCATTTTCTTCACCGGCCAGTCGCCTACCGGCGACCCAGTGGGGGGCGACGCGCCATATACGGTCATTCAGGCTGCAGGGTGCGCGACCTGAAAGCTGTCGCGGCGTTCGCATCTCGAGCATGTGGTGCAGCTCGCCTGGCGAGCTTGTCATCGTTCCTGGCAGGGCGCATACGAGGCTGTTTGGCGCTCTCGACTGGAGTGCCATCTCGCAGATGGCAGCGCTGGCTCCCGCTTGTGAAAGCGACATTATGATCGCGGACCAGCGACAGGAAAGTCGGCCTAAGCCATGACAGCCAAAGACGTGAAATTCTCCCAGCAGGCCCGCGAAGGCATGGCGCGGGGCGTCAACATCCTTGCCGACGCAGTGCGTGTCACACTCGGCCCCAAGGGACGCAACGTTCTGATCGATAACAGCTACGGAGCGCCCAGCATTACCAAGGATGGCGTGACCGTCGCCAAGGAAATCGAGCTTACCAATAAGTTTGAAAATATGGGCGCGCAGATAATGCGCGCCGTCGCATCCCGAGCGCATGATCATGCCGGAGACGGGACCACCACCGCAACCGTGCTTGCGCAGGCGATCGTTCGAGAGGGGATGAAGGCGGTATCCGCCGGCATCGATCCCATGGACCTCAAACGCGGCATCGACCTCGCTGTCACCGCCGTAGTGGCCGAACTCAAGGCTCGCTCCAAGCCCGTTGCGAACAACCAGGAGATCGCGCAGGTCGGCATCGTCTCCGCCAATGGCGATGAGGTCGTCGGAAACAAGATCGCCGAAGCGATGGAAAAGGTCGGCAAGGAGGGGGTAATCACGATCGAGGAAGCGCCTGGTATCGAGTTCGGATTGGATGTGGTCGAAGGCATGCAGTTCGATCGGGGCTATCTGTCGCCCTATTTCGTCACTGACAGTGATAAGATGTCGGTCGAATTGGAGGATCCCTATATCCTGATCCATGAGAAGAAGATGGCCAACGTGCAGGCGATCCTGCCCGTTCTGGAGGCGGTAGCAAAAGCGCACCGGTCGCTTCTTATTGTCGCCGAGGATGTTGAAGGCGATGCGCTCTCGACACTGGTGGTCAACAAGTTGCGCGGCGGGCTCAAGGTGGCGGCGGTAAGGGCGCCTGGTTTTGGTGATCGTCGCAAGGCGATGCTCGAAGATCTAGCTATCTTGACGGCAAGTAACGTCGTGACCGAGGAACTTGGCGTTAAGCTGGAGAATGTCACGCTCGAAATGCTGGGCACTACAAAGCGTGTGTCGATCACGAAGGACGCGACCACGATCGTCTATGGGGCCGGCAGCCCCGACGCCATTCAAGGCCGCGTTGAAGCGATCCGGCAGCAGATCGAGGCCGCGACAAGCGACTATGACAGGGAAAAGCTACAGGAGCGGCTCGCCAAGCTGGCCGGTGGCGTCGCGGTCATAAAAGTCGGCGGGGCATCCGAACTCGAAGTCAAGGAGCGGAAGGATCGGGTCGAGGACGCCCTACACGCGACGCGTGCAGCGGTCGAGGAGGGTATATTGCCGGGCGGAGGCACCGCCCTGCTTTATGCGTCGAAGGCGCTGGACGCTATCTATTCCGTCAATGATGATCAGCGGCGGGGCATCGAAATCGTTCGCCGAGCGCTGCAGGCGCCACTTCGCCAGATTGCGGAGAACGCAGGCTTTGATGGTGGCGTGGTCGCTGGTAGACTGCTGGATGGGAAAGACGAGAATCTCGGCTTCAATGCCCAGAGCGAACAATATGAAAATCTTTTCCAGTGCGGTGTCATCGATCCCACCAAGGTGGTGCGAACCGCGTTGCAGGATGCCGCGTCAGTCGCCGGGCTGCTGATCACAACAGAAGCGGCAATCGCTGATCGCATGGAGTGCAGCAGCGGCGCCGATGGTGCGCCATCAGGCATGGGATTCTAGGGCAGCGGCATTCCCGCTCCGCGCCCGACGAATAGATGCGGGTGATTGGACGGCCTGTGGTATAACAGACCATCACCCTGATCGTGCCGCAGGCATATCGTGACAGAGAGACCATCGTGCTCCCGCCTGCAAACGGGAGATACACGATGTTTGCTGCCCTGAACGGCGCTCCTCTTGATGAGGGAGAGCGATCATGACCATCCGTACGACGCGCAAAACGGCAACATTCACAGCGCCATTTCAGCTGCCGGGGTTCACTGAATCGTTGCCAGCAGGTTCTTATCAAGTGGATACTGATGAAGAGATGCTGGAGGGCATCGGCCATACAGCCTATCATCGGTTCGCTACTACGCTGCGGGTGGAAAAAGGATCAGTCGTCGAGCATCATCCGATCGATCCGTTACTTCTCGCCGCAGCACTGGAACGCGATCAACGGGCGCGATCCACCGCACTGCCTCCGGCGTCCGTCAAAGAGCAGGCCCTGACATCTGAGGCTGCACCACCTGGCCGCGCGCGTTGGGTGTCACTGTGGGTCCGGAATGCTCCGCCTGGCGGCAGCCGGTAGGCCCGCCATGTTCAACAGCTCGGCCATGTGCAGACGAGAAGCGGCGCGCCATCGACAGGTCGCCACTGCCTCGCCTCTTGATCAGGTGCGCCAGAGAGCGCTCAAGGCCGCGAGCGCTTGGGAGGCGGAGGCTGCCCAGGCTGAGGCGCGCGAAGCGGGAACGCGTGAGACCCTCAGCGCCGAGGACGCAGCGATTGCTCTGGAATTCCGGATGGAAGAGGAGGAGGACACTCAGCGCCGCGCTCGCGATGAGGGAGGATAGTCTCCTCACCCCCGGCCGTGGCGGTGAAAAAAGGACCCATGAACGGTGCGGTAGAGCAATCTCGCTCGTTGGTGACCGCACAGAATGGGGGCCTGCCTGATCGGAGCTGATGAAGGAATTGGCGGGCGCTTTTGAAACACCCGCTGACCCCGTGTAGTGCAATCAGCTTTTCAGGGTAACGATGCCGAGCGCGGCGGGCTTCTGCGACGTGTTGGATGCATTCTGCTTTTTGGATTTCTCCGCCTTAGGCTTGCGAACTTCACGGTTCGATCTTTTCTGGCTTTTGGCCATCGTATGTACCTTCGCGTTGGACGTCAGATGTATGGGGGGGCACCCGGTGGCGCATTGTTGCTGTTTCTCAAGGCCACGACGGTGTCGAGCGCACCGTTCAATCGCTGCCTCTCGATCGTAGACAGCGCTTCTCCCCGAGCCAGCGCATCGCGGGCAGCATAGAGGAGATCCTGAAGTTCCTGTAGTTTGTCGAGGCCTCCGGCCAGTTCTTTTGGTGTAGCATCCACTTTTTTGCCGATCTCTATAAATAGAAGAGGTGCTCAAACATTCATCAATATGATGGCTATTGTGCCTGCTATCAGGATGAGGAGGCCGTTGATAATCACCGCACGCATCGTGGTATCGTCACGAAATAGATCGGCGCACCACTGCAGCTTAGTGAGCCGGAGAGGCTTGGGTCTTGATGACATGGCAACGCCAATTGCCGTTCCACCCTCATTCTCCCAGCTGTCGATCGCCGACGTTAGCTGGCGCTTATTATCGAGGGAGAAACCGGCAGCCGCGTTCCGCGACCGTTCTCGCGCGGCTCCAAGGGCGAGCCACCGTCGCTCCGCATCAGCCCGCCTGCGGATCTGGCGAACTGATAATGGTGGATTAGAGCTTTCAGATGCGGACATTGTGCACTCCTCGCCAAACGGGAGCGCCTGTGTCTCTCAGCCCCGGCCTGTCTGGATGAGTCGAACCGGAATGCACTACAGTAGCATGTTGGGGTTGGAGACAAGAGCACTTTCTACCCAGCATTGACGTGCAAACGGAACACCCTGTCCCTTCCCGCCCTCACTGCGAAGATTGGCGTCGCGCCTGCCACTGATCGAGAAGCTGGAGGGACGGAGTTACGGTAATGCCATGTAGAACGATTGAAACGAGAATGACGAGGGCAGCGACGCTCCAGAGCCTCTCCGCCTCGGGGAAGTGAGCTTGATTGAGGGCAAAGGCGAGGTAATAGATCGTGCCCACGCCCCGTATTCCAAAGAAGGAAATCACGAGCTTCTCCCGCCACGGAAGTTCCAATGCGGCAAGGCTGATGAGACCGGCGAATGGGCGAACGACGAGGATTGTCAGGGCAGTGAATACGATCGTCCAAATATCCAGATGGGCGAGGAGGCCTGCATGGGTGACCATGCCGCCGAACAGCACCAGCATCAGCATCATCAACAGGCGCTCGGCTTCTTCGGCAAATGCATGCAGACGATGGTGGTAGCTGTGATCGCGGCTTGCATGACGAAGGCAAAGCGCCGCGACGAACACGGCGAGAAAGCCGTACCCGTGCGCCAATTGGGTGAGGCCATATGCAAGGAGCGCTGCACCCAGGGCAACGAAGCCGTCACCTGTCCGGGACAGCTTGGCGGCGTTGGGCAGGTGGAAAGTAAGAAAGCCCAGGCCCATCCCAATGACATAGCCCATGCCAAGACCGGCAAGAACCTTCCAGATCACGTCAACGACAAGCCAATGTTCAAGCGCTGCTGTTCCAAAGGAGAGGCCGGCCAGTGCAATCGCCAGGTTGACGAAAGGAAAGGCAAGCCCGTCGTTCAGTCCCGCTTCGGACGTGAGCGCGAAACGGGCTTCATCTTCCTGTCCCTCTCCTGGCGCGCCGACCTGGACGTCGCTCGCGAGCACCGGGTCGGTGGGAGCGAGACTTGACCCCAGGAGCAGGGCGGCTGCTAGCCCCAGCCCCAGAACGGAGGAGGCGAGCGCTGAAACAAGCAGGATCGTGATCGGCATCGCAATCGCGAGGAGACGCCAGGTAAGGACCCATCGGTGAAGACCGACGAGCCGGTCGATCTTGAGACCCGCGCCCATGAGCGCGACCACCACCACAAA
>Ga0157372_10010129_pt1 | contig 10014 bp, 9 predicted proteins | sample C55metaG_FD_115307 | JGI IMG/M metagenome (GOLD analysis project Ga0157372, IMG submission 115307) | Corn rhizosphere microbial communities from Kellogg Biological Station, Michigan, USA - C5-5 metaG | ecosystem: Host-associated > Plants > Roots > Rhizosphere > Soil | place: USA: Michigan...
ATACCACATCTTGCGCCTGCCGATGACCTCGAAGGCGCCGGTGCCGGTGTAAAGCCGGACGAAGAAGCCGTGCTTGGGCGCTTCGGCCGGCATGTCCTCGAGGTCGGGCGCTTCGACGGCGCCGGATTCGGTCGCGTCAGATGTGTGTTTAGCCATCGGACTATCCCCGTCCCGTCGCATGCGCCGCGGCACGTCGCTCGCGCGCGATCTGTTGCACCGCGCCGAGCCCGTTGAACGCAGGCTTGGCCAGCGTCGGCGACTTCGATGCCAGATACACCAGCGGCCACGTCACCAGGAACACCACGACGACGTCGAGGATCGTGGTCAGGCCCAGGGTGAACGCAAAGCCCTTGACCTGGCCGACCGCGAGGAAATAGAGCACCGCAGCCGCCAGGAAGGTGACCGCGTTGCCGGACAGGATCGTCTTGCGCGCCCTGGCCCAACCGCGTGGAACCGCCGAGCGGAACGAACGCCCTTCGCGTATCTCATCTTTGATGCGTTCGAAGAACACCACGAATGAGTCCGCTGTCGTACCTATACCGATGATCAGACCTGCGATGCCTGCCAGGTCGAGCGTGTAGTTGATGTATCTGCCCAGCAGCACCAGGATCGCGAAAACCATTGCGCCGGAAGCGACTAGCGACAATGCCGTCAGCAATCCAAGCACCCTGTAGTAGAGCAGGGAGTACAGAAGCACCGCCGCAAGGCCGATCGCGCCCGCGATCAGGCCGGCCCGCAGCGACGACAAACCCAATGTGGCCGACACAGTTTCGGCCTCCGAGGATTCGAACGACAGCGGCAGCGAGCCGTACTTGAGCACGTTGGCCAGTTCACGTGCTGAGTCGGCGGTGAACCGACCGGTGATCTGCGTACGTCCGCCCGGGATGGCCTCCTGGATCTCCGGTGCGCTGACCACCTTGGAGTCGAGCACGAAGGCGGTCTGGGTGCCGACGTTGGCCGCGGTGAAGTCGGCCCAGATCCGCGACGCCTGATCGTTGAACTCCAGGGTCACGACGTACTCGCCGCGCTGCTGGTCGAGTCCGGAATCGGCGTTCTTGATCTGCTCGCCCTTGATGATCGCCTTGTCGAGCAGATAGACCTGCTTGCCGTCCTGCGAGCAGGTGACCAACGGCAGATTCGGGTCGTCGTTGCCGGCCAGCACGTCTTCTTCGTTGCAGCGGGTGGCCTGGAACTGTAGCGCCAGGATCTGGATCTGCTGCTCGGCGCTCTGCCGCAACTGCTTCTCGTCGGCGATGCGCTGCGCCAGCGTCTGCTTCTCAGCGGGCGGCGGCGCGCCCGGCGCGGGCGGAGCGCCGGGTCCGGGCGGCCGCGGTGGGGCCGGCGTCGGCGGCGGTTCCTGCGGATAGGGCCGCGGCTGTGGTGCCGGGGTCTCCGCGGGAGCGGCCGGAGGCGGTGCCTGTTCGGCCGGTGGGGACACGGGCGCGCCGGGCTGGGCAGGGGCGACGGGCGGCAGGCCGGGTGCGCCTGGCCCTCCTGGCGGCGCGTTCGGCGGCGCGTCGGCGGGTGGCTGCTGGGCCTGCCCCTGTGCAGGAATCACGTGGATGACGGGCCTGATGTACAGCCGGGCCGTCTGGCCCAGGTTGCGCGCCTCGCTGCTGTCATTGCCCGGCACCGTGATGACCAGGTTGGACCCGTCGATGATGACCTCGGACCCGGACACGCCGAGGCCGTTCACGCGAGCGCTGATGATCTGCTGCGCCTGGTTGAGGGCCTCGCGCGTGGGCGCGGAGCCATCCGGTGTGCGTGCGGTCAGCGTTACGCGGGTGCCGCCCTGCAGGTCGATACCGAGCTTGGCCTTGGCCTGCTTGTCGCCGGTCAGGAATACCAGTAGGTATACACCGACGAGCAACACCAAAAAGAGCGTCAGGTAGCGGGCAGGGTGCACCGGCGCCGAAGACGATGCCACGTTCTCAGGGTCTCCTTCGAGATCAGTTCGTCAGCACCGCAAAGGGTACGTGCTTGTGCTGAGTCGTCAGCCGTCAGTCTTGCTGTTCGGGCTATCGGTGATCTCGGTAGCGGTCGATTCGCGAGCCTCGTAGTCGAGATCGGTGCCCTTGTTGTCGTCGACTTCGTCTTCATCGATGTCGTCGACGATGCGATCACGCACCGCCAGCTTCATCCAGGTGGTCACGACGCCGGGCGCGATCTCCAGATCGACGGTGTCGTCGGAGATGCCGGTGATGGTGGCCTGCAGACCCGACGTGGTGTGCACGCGATCGCCGACGCTCAGCGAATTCTGCAGGTCAATGGTGGCCTGCATTGCTTTCTTCTGGCGCCGCGACGCGAAGAACATGAACGCGCCCAGAATGATGATGAGGGGCAGGAAGACGACCAAATCCATGGCAAAAACTGTCTTTCGTATCGGTCTTGTGGCAGGCCTCCAGACCGCAGGTCACGGGCCTCGTCGTTGACCAGTGTGCCATTGCCGACGCCGACGGCCGAGTCCCCGGTCGCCCGCGACCTGCTGTTAGCGTCGCTAGGTGCTCGGACACATCGGCATCAACGTCCCTGACCTGGATGCCGCGAGGCGGTACTACGGCGCCGTAATGCCGCTGGTCGGATTCGAAGTGTTCCTCGATGCCGACGACGAGTTCGCCTACCGCCCGATGGCAGGTAAGCCCGGCACCTACCTCTTCTTCTACCCGTCCGCAGAGCAGTCCCGGTACTCGCGACATCGGACCGGCCTCCAACACCTCGCATTCATGGTGCGGACCCGCTCGGCGGTGAATGCCGTCCACACCGCCGTCACCGAGCTCGTGGCGCAGTCCGGCGGGCGTGTGTTGCACGCGCCGCAGGTCTTTCCCCAATATCGGCAGCCTTACTTCTCGACCTTCTGGCTCGACCCGTGGGGCTTGATGCTCGAAGCGGTGTGCCATCACGATCGCGACTGACCCCGCTCAACGAAATCCGTTGCGACAATGCCGTCCGGCCAACGGTTCCCGTATTAGGTGGCGTAGTTTTCGACGGATTGGTGTGTGCAGAGACTAGGCTCAAACGGCAACGCGGCAACGTGATGCTGCTCCTCGCGTGCGCAGCGTCCAACCACCGGTATCAGGAGGCTTCATTGAGCACCCTCGAGCAAAGCCGCTACCTCGCCACCGCGATTCCCGGTCCACGGTCACAGGAGCTGATCGACCGTAAGAGCGCCGCGGTGTCACGCGGGGTCGGCACCACGATGCCCGTCTACGCCACCAGGGCGTTCGGCGGCATCGTCGAAGACGTCGACGGCAATCGGCTCATCGATCTGGGCTCGGGCATCGCGGTCACGACGATCGGTAACTCGTCGCCGCGCGTGGTCGCCGCCGTCCAGGACCAGGTCGCGAACTTCACGCACACCTGCTTCATGATCACGCCTTACGAGGGCTACGTCGCGGTGGCCGAACACCTCAACCGGCTCACGCCCGGCAGTGGCGAGAAACGGTCGGCGCTGTTCAACTCCGGGTCGGAGGCCGTCGAGAACGCGATCAAGATCGCCAGGACGTACACGCGCAAACAGGCGGTCGTGTCGTTCGATCACGCCTACCACGGCCGGACGAACCTGACGATGGCGCTGACCGCCAAGTCCATGCCGTACAAGCACGGCTTCGGCCCGTTCGCCCCCGAGATCTACCGCGCACCGCTGTCGTATCCGTTCCGCGACGCCGAATACGGCAAGGAACTCGCCACCGACGGAGCGCTGGCCGCCAAGCGGGCGATCGACATCATCGACAAGCAGGTCGGCGCCGACAATCTCGCCGCGGTGATCATCGAGCCCATCCAGGGTGAGGGCGGCTTCATCGTTCCTGCCGACGGCTTCCTGCCCGCACTGCTCGACTGGTGCCGCAAGAACAGTGTCGTGTTCATCGCCGACGAGGTGCAGACCGGGTTCGCCCGCACCGGAGCGATGTTCGCCTGCGAGCACGAAGGCATCGAGCCGGACCTGATCTGTACCGCCAAAGGCATCGCCGACGGCCTGCCGCTGTCGGCGGTGACCGGCCGCGCGGAGATCATGGACGCTCCCCACGTCAGCGGGCTGGGCGGCACCTACGGCGGCAACCCGGTCGCGTGTGCGGCGGCGCTGGCGACCATCGAGACGATCGAGACCGACGGCCTCGTCGAGCGCGCGCGCCAGATCGAATCGCTGACGAAGGACCGGCTGGGTCGGCTGCAGGTCGACGACGACCGCATCAGCGACGTCCGTGGGCGCGGCGCCATGATCGCGATGGAGTTGGTCACGCCCGGCACCACCGACCCGGACGCCGACCTGACCAAGGCGCTGTGCGCCGGTTGTCACACTGCGGGCGTAATCGTGCTGTCCTGCGGCACATTTGGCAATGTCTTGCGTTTCCTGCCGCCGCTGACCATCAGCGACGAGCTTCTCATCGAAGGCCTCGACGTTCTCGCTCTCGTCCTGGCCGATCTCTAACGACAGGAGTTGATATGACCAAGGTTCAGAATTTCATCGGCGGCGAGCTCGCCGACTCCGTCAGCGGCGCCACGATGGCGCTGGTCGACCCGACCACCGGTGAGGAGTACGGCAGCGCGCCGGTCTCCAACGAGGCCGACATCGATAACGCCTACGCCGCCGCGTCGAAGGCGTTCGCCGACTGGAAGCGCACCACACCGTCGCACCGGCAGAAGGCGCTGCTCGACTTCGCCGACGATGTCGAGAAGAACGCTCAGGCACTCGTCGAGGCGGAGGGGCGCAACACCGGCAAGCCCAACCACGTCACGATGGCCGAGGAAATCCCTCCGATGGTCGACCAGATCCGGTTCTTCGCCGGTGCGGCAAGGATGTTGGAGGGTAAGTCGGCAGGCGAGTACATGGAGAACCACACCTCGTGGATCCGCCGTGAGCCGGTCGGCGTCATCGGCCAGGTGGCGCCGTGGAACTACCCGATGATGATGGGGATCTGGAAGTTCTGTCCCGCGATCGCCGCAGGCAACACCGTGGTGATCAAACCCAGTGACACCACGCCGGTCACGACGGTGATGCTCGCCGAGCTCGCCGCCAAGCATTTCCCGCCTGGCGTGCTGAATGTCGTTTGCGGGGACCGGAATACAGGCGCTGCGGTCGTCGGTCATCCCACGCCGGAGATGGTGTCGATCACCGGCTCGGTGGCTGCGGGCCGTGCGGTGGCGGTCAGCGCGGGCGGAAACCTGAAGCGCACGCATCTGGAACTGGGTGGAAAGGCGCCCGTGATCGTGTTCGACGACAGCGACATCGCCGCGGCCGCAGAGGGAATCGCGACGGCGGGCTACTTCAACGCCGGCCAGGATTGCACGGCGGCGACGCGGGTGCTGGCGACCGCCAAGGTCGCGTCGGATCTGACGGAAGCGCTCGCGGAGCAGGCTCGGGGCGCGACGACGACGTTCGGCAAGGCGGCCGACGACGAGGACGCGTGGGTACCGCCGGTGAACAACGTGAACCAGATGGAACGCGTGCTCTCGTTCTTCACCGACGTGCCGTCGCATGCGAAGGTCGCCGTCGGCGGACAACGCCAGGGCGACAAGGGTTTCTACGTCGAACCGACGGTGATCGGCGGATTGCTGCAGGATGATCGGTTGGTCCAGCAGGAGATCTTCGGCCCGGTGATCACGGTGCAGTCGTTCTCCGACGAGGACGAGGCGATCGCGTGGGCCAACGGCACGGAGTACGGCCTGGCGTCATCGGTGTGGACGAAGGACGTGTCGCGGGCACTTCGGGTTTCGGCGGCGCTGAACTTCGGGTGCGTGTGGATCAACACGCACATTCCGCTGGTGGCCGAGATGCCGCACGGTGGTTTCAAGTCGTCGGGACACGGCAAGGATCTGTCGATGTACGGGTTCGACGATTACACGCGCATCAAGCACGTCATGGCCTACACGGGCTAGCCTTTCGGAACTGCTGCGGCCCAGAACTCGGTGAGCAGCCGGGCAATCCGGTTGTGGTCGACGAGTAACGGTGCGACGTGTCCGCCGCCCGCGACCTCCTCGACGCGGCAGTCCGGAATGGCGGCGCAGGTTCGGCGCGCCTCATCGGGACGCCAACCCATTGCGTCGTCGCGCACGGACATCACCAGCGTTGGAATGGTGATGCGGGGCAACAGGCCGTCGACTCCGCTGCGGTGCATCATCATCGACCGCATGGCATGCAGCATGCCGTCGCGGTCCGTCTCGGCGAACGACGCGATGACCGTCGCCGCCTGATCAGGCTGAGCTGCAACGGTTTCAGGTCCAAGCAGCGAATCGGAGAGCTGCTTCTTGAGGAAGCCGTTGGCGCCTGTGAACCGGTACATCTGGACCAGCGGCCAGCCCTTGGTCAGCTTCTCCCGCAGCGTGAACGCCTGGACCGGGGTGCCGATGGTTGTCAGCGTCCGCAACCGGGAGCCCGTCGCGAGGTGAATTCCGACATGGCCTCCCCACGCGTTACCCACCCAGTCGATCGGTTCGGTGAGGCCGACGCGGTCGAGGGTCTGCTCCGCTGCGGCGACGCACTCCCCGAAGCTGAAGTCACGGTGCACGGGCTCGCTCTTGCCGTGGGATGGGCCATCGATGGCGTAGACGGTCCTGTCGCGAGAAAGCGTCTCGACCAGTGGTGCCCAGCACCGTGAATCAACGAAAAGGCTGTGCCACAAGACGACCGGTGGCCCGGTTCCGGTGCGCCGGACGTTCAGTCGGCCGAGGTCGGTGCTGACGAAATTCGGGCTCGGCGTGATCATCGTTCCCCATTTACTTCGGAAACCGAAACTTCGGTTACCGTAGTATCCTCGGGTGGCAATGGCGAAGTCAAGAGATCTGCCGACGGACCGGCAGGCGGTCGGACAACTACTGGCGAGGCTGCTGCGAGAGTTCCGGCACGACCTAGCCGCTCCGCGTGGCGATGCGGGGTTCGGTGATATCCGCGACCCGCACATGCAGATCTTCGGCAACGTCCGGATGGGCGGCGTGCGGCTGACCGAGCTCGCGGATCGCGCCCAGCTGAGCCTGGCCGCCACGTCTGAGTTGGTCAACGACCTCGAGCAGATGGGATATCTGGTTCGCCGGCCGGACCCCGCCGACGGCCGTGCCAAGCTCATCGATCTGACCAAGCGCGGTCGTGACGCGATGGCCGCGGCCGGCGTCCGCGTCGCAGACATCGAGCGCCGCTGGTCGAAGCTGGTGGGCGCGAATGAGTTCGCGCAGATGTGCCGGAGCATGCAGAGCTTGCTCGACAAGCTCGACCCGGAGCCACGGAATTAGTCGGCGCGGGTGACGAGGGTGGCGACGATAGCGCGGAGTTCGTCGTCGGTGAGTTCTTCGCCGTCGATGCCCGTCTCAATCAGCTCGGAGAGCACATCGGTGCCGGGCGCTCGGCATCGATCGCCAATCATCACATCGACGTATGCGTGCAACTCGTCGAGCGCTTTCGAGTTCAAAGACTCGCCTGCCCAACGCCGGAAGAAGTGCCAGTCCCTGCGCGGGACGCCAAGTCGCTCGCACAGGCCCTCGATCGAATTACGGCGAACGGCTTTCAGCGGCTCGGTGGTGGTCATTTCGCCCTCCTTGGTCGGGTCGGAACGATTCCGACTATCCGGCGCTTCATGCGTCGGACCATCCGCCCTGGGGCGTAGATCTGGGCGGTGATGGGGCGCAAGTTCCGTCACTTCAGCCACAATATGCGGCGGCATGAGCGCGTGCTAAATGCGATGTCATCTGCGATATCACCGATTGCGCATGAAAAATGCGCCCCCACCGGCCGGTCCGGAGAAAAATGCGCCAAAGGGCGGATGTTTCCCGGTTCGCTGGGACCGCATCGTGGCTAGCATGAGCGAAACTGACTGGAGCGATCTCGATGTGACCGAGCTGCTGCCGACCGGAACGGTGACACTGCTGCTCGCCGATGTCGAAGGTTCGACCCAGCTCTGGGAGTCGCAGCCGTCGGCGATGACGTCCGCGGTCGCACAGTTAAACCGCACCGCGTCGAAGCTGATTGCCGAGCACGGCGGCGTCCGTCCGGTTGAACAGGGCGAGGGCGACAGTTTCGTGGCGGCATTCGCGCGCGCCAGCGACGCGGTGGCATGCGCACTGGACCTACAACGGGTCCGGTTGGCGCCGGTCAAGCTGCGCATCGGCCTGCACACCGGTGAAGTGCAGTTGCGCGATGAAGGCAATTACGCGGGCTCGACGATCAACAAAACGGCCCGTCTGCGCGATCTGGCGCACGGCGGACAGACGGTGATGTCGGCAGCCACCGAGGAATTGGTGGAGGACCGGCTGCCGGAGAATGCGTGGCTGACCGACCTGGGCCGCCACCCGCTGCGGGATCTGCCGCGCCCGATGCGCGTCGCACAGCTTTGTCACCCCGAAGTGCGCAACGACTTCCCTCCCCTGCGCACCACCAAAACCTCAGCGGCGAAACACCTTCCAACGCAGCTGACCACCTTTATCGGCCGCAACACGCAGATGGTCGAGATAGGGGACATTCTGGCGGACAACCGGCTGGTTACCCTGACCGGCGCAGGCGGCGCGGGCAAGACGCGTCTCGCGATCGAGGTTGCGGCCAGGACGACGGGCGCCTTTCCGGACGGTGTCTGGTATGCCGACCTTGCACCGGTGGCCCATCCCGAGGTCGTACCGGTCACTGTCGCACGGGCGCTGGGCTTGCCCGACCAACCGGGCAGCTCGATCACGGACACGGTGCTGCGCTATGTCCGCGACCGCCACATGATGCTGGTGCTGGACAATTGCGAACACCTGCTGGAAGCGAGCGCTGCACTCGTGACCGACATGTTGGCGGCCTGCTCGAAGGTTACGATCCTCGCGACGAGTCGCGAGCCGCTCCTCGTGCCGGGTGAGGTCAACTGGGGTGTGCCATCGCTGTCACTCGCGGACGAGGCGATCGAGTTGTTCAGTGACCGGGCTCGCCGCGCCAGACCGGAGTTCACCATCACCGACGACAACGCGGCCACGGTGACCGAGATCTGCCGGCGCCTCGATGGCATGCCGCTGGCGATCGAACTGGCCGCGGCACGCGTGCGAGCACTCTCGCTTGACGAGATCGTGGGCAGCCTGCACGACCGGTTCCGATTGCTGACGGGTGGCGCTCGCACGGCGGTTCGGCGCCAGCAGACATTGCGGGCTTCGGTCGACTGGTCACACGCGTTGCTGACCGACTCGGAACGTGTGCTGTTCCGCCGGCTGTCGGGTCTTCATGGGCGGATTCGACCTCGACGCGGCGCAGGCTGTTGCGGGCACGACCGAGGTAGAACGCTTCCAGGTGCTCGACCAGCTCAGCCTGCTCGTCGACAAGTCGCTGGTGGTTGCCGAAAACACCTCCGGTGCAACGCGATACCGGCTTCTGGAAACCGTCCGTCAGTACGCCCTCGAGAAACTCGGTGAGTCGGGCGAAGCCGACAGCGTACGCGCGAGGCACCGCGACCATTACACCGCGTCGGCAGCCTTACTTGATGCGCCAGCGACCAGCGGCCATGAGGAGCGCGTGGCGCAGGCGTTACGTGAAATGGACAACCTGCGCGCCGCACTTGTCTGGAGCCTTGAAAATAACGAGGTGACAATGGCGTTGGAGATCGCCTCGTTCTTGCAATCGATATGGCTCGGGCAGGGCCGCATTCGCGAAGGGTTGGCCTGGATCGACGCCGCTCTCGCCGCTGACGGGACACGGGAAGCGGACTCGGCCGCAGCACGCGTGAGGGCACTCGCTGACAAGGCACTTCTCGACTCTTGGTACGGCTCACTGGATGTCCCGGATCTAGGTGCTATCCAAGGCGCCTTGACGACCGCCCGCGAAAGCGGTGACCAGGCATTGTTGATTCGGGCGCTGGTGGCTAGTGGCTGCGTAGTCCTATACGACGCCGACGCGGCGGCACCGTACTTCGCCGAAGCGGCCCGCCTTGCGCGTGACTTGGGAGATTGGTGGCGGCTGAGCCAGGTACTCCAGCGGCAGTCGTACGCGGCGATGTTCGCGGCCGGCGACCTGAACGGCTCGCTGTCGCTGACACGTGAAGGACGCGGACTCGCACAGAGGATCGGCGA
>Ga0157372_10010131_pt1 | contig 10013 bp, 8 predicted proteins | sample C55metaG_FD_115307 | JGI IMG/M metagenome (GOLD analysis project Ga0157372, IMG submission 115307) | Corn rhizosphere microbial communities from Kellogg Biological Station, Michigan, USA - C5-5 metaG | ecosystem: Host-associated > Plants > Roots > Rhizosphere > Soil | place: USA: Michigan...
GGGGTACCTGTCCCTGGGGCGTCCCTCGGGGACGCTGTCCGGCGGTGAGGCGCAGCGGGTCAAGATGATCCGTCAGCTCGGATCCTCGCTGACCGACGTCACCTATGTCTTCGACGAGCCGACCATCGGGCTGCACCCGCACGACATCCAGCGGATGAACGACCTGCTGCTGCGGCTGCGCGACAAGGGCAACACCGTGCTCGTGGTCGAGCACAAGCCGGAGACGATCGCGATCGCCGACCATGTCGTCGACCTCGGGCCGCGCGCCGGCAGCGCGGGAGGCGAGATCGTGTACCAGGGCACCGTTGCGGGACTCCGGAAGAGCGACACGATCACGGGACGTCACCTCGACGACCGCGCCTCCCTCAAGGAGTCGGTGCGCGAGCCGTCGGGCTCGCTCGAGGTGCGCGGTGCCGACACGAACAACCTGCGGGACGTCGACGTCGACGTCCCGCTGGGCGTGCTGACCGTCGTCACCGGCGTCGCCGGGTCGGGCAAGAGCTCGCTGATCCACGGCTCGGTGTCCGGACGCGACGGCGTGGTGGCGGTCGACCAGGCCGCGATCCGGGGGTCTCGCCGCAGCAACCCGGCGACGTACACCGGTCTGCTCGACCCGATCCGCAAGGCGTTCGCGAGGGCCACCGGCGCCAAGGCCGCACTGTTCAGCGCCAACTCCGAGGGCGCCTGCCCGAGCTGCCACGGAGCCGGGGTGATCTACAGCGACCTGGCGATGATGGCGGGCGTCGCCACCCCGTGCGAGGCGTGCGAGGGCAAGCGGTTCCAGGCGGAGGTGCTCGAGTACACCTTCGGGGGGAAGAACATCAGCGAGGTGCTCGCGATGTCGGTGGCCGAGGCACTGACCTTCTTCGGAGACGGCGAGGCCGCCACGCCGCCGGCGCACCAGGCGCTCGGTCGGCTGGCGGACGTGGGGCTCGGCTACGTCAGCCTGGGCCAGCCGCTGACGACCCTGTCCGGAGGTGAGCGCCAGCGGCTGAAGCTGGCCACGCACCTGGGTGAGAAGGGCGGCGTCTACGTCCTCGACGAGCCGACCACCGGGCTCCACCTCGCGGACGTCGAGCAGCTGCTGGGGCTGCTGGACCGGATCGTGGAGTCCGGGAAGTCGGTGATCGTCATCGAGCACCACCAGGCCGTGATGGCGCACGCCGACTGGATCATCGATCTCGGACCCGGAGCCGGTCACGAGGGTGGACGAGTCGTCTTCGAGGGCACACCGGCCGACCTGGTCGCGTCACGCCCGACGCTCACCGGCGAGCACCTCGCGGCGTACGTCGGGACCTGAGCGGGTCAGTCCACCTGGGCGTGGGCGCCTTGCACAGCCTCTAGCTGCTCGGCCAGTGCCGGTGCCGGGAGAGGATCGGTTGCGGACGGTCTGCCGGGGGCGTGGCCCGGTGCACGATCCGCTGGCCTTGCGAGCTCGGCGCCCACGCGAGGTGGACGTGGCGCTTGGCCTTGTCCAGGTGACACTCCAGGAGCCCGCACACGACGATGTCGACTCTGGCCACGGCAGGGCCTCGAGCGTAGGTCCCGACTGGCGAGACCAACCGCACCGACCAGTGGTGACGCGTGCCGTCGCACCGGATCCCCGTGCTGGAGTCGGCCTGGATCTTCAACCGTCCCGCCCGCTGCACGAGATGGGGGTCCACGATGGACGGGCTCGCCTCGTGGTTGCAGGAGTAGGTGCCATGGAGTCGGGCTGCACCGCCATGGAAGGCCACCCCCCGCGTGGCCACCGTCACGTGCGCGTGGGGGGTAGGTACGGCGTGCAACGTCAGGACGAGGTGGCCGCCGTTCACGTCGGTGTCGGAGAACGCCATGACGTAGTAGGTCGTGCCGGCCCGCGCGCTCCATCCCGCCGCACCGGGTCCGCACGTCAGCAGCGAGTCCGCGGTCGGGGTGCCCTCGAAGACCATCACACCCGCGCTGTAGTCCGAGTCGCTGGTGTCCATCAGGACCTTCCTGCTGGTGCCGGGGGAGTAGGTGTACCAGACCGAGGCCTTCGTCGCGGGAGCCCCGCAGTTCACGTTCAGTGCGTCATCGCCGGTGCTGGTCGTGGCCTCGCTGGTGTCCTGCTCCACCCGGTCGCCCAGGTTCATCACGACAGGCGCTCCGGGGTCGTCGTTGTCGGGGGGCGTCGCACTCGCAGCCCCCGCGCCCAGTGGCACCAGAGCCACACCCACCACCGCCGTGGCGAGGAATCGCAATGCCTTCATGTTGCCGTCCCTTCGGTACACGCTCGACGCTCCTGCGCCGGTTGCCGCCTCGGAGTCGACTCTCGTCAGCGCCCGTTGAGCTCGCGTTGTGGGCGAAGAGGTCACCCGTTCCGAGTCGGTGCGCGGAACGGGTGACCTCTCAGGAGACGTGGCCGTCCGAGCCGCTCAACGCCACGTCAACGGGTGCGGTCGAGCATCGAATGATGCGCGACGCTCTCCAGCAGGTTTCGGACACGCCATCGCTCATCCCCGCCCCGGCTGACCACGCCGACTTCTGGTTCGATCCGATGTGCCCGTTCACCTGGATCACGTCGCGATGGATGGTGGAAGTGACCCAGGTTCGCGAGGTCGAACTCACGTGGCGTCCCATGAGCCTGTACTGCCTCAACGAGCACCGGCCCGACATACCGGAGGGCTACCGACTCCTCATGCTTCGCGGCCGCGCCCTCGGGCGCGTTCTGATAGCGACTCAGGCGACCATTGGTGGCGCGGCGATGGGAGCCCTCTACACGGCACTCGGCACCGCGATCCACGTGGAGCAAGGCAAGGTGGACGACAGGCTCGTGGAGCGAGCCCTGGCCGACGCCGGGTTGCCGACGGCGCTGGCCGACGCGCTCGACGACCCGGCACACGACCAAGCCCTGCTGGTCTCTCACAAGGAGGCCATGGACCGAGTGGGTGACGAGGTAGGTAGCCCGATCATCGCCGTCAACGGCTCGGCGTTCTTCGGGCCGGTACTGACACGCATTCCCCGCGGCGAAGCTGCCGGCAGGCTATGGGACGGCACCCTGGCCGTCACCCAGCTGCCGTACTTCTGTGAGATCAAGCGATCGCGAACCTCCGGCCCAGACTTCACCTGACTCTCGGCCCTTCGCCGATCTGCGCTGGAATCAGCGTCCCGGACCGGCTCCGATCAGCACACCGAGCGGCGGATCTGGCCAGGATCAGACGGCACGGCACCGACACCCCGCGCGTCGGACAGACCCGTCACCGCATGAACAGAGGATCGACAACCTTCACGTGCGAGTGTTCGGACACCGATGAAGGCGGGGCGTCGTCAATCCGCGCAGATCACGACGCTGTTCTCGAAGGAGATCTTCGCGGCGATCGCGTCGACGTTGTCGGCCAGCGCGTCGAGGAGCACGCGGTTGTAGTCGGCGAAGCCATAGACGTATCTGTCACCCTGGGGTTCGTGGGCAACCCACATCTCCGCCCCCGAAATGGGAATGATGAGATGGTCTGCGTTCTGCCATGCCATGTAGATGTCGAAGGTTGCGGACTCATGGTCCGCGAACAATCCGTCCTGGTGGATGTACTGGGCCTCACTCATGCAGATGTCTCGCGGCAGGGCAGACGACGGAGGTGCCACAGCTACCGTCGCGCCGCCAGCCAGTACCGCCGCGATCAGCGAACCTCCGATGATTCTCTTCATTCGAATTCTCCTTCGAGGCTCACCGAGCTGCTTTGCAAGGACACCAGACGACCTGAGCCTCATCGCTGCACGTTGAGAGCCTGTTGAGTGCGACGGCGCCAGCGGAACGGCTCAACCGGCGGTCTTGGCGGAGTTGTGGCAAGACCTCGTCCGCCGGGCACCATCGCAGGTCTGCGACCGCCCAGCGACGCTGTGGCCTTGACGTCGTGTCCCGGGGGTTGCGGCGCCCACGCCGCTCTGCGCCGGGCCTGTCTAAATGGGAAGGACCCGGCCTCATTGGCGGCGTCTGGCCCGGCTGCCGGCGCGACTGGCTCCAGACCTGAAACCGCACTCATCTGCCGATGAGCGGGCGAGTGGACAGGTCATGCTGGTGCGCCGGTGCGCGGGCTCTTAACCTGAGAACATGACCCGTATCGAGGGCCTAGCCGAAGAGCCCGAGGTCCTCTCGGGCGGCCCGCGGGAACGTTCCTGGTCCCCACCACCCTCGGCCATTCTGGTGGTCACGCTGGGCTTGATCGCTGTCGCACTGGCCGGCTTCGGCGGATATCGCGTGGGCATTACCCATGAGCGCTCCCGGCAGGACGCGGCTTCACGCGACGTCGGTGAGGTCATCGCCATCTCGAGGGGACGCCCATCGGGTGAGGGATTCGGCGCCGGTTCGATCTGGGTCACCCTCTGGTCAGCGCCAGGCTTCCGCCCGGGGCATCGGCAGTCCGGTTACGTGGCCCGCTACGACCCGACCACCCGGCGGATGGTGGCAGAGATCCCTGTGGGCAGCCAACCGCTCGCCATCCAGCCGGGGTTTGGCTCCATGTGGGTCACGAACGCCGGGGACGGAACCGTCACCCGGATCGACCCAACAAGCAACCACATCCTGAAAACCATCAAGGTCGGACAGGTTCCCTACCAGATCTCGCCCGCAGGAGGCGGCATGTGGGTAGCGACCCAGGACGCCGCCGTGAAGATCGACCCCATCACCAACCGCGTCGTCCGGAGAACGCCGTACCCCCACCCCCCGCACGCCGAGACGCCGACCACCGCCGGGGTCGCTCTCGACGCCAACGCGCACGGGGTCTGGGTGAGCACCGCGTTCGGGACGGTCCTAAGACTGCGACCCTCCGACGGGCGCCTCCTGAAGAAAATCCCGGTGCAACCCGTGCCGCGCAGCTCCCCCGGCATGGTTGTGATCGACCACAACAACGTCTGGGTGTCGAACTACGGCCTTACCGGTGGCATCGGACCAGGGGCAGGCGACGCGATGTACGGGACAGGCAACCGCGTCCTGGAGATCGACGCAACCTCCAACAAGATCGTCAACCGCGTGCCGAGCGCTGGCTATCCAGTGGAGAGCATGCTCTCCCACGACAACACGTTGCTTATGGTCGGCGTGGACTATCAACACGGCAAGAGTGTGCTCATCCGTACCGACCTGCCCTACCAGGAGCTGACCTACGTGCGCCCCCTGGCTGGAAGCTCTTTCGACATCGTCGACACCCACGGCTCCTTGTGGGTTCCAAGTTGGGACGACCGCACGTTGCAGATTCTCCCCGACTCGGGCGGCATTCCAAACAGCCCGCAGCATGGCGACTGAGCTTCCTGTCGCGTTGCTTCAACTCGCATCAGAAACGCACTCACATGCCGCTGTCCGTGCGTGCCCGAGCGGACTCAACCCCGCGGGACCGGTTCTTCGCGCCAGCACCGGCTCCGGGCGGGACTAGCAGCCCACGATCTTCGACATAGCACCCATCGAAGGCGCACCTGCCTTGAAGTGCAGCGCGTCGCCGGTCCGCCCGAAGTAGAACCCGTCATCGGCTGAGAAGGAGATCATGGGGGTCTGCTTGTCGTACTTTCCTCCGGGGTAGCACCCCGAGGACTGCCACGCCGGCGGCACCTGGCCGGTGCCCGAGTCGGTGCAGGTGATCTTTTCGGCTGATGAGTCCCACGCCTCGGAGAGAGGCTTGCCGACCAGCGACTTGCACGGCGTGGATGTGGGCTTGCCGCCACTGTAGGCACCACCAGAGCCACAGCCGGTCAGGGCGACGGCAACGGCGAGGACTACAAGAGCACGCTTCATGCTTGTGAGAGGCCAGGGTCGAGTTGCACTCCACTGGCGTGAAGGCGCTGGACCGACTGAGCAATGAAGGTCTGGCACGCGCCGATCATGCCTCATGAAACGCACTCTCGTGCCGCTGTCCGGTGCACTCTCATGCCGATGTGAGGGCGGGCCATTCCGGAATTGGTGCGCCGCGTGGTGGATCGGCGGTACAACGGTGGGGTGGACGGTGGATCGCCGCCTAGGCGGAGCGCACGATCGGCACTTATCGTCGCCACCGCGAACTACCTCGATCCTGGGCTGCGAGCCCTCCGCGGGGCGGCCTCGGACGCCGATGCGCTCAGAGAGGTCCTGGCCGACCCAGCGGTCGGGGAGTTCGACGTCGCGACCGTCCTCGACCGTCCTGCCCACGAGGTCGCCGAGGAGCTCGAGGGTTTCTTCGCCGACCGGCTGCCCGGCGACCTGCTACTGGTGCACCTGTCCGGCCACGGCATCAAGAACCAGACAGGCGAGCTCCACTTCGCGATGACCAACACCAAACTTGACCGGCTCGCGGCCACCTCGGTCACAGCGGAGTTCCTCAACCGGCAGATGGGAGCCAGCCGCGCCCGCAGCATCGTCTTGTGCCTCGACTGCTGCTACGCCGGGGCGTTCGACCGCGGCATGGTGCCGCGGGCCACCGAGTCGGTCGACCTAGGCGGCCGGTTCTCGGGCCAGGGCCGAGCGGTCATCACAGCGTCTGGCGCGTTGGAGTACGCGTTCGAAGGCGGTGCGCTCACGCACGACGGGCGGCCGCAGCCATCGGTGTTCACCACCGCGATGGTGGAGGGGCTCTCGACCGGTGCGGCCGACCGCGACCGTGATGGCTGGGTCGGCCTGGGTGAGCTGTATGAGTACGTCCACGACGCGGTGCGGTCGGCAAACCCGAACCAGACGCCGGGCATGTGGGCGTTCGGCATCCAGGGCAACCTCGTCGTGGCCCGCCGCAGTGGTGCCGCTGTCGGACCTGGCACCGAAATCGGCGCCGCGACGGACGAGGCAACCACCGTGGCCGACGAGCACCCGCCGGACCGGCCGGTGTTGGAAGGACCCGCGGCGAAGATTGGAGGACAGGCCCGTGTCGATGCTCGACGCTCCCGGCTCGAGACCGCTCGCCGCGCGGTTACTTGGCGCCGAGCAACGCTCGCGGTTGCCATCGCCGCCGTCGCCGTGCTCGTCGGTCTCTTCTCGGTTCCTGTGCTGCGAGGAGAGGGCAACTCCGGCATCCACGAGGTGCCAGCCGGCTTCGAAGGAACGTGGGCGGGTGATGCCACCGTCCGTGACAACGGAGTCGCCCACCTGACGATCACGTTGGTACAGGGTGACACCGACCTCACCCTCGACAGTACGGGTGCCCCTGGCAATGGCCATGAATGCCTCGACGGGGCTCTGACGCTGACCGGCGCCACCGCTTCTCAGATCACAACGTCCTTCACGCCGCATAACGGAGACTGTGCGCGGGGTACCGTCAAGATGGACCTCGTCGACGACCAGCTCCGTTACCACTTCCACGCCGACGACGGCGCCCGCGGCGCCTCGGCCGTGTTAACCCAGCAATAGACCGTCTGCCTCGGGGCAGGATGAGGGTGTTGTCCAGGCTCCGTGCCCACAGCCGTCTCCATCATTGGGAACCGAACAAGGCCGACGAGGTTGGTCTCCTCCGAACCTGCGACCGGTGCGGCAAAGGTTCGTGAGTCCCATGAACGCCGCCCGATGGCTGGGACCAGGCGTGGAGGCACGCACGTCCGAAGGGCTGAGCCGGGCCGCGGGATCGCCCTCTCATGCCGCTGTCCGGGTGGACCCTCACGCCTATGAGCGGACGAGTCCTTCCGCCAGATCGACGCACTATGTGACCGAGGTTCTCGACCAGCGCTCCGGCAGAACGCAAGGCCCTAGACGTGCGTGCGACCATCGCTGGGTGTTCGCCGCTTACCGTCGCGTCCTGTCGAGACGCGGGGCGGTGCGGTTCAGCGTGGCCTCTCAACTTGCACAGTTCCCGACCGCGGTCATGACGATCGCCGTTGTTCTGCTGGTCCAGGACCGGACCGGCTCCTACACGTACGGCGGCACGCTGGTCGGTGCTTTGATGATCGGCACCGCGATTGGTGCAGTTCCGCAAGGCCGGCTCGTGGACCGGCACGGCCAGGGCCTGGTGCTGGCCTTGTTCAACAGTGTGTGGGGCGCTGCGTTCCTGGGTCTGGTCGTGTCGGTCGTCCACGATGGACCCCCCGCCGTGGCGGTTGTCCTGGCCGGATTGACCGGCGCGACCACCCCCTCGGTCGGTCCGGCCGTGCTCGCGCGATGGGCACACGTGGTAGACGGTCCCGACGAGGTGCACACGGCCTACTCGCTCGAGTCTGCCGCCGACGACCTCACGATCATGGTCGCTCCGGTGTTGGTGACCTGGCTCGCGGCCTCGATGGACCCGCTGGCGTCCGTCGGCGTCGCCCTGGGCGCCGGTCTCCTTGGCACCTACCTCTTCTGCATCCAGCGGGGCACGGAGCCCCCCGCCCATCCGCCGGCACCTCGGACCAAGACCGTTGCACCGATGCCCTGGTCGTTCGTCGCATTCTTGACGTTGCTCGCCGGCAGCCTGTGTACGGCGTTCGCTGGCATGGACGTGGTCGTGGTCGGTTTTGCGATCGAACAGGGGAAGCAGTGGGCCGCCGGGCCGGTGCTTGCTCTCGTCTCGATCACAAGCATCGTCGGCGGGCTGGTCTACGGCTCCATTGCATGGTCGGTCTCGCCGGTCGTGCGCATGCGCTACGCGGCGATCTGGTTGACGGTGACCCTCGCAGTGGCGACCACGGTGTCATCGGTGACTCTCCTTGCCTTACTGCTGCCCCTCGTCGGTTTCGCCATCGGACCGGTGATCGCCGCCAGCAAGACCATCGCAGAGCAAAGACTGCCGGCGGCGCGCTTCAACGAGGGGATGACGTTCCGTCAGATCGGCGTGTACAGCGGCTTCGCGATCGGAGCGGCGTTGGCCGGGGCCCTGCTCGACCACGTTGGCCCTGGCGATGCCTTTCTGCTCCCGGCCGCGGCGGCCGGTTCCGCACTGGTAGTGCTGGTCGCGGCCTCCCCTCTGCTCGCCTCCGACGAGCGACCCGCGCCGGGGCCTGCGTGAACCAGGCGCGGCTGCGTGGCGGGCTGGTCGGCCGGCGCGGTACGTCGGCACACGGCATGGCTGCGGTCGGTGGACACAAACGTGCTCGACGGGATGGGCGTGGCGGTGACGCTGGCGGTTCGTGACTGTCCGCCGGCGTCGGTTGACCTGGACACGCCTGGTCAAGACGCTGCTACAACGGTTGCGCCGCGCTGGGCTGCTGCGGTGGCATTGGGTGGTCGAGTGGCAGCGGCGTGGGGTGTCTCACCTGCACCTCGCCGTCTACGCCCAAGAGGGGTGGTCGCCAATCGGGTGGGATTCGCCGATAACTGACATTATGTCACTCTAGAGTGATCTTCCCTGACGATTGGGTATCACCCAAGTTCGCTCGGCCTCGGGGCGGACAGATGCCGACACCGACTTGACTGGTGTGAAGGGCTCGCTGCGCGGGCGCCCACTCGTTCGACTTGTCAGAACTCGTGGTCATGCTCTATCCCGTTCTGATGATCGAAGCGAAGACCTATCTGTTCGCAGGCGCGGCGCTGGTTCCGCTGGATGACGTTCACCAGCCGCCCGAGCGGCTGAACTACATCGAGGGCGCCATTGAGCTGTCGATCGACGGACACCCGATCATCACAAAGGACGAGTGGGACCTCGTTGACCAGCTGTGGGCGTACCTGGTCAACGCCGTGCAGCGCGTCGCCGCGGGTCACGACGCGCAGATGCCGTTCCCCGACACGCCCATCGACGTGACCTTCGTGTCCGATGCCGCGAGCGACACGGTAACCGTGACTCTGAGCTACACGAACCTGCCCACGCCGCGCAGCGCGACCGTCCCCCGCGCCGAGCTGGTGCGCCGGATCTGCGAGCTGGCGCGCGACGTGTTCGAGAAGCTCTACGCGCTGGTGCCCGACGCGCGTTTTCAGAGGGTTCTCGACCAGATTCGCGAGGTTCTCCCCGCCGAGCAGGATGGACGGATGTAGGTACCTTATGTCAAGTCACGTCGTGGTCGCCCTCGTCCTGAGCCAGGTCGCCAAGCCGGGCGCGCCTCCCCTGCCACATGCGCAGCCCCCCAGCTCCTGACGGACGTGGGCTCGCAACGGCGGTCGCCTCACGAACGGGCAGAACTGATGTGAGGCCGAGGCGGCCGAC
>Ga0157372_10010132_pt1 | contig 10013 bp, 12 predicted proteins | sample C55metaG_FD_115307 | JGI IMG/M metagenome (GOLD analysis project Ga0157372, IMG submission 115307) | Corn rhizosphere microbial communities from Kellogg Biological Station, Michigan, USA - C5-5 metaG | ecosystem: Host-associated > Plants > Roots > Rhizosphere > Soil | place: USA: Michigan...
GCGAACTGCTGGAAGACCCGCACCGGGTCGTCCGACGACACCACGGTCACCGCGCTCGCGAGGCGGATCTGCTTCGTCACCGCCGCGATCGCGGCGAGAGCCGTCGCGGGCGAGCTCACCAGGTAGTCGGGACGATGGTGCTCGCCGACGGCGAACACCGTGAGGCCGAGCTCGTCGGCGAGCCGCGCCTCCTCGATCAGGTTCTGCATGCGCTGCTCCGGGCTGACGCCCGGGTAGAGGTCGGCGAAGGTGACGAGTCCGAGGTTCATGTCATCGAGAACGTACTTGCGCCCGCAAGTATTCCGGAAGGTAGCGCGCGCGGGTGGCGCGCGTTTCGCCGGTCACGGCGACCTCGCAGACATCCTTCCCTGGCGCTCTCCCCCGCGCAACCGGGGACAGTCCCCAGAAGTGCGCGTGGATACAGGGATTGCGACCGGGGGCTGTCCCCAAGAAGTGTCCGAACGCGACATGGCTAGGGACTGTCCCTGGACGTGGCTCGTACGGCCGACGGTGCGAGCCGCCCGGCGAACGCACCACGCCTGAGCGCCTCGCGGCCATCGGTCACACCCGCCGGCGCAGCTCGGTCTTACGAGGAGAAAGAGACCAAAGCGTTCGGAAAGAGAGGCACTCGTGGCAACCCTTCAACCAACCGACCTGTCCGCCGAGCGGCGCCTCGAGGCGACGCCGCTTGGCTCACGCCGCGGGATCGCGATCCTGCTGCTGCTCAGCCTCGTCCAGTTCATGGACATCCTCGACGCATCGATCCTCAACATCGCGCTGCCGTCGATCAAGAACGACCTCGGCTTCAGCCAGCAGAGCCTGCAGTGGGTGGTCGACGGATACATCCTCACCTACGGCGGCTTCCTGCTGCTCGGAGCGCGAATGGCCGACCTGCTCGGTCGCCGGTTCGTGCTCGTGTCAGGCCTCGTCGTGTTCGCCGCGGCGTCGCTGACCGGCGGGCTCTCCCACTCAAGCTCGCTGCTCGTCGGGGCTCGCTTCGCCCAGGGAATGGGAGCCGCGCTGCTCTCGCCCGCCGCGCTCTCGTCGTTGACGACGACGTTCCGCGCCGGGCGCGACCGCCACACCGCCCTCGGCGTCTGGGGTGCCGTGTCCGGCCTCGGCGGAGCCGCCGGCGTCCTGTTCGGCGGATTGCTGACGGAAGGGCCCGGCTGGCGCTGGGTGCTGTTCGTCAATGTCCCGTTGAGCGCAGTCGCGTTCGTCGGCGCGTTCGCGCTGCTCAAGCGCGAGCGCATCCGCGCCGAGCTCGCGAGCTTCGATGCTCTCGGCGCACTGCTCGTGACGGGCGGCATGCTCCTTCTCGTCTACGCGCTCGTCAAGGCGCCCGACGTCGGCTGGGGCGCGACGCGCACGATCGCCGAGCTCGCCGGCGCCGTCGTGATCCTCGGCGCGTTCGTCATCAACGAGCTGCGCGTCAAGAACCCGCTCGTCCCGCTCTCGATCCTGAAGGTGCGCGGCGTTGCGATCGCGGACCTGACGCAGCTCGTCGCAGTCGGCGGCTTCGTGCCGATGTTCTTCTTCCTCACCCTCTACATGCAAACGGTGCTGCACTACTCGCCGATTCAGACCGGCGTCGCGTACCTGCCGCTGACGGGCGGGTTCATCATCTCGTCCGGCATCGCATCGCAGCTGTTCGGGAGGATCGGCACCAAGCCCGTGATCGTCGCGGGAGCCGTCATTGCAGCTGTCGGCTTGTACTGGACGTCGCGCATCCCGGTCGACGGCTCGTACGTCACCGACATCCTGCCGGGCATGCTCGTCATCTCTCTGGGTGGAGGCGGAGTGTTCGTCGGCGTCACGACCGCCGCGAACGCGGGCATCGACGAAGCGAAGGCGGGACTCGCCGCAGGCTTGCTCAACACCGGCCAGCAGGTCGGCACGGCACTCGGCCTCGCGGCTCTGTCCGCACTTGCCACCGCGCACACGAGCTCGCTCGTCGGCAGCGGGCACACGGTCGCCGACGCGGCGACGCAGGGGTACGCGCGGGCGCTCCTCGGAGGCGCGTTGATCGTGCTCGCGGGCAGCGTGGTCGCGATGCTCGCGCCGAACGCACGCCGGTCGGTGCAGAAGGTCGAAGAGGAGCCCGCACTCGACCTCGCAGCCTAGGGCGGCGGTTGTGGGAGAGCCGCATCGACGGCTCTCCCACACGCTCTCTTCAGGAGCCTGCCTTCCGCTCGTCGCGGATCGCCCGCAACATGCCTTCGACATCCGCGACCGGGCCGAGATGCCGGAGCTTGTCCGGGTTGAGCACCGACCGGATCGTCTGGATGACGCCGTCGGCGATGTCGAGCGCGAAGACGTTGACGATGCGTCCGTCGCGATCCAGAAGCGTCGCGCCCGGCTGTCCGTTGACTTCGTGGCGCTCGAGGTGCAGCTCGTGGCGGGTCACCCACGCAGCCATCCCGCCCATGAGGCGGCTGACCCGGTCGCGACCGACGATCGGACGCGGCCACGACGGGCTCATCCCACCCGCGTCGCCGTAGAGGATCACGTCGTCGGCGAGCATGCCGACCAGCTCGTCGACGTTCCCGTCGCCGGCCGCGGCGAAGAAGCGCTCCGCAAGCCGGTCGCGCTCCCGCCGTGACGCCTCGAACCGCGGCTTCTCGGCCTCGATGTGACGCCGCGCCCGCGTCGCGAGCTGCCGACAATTGTCCTCGCTCTTCCCAACCGTCGTTGCAACCTCGCCGTAGGCGTAGCCGAACACGTCGTGGAGGAGGAACACCGCCCGCTCGACGGGTGTCAGCTGCTCGAGCAGCACGAGGAAGGCAAGCGACAGGCTGTCTGCTTCCTCCGCATGGGCAGCCGGGTCGTCCGGTCGACCGTCTGCGTCCGTGAACAGCGGCTCGGGGAGCCATTCGCCGACATAGACCTCGCGGCGTGCGCGCGCCGACTGCAGCTCGTTGATCGAGAGCCTCGTGACGATCGACGACAGGAATGCCGGCGTCGACTCGATCTCGGTGCCTTTGCGGAGCGCGCGCTGAAAGCGCAGGAACGTTTCTTGCACGACGTCCTCCGCATCGCTCACCCGGCCGAGCATTCGGTACGCGATCGCGAACAGTCGCGGCCGTACCGACTCGAACTCCTCGATGCCGTCTGGAGTCATCCGATTCTTCCCCCTTTGCGTCGCTTGTCTCTTAGCAAGACAAGCCGGCCAGCGGATCGGTGACAACGGCGTCGCACGTCACACTCGTCCTCGCAGCGCGGTCATAGCTGTAGATGAAGATCCACAACGCACACGAGCGAGTCGTCGCCGGCACCCCCGAGCAAGTCGCGGCGCTCGTCGCCGACTTCGACGCGATCTGGCCGACGCATGTCGCCCGCGCGCCGCGGTACTTCGGCGACGGTGTCTACGCGGCCCACCCGATGGTCTGGGAGGAGGTCGCGCGCGACCATGCCGCTCGTGCGTTTCGTGTGATCCATCCGCCGGAGCTCGAAGCCGAGCACTGGTTCGAGATTCGGGAAACGCCGACGGGCACGTTGCTCCGTCACGTCATCTCCGGCGAAGCCCGTGCCGAGTTCGCCGACTTGTGGTGCAACCGGTTCGAGGCGCTCCACGACCGCATCATCGAAGCGCTCCTCGATCGAGTCGCGACGGCCGCGGTCACATTCCCTCGACGCAAGGGGTCGTAGACAGTGATGAGAAGCTTCTTCCGGATCAACAACGTCCTTCTGATCGTGGCGATGATCGCGTGCTGCGCCGGTGCGCTGGCGGGCCTGATCGTCCTCCTGCCCTTCGTCGCAGGCGCGTGGGCTCTGAACCTCGTCGGCCTGCTCAGCTGCGAGAAGCCGCAAGGATCAAACGGCCACATTCCGGTAACACACGGGTTCTGAGGGAGAGCGGTGCAATGAACCAACAAGACTGGCTGGCGGAGCAGTTCGAAGCGCAGCGTCCGCACCTGCGCGCGGTCGCCTACCGGATGCTCGGCTCGTTGGCCGAGGCAGAAGACGCGGTCCAGGACGCCTGGCTGCGACTCAACCGGGCCGACCGGAGCGACGTCGAGAACCTCCGCGCCTGGCTGACGACGGTCGTCGCCCGCGTCGCCTTGAACATGCTTCGTTCCCGCCGGACCCGCGGCGAGCAACCGCTCGACGTGCGTGTGCCCGACCCGATCATCGACCCGGCGGACGGAACCGACCCGGAGCACGAGGCGCTGCTCGCGGACTCGGTCGGCCTGGCCCTCCTGATCGTCCTCGAGACGCTGACTCCCGCCGAACGGCTCGCGTTCGTCCTGCACGACATGTTCGCCGTGCCGTTCGACGAGATCGCGCCGATCGTGGAGCGGTCGCCCGAAGCGACACGGCAACTCGCGAGTCGCGCGCGGCGGCGGGTACGCGGCGCCGATCCGGTTCCCGACGTCGACCTGCGCGCACAGTGGGAAGTCGTCGACGCGTTCATCGCCGCCGCGCGCGACGGCGACTTCGACGCGCTCGTCGCGGTCCTCGACCCCGACGTGGTGCTGCGCTCGGACGGCGGCCGGAACGCCGGCCTGTCGCAGCACGTGGTCGGCGCGGAAGCAGTGGCGGGCCAGGCATTGATGTGGGCGCGCGTCGACCTGACGAGGCGCCGCGCGCTCGTCAACGGCGCCGCGGGCATGGTCATGTACCTGGAAGGCGAGCCGTTCTCGATCTGCGCCGTCACGGTCAAGAACGGACGGCTCGCGGAGCTCGACTTCCTCGCCGACCCGGAGCGCATCGCGGAACTCGATCTCACGGTGCTCGCTGACTAGGGTCTCGGACGCCTGCCGGGCCGATCCTGGGACAATCGTGAGGTGGAACTCGAGCAAGCGCTCGACGAGCTGTACGCCGCAGCGCCGGAGGAATTCGTTGCCGAGCGAAAGCGGCTCGCGAAGGAGCTGAAGGCCGCCGGCCACGCCGCCGACGCCGACCACCTGAGCAGCCTCCGCAAGCCCGTCGTCGCGGCCTGGGCGCTCAACCGCCTCGCGCGCGACCACCGTCGTGACATCGACCTGCTCCTCGACAGTGGGCACCGTCTGCGCCAGGCGCAGGCGGGCGTGCTCCGCGGGGACGCACGGGAGGCGTTCGAGCAGGCGCAGCGAACCGAGCGCGACGCGATCGGGCGCCTCGTGCGCGAAGCAGAGCGGCTGCTCGCCGAGCGTGGCGGAGCATCGGCAAGCGTTCTCGAGCAGATCAGCGCGTCGTTGCACGCGGCGGCAGTGTCGGACAAAGGACGGGAGATCCTCGCGGCGGGGCAGTTCACCCAACCGCTCGAGCTGGCGGGCTTCGATGCGGTTGCCGGTCTCGCACCGCCGCCGTCCAAGCGGCCGGCGAAGCCGAAGCCGTCACGCAGCGCCGAAGAGCTGAAACACGCGCGGGCCGAGCTCGCCGGTGCGCGCAAGCGGCTCCGTGAAGCCGAACGCACCGCCCACGAGGCACGCAAGCTCGTGGCACAGGCAGACGCCGATGTCGCAGAGGCGGCAGAGGCAGTGCGGAACGCCGAGCGACGACTCCGCGGTCGAGGCTAGGTCGCCGCGACGCCGGGGGAAGGCGTCCTTCCCCCGGCGCGACGTCGCGGTCGTCTCAGTAGCCGGGGTAGGTGTACGTGCGCGTCGGCGACGTGGTGGCCGTCGCGCTCGCTCCGACAGGATGGACGACGTGCCACTGGAACCTCTGACCGCCGAACGCGTCCTGGAAGCCGTCTCCCGTCACTTTGCCCGGCTTGTCCAGCTTGAAGCTGTAGAGGAGCTTGCCGTTGTAGGTCACCTGGCGGCGACCGTCGGGACGCCTGACGACCGCGAGCTTGCCCCGTAGGGAGTTGCCCTTTGGGGTGCCGCTGACGGTCAGCGGCCGCCAGAAGGAAAGGCAGGCGCCCTTGCACAGCACCATCCCGTTTCGCTCCTGTTCACTGCGGTACAGCGCGCGCCCCTTCGAGTCGACGAGCACCTGTCCGGCACCCGCGATCTTCTTGATCGACACCGTCGCGCCGCCTGTCGTCGAAGCGCTACTTCCGCCGGTCGTGGCGGCGATCGCGATCGCGACTCCCGCGGTCGCGGCGATCACCACGACGCTGCCGCTCACGAGCAAACGTCTCATCTGCATGAACCTCCTGGGTTGCATTTGCGTCTCACCCGCTGACCGACGCCGAACGAGCCCGATTCCTTCCCGGCGTGCACACCGAACTACGCCGCGCCCAGCCGTGATGCGCCATCGTTCAGCCCATGCCGCGCAGGCTCGATCCTGAACGCGCGGTGCAGCATCTACCGCGCCTCTTCCGCGCAGCACGTGCGTGGACGCATTCCCGCGAGGAGGCGGAGGACCTCGTCCAGGAGACGTATGCGCGCGTCCTCGCCCGGCCGCGTCTGATTCGCGGCGAGGACGAGCTCGGCTATCTGCTCAGGGCGCTCCGCAACACGCTGATCAGCCAGCGGCGCACCGAGAAGCGTCGGCCGGCAACGACCGAGCTCGCCGACGAAACCCTGCTCGGGACACGGTCGAGCGACGACCCGGCCGAAGCGGTCGAGACGCGCCAGGTCTTCGCAGCGATCGCGAACCTCCCGGAGGACTTCCGTGACGCGCTCGTCGCGGTCGACGTCGCCGGTCTCTCCTACCCGGAGGCCGCGCACGCGCTCGGGGTCCCCGAAGGCACGCTGACGAGCCGGCTCTTCCGCGGACGCGACCGGGTGGCACGCATGCTCACCGACCGGGGGGAGTGAGCGACCAGCTCGCCAGGCGAAGCAGCTCGCGAGACGTCGCGCGGCCGAGAAGTACACAGGTGTGGCCTGCCCGCCGCCATGTCACAGCGAGTTGTCCGTCCAACCGGAGCGCCTGGTACGGCTTGCCGCGGATGACCGTCGCGTTCGTCTGCGGTCGGGCGAGACCGGTGCCGGACACGATCACGTAACCGAGCGACCGGCCGTCTTTGCGGTAGTAGACGACGGTCGCGTCGCGGCTGTCGATCCGTGCACGACGCACACCCACGGCGCGCCAGCCGGCGAAGCGGGTCAGATCGGGGAACGAGACACCGTCGACGCGAAGCGCAAGCCTCGTTCCCGCGGTTCCCGCCGGAGGTGGGGGCGAAGCGTTCGGCGCCCGGGTCGCAAGGCGGGCAGCGTCGGCAATCGTCGGCGCAGCCGGCCCTCCGGTCAGGACGACAGCGGCCACAATCGCAGCGATGACGGCAGCGACGCTCACGAATGCGAATCTCGGCATCGACCAGCGACGATGCTTCCCACCGTGCGCGTGGGCGCGCGCCTCGATCGCCGCGTGCAGCGACGCCGGAACCTCCTCGGTCGGGAGCCTCGCGATCGCGGCAAGAGCGGCCCGTTGCCGCTCGAGCAACCCCTGCAGCTCGGGCGACGCGGCCACGCGACGCTCGACCTCTGCGCGACGGTCGGCCGGAAGCGTCCCGTCGGCGAGCGCAGAGAGATCCGCCATCTCGTCGCTGGTGAGCTTCCCCGCCATGTCACTCACGGCGTCGCACATGACAGCACAGGCTCCTGGTCACCAAGCGGGCGACCAACGCGGTCGAGATCTCCATGGTGCGCCTCCTCGATCGGTGACTCTCACCTGAGAAGACGCTCCAACTCGCCCAGTCCTTCCCGGGAAGGACTGGCCTCCGGCGGACGTCTCTCGCCGCAGAGACCCAGCTCAGGATCGGAGATGTCCATGAAGCCGAACAGCCACCGCCGACACCCGCTCGCCGATCTCATCGATCTCGATCTGCCGGCCGACGAGCTCAGACGGCTCGCGCGCGTCGACGCGCTGTTGCGCGCGGCGGCTCGCGCGCCCGGGACGCGCATCCCCTCGTCGGCAGTTTCCCGCAGCAGCGTCCGATCGATCACGGATGCGCAGCTGGGTGCAGCGCTGTTCAGTGTCGCCATGAACGCAGTGTGGAGAACCCGGCACCGCCGGACGCTCGCGATCGCCGTTGCGCCCTCCGCGTCGTACCTGCTCGTGCTCGTCGTCATCGCACTGCTCGTGCGACCGCCGCTGCTCGGCTGGATCGGCCTCGGAGTCGTCGCACTCGCCTCGTTCTCGATCGCGGCGCTCGCGCTGTATCTCTGGCCGCGCTCGCGGGTGAACACCGACCGACTTCATCCACACTCGTCGACCGTCTTTCGGCTCCTCGTCGTCATCGACGCGGATCTCGAGCCGGAGGAGCTCGCACGGGCCGTGGCCGCGCGAACCGGCACGCGGCCGGCCGAAGTGCGCGTCGTTGCGCCGGCCGGCGGTTCGCCGCTGCATCTCGTTACGTCTGACAGCGACAACGACGGCGTAGCCGCGGCGGCGCGCCTGTCGCGCACGCTCCGCACGCTGGGCGCCCAGGGTCGACACCTGGCCGGAACCGTCGGCGCTCCGGACCCCCTCGAGGCGACCGGGGACGAGCTGTCGAGGTTCGCGGCTGACGAGATCTTGTTCGTCGGGCGGGAACCTGATCGGCGCCGGCTGCTCGACGAAGACTTCGAGCGCCGGGCACGCGACCTGTTCGGCGTCCACTGCTCGACGCTCTACGGCCGCTAGCCGCGCGAATCAGGGTCGCCGCCGGTTGTCTGCTCTCTCGTCGGCGTCGAGGGCGGCAGCAGCCTTGCGACGGCGCGCTCTCCACCGAGCATCGAGGCGATCGAGGCTGCGCCGCAAGCGGCGCTCGAGGAGATCGAGAGCATCGAGCGGCGACTCGGCGACGGCGTGCGCAGTGATGATCCGGCCGCTGACGTCGAGCGACGCGCTGGCGGTCACTGGACGCCGAGCGGAGCGGTCGCGCTCTGTCCCGATCGTCAGTCGCGCATAGACGATGGGTCGCGGCGCGAAGCGGGCTACATGAACGAGCACGTCGACAGCTTTCTTCTGCGCGCGTTCGGGGACATCCGGGTCGATCATCAGTGCAAACGGAAACTCCGGAGCCGCGGTATCGGGCGCAATCTCCGCCTGCGAGACAACAGCCGCCGCGTGACTTCCGTGCCGGGCGAGCCAGCCGCGATGCGTGTCCGGGCGTGGCTTCCCGAACAGCAGCCGACGACCGTTCATGGTGAGCCTCCTGTTCGTGGTGCTGCGATCTTCAGCTCGGCCACCGTGCAGCCGCCGCGCGACTGCTCCGCGGAGCGGATCGCACGAGCCGCGGCCGACGCGACGTCCCGAGCTGCGACCTCGAACTCGAGCTGATCGCCGGATGCATCGACGACCGTGATGCGGCGAAGGACGTTGCCGGCGCGTGCGCGGGCGAGCAGTGGCTGGAGCGCGACGAGGAGCAGGTCGAGGACGAGCAGCGCACCGAAGAGCCGCGGAGCGCGCTGGTTGTCGGGCCCGATCCACAACAGCGCAACGCCCACCCCGGCACCGAGCAGGCCGGTGCCGCAGGAGACGGCGAACAGCCGGCGGACCAGCGAGTCGTCGCGCTCGGTTCGCCGGGCGGTCATGGCGGCGAGCTGTGCGAACGCGAGTGCAACGATCGTCGCCGACCCGAGAGACCGTCCGAGTGCCTCGGAGTCCGACCGGCTCCAGGTAACGACGAGCGCCAGCGCAGCGGCGAACGCCGGAAGGGCTGCAGCCACGTACGCGAGCACGCGGGCGCGCTCCTTGTCGAGCAGCATGACGGCAGGCAGCGCGACGAGGCCGAAGCCGGCCAGGAGCGCGGTCGACCCGAGGATCCGCGCTTCGACGCTGCCGAACCGCCCGACGACGAGGATCCCGATCGCGAGCAGCGCCGACAGCGACAACAGAGCGGCGACACCCAAGAGCAGAACCCGTCTTCCTGTCATCGACACGTCCTCCCTGTCACCTGTCTCGATGCCACTATCCCGCCGAGGCGACGCGGACGAATCAGTCGACTCGCCTGCATCGGCTCCGTAGTTGAGAGCACGAAGCAACGCGGAAAGTCCGATGCGCCCGCTCGGCTCGGGCGGCACATTCGCGGCGGAGGCCGAGCATTCGTATGTCGTCCAGCTTCCCCGGAGACTGATCACGAGAAGGAGGACGGTCATGGCACGCGCGCACACCGCATCCGCACTGATCAAGGAGCTCGAGACGGCGGGCATCGAGTA
>Ga0157372_10010134_pt1 | contig 10011 bp, 7 predicted proteins | sample C55metaG_FD_115307 | JGI IMG/M metagenome (GOLD analysis project Ga0157372, IMG submission 115307) | Corn rhizosphere microbial communities from Kellogg Biological Station, Michigan, USA - C5-5 metaG | ecosystem: Host-associated > Plants > Roots > Rhizosphere > Soil | place: USA: Michigan...
CTGCGACAAATTCTGCACCTATTGCGTCGTGCCCTACACCCGCGGTGCCGAGGTTTCGCGCCCGTGGAGCGCGGTGATGGACGAGGCCAGGGCGCTGGTCGACGGCGGCGCGCGCGAGATCACCCTGCTCGGCCAGAACGTGAATGCCTGGGAAGGCGAGGACGAGAAGGGCCGCACCCAGGGCCTCGACGGGCTGATCCGCGCGCTCGACGCGCTGCCCGGCCTCAAGCGCATCCGCTACACCACCAGCCACCCCAACGACATGGCGGACGGGCTGATCGCCGCGCACCGCGACGTCGAAAGCCTGATGCCCTTCCTCCATCTGCCCGTGCAATCCGGCAGCAACCGCATCCTGAAGGCGATGAACCGCGCGCACGACGTGGATTCCTATCTGCGCCTGCTCGATCGCGTCCGCGCCGCGCGGCCCGACATCGCCATTTCGGGCGACTATATCGTCGGCTTCCCGGGCGAGACCGACGCCGAGTTCGAGGAGACGCTGGCGGTGATCCGCGCCGTCGGCCACGCCCAGGCCTTCAGCTTCAAATACAGCCCCCGCGCCGGCACCCCCGCCGCGACCCTGGCCGATCAGATCGCGCCGCAAGTAATGGATGAGCGCCTCGCCCGCCTCCAGGCGCTGATCGCCGAGCAGCAGCTCGCCTTCAACCGCGCGACCGTGGGCCGCACCTGCGAGGTGCTGATCGAGCGCAACGGCAAGCTCCCCGGCCAGAAGCTCGGCAAGTCCCCCTGGCTGCAGTCGACGCTGATCGACGGCGGCGAGATCGGGGATCTGGTCGAGGTCGAGATCACCTCTGCCGGCCCGCAAAGCCTCATCGGCGAACGGCCGCAGCGCGCGGCGGCCTAGGCCTCCCCGTCAGCCGGACTTGTTCCGGCATCTCCCGAAGATTGCCCGTGCCCAGCCGATCCGCTCGGTGTACCATCGCCGCGCAGGACAGGACGCGCCATGGTCGTTCGTCGCCAATCTCTGATCCTCTCGCTCGCCCTGCTCCTGGCGAGCCACGCGGGCTCGGCCGCGCAGGCGCCCCGGATCGGCAAGCCCCGGCCCGCGCCTCCCGGCCCGTCGACCATGCCCCCGCTGCCGCCCGCGACCATCGACGACAAGCTCGCGATCGGCGGGCAGGACGTGAAGGCGCGGCGGGTGGAAACGCGCCTCAGCGTCGAGGTGAACATCAACGGTCACGGCCCCTATCACTTCCTGGTCGATAGCGGCGCCGACACGTCCGTCGTCGGCCTGCACATCGTGCGCGAGCTTCAACTGCCGCTCGGCACGCCCGTCATTTTGAACGGCATGACCGAGCGCAGCATCGTCGATCGCGTGAAGATCGACAGCCTCGGTCTGGGCCCGGCCACGGTTCAGAATCTGGAGCTGCCCGCGCTCGACGAGGGCGATGTCGGCGGCCAGGGGATGATCGGCATCGACGCGCTGGTGCGGCAGCGCATCATGATGGATTTCGAGAAGCGCCTGATCAAGGTCGAGGACGCGACCAGGCCGCCCAAGGCCCTGCCCGACGAGATCGTGATCGTCGCGCGCCGCAGCCGCGGCCAGCTTATCCTGACCAACGTCAGGGCCGGCAGCCTGTCGCTCGACGCGGTGGTCGATACCGGCGCGGAGATGACGATCGGCAACCCGATGCTGCGCGAAAGGCTCATCCGCCGCCGCCAGAAAATCGAAACGGTGAAGGCGATCGGCGTCACCGGCAAGGAGATCGCGCTGGACGTGGCGGTGATACCGGAGCTCCAGATCGGCGGCATCATAATCCGCAACCTGCCAATCGCCTTTGCCGATCTGCCCCCGTTCCATGTCTTCGGCATCGCCGACGAGCCGGCCCTGTTCCTGGGAACCGACGTGCTGGAACAATTCCGCAAGGTCTCGCTCGACTTCCAGGCGCGCAAGGTCCGCTTCCAGCTGAAGCGCTGCTCGCCCGGCGGCATCCTGATCCAGACTTATGCCTCCTATAACGCCACGCGCCTGGCGTCGGTCGGCAACGACGTGTGCGCGCAGTGAGGCGATGGGCAGGCGTGTCGGCCGGCGTGCCTGCCGCGACCTTGGGATCAGATCGCCGCCGCCGCGATCGCCGCCGATATCGCGAACAGCATCGAGGCCGCTGTGATCGCGATCGCCAGGATCGTGCGGCGCACGAACCCGCGCGTATCCGGCTGTTCATAGGCGATGTTGAGCGCGTCGATCACGCCCCCCGCCGCGCTCCGCGCGCCGAACAAGGCGACCGCCAGCGCGATCAGCAGCCCCGCCCCTTTCTTGCCGGTCGAAACGCTCACCGCACTCGTAAGCTGCTCGCCGACCAGCTTCGCCGCGCCCACCGGCATCGCATCGGCCAGATGGCGCATGTTGCGGACCACCGTCTCCGGGCTGGCGATCAGCCCGTAGCTCAGCACCAGCGCGCCGAGCATGGGCACCAGCGCCAGGAACCCGAAGAAGGATATGCCCGCCGCCAGCATGCCGATATTGTCTTCCCCCTGCTCGCGCCACGCGCGGCGCAGGATGGTAAGCCATGTGCCCTTCGGCAGCCGCCACGGCAAAGGAGGACGAGCGCGCTGCGTCACCTCCTGCCCGCCGAAACGGGGTTCGCGCTGGTCACGGGACTTATGGGCATCGGATTACAAGCCAGCTTTCGAATGTTCGGGCCTGCAGAAATGCCCGGCGCGCGCGCCCTGTTCCGATGCGGCCGTCCCTACAAAGACGCGAACGCGGCTACTCGATCACCCTACGCGAACGGCACGCGCGGTTCACCCCTCCAACGCTTGGCTAATGGCCTGCCCGTAATTGTTCGGCGCCGCCAGTGGCCCGCCTTTTGCTCCTGGCCCAAGGGCGGCTGCATCAGAGCAACGGCGAGATTCGGATGCCCGCAATTGGCCGTTTACCGACTGGCAGTTTATAGCAGGCGAACCGAAGAAACCAGACAATCCCCCGGCCTCGGACGGCCGTCCGGCGTGCGCCCTTTACAGACGTCAGCTGCTGAATACCCCGACTGTCTGGGATTGGAGCAAGGCAGACCGGCCGCTTTGGAGTGAAGATTGCCAGATGGTCAGCTAGTCTTCGTATTTGCTCCTCGCTGATCCGACCCTCGAGTCGGTTTCCCCCTAAATTGCGCCGTGTCCGACAGGTGCTGCTAAGTATCATAGGTCTCAAGTTCGGCGTCGACACCGTTCAGCTTAAGCGTCGCGATAACCTCGCGAGCCCAGGCAATCGCTCGATCGCGCGACTGGCTGACGATTGGGCTATAGACCACGATACCAGAGCCAGTGTCGGTGTCACCAATTCGGCTCTTCTTGAGCCAGCGCCCCAAACCTCGCCGGGCGTCACCGACGCGAACGATTGCGGATCCGCACTCTCCTTCAGGTTCCGGGGCGAAATCGCAGAGGTACATGGGGGTCGGAACCGCCTCGTTCCCTTTCTTGATGCCTGCGTCATTGGCCCAGCGCCAAAGTGTAGCCCATTCGATGTCGCCGCGCTCACCTGGTGGGAGTATCGGCGCGTCGATCGCCTCGAGCACATCGGCGTTGCGGTCGCCGGGCAACGCGCTTGACAGGGAGGGCAACGTCCCTGGTTTCAACATCCAGCCCGTGCGAACCACAGCTGTCTTCCCCGCGCGACTTCGCACCCGCAACTCGACGTTGAAGCGCATGCCATAACCACCTTCCCATTCGGCGAACTGCACCTTCTGCGGCTCCGCGGCGAGGAGACCGTAGTAAAACTGAGCGGCGAGGTAGCGCCAATCGTCCGGCTCGATCCCGATTTCGTCGATAAAGAAGGTCGATTTCGGTCCGCCCTTCCCATGATTGCGATTGAAGAGGTACCCGGTGAACTTGCCGTCGGGCATGAGCGCTTCGAGGATATCGCCTTGAGTGCCGGACGCGTCGAACCTGAAGGTCTTGTTCATGGGATTGAACCAATAGGCGCGCTCGATCGCCTTGAGGACCCGACCTTCGACCCTATCCGCATGCTTCTTGAGGTAACCGTCCGCGGCCTCTGCGCCGCGATCGGAGAGCTGCAGTTCGGGCAGGCCCGGCGGACCGTTCGAGCGTAGCCAGCCCCAGGGTTCCCAACGCAGACCAAAGGGCTTGAACGTGTGGGCGCCGTCCAGCGCCCAATCTTCGTCGCCCTCGATAGTGCGCTCATGAACGACGGTGCCGTCGACGATCGCGGCCATATAAACCTGCTGCTCGACAAAACCGGTACGATGAAGCGGGTTACCAGGATCGATTTCGAACGCGCCCACATAGCCCGGCGTGGTGCGCAACTGCTGATCGATTCTGGCGCGGATCGCAGGATCGAGCGTCACCAGCGTGACGCACTCGCCAGTGTGCAGACGAAAGATTTCCGACCCCGCGTCGGGGTCGACGCTACTCCAGCCATGCTGCAGCGAGTCAAGCCACTTCCAAACGACGAACTTGTAGGTGTCGACGTCGTGAGACTCTGTGTGGCCGCTGCTGCGACTGGACGCATGTACCGCGGTGGTTCGCTTCGCGAGGCTGTGCAGCATAGGTAGCCCCGTCATGAACCGCGACCGGGTGCAGCCGTCGGGGTCGGCAGCGGATAAGGCCGCAAGGACGGCGTCTGCGAAGAATGCGAGCGGGGGATCGCCGACGTCATCCGCATTGCCGTCGAACAGAAAGGCGCAGGCGGGGAATTGTTCAACGGTCTTCATCTGGCAAATGTCATGCAGGTGGTCGCCCGGCGCAATTACCGATTGCACCAGAGCTATACCGTTCGACGCCAAGCCAAGCTGCAGACGCGAGGCAGCAAGAGGGGCGCCGCGGTCGACCAGCGCTCTCGCTCTCCGCACAATGTTCTACAATCGTTCTTGCCTTCTCGCCGGCTCATCTCTAGCGTGATCTGATAGACTTGGAAGCCGGAATCATGCCCTACGGAAGGAGCCTTGGCATTGCAGAGCGGCACAAGGCGTTGCTCAAGCTCATCGAAGCCCGCACGGGATCGGCCGCACGCTTAGCTGAGGCGCTGGGGGTTTCCGAGGCGACCGTGAATCGTGATGTCAGCTATCTGCGCACGCAGGGTCACGCGATCCGATCGCTTCGCTTCCCGACAGGGTGGGTGTTCGAGCTGACGCCGTCCAAGGTGAGCCCATCCTCAGCGAGCGCCGGTCGATGACCATTCACGTCGCTGACCCGTGGCACGCGCGGCTGGACCGCGCCTTGTACCCGACACTATTCCTGTCGCGCGACGAGGTGACATCGGCGACCCCGCAAGCTCACCTGCTCCGGCACGCGTTCGACGTTCTCGAGCTCGATGGCATCTTTTGCTCCGACAGCGCGCCGCTCATCTTCTTCAAGCACCTCGACAGTTTCGACCACGAACAGGCGCTAGATCTTCACCGTCGGTTCTGGAACCATGGCGGCGCACCCCTGCTGACGCTCGTCTCCAAGGATCGCGCTGAGATCTACTCCGGCACATCGCGTCCGGTCTCTCCTGAGGACCGCGCCGCCGATCGCCGATCGCTGATCACGACTTTGGACCAGCTCGCGACCGCACTCCCCCAATTTCTGATCTCGGTCGAGTCTGGCGAGTTCTTCCGCTCGCACGCGCGGTCGTTCGATCCGAGTTCGCGTGTCGACCGGGACCTTCTCGCAAACCTCGGCGCCGTCAGGGACCGCTTAAGCGAAAAGAGCCAGAGCGCCATCCCGGTCGAGGTGCTGGACGCGTTGCTCTGCAGGCTCGTCTTCACGTGCTACCTTTTCGACCGCAAGGTCGTGGGCGAAGCCTACCTGGCCGGCTTGGGGCTCAAGTCCGCGACCCACCTCCGTGACGTCCTGAGCCTTCGCCCGCTTGCCCGAGCAAAGGACGGCCTTTTCCGCCTCTTCCGCCAGCTTTCAGCCGACTTCAACGGCGACCTATTCAGCGACGACGTGGACGCGGAGGCGGCATTCGTCACTCTCGATCACATCGACATCTTGGACCAGTTCTTCCACGGAACGCAGGTGCGAACAGGGCAGCGCGCCTTTTGGCCCTACGACTTCCAATACATCCCGATTGAAACGGTCAGCGCGATCTACGAGCACTTCCTGAAATCGGAGGATCAGGATGATGGGGCGTTCTATACACCCCGGTTTCTCGCCGAGATCGTCATCGACTCGGCCGTCGAGGGGTTGGACACCCTGCTGGACAAGCGCTTCTTGGACCCCGCGTGCGGTTCCGGGATCTTCTTGGTCGGCCTTTTCAACAGGATCGCCGAGGAGTGGAAGTCGGCCAATCCGAACGCGCCCAACGATCGCCGCGCTCGCGAGCTCGCTCGTGTACTGCAGAACAACCTCTATGGCGTCGACATCAACCGCACGGCGTGCCGGATCACTACGTTCAGCTTGTATCTGGCCTACCTCGATCAGCTCTCACCGAGGGATATCCAGGGTCTGCAGCGCAGAGGCCGCGCCCTCCCTCATCTCATCTCGGAGCAGACGAGCGGAGACGTTTCGTCGGCCGTGAGCGCAAGCGCCGGAACGATCCGATGGGCCGACTTCTTCGACGGCGACGCTTTCGCAGGTGAGGTCGACCTGATCGTGGGCAACCCGCCGTGGGGCAGCACGGCGACGCCGAAGACCGCGGCCGGCCGTTGGTGCGCTGACACCGGCAGGCCGCTCCCTGACAACCAGATCGCGGCGGCCTTCATCTGGAAGGCCGCCGAACATGTTCCTACAGGCGGCCGGGTCTCGTTCGTGCTGCCGCATGGGATCCTCTTCAACCACAGCCCCGCGGCGATTCGCTTCCAGAAAAGCTGGGTTACCGCGCACACTGTGGAGCGGGTGCTCAATCTCGCGGACCTGCGTCTCTTTCTGTTCAACGAGGCAATCCACCCGGCGCTCGTCATCCGCTACCGGGCTCAAGCCCCGACGACCGGCGCGCAACTCATCGAGTATGTGACGCCGAAAGCCGATTGGACGATTACGCAGGCCGAGGTGATCGTGATTCAACCCTCGGACCGGCGCTCGATCCGCTTGGACCGACTGTTGGACGATCTAGATGGCGAGGACGCGCCGCAGCTTTGGAGCCAAAGGTTCTGGGGTTCGCAGCGGGACCTCCGCTTGCTTGACCGACTTCTGCTCCAGCCGAGGCTGCGGGACCACGTCCGGCTCCCGTCGGAGAAAGAGAGCCCGAAGCGGTGGGTCCGCGCGGAAGGGTTTCAGCCGCCGAGCCCTCAGGACGATCACGCCCGGGTGAAGCTCCTACCGCTGCCGAGCACCCGCTTCGTCGAAGCCAAACACCCGAACATCGACCTGTTCATCACGGATGGCGACTGCGAGAGACTGCCAAAGCCGGAGGTGCTGGTTCGAAACCGATCCAACATCAGTACGGAGGTGTTCCGCGCGCCTCACGTTCTAATCACAAAAGGCTTCAAGCGCATCGCGTACGCAGACTTCGACGTGAGCTTCCGCCACGCGCTGCGGGGCATCCATGGCCCTCGGGAGGATCGACCTCTACTCATCTTCCTGGCCGCGTATCTGCGGACAAGGCTGGCCCGATACGTCATGTTTCACACATCCTCGAACTGGGGCGTGTACCGGCCTGAGGTCCACGTCCAAGAGATCCTGCGACTACCTCTGCCTTTGCCCGATCAGCATCGCGATCCGGTCCGTGCGTTGGCCATCGTCGACGAGGTCGTCGCGATCGTCGAGCAGGCCAGCGGCGCCGCCACCCATGACTTCCTGTCCCGCGGCGCCATCGTCCAGCGCGCCACTGAGCGGATCGAGCCGCTCATGCACGAATATTTCGACCTACAAGAGGCGGAACGAGTGCTTGTCGACGACACGAACGATGTCGTCATTCCCAGCATCCAGCCGACGCGATCGCGGGTTTGGGTTCCGACCATGGCGAAGCTCTCTTCCGAGGAGCTCAGCAACTACACCGCACGGCTCTGCGACACCCTCAACGGCTGGGCGCGCGCCAAGACGAAGGTCTCCGGACGCGGGCTCCTATCCGATCACCTCGGGGTGGCCGTAGCGGCTCTCGTGCGGGATAGCGCAGAGGCTCCGGGTGAGAGCGACGAAGATGATGCGGCGCTGCTGCAGACCCTCGACCGTGTTCTAAACGCGGCTCCGACGACGGAGCGGACCGTCGCCTTCGCGCGGGGCCTGACCGTGTTCGACGGGCCGCGGCTCTACATCGTCAAGCCCGCCACGCGGCGGCATTGGACGAAGAGCTGCGCCCTGAACGACGCCGACGAGATCGCCGGAGCCTTGCTGTCCTACAGATCTCGCGCCGCTTCATGATGCTCAGCGGCGACCCCCGCGCCTGGCTCGACTTTATCGAGGACCAGGTGCCGATCCTCCTAGACCTAATCATCGCGGCTTGGAACGAAATGCCGCCCATCCGCGCGGACGCACTCGAGGATCCGACGACGGAAAGCCTGTGTCGGGGCCTGAGACGGCATCGTGCGGCGGCGTCCTTGCCCTTTCGCATCGACACGCAGCTTGTCGAGCTCGACCCAGCCGAAGGGGAGAGACAGGGGCGCATGGACATCGTTTTCTCGCCGATGGTGCCGGACGAAGCCTACTACTTCTGCCTTGAGTGCAAGCGACTCAACGTCGTCCAGGAGGGTCGACGGCGATCGCTCGCCGCCGAGTATGTGAGGGAGGGCGTGCTGCGCTTCGTCCGCCGCCAATATGGGCGGCACGTTCAGCACGGCGGCATGCTAGGCTATGTTCTGGATGGCCGTGTCCCCGAGGCGATCCGGAACGTGCGCCGGCAGATCGAGACTCATCGCCCGGCGCTCGGTCTGATCCCCGACGGACTTGCCCGATCAAGGTTCGCAGGACATCTCGACCACGTCCTGGAGTCCTCGCACGTGAGAGAGCAGCACAGTCCGCCCTTCCTCCTGCAACACGTCTTTGTGGCCGCCCAGAACACTCTCTGACAACATGACGCCTTCGAAGATCACTTTCTGCAATCGCGCTTACGCCAAAAGATGGTTCAAAAATCTTGAGCGTCAGAACCCGGCTCACTTCGACATCCTTCGGGCGATCATCGAGGAGGTCGAAGACAAAGACGGCGGAGACATCGTCAAGGCGGACCTGTACGCGCGGCGGCCCGAAATTGCTCAACGAGTGCAGGAGCTCGGGTTCGACCCTGTTCCAAGCCGGGGGCAACTGCTTATGCACAACGGTCGCGGCATCCGGCATGCCAAGTTCGCGCCTTCCAAGAGCATTGCGATGGTTTGGGAGACGATCGGCGACACGATCTACGTCACCTTCGACGACCACGCGCCCATACGCTACCATCGCGCGATCAGCCATCTCCGAGAGATCAGGCTCGGCAAGCAGCCGCTGCCGAAGCGGGCGCGCAACACCCGCCGATTCTTGAAAAGTCTCAAGAAGTTCTGGCTCCGGCGTCACTTTGGGAAGCTGCGGGGCTTCAACCCGCGATCCCGATTCTACGAGTGAGCGGCAATTCGTGCCCGAGCGAACGTGTCGACGGATGATCCGAGCCGACGAGCAAGCGTGACCGGGAGCTTGGCACGACCTAACACGTGTATCACCAACGGTCATCGGGTGCTCGCGTTCGGCATCGACGAAAGCGCGGCTGGATAATTGAAATGGAGGCGCTACGCAGACGTTCGCTGGGCCGCTGCTGATGACCGACATGGGGCATGGCCGCCAAAGTGTCACCGGATTAGAGACGGCAGCTTTTGGGAATGCGCCACGGTTTCGCAAACGACCGGGATTGGGGCGCGAAGCCGCCGATGCGCGGACTTGCGGCGAAAGTCGGAAGGCTGTTGACAAAGGACCAATGTTCCTGATATGTTCCACATGAAAACTGCCCTGCCATCCACCACCGCGCGGCAAATCATTAAGTTCGAATCTGGTGTTTTTTCGTTTTTCGCCCTCTCGAAAGGCCTTCGACCACGCATTGACCCGGCCCCCTCTCCTTTCTAGCTGCGTTGTTGCATCGCTGCCACGTCAGGGGCTGGGGTACCGAACCGCATGACCGATCGTTTCCTGTCTATCCACGCGCATGGGCTGGTCCGC
>Ga0157372_10010135_pt1 | contig 10011 bp, 9 predicted proteins | sample C55metaG_FD_115307 | JGI IMG/M metagenome (GOLD analysis project Ga0157372, IMG submission 115307) | Corn rhizosphere microbial communities from Kellogg Biological Station, Michigan, USA - C5-5 metaG | ecosystem: Host-associated > Plants > Roots > Rhizosphere > Soil | place: USA: Michigan...
TGCTGCAGGCTGATTCCGTCGGTGAGGGCGGTCCAGAAGTAGTTCAGCACGTGCCGGTGCGCCGGGACCCGTTCGCCGGGCGCGAGCCGGATGCTCCAGACCTTGACCTCGTCGGTCTCGGATAGCAGCACCGATCCGACCTGGTGGTTGTGGGCGTTGTCGGCGAACTCCTGTCGGATTTCGGGGCTCCAACCCGCAAAGTTCTCGGCGATGACTTGTCCGGCAAGTGCCGACGTGCGCGGCGAGTTTGGGCCCCAAACGGGTGTGTTCATCGGTTTCTCCTTGTTGGTGGTGGGGTCAGATGTGGCGCTGTGCGCCGCCGTCGACACTCCATTCGGCGGCGGTGACCTGGTGCGAGAGGGGTGAGACGAGGTACGCGACGACCTGTGCGATGTCGTCGGGTTGGCCCATCCGGCCGGTGAGCAGTGGTCGGATTTCGGTGACCATGCGGGTGATCGCGGTTTCCTTGTCGGTGCCCCACAGCGTGGCGGCCTGGTCGCCGAAGCCGCCCGGCCGGTCGTAGAGCGGAGTGCGGGTGGGTCCGGGGACCACGACGTTCGACCGGATGCCTTGCGGGCTGAACTCGGTGGCCAGTGAGGTGGACAACGCCAGCAGTGCAAGCTTGGCCGCCGCGTAATCGAGATTGCCGACTTCGGGCAGCCGCGCGGAGTCGCTGCCGAGGTGGACGAGGCTGCCGCCACCGGTCGCGAGCATCGCGGGCACGGCTGCGCGACTCATGCGGCGGGCGGCGTGGAAGTTGAGGCTGAAGGTGGCCAGCCATTGCTCGTCGGTGATCTCGAGAAAGCTGGTGCGGGCTTGTAACCCGCCGGCGTTGTTGACAATGGCGTCGATGCGGCCGTGCTGTTCGAGCACGGTGGCGATCACGCGGTCTGGTGCTGCGGGGTCGGTGAGATCGGCCTGGACCGCGGTGACGAGGGCGGCGGGTTCGGTGTCGATCGGATCGCGGTCGACACCGACGACGATGGCTCCTTCTTCAGTGAGCAGGCGGGCACTGGCTCGCCCAATGCCCGAGGCGGCACCGGTGACGATCACGACCTTGTCGGTCAGTTGTAGGTCCATGGTTCCTTCGGGGATGGGTTCAGCGCTACGAGCGGGTCGCCGCAGTGCCGGGTCGGGGGAATCTGAAGTCAGCGGGGCGCCAGCTGGGGAAGTAGGAGGTCCCGGGCGGTGGTCAGCAGGGCGATTACGAGGGCGATCGCGGGGGCGCGTCGGGACCGCACGGCTCTGCCACGGCCCATGCGGGCGATCTGCTGCTGGTGCCACGCGCTGTTGAGAAGGTCGTCGATGTTCTTGTGGCCGAGGGTCTTCGGCGCCACCAAGCTCTTCTCGGCGGTTCCATTTAGGAGGCGTTGGGGCAGATCCGGTTCGTAGGTAATCGGGCGTGCGAGACCGACGACTGCTACTGCACCGCTGTCCAATGCATCGTTCATGCCCTGCCGGGTGCGGAATCCGCCCGTCAGCATGATCGGAACCGACACTTCCGTGGAGAACCGTTCGGCGAATTCGATGAAGTACGCTTCCCGCGCCCGCGTCGATTCTCGCTGTGGCATGCCCGTGACCATGGCGGTGCTCTCGTAGGTGCCGCCTGAGATCTCCAGGAGGTCGATGCCTTCCTTCTCCAGGGCGCGCGCGACGGTCAAGGAGTCGTCAGAGTCGAAGCCGCCGCGCTGGAAATCGGCGGAATTCAGTTTGACGGCGATGAGGAACCGGGGGGAGGTCGCCGCGCGGATCTCTCTCACGGTCTCGACGAGCAGCCGCATCCGGTTCTCCAGTGAGCCGCCCCAACGGTCGGTGCGGCGGTTGACCAGTGGTGAGAGGAACTGGTTGAACAGGTAGCCGTGCGCGGCGTGGATCTGCACGCCGTGGAAGCCGGCGACGGCGGCGATCTGGGCGGCGCGGGCAAAGCGCGCGATGATCGCTTTGATTTCCACGTCAGACAGGGCGCGCGGCGCCTGGAAGAGCCGATTGCCACCCACGGCGAGGGGCACTTCGGACGGGCCGACGACGTCCTGACGACGCCCGCGTAGACGGTTGCCGCGCATGGTCTGCCGACCTGGGTGCGACAGCTGCAGGATGAACTTGGCGTCGGTGCCCTCGGTCACCGCGGCCCACCGACGCAGCTGCTCGCGGTGTCGATCGTCCTCGATGACCACGTTGCGCGGTGCTTCCAGCGCAGCGCCGTCGACCATGACGTTGCCGCTGATCAACAGGCCTGCGCCGGAGAGCGCCAACGCCCGGTAGGCGGTGATGAGCTGGTTGGTCGGTGCCCCGCGACGGTCGGCCAGATGCTCGCTGGTCGCGGCCTTTGCGATCCGATTTGGCAGGGTGATGCCGCTGCGCAGGGTAAGTGGGTGGGTCAGCGCATCGCGCCGGGCACCTGTTCCGTTCTGATTCATCTGACTCCGCCGTCCGTGTTTGTATATGTCGTACATGTACATCGTATAGTGAAACATATACACAGTATAGTTGTCAACGGAGGGGTGAAGCAGTGGCAGTCCTACCAGGTCAGGCTGGGTTTGTCTCGGGGCGAGCTTGGTCTGTGATGAGGATGACACCGGCGATCAGCATGTCGAGTCCCAGGCTGAAGTAGGCGTCCGGACTCGGGCACGCGGCCAGCACGCTGGCGGAGGACACGACGTTCGGATACCGCCGCATAGGCAGCCCGCTCAACGACGCAGTCTTGCGGCGGATCGCGTCGTCACGGGCCTCGGAGTCAGGACCATGCTCTCGCCCCGGCTCGGTGGCCACAAGCATGGCCACGGCGTTGAGCAGGTATCCGCCGACCTGGGCCGCCTGCTCGGCGGAAAGGCCCGCGTGCCGCAGCAAGGCCAGCGTGTGTTCGGCCACGGTCAGCCCGGCCTCGGAGGAGAGCACGCGGTTGGAGACGAGGCCGGCCACCTCGGGGTGCGGGCGCAGCGCGTCCGCCAGCGCATCGAGGACGGACCGCAATTGCTCGGGCCAGGGCCTCGGGGATGGCGCCGGGAGCCGGACATCGGTGAATAGGCGTTCCGCGATGCCGTCGAGCAGTTCGCCCTTGTCCTTGAAATGCCAGTACAACGCCATCGGGGTGACTTCGTGATCCTGGGCGAGCCGCCGAATGGTCACCGCGTCGAGGCCCGCCGCGTCGGCCAGCGCGATGGCCCCGTTCACGATGGAATCGCGACTCAGCCGCTCGCGGCCCGCGGATCCGCTTCTCCGGTTCGCCATGTCCGCCAACTGTACTCTGTATATGATTACGTGTACGCCGTCCATCCGTCGGGTAAGACCACTGATGTCCGTCAACGATGATCGGTATGTCGGCCGCGCACACGCACGTCGGACCGAAACTCGACATGGTTGTCGCCCTGCTGTCTCGACAACTGCCGCGGGTGGGTGTAAGTGCGCTCCCTTCGACGATCTGCGCGATACGCCACGAGCGTTGCATCTCGCAAATGTGATGGTGCGCGGTCCGACCGATTCCACGTCCCCGGTCGCTGTGTTCGAGGGCTCCATCCTGGCCACCGTTGCCGTGAGCGCGCCGCATGTGATGGTCAAGACGGCCGGCGCGGTGCTGGACGGATTTGGCGATCTTCCCGAGGTGGACCGAAGGATGCTTTATGAAACGTTTCGGGTGTGGCTCGACAACGATGCGTTGGTGGTCGGGCATCCTGTTCAGTCAACGACGGAGCATGCCGCGCGCCGGTTTTCACCCTGCCAGCCGTGTCTGTTGGTGGCCGGCTTGATCTCGGGACCGTGCGACTCCAGCGTGTAGAGCCGAATGCAATTGCCGTCGGGGTCCTGAATGACGATCAACCACCGCGGACCGCATCGAGGATTGGCGAATGCAGGATGCCCAGTTTCCTACTCGGGCCCGCCACCCCACCCCGCCCTTGACCTCCGCGAAAATGACCACCCCACGACGACATCGACCGCACCGACCTGGCATTGGGTTGGCATGCGGCACAGGTCTTCCCGATAACGGACATCAATCAGGCGGTCGACCATGTGCGATCGGCGAGGACGCATTGTCGGGCAGTCGTCGCCGCCTGATGGACCGTTGACCGTGGCCATGTCCCGTCGGCTCTATCCGCCAGGACACGGCAGCCACGGCGTGCCGGATGGTTCGTGTGTAATTGCGTCGACCCAATGGATAAAACGCACCCTTCGTACCTGTCAACCGTTTTCGACCGTTCGCTTCGCCTGAGATGCCGCCAGCAAACAGCGGCCCCGTCGGCGTAGCATCGGGTCGACCGGTCCGATCGAAGCAGGCAGACCATGGCTGACATCGTCCTCATCAATCCCCGGTTCGAGGTGTCCTACTGGGGCCTTGAGCACGCGCTGCCGCTGCTTGGTAAGAAGTGCAACTTGCCGACCGCCTGCCTGCCGCTGCTCGCCGCGCTGACGCCTGATGAGCATTGCCTGACGATCGTCGATGAGAACGTCGAGCCGATCGACTACGACCGCCTGGCGCAGGCCGACATCGTCGGGCTCACCGGCATGATCGTCCAGCGCCGTCGGATGCGCGAGATTCTCCGGGAATTGAAAGCCCGTGGCGTCTTCACGGTCGTCGGCGGTCCGTGGGTAAGTGTGCAGGAAGACTACTTCGACGGCCTGGCCGACGTGATCTTCGTCGGCGAAGCGGAAACGACCTGGCCGCAGTTTCTTGAAGAGTTGGCCCAACACCGACATCAGCGCCGTTACGAACAACTCGAGCGGACCGACATGACTCGCGTGCCGGTGCCGCGGTATGACCTGCTGAAGATCAAGAACTATCTGTTCGGCAGCATTCAGTTCAGCCGCGGTTGTCCATTCCAGTGCGAGTTTTGCGACATCATCGTCACGTTCGGTCGCAAGCCGCGGCTGAAGACGAGCGAGCAGGTGATCGCCGAGTTGGAAGCGATGCGCACGCAGGGCCTCGTCATCGCCTTCATCGTCGATGACAACCTGATCGGCAACAAGGTCGCGGTGAAGCCGTTGCTGCGCGACGTCGCCGCGTGGCAAGCCGCGCATGGCTACCCGTTCACGTTCTTCACCGAGGCGTCGCTGAACCTGTCCGAAGACGATGAGCTGATGGAGTTGATGGTCGCGGCCAACATTCAGGTCGTCTTCATCGGTATCGAGAGCCCGAACGAAGAATCGCTGCGCGAGACCAAGAAGTATCAAAACGTCCGCGGCAAAGGCGTGACGATCGTCGACCGTGTCCGCAGAGTGCAAGACTCGGGCCTCGAAGTCTGGTGCGGCATGATCGTCGGATTCGACCACGACGATCCCCGGATCTTCAAGGCCCAGTGCGAGTTCATGCGTCAGACCGACATCATGCACGCGATGGTCGGCATGCTCGCAGCGATCCCGAAAACACCGCTCTACGCCCGTCTGAAGGACGATGGCCGCCTCGATCTCGAAGACGAGCAGGAATTCGGCACAAACGTGATTCCGCTCGGCATGACTCGCGACGAATTGCGCGAGGGCTACATCGGCCTGATGCGGGATTTGTACGATGCCGACTTCTACTTCGAGCGGCTCGAGAATCTCTATCTGACACGCCGATTCAATTTCGCCCGGGCTCGCAATGAGTATTGGCGCCAACATCCGTGGAAGAAATGGAAGCCACAGTCCGTCGATGCCCTGCGCGCGACTGGTCTGTTTGTACGGCTGATGATGAAAGTCCCCGACCCGGAGCTGCGCCGGATCTATCGCCGTCGGATGGCGACGATGCTCCGCCGACGGCCCGATCCGAACGTATTGTTCATCTGCGTGCTCAAGTGCGCGATGCACTACCACCACTACACAATGTCGCGCCAGATGGCTGACCGGCGAAGGCTGGTCAACACGTTCTAGTGTCGTGAGTCAGTCCGGCACCGCCAGTGGGTCGTTCGCCCGTAGTGCCCTGGGCAGCAGTGCTTTTCGAACTCGCGGCTACACCAGGCCTGCGATAAACCCGGCCGCCTGATCCGGGTAGGGCGGCATCTCGTAGTTGCTGTGCGCGGATCGGTCGCGTCCCTCCGAGCAGATCGGGTCGCCCTGACTGCACAGGTCGATGGCGCGTCCGGCAAACTGTCCCGTCGACGACAGCGCAGAGCCGAACCGTGCACCCGGGTTGGCGAACACCGCGACCGCGGCGACCCGGTCAGTCAGATCCGGGGCCAGCGGCGGAGCCGAGCCGATGGACCCGACCCGGTCGCCAACGGGCGGCACGCCGGCCAGCATGGAAACCACTGCGGCGCCTTGGGAGAACCCTCCGAGCACAATCCTGGTGCCGGGACACGCGCCGGCCGTCCAGGCGATGTGACCGCGTGCGTCATCGGCGCCGGCACTCGTGGTCAGGAAGTTCAGGCTGGCTGGGTAATTCACCGCGTAAGTGCCCAGGGTGCGTCCGTCGAGCAGCGGCGCGAGTGTCGCCACCAGCGCGTCACCCACTCTGCCCATTCCTGGCGGCTCGCCGGTGCCGCGGGCGAATACCAGCTCGATGTCCGGACAGGGGTCCGCCACAGCCGAAGGGATCGGGGCAGCGATCACGGCCGCGCCGAGCCCGAGGCTGGTGACGAGCCGCCTGAACATGAGTCCACCCTTACAGATCCCTATGGGCTTGACGGCTTATACCGAATACGCCGACTGGCGCTCGCGGTCGCTGCTAGCGTCCCCAAGACATCCACCGGCAGGATCTAGGCGTTCGAAGTGCGCGAGCACGCCATCGGCGCCGCCGCAATCGAGTGAGGTCGACGCGATGGAAGAGCCGCTGCTACTACAACAACGCGACGATCGCGGCGTCGTCACGCTGACGCTGAATCGTCCCCAGGCCTTCAACGCGCTGTCCGAAGCGATGCTCGCAGCCCTGGGCGAGGCCGTTGACACGCTTGCCAACGACGAATTGATACGCGCCGTCGTGCTCCGGGCATCCGGGAAGGCTTTCTGCGCCGGCCACGACCTCAAGGAAATGCGGTCCGAGCCTTCGCTCGAGTACTACCAGCAGCTGTTTGCACAGTGCACAGCCGTGATGCTGTCGATCCAGCGCCTCCCAGTCCCGGTGATTGCGCGTGTCCATGGTCTCGCGACTGCTGCGGGCTGCCAGCTCGTCGCGATGTGTGACCTCGCGGTGGCGAGCCATGACGCGCGCTTCGCGGTCAGCGGCATCAACGTCGGGCTCTTCTGCGCGACCCCGGGAGTGGCGCTGTCGCGCAATGTGCCGCGTAAAGCCGCCTTCGAGATGCTCGTCACCGGCGAATTCGTCTCTGCTGAGGAGGCCCGCGTGTTAGGGCTGGTCAACAGGGTGGCAGCGCCAGAGGCGCTGGACGACGAGGTCGAGGCGCTGGTAGCACGCATTGTCGCGAAGCCGGGTGTCGCCGTCGCAATGGGAAAGGCCCTGTTCTACCGCCAGATCGAAGTGGGCATCGAGTCCGCCTATGCGGACGCAGGCGCAACGATGGCCTGCAACATGATGGATCCGAGCGCGCTCGAGGGCGTTGCGGCCTTCATTGAGAAGCGGCCGCCCAGCTGGGTGGCGGCCCAAGGCGCGCGATAGGTCGAAAACCGTTGCGGCGCAGCCTGTCAGGCTCGGACCGGTTTGCCAGGCAGTTGGTCCGTGCGCAGGCGGCCCTCGCTGACCAACTCGACACCGTTCACGATGACGTAGTCGTATCCCGTCGACGGTGCGGTGGTGTACGTATAGGTGGCTTGATCGGAGACGGTGTCGGGGTCGAAGACAACGATGTCGGCGTCCGCGCCCGTCTGGACGCGGCCTTTACGCGACATCGCGGGCACGGACGCGGCAAGGATTTGCGCCGGCAGCAGACTGCTGCGCCGGATCACTTCCATCAGGCTCAGTGCGCCGGTCTCTCGCCACAGGGTGCGGATCGAGCGGCTGTAGGTACCGGCTGTGCGTGGATGGGTGACGGCATCGGCGGGCAGCGGCCATTGATGGTCGTTGTACGGCGTGCTGCGCCACAGCGGTTCGAAACCGTCCGTGGCGATCGTGGTGTCGGGGAAGATCAGCGCTCTGGTCAGCAGTTGCCGCGTCGTGGGGTCGTCCTCTTCGAGAAATTCGACAAAGACAAGGTCACCGACGTTGGTCTGGCGTGCGTTGGCCAGATCCTCGGCGCTGTCGAAGCGTCGACCAGTGGCGATGTCCTGGATCGCATGCGGGGTGATCCCCCGCCGGTGGAGCACGTTCGGATCCAGGAACGCCGCATTGACACTGGTCATGCCGGTGCCGTAGGGGTAGGCCTCCGTGGAGACGTGGGCTCCGTGGGAGCGGGCGCGCTCAACCACGCCGAGCACTCGGTCCAGATGACGCAGTGAGGTGCTGTTGACGTGGCAGTAATGCATGTGGGCACCCGTCTCGCCTGCTGCGCGCACGATTTCCTCTGCTCCGTCGATCGGGGTGTCGGGATCCTGCTCGACGAGTTCGCGCGCATGGGTGTAGGTGGGTACGCCGCGCTCGGCCGCCAATCGGGCGACTGCGGTGTACTCCGCGGGCGTCACGCGTGGTGCGTACCCGACGACGAGGCCGATCCCGAGGGCGCCGTCACGGAGATCGGATTGCAGTAACGTCAGAATCCGGCTGACCTCATCGGGGCTGGCCTCGGCTTGCCATTCGGGTACTCCCATGGCGATAAGACCATCGGTGGGTTGACCGCTCAACGGCCTTCCAGTCTTGACGTGAAGCCGTGCCGCGGCCCAGCCCGCGGAGAAGCCGTAGTTGATGGGGCGCCCCTCAAGTGCGGCCCGTTGGTAGGCGCGGTCGATCGGGTGCACACCGATCTCCAGTTCGAGTGCGGTGGTGATGCCGTCGAGCGCCTGCAGGCGCAGACCCGGGATGCCGAAGCAGTGACTGTGCATGTCGATGAACCCGGGGGCGACGACCCGGTTTGCGACGTCGAGCGCGCGGCGGCCCTCCAATGGGGTCGTGCTGACCGCGGCGATGGTGCTCCCGTTGATGCCGACGTCGCAGACCCCATCAGTTGCCGTTTCGGGGTCGATAACCCGTCCGCCGTGAAGCACGAGGTCATAGATGGACACCGGTATCTCCCTTGTTTGGCTTGTTCTGGCGGGAGGTTAACTAGGCGAGTTTACCGGCGCGCCAGGTGGTCCAGGATCAGGTCCTCAAAGAAGCCACCCAGTCTGGGTCCCCAATTACCTTGGGTGCCAGCGTGTACCAACCATGCGCAGTGCCGGCATCGGGACCATCGTGAACGTCACGTCCACCGCCAACGCGGTGCCGCTGGCGCTGATCGGCTACTACTTCGCGGCATATCCGATGTGGGACTCACCGGTCAGCAGTCGTCGGACGCACCGCGGCGTCGATAATGACTTCGGCCGCCGATCGTGCGTGAATCAAGGCCGCGGTGTCGTTGAGCGAGGTGGCCAGTGCCAGACCGCCCTCGAACAACACCGCAAGCTGGTGGCCCAATTGGTAGGGATCTGTCGCGCCGGCTTGGGCGGCTGCGTCGGTCAAGCGCGCGATGAACTGCAGCTTGTGTTCGTGGACGATGTCGTGGACGTCTGGCATCTCGTCAGCTGCCTCGACGGCCGCGTTGTGAAAGGGGCAGCCGCGGAAACGGTCCGTCGGTGGACTGTCGAAAATCGCCAACAGGCGGTTGCGCGGGCTAGCGCTGGGAGTGTCGAGGGCCTGCTCATTGGGTGGCCCTCCGGTGTCGTGGATCCGTCGCAGGTACGCCCCTACGAGCTCTTCCTTGCTGGAAATGTGCTGATAGAGGGTGCGCTTTGAGACCTGCGCTTCCTCGGCGATCCGCTCCACGCCGGTGGCGCGGATGCCGTCCCGACGAAACAGAGTTGTCGCGGCGATCAGGATCCGCTTGCGGGGCGGGCGGCCAACCGGAGTTGCGGCGATGCTTGCGTCGCTCATGGCAATCACAATAAACCGATCGGTTTATTTATTCCCAAAGTTCACAGATCATCAAGAATTTTTAGGAATACCGATCGGTTTACTTGGGTTGTGTAGGGGGTCAGCGTAGGTCAATGAGCGAGAAAGGCGACACCCATGACGCAAAGCAA
>Ga0157372_10010136_pt1 | contig 10011 bp, 7 predicted proteins | sample C55metaG_FD_115307 | JGI IMG/M metagenome (GOLD analysis project Ga0157372, IMG submission 115307) | Corn rhizosphere microbial communities from Kellogg Biological Station, Michigan, USA - C5-5 metaG | ecosystem: Host-associated > Plants > Roots > Rhizosphere > Soil | place: USA: Michigan...
AGCGAATCGTAGCGACCAACCCACTGCTCGTTGTATTCGGTTTGAAATCCGAAGGGCACGGTGAGCGATGCGCCGAGCGAGAACTGCTCGTTCACCGAATGCACCAGGTAGAACGCGGGCACAGGTTGCGTCGTGCCGCCATCGCCGCCGTCGCCACCGGTGAGCGGATTGCCGAGAAAATCCTGTCCGCTGCCGTGGAACTTCGTGCTGAAATTGATCGCGGTGACATCCGCCTGGAAGCAGCCGCCCTTGATCTCGCTCATCGCCGCCGGATTGTTGGCGACGACCGCGCAATCACCGGGGGCGGCAGCAGAACCTGCAAACGCGCGGCCGAGTGCTTCGGCACTGTTTTCGCGCAACTGGAAACCGGACGCATGCGCGGTCTGGCCGGCCAGCGCCGCAGCGATGGCCAGCGACAAGGCCGCCAACATCGGCGCGGACGGACGACAACGGAGGAAACGACTCATGCGTGGCTCCTGACAGGCGGCAGCTTCGGTCGGGTGTTTATTATTGCTTAACGGATCGATCTTAGCTGTTTGTTCGGCGTGCCATCCATCCTGCGCCGCCGCATTTTGTTGCGCCGCGGCACGCAGGATGGCCCTCGCGCTGCGAGTCTGCTCACTGTGCGCTCATTTCGGAGCCCCGAGAATGCGCACATGCCGTTCCCCGCTTCCATTCGATGGTTGGCCCTCGTTCCGCTGATGTTGCGGGCCGCTGTCGTCGCGCAGGCGGCGACCACCGTGCCGTTGCCCAGTTGGATGTGCGCCGCCGACCACGCCGACGTGATTTTCGCGAGCGGTTTCGAGACCGGCGAAGCGGTGCCGCACAACCCTTCGAATGGAAGCGGCGGGCCGTATCCCGGCGACGAATCGCGCGGCATTACCGTTCCCGGATACGGTAGTCACCTTCTTTATCTCTATGTTCCGCAGAGCTACACGCCCGAGCATGCGTCGCCGTTGATGCTCGTGATGCACGGAACGGCAGGCTATCCCGGCGCTGCGCCGGCCGCCGCGCGTCAGGTTCGCGACGATTGGTCGAGTGTGGCCGAGAGCGGCGGCTTTATCGTGCTGTCGCCGGTCGCGAGCGGCTCGAACGGCAGCTGGGAACCGGACATCGACATCCCCGTGATATTCGCTGCGATCGCCGACACGATGGCGCGCTACAACGTCGAGCAGACGCGCATGAACATGTGGGGCTATTCGGCGGGCGGCCATCTCGCGCACGCCTTGGCGCTCAACCACACCGATTTCTTCACGGCTTACGGCGTCAGTGCCGGCGCGCTGACACAATACGCATGCACCGACGACGGCTCGCCGCCGCCGAGCTGCAGCGAGCTGCTCGGCAATGCCGAGCCGAAGATTCCGGTCGACATCCACATCGGCGTCGCGGATCCGCTCTACCTCTATTACGGCGCGAACGAAGACCAGGGCCGCTTCGAGGCGGGCGGCTGGATTTCCGAGCAGGATCTATTCTGGCGGCCGTTTGCCGGCGGACACACGTATACGATCGCGCAGCTTGGGGAGATCTGGACGAATATCTGTCCGTTTGCGCTCGGACCCTAGGGGCGGTTAGGTCGGCGCTGCGCGCCTCGTGAGGTCGCTCGCCCTTCGGGCTCGCTCGTCAGAAGTCAGCTCGCTGACGCCTCACCACCAATCCGCTATGCGGACGAACTGACGAGGCGCGCAGCGCCGACCTAACTGCCCTAGGCCGCTTTCTGCATGCGCGCCAGCGCCTCCACACCCTCGCGCGCGAGATCGCTGAGTCCATGTCCGCCGCCGTCGAGGTGCGCGATGATCTGCTTGCGCATGCGCGGTTCCCAATAACGCTTGAGATGATTGGCGACGCCATTGATCGCCGCGGCGTGATCGGGCTCCGATGCGAAGAAGTTCGCGATGTCGTTCGCCATCTCGACCATGTGCTCGATGTTCATGCCATCGTCTCCGCGGATGTTCGCGCCACACGCTCGGGGTTCGCGTAGATGACATGGCCTTCCGGCCGCGCGAAACCGATCAATGTCATACCGGTTTCCTCGGCCAGATGGATCGCGAGCGCGGTCGGCGCCGAAATCGCCGCGAGCAACGCAATGCCTACCGTTGCTGATTTCTGCACCATCTCGTAGCTCGCGCGGCTGGTGACGACGAGAAATCCATCGTCGACGCGCTCACCGGTTTTGGCCATCGCGCCGATCACTTTGTCGAGTGCATTGTGGCGGCCGACATCTTCGCGCAACAAGGCGACCGTGCTGTCCAGACGCGCCCACGCCGCCGCGTGCGTTGCGCCGGTTGCGACATTGAGCGGTTGCAGATCGTGCAGTCGCGCGAGCGTCTGGTGCAGGATTTCAGCGGTGATCTTCGGTCCCGCTCCGACTGCGGGCGGCTGGCGCACGGCATCTTCGAGCGCTTGCGCGCCGCACAAGCCGCAACTCGTGCGACCGGTGAGATTGCGATGCCGCGATTCGAGCGCTTCGGCACGCGCTTGTGGAATCCGAAGACGAACTTCGATGCCCTCGAGGAGCGTCTGCGATTCGATCGACGTGAGCTCGTCCGCGCTCGCGATCACCGCTTCGCTCAATGAAAACCCGAGCGCGAAATCATCGAGGTCGCGCGGTGTCGCCATCATCACGACATGCGGTCGATCGTTGTAGACGAGAGCAATCGGCACCTCCTCTGCGATGGCATCGGTCAGCTGCGCGATCTTGCCCGCACGAAAACGCCGGATCGGACGCCGGACGAATCCGGCGTGCGTTTCGGCGTCCGCTGACGCGGGCGCATCAGGCGTGCGGCGTTGTGACGGGCTCATGGACCTTGTCCAGAAGTTCCTGCTGCCGCTCGCTGAACGCGCGATAGCGTTTCTGCCAGTCGGACGGCTGCGAGACGCGCATCACCTGCACCGCGGTCACCTTGTACTCGGGACAGTTCGTGGCCCAGTCCGAGTTCTCGGTCGTTATCACGTTCGCGCCCGAGAACGGGAAATGGAACGTCGTGTAGACGACGCCCGGCTGCATGCGATCGCTGATCAGCGCGCGCAGCACCGTTTCGCCGGCGCGGCTCTCGATACCGACCCAATCGCCGTCCTTGATGCCGCGATCTTCCGCGTCGTTCGGATGGATCTCGAGCCGATCCTCGCTGTGCCAGCGCACGTTTTCGGTACGCCGCGTCTGCGCGCCGACGTTGTACTGCGAAAGAATGCGTCCGGTGGTCAGGATCAGCGGATATTTCTGGTTGACCTTTTCCGTCGTCGGCACGTACTCGGTGAGCAGAAACTTGCCCTTGCCGCGCACGAACGTGCCGACGTGCATCGTCGGCGTACCGTTCGGATGCTCGTCATTGCACGGCCATTGCACGCTGCCGAGCTCGTCGATCTTGGCAAAGCTCATGTTGGTGAACGTCGGCGTCAGGCGCGCGATCTCGTCCATGATTTCTGACGCGTGCTTGTAGTTCATCGGATAGCCGATCGCATTCGAAAGTAGCTGCGTGATTTCCCAATCCGCGTAGCCGTTCTTCGGCTTCATCACCTCGCGCACGCGCGAGACGCGCCGCTCGGCATTGGTGAACGTGCCGTCCTTCTCGAGGAAGGTCGATCCCGGCAGGAAAACGTGCGCGAACTTGGCCGTTTCATTGAGAAACAGGTCCTGCACGACGATGCACTCCATCGAAGTCAGCGCGGCGGTCACGTGCTGCGTGTTCGGATCGCTCTGCGCGATGTCCTCGCCTTCGATGTACAGCGCCATGAAATCCCCGTCGAGCGCGGCTTCGAACATGTTCGGAATGCGCAGGCCAGGCTCGTTCTGCAGGTGCACGCCCCACGCCTTCTCGAAGCTGGCGCGCGTCGCGTCGTCCGAAACATGCCGGTACGCGGTGAACTCGTGCGGGAACGAACCCATGTCGCACGAGCCCTGCACGTTGTTCTGTCCGCGCAGCGGATTGACGCCGACGCCTTCGCGCCCGAGGTTCGCCGTCGCCATTGCGAGGTTGGCGATGCCCATGACCATCGTCGAGCCCTGCGAGTGCTCGGTGACGCCGAGACCGTAATAGATCGCCCCGTTGCCGCCCGTTGCATAGAGGCGCGCGGCGGCGCGCACGTCCGCCGCGGGAACGCCGGTGACCGCTTCCATCGCTTCGGGTGAATTGCGCGGCTCGGAAACGAACGTGCGCCACTTCTCGAACGAATCGACTTCGCAACGCGCGCGCACGAATGCCTCGTCGACGAGATTCTCGGTGACGACGACGTGCGCCAGCGAATTGATCAGAGCGACATTGGTGCCGGGCCGGAGCTTCAGGTGATAGTCGGCCTTGAGGTGCGGCGTGCGCACGAGGTCGATGCGGCGCGGATCGGCGATGATGAGTTTCGCGCCTTCGCGAAGGCGTCTCTTCATCTGCGATGCGAACACCGGATGGCCGTCGGTCGGATTCGCGCCGACCACCATGATCACGTCGGCCTTCATCACCGAATCGAAATTCTGCGTGCCGGCGGATTCGCCGAGCGTGTTCTTGAGTCCATAACCGGTCGGCGAGTGGCATACGCGTGCGCACGTGTCGACATTGTTGTTTCCGAAACCGGCGCGCACGAGTTTCTGCACGAGATACGTTTCTTCGTTCGTGCAGCGCGATGAGGTGATGCCGCCGATCGAATCGCGGCCGTACTTGGCCTGGATGCGCTTGAACTCCGAAGCGGCGTAGTCGATCGCCTCTTTCCAGCTCACCTCGCGCCACGGGTCGGAGATTTTCGCGCGGACCATCGGTTTCAGGATGCGATCCGGATGCGTCGCGTAACCAATCGCGAAGCGGCCTTTGACGCACGAATGCCCGTGGTTCGCATGGCCGTCCTTGTTCGGCACCATGCGCACGAGCTCCTCGCCTTTCATCTCGGCGCGGAACGAACAGCCGACACCGCAATACGCGCACGTCGTGATCGCGCTGCGCTCCGGTGGGCCTTTTTCAATCAGCGATTTCTCGACGAGCGCGCCGGTCGGACACGCCTGCACGCACGCGCCGCACGAGACGCACTCGGAATCCATGAAATCATCGTCCTGGCTCGCGACGATCTTCGACTCGAAGCCGCGGCCCTGCACGGTCAGCGCGAGTGTGCCCTGCTGCTCGTCGCACGCGCGCACGCAACGCGAGCAGACGATGCATTGCGCCGGATCGAAACGGAAATACGGATTCGATGCGTCGATGTCGGCATAAAGCGGGTTGACATCGCCATCCGCACTCTCCGCCTGCACGTGATTCGCACCGTCGAAGCCGTAGCGCACATCGGTGAGGCCGACGGCTTTGGCCATTTCCTCGATCTCGGTGCGTCCGCCCGATGGCGTCGCGATCGCGGCGAGCGGATGATCGGACAGATAAAGTTCCATGACGCCGCGGCGAAGCTGACCGAGCTTTTCGCTCTGCGTCGTCACTTTCATGCCGGCCGCGACCGGTGTCGTGCACGAGGCCGGAAATCCTTTCATGCCTTCGATCTGCACGAGGCAGAGTCGGCACGACCCGAACGCGTCGAGCAGCTCCGTCGCGCAGAGCTTGGGAATCTGGATGCCCATTTCGGATGCGGCGCGCAGTACGGACGTGCCAGCGGGGACGCGCACGTCAACGCCGTCGATCGTCAGCGCGACGATCTCGGTCGCTTTCGATTTCGGCGTGCCGAGATCGGTTTCAGCTATGGAACGCATGACACAACTCCTGCGCCGCGAACGGCGTTACCCACTTCGTCGTAAACGTTGGTGCGCGCCTCACGCTCGCACCTCGAAGTCTTGCGGAAAATGCTCGAGCGCGCTGCGCACAGGATCCGGTGTGAGCCCGCCCATCGCGCACAGCGATCCGAAGCGCATCGTCTCGAAAAGGTCCTTGAGCACGACGATGTTCTTGTCGCGCTCGATGCCCGCACGAATGCGATCGAGCACTTCGACGCCGCGCGTCGAACCGATCCGGCACGGCGTGCACTTGCCGCAGGATTCGATCGAGCAGAATTCCATCGCATAGCGCGCCTGTTCGAGCATGTCGACCGTGTCGTCGAAAGCGACGATGCCACCATGGCCGAGCATCGCGCCGACCGCGGCGAACGCCTCGTAGTCGACAATGGTGTCGAACTGCGACTCCGGCAAGTACGCGCCGAGCGGACCGCCGACCTGAACGGCGCGGATCGGCCGGCCCGAATACGAACCGCCGCCGTAGTCATAGAGCAATTCGCGCAGCGTCACGCCGAATGCTTTTTCGACCAGGCCGGTGTGCTTGAGGTTCCCCGCGAGCTGCAGCGGCAACGTGCCGCGCGAGCGACCGACACCGTAGTCTTTGTAGAAGTCCGCGCCACGGTCGAGGATGATCGGCACGGACGCGAGCGAGATCACGTTGTTGATCACAGTCGGCTGTCCGAACAGACCTTTGATCGCCGGCAGCGGCGGCTTGAAGCGCACCTGGCCGCGCTTGCCTTCGAGACTGTCGAGCAGCGAGGTTTCCTCGCCGCAGATGTACGCGCCCGCGCCGAGGCGTACTTCGAGATCGAAGCGGCGCGATGTGCCGCGGATGTCCGCGCCGAGATAGCCCGCCGCGTATGCATTGGCGATCGCCGCATTCAACGCTCGAAAGGCATGCGGATATTCGCTGCGCAGATAGATGTAGCCCTGCGTTGCGCCGACTGCGAGGCCCGCGATCGTCATGCCTTCGACGAGACACAGCGGATCGCCTTCCATCAGCATGCGATCGGAGAACGTGCCCGAATCGCCTTCGTCGGCATTGCAGACGATGTACTTCTGCGTCGACTCGGTGCCGAGCACGGTCTTCCACTTGATGCCGGCCGGAAAAGCCGCGCCGCCGCGACCGCGCAGACCGGAGTCCGTCACGGTCTTGACGATGTCTTCGGGCGTCATAGCGAGCGCGTTTTCGAGTCCGCGCCAGCCGTGGTGCTCGCGGTAATCCTCGACGCTCAGCGGATCGGTGATGCCGACACGCGCGAAAGTCAGGCGTTCCTGTCGCTCGAAAAACGTGATCCCATCGATCGGGCCGACGCGCAACCCGTGCACGTTGCTGCGCTCGAAGCCGGCATCGAACAACGCCGGAACGTCCGCAGGCTTGATCGGGCCGTAGCCGATGCGTCCAGTGGGGGTGTCGATTTCGACCAGCGGTTCGAGCCAGAACATGCCGCGCGAACCGTTTCGCACGACGGTTGCATCGACGCCGCGTTTTTTCGCTTCGGCCTCGAGCGCACGTGCGACCGCGTCGGCGCCGAACGCAAGCGCGGTCGAATCGCGCGAGACGTAAATGCGCGTCGTCATTTGCTCACCTCGCGCATCGCACCGACCAGGGCATCGAACGTTTCCGGAGTTACGCGCGCATGCAATTCGTCGGGATCAACCAACACTGAAGGACCACAACCGCAGTTACCCAGGCAATACACGGCTTCGAGCGTGATCGCGCCGTCCTTGGTCGTTTGATGGAAATCGACACCGAGCGTCTTCTTCGCGTGCGCTTCGAGTGCGCGCGCGCCGAGCGCCTGGCACGCCTCGGCACGACAGATGCGCACGACATGCCGACCCGGCGCGTGCGTGCGGAAGTGATGATAGAAACTGATCACTCCGTGTACTTCGGCGCGCGACAAGTTGAGATCGTGCGCGATCAGCGGCACGGCGTCGTCGGGCACGTAGCCGACGCTGTCCTGCACGGCGTGCAATACCGGCAGCAGCGCACCGGGGCGTTCGCGGTTTGCGTCGAGCGCCGCACGCACTTTTGCCGACACGTCCGGCGGCAACATGTCGCGCGGCGCGGGATTCTGAATCGGTCTGTTTGCGCTTTTCGCCATCACGGGTTCATTCGTTCAATGGAAGAAAACCAGCACTTTCTCAAGCGTAATCCACACGCCCCAGAGCAGTGGGACGCCGACCAGCAACCATGCACCGATCAGCAGTGCCGGACTAGTGCCAGCGCCGGACGTCGCCGTCGCGGACATTCCGATCGTCGTGTTGGCCGCGCGCTCGTGAGCTAGCTTGCGTTCGGCTTCGAGCTCAGCATCGGTCATCTGGTACTTGGGGTCGACCGGCCGGATCAAGAGATTGCAGACGAGACCGACGATGAGGAGACCCGCAAGGATCATCAGCGGCATGTCATACACGTGATCGCGCGGAACGTTGGCGGCGATCTGCGCTTCACGAAGGTAATTCACCAGCACAGGACCCAGGATGCCGGCGACCGACCATGCGGTGAGCAGCCGGCCGTGGATCGCGCCGACCATCTGCGTGCCAAAGATGTCGGCGAGATACGCAGGAACGGTGGAGAAGCCGCCGCCGTACATCGACGCGATCACGCCGAATGCGAGCACGAAAAGTCCAAGTGCTTTCGCGGCTGCGAGCTGCGGCGCGAGCGCATAGAGCACGGTGCCGAGTACGAAGAAAACAATATACGTTGTCTTGCGGCCGAGCTTGTCCGACAGCGACGCCCAGAAAAATCGACCACCGATATTGAACAGCGAGATGACGCCGACGAATCCGGCGCCGACCGCCGCTGCCGCGGCCTTGAGACCCGCATCGGCCTGCACCTGCGCGAAACCGAGCGTGGTCTGTCCGACCAGGCCGCCGCCGAAAATCTCCTGCAGCATGACCGAAGCGATGCCGATGATGCCGATGCCCGCGCTGACGTTGAGGCAAAGCACGGCCCAGATCAGCCAGAACTGCGGCGTCTTCCATGCCTTGTCGAGATGTACGTGCTTGGTCGTGATCATGACTTTCGCAGCGTCCGACGTCGGCGGACTCCAGCCCGCCGGTTTCCAACCGAGCGGCGGCAGGCGATAGCTGAAGGCGCCAATCATCATGAAGACGAGATAGATCGCCGCCATCGTCAGGAAGGTCTGCCACACGCCGACCGAATCGGTCGTCGCGTAGAACTTCATGAGTTTGTCCGCCAGCGGCGAGCCGATCAGCGCACCGCCGCCGAAACCCATGATCGCCATGCCGGTCGCCATGCCGCGACGATCCGGAAACCATTTGATCAAAGTGGAAACGGGTGAAATGTAGCCAAGGCCGAGGCCGACGCCGCCGATCGCGCCCGAGCCGACCCACAACATCCAGATCTGATGCGTGTAGACGCCGATCGCAGAGATCACGAGTCCGCCGCACCAACACAGCGCGGCGACGAACGCGGCCTTGCGCGGTCCTACGCGTTCGAGCCAGCCGCCGAACATCGCAGCCGCCGAACCCAGGAAGACGAAGAACAACGTGTACATCCAGCCGAGCGTCGAGACTTTCCAGTCGCATGTCGTCGCGAAGGCCGACGAGAAGAAGCCCATATCGGCCGGGCAATCGATCGACTTCGTGATGCCGAGCGCCTTGGACAGCGGCAACCAGAACACGCTGAAACCGTACGCCATGCCGATGCAAAGATGGATGCACAAGGCAGCCGGAGGAACCAGCCAGCGATTGAAGCCTGGCGAGGCGATCGTGCGTTCCTTGGCGAGAAGTCCCGTCGACGCTCCTGCCGACGGACTGACGCTGATGTCCAGCGTGCCGCTCATGGTCCCCTCCGGGGCTTGTGCTGTGGATGGTTGGACGTATAGGCTATACGGAGCCTATTGCATGTCGACCATCTTCGGCTTTGCGGTGACTGTGCACCACCGCGCGGCCATCGACAATAGGCTTTTCGTAGCCATTTTTCGGGACGGTTGGGAATCCGATGTTCAAAGTCGCGATCGATGCCCATTGGCAACTGCGCCGCCAGGACGGAGCGCCGCTGGTGCCCCGGCTTACGGCGCTCCTGGTCGGCATTCAGCAGACCGGAACGCTGGCGGCCGCGTGCCGCATTGCGGGCCTGACCTACCGTTACGCGTGGGGTCTGCTTCGCGACGGAGAACGCGCATTCGGCCATCCGCTCGTCACGAGCCAGCGCGGTCGTGGCGCCAAATTGACCGCGCTTGGCGAGCGGCTCGCCTGGGCCGACCAGCGCATCGCAGCGCGATTGACGCCGCTGCTCGACAGTCTCGCCTCTGAAGTCGAATCGGAAATCGAGCGCGCGCTGTCGGTGATCCAGCCGG
>Ga0157372_10010138_pt1 | contig 10009 bp, 5 predicted proteins | sample C55metaG_FD_115307 | JGI IMG/M metagenome (GOLD analysis project Ga0157372, IMG submission 115307) | Corn rhizosphere microbial communities from Kellogg Biological Station, Michigan, USA - C5-5 metaG | ecosystem: Host-associated > Plants > Roots > Rhizosphere > Soil | place: USA: Michigan...
CACGTTGGCGCGCGAGAACCTGACGTTGCCCGCCGGCAATGTACGCGTGGGCGACTTCACGACCATCTCGGACACGAACGCGATGGTGCACAAGCCGGCCGACCTGGAGAACATCCCGCTGCGCACCGGCGCCGGGCCAACGGTGTACCTACGCGACGTCGCGCGCGTCGAAGACGGCGCGGACGTCGTCTACAACATCGCGCTCGCCAACGGCCGTCGCACCGTCTACATGCCGGTCACCAAGCGCCCGGACGCGTCGACGCTCGACGTCGTCAACGCGCTCAAGGCGATGCTGCCGAAGATGCGTGCGCTCGTCCCCGACGACGTGCACATCGACCTCGCGTTCGACCAATCGATCTACGTGAAAGCGGCGATGACGGGCGTGGTCACCGAGGGACTTCTCGGCGCGCTCCTCACGGGTCTGATGGTGCTGCTCTTTCTGCGCGACTGGCGCTCCGCGCTCATCGTCGTCCTGACGATTCCGTTCTCGCTCCTGGCGGCCGTCGTCGGTCTGCGCCTCTTCGGACAAACGATCAACATCATGACGCTCGGCGGCCTCGCGCTCGCCGTCGGCATCCTCGTCGACGAAGCCACGGTCGCAATCGAGAACATCCACCGCCACCTCGAAACGACGCCGAAGGCGAATCGCGCCATCGTCGACGCCATGCGCGAGGTCATCCTGCCGCGCTTTCTGGCGATGCTCTGCGTGATCGCCGTTTTCATCCCGTCGTTCTTCATGGCCGGCGTTGGCCGCGCGCTGTTCCCGCCCCTGGCGCTCGCGGTCGCGTTCTCGATGATCGCGTCGTATCTGTTGTCGAGCACGCTCGTGCCGGTGCTGGCGGTCTGGCTGTTTCGCAACCGCCACGAGAAGGAGCACAAGCCCGGTCTCTTCGCGCGGCTTCAGGAGCGCTACGGCCGGCTCGCAGGCGGGGTCGTGCGACTGCGCTGGCCTGTCATCCTTCTCTACGTCGTCGTGTGCGTGCCGCTCCTGTTTCTCGTCGGTCGGGTCGGCACCGAGCTGTTTCCTCGCGTCGATACGGGCCAGTTCATGCTGCGCGTGCGCGCGCCGGCCGGAACGCGGCTGGAGAAGACCGAAGAGATCGTGCGCGACGTCGACCACGCCATCCGCGAAGAGGTCGGGTCACAGTTCGTGCAGATGACGCTTGGCAACATCGGCTATCCGGCGTGGAACTACCCGGTCAACGCGGTCTACACGTTCAACGCCGGCCCGCACGAGGCCGTGCTCCTCGTCGCGCTCGAGCCCGGCAAGCGTCCCAGCGTCGAGGCGCTCGAGGAGCGCTTGCGCAAGAAGCTCGCCGAACGCTGGCCCGGCGTGCGCTTCTCTTTCGAGTCGGGCGACATCGTTTCCCAGGTGCTCAACTTCGGCGCACCGACGCCGATCAACGTGACCGTGTCGGGCAAGGACCTCGACGAGACGCGCGCGTTCACGCAGAAGATCGCAAACGAGCTGTCGCGCATTCCGACGCTGCGCGACGTGCAGATTCCGCAGGCGCTCGACTATCCGACGCTCGACGTGCAGATCGATCGCGAACGCGCCGGTCAGCTCGGCGTCGACGTCGAGCGCGTCGCGAAATCGATCGTGGACGCGACCTCGTCGAGCGCGTTGACGACGCCGAACTACTGGACGGATCCGAAGACAGGGGTGCCGTATCGCGTGGCCGTGCGCGTCCCCGAGGACCAGATGACCTCGGCGGATGATCTGCGCAACCTGCCGGTCATGCCGGATGGCGCGTCGCGCCCACTCGTCGCCGACGTGGCGACGGTGACACCCGGCAAGACGCCGGGCGAGCTCGACCACTGGAATAGCCAGCGGACGCTGAGTGTCATCGCCAACGTCGCCGGTCACGACCTCGCGACGGCCGCGCGGCAGGTCGAAGCCGCGATCAAGCGCGTCGGGGCGCCGCCGCGTGGGTCGACGGTCGCCGCGCACGGTCAGGCTGAGCAGATGCTGAACACGCTGTCGAGCCTCCGCGAGGGCCTGCTGCTGGCCGTGGCGGTCATCCTGTTGCTGCTGGCCGCGAACTTCCAGTCGGTGCGCGCGGCGCTCGTCATCATGTCAACGGTGCCGGCGGTGCTCGTCGGCGTGTTGCTCGCACTCCTTGCAACGGGGACGTCGCTGAACGTGCAGTCGATGATGGGCGCGATCATGTCGATCGGCGTGGCCGTCGCGAATGCCGTGCTCCTGGTGACGTTCGCTCGCGAGCGGCGCCGAGCTGGCGACGAGCCGGCAGCCGCTGCGACGGCCGCAGCGCGCAGCCGGTTGCGTCCGATCCTGATGACATCGGCTGCGATGATCGCCGGCATGATCCCGATGGCGCTCGGCATCGGGGAAGGGGGCGCGCAGTCCGCGCCGCTCGCCCGCGCAGTCATCGGCGGCCTCATCGCCTCGACGATCGCTACGCTCGTCGTCCTGCCCGCCGCGTTCGTCGTCGGTGAACGCAAGGGCGCGTGGCGCTCGGCATCTCTCGATCCCGACGATCGCGAGTCATCCGCCTACGAAGGGGCCACGTCATGAGGACGGCACTTCTCGCAATCACGCTCGCGCTCGCGGCGTGCGACCACTCGCAGGAGCCGACGCCGGCCACGACGAACGCAGCAGAAGCGACCACGCCGACCGTCGAGGTCGTGCCGGTGACGAGCAGCAAGCTCGACACGACCGCGCGGCTTCCCGGCGAGCTGGCGCCCTACGAGATGGTGGCGCTGTATCCGCGGGTGAACGGCTTCGTCGAAGAGATTCCCGTGGACCGCGGCTCCGTCGTCCGTCGTGGTCAGCTGCTGGCACGGCTGTCGGCGCCAGAGCTGGCGTCGCAGCGCGCGGAGGCCGAGTCGAAGCTGTCGGCGTCGCGTTCGACGTTCGAACGCATGAAGGCGGCATCCGATACGCCCGGTGCCGTCGCCAAACATGATCTGGAAGTCGCCGACGCCGCCGTCAAGGCCGACGAGGCGCGTGTCCAGTCGCTGAAGACGCTGGAGAGCTACCTGTCCGTCCGCGCGCCGTTCGACGGCGTCATCACCGAGCGCAACGTCCATCCGGGCGCGCTCGTCGGTCCGCCAGCGGGGGCGAATGCCGCGCCCATGCTGCGCATGGAGTCCGTCGGGCACTTGCGCTTGACCGTCGCGGTTCCCGAAACGGACGTCGGCGCCATCGCCGAGGGCGCGAAGACCGAATTCGTGGTGCGCACGTGGCCGGGCCAGAAGTTCAGCGGCGTCATCAAGCGCGTTGCGCACGCCATCGACACCAAGACGCGCACGATGCCGGTCGAGCTCGACGTCGACAACGGCAACGGCAAGCTCGCCGCCGGCATGTTCGCCGAGGTGTTCTGGCCGATCCGGCGCGACACGCCGTCGCTGTTCGTGCCGCCGAGCGCGATCGTGCAGACGACCGAGAAGACGTACGTCGACCGCGTGCGCGACGGCGTGATCGAGCAGGTCCTCGTGCAGCGCGGCACGGCGCTGAAGGATCGTGTCGAGGTCGTGGGACCGCTGCAGGCCGGAGACGCCGTGCTCCGGCGTGGCTCGGAAGAGATGAAGGGCGGAACCAAGGTGAACGCCAAGCCGTACCAGTCCGACGGAGGGGCGAAGTGAGCGAGCGCCCCGAGCCGCGCTGGTTGTTGCTGCTGCACCAGATTCCGAAGAAGCCCGATTACCTCCGGGTGAAGGTCTGGCGTCGTTTGCAGCGCCTCGGCGCCGTGTCGATCAAGAACGCGGTCTACGCGCTACCGCGGTCCGAAGAACGCAACGAGGACTTGCAGTGGGTCATGCGCGAGATCGTGGCCGGTGGCGGCGAGGCGACGCTCGTCGAGGCGAACCTCGTGCAGGGACTCCGCGACGTCGAAGTCGAGGCGCTGTTCAACAAAGCGCGGGACGCCGACTACGAGGAGCTGGTCGACCAGATTCGCGCGGCGTCAAAGCTGTTCCCCAAGCGCGGGAAGCTGAAAGAAGGCGCGCGCCGCAAGATCGAGGTCGAGATGGAGCGGTTGCAGCGCCGCCTGGAGGAGATCGCCGCTATCGACTTCTTCCACGCGTCGAGCCGCGAGACGGCCGCGGGGCTGCTCGAAGAGCTGCGGCAGAAGCTGGAGAGCGAGCCTGCCGCCGCCACGGATGCCGAGCCCGAGAAGTATCGCGGGCGCACGTGGGTCACCCGGAAGGGCATCCACGTCGACCGCATGGCGTCGGCATGGCTCATCCGTCGCTTCATCGACCGTGCGGCGAAGTTCAAATGGGTGGCGCCGAAGGGCTACGTCCCGGTGGATGGCGAGCTGCGCTTCGACATGTACGAGGCCGAGTTCACGCACGTGGGCAACCTGTGCAGCTTCGAGGTGCTGATGCAGCGCACCGGACAGACGGATCGCGCGCTGCAGACGATTGCCGAGATCGTGCACGACATCGACATCAAGGATGAGCGGTACCGACGCCCCGAGACGGCCGGCGTGGCCAGCCTCGTCGCCGGCATCGCGCTCACGAGCGCCGACGACGACGAGCGGCTCGCGCGTGCCAGCGCCGCGCTCGATCAGCTCTACGAGGTCTTCTCGCGCAAACGCGGATGAGAGCGCTCGCCCTCATTGTCCTCTTCGTGCCGGTGGCCGCGTTCGGGGAGCGGCCGTTGCCGCACCTGCGCGCGGTGCGTGTCGCCGAGGCGCCCAAGCTCGACGGCAAGCTCGACGATCCGGCGTGGCAGACAGCGCCGGTGTTCGATACGTTCGTCCAGAAGTTCCCGAAGGAGGGCACCAGGCCGAGCGAGCAGACGATGGTTCGTGTCGTTTACGACCGCGACGCGATCTGGGTTGGCGTCGATTGCCCGCAACGGAAGGCGGAGATCATCGGCCGCCTCACGCGACGAGATCGCCCGATCGAGGCCGATTCGATCACGATCGACGTCGATTCGCGCCGCGCCGGCACGAGCGCCTTCGAGTTCGCCGTCAATGCTTCGGGCGTGCTGTCGGACTCACTTCGCTTCAATGACACCGATTCGTCCTCGGATTGGGACGAGAACTGGGACGCTCGCGTCGCGCGCACGCCGGACGGCTGGTCGGCCGAGTTCCGCATTCCGCTGCGCATCCTGCGCTTCGACGCGTCACTGCCGGTGCAGAGCTGGGGCTTCGAGGCGCGGCGCTACATCTCGGCGCTGCAGGAGACCGACGAGTGGGCGTTCATTCCGCGCACCGTCGCTGGCGAAGTCTCGCACTACGGCAAGCTCGACGACCTGCGCGCGCTCAAGCCACCGAGCCCGTTCGAGCTGTGCCCCTTCGTGCTCGGTCGAGTGCGCCATCGCGATGCCGTGTCGGGCACGCTCGCCAACGGCTGGGACGCGAGCGGCTCGGTAGGGCTCGACGTCAAATGGCATGTCACGCAGAACCTGACCGTCGACGCGACTTTCAATCCCGACTTCGGTCAGGTCGAAGCCGATCAGGTCGTCCTCAACCTGACGACGTACGAGATCTTCTTTCCCGAGAAGCGGCCGTTCTTCCTCGAGGGCGCCGATGTCTTCACGACGCCGATCCAGCTCCTCTACACGCGGCGGATCGGGCTGCCGCCCGACGCACCCGTGCTCAGGACGGACGCGCCGTTCAACGATCAGCTGTACGACCAGCCGTCGCCGTCGACGATCTACGGTGCCGCCAAGCTCGTCGGCATGATCGGCGACAAGCTCACCGTCGGCGCGCTATCGGCGTTGACGGCGCGCAACAGCGTCGACGTTCAGCAAGGGGAGAGGCGCGTCTCGCGCATCGCCGAGCCGATGTCTCTCTTCAACGTGCTGCGCTTGCGCTACGCCGCCGGTCGCAACCTCGACGTCGGCCTCATGGCGACGGCGACCAACCGCTTCGAGCCCGTGGGCCTCTATCCACTGCAGCCGAACGGCACGGCCCAATACGCGCTCTGTCCCGATGGCTCGTTCGTGGCGCCGACCGAACGCTGCTTCCATGACTCGTACGTCGGCGGGCCCGACATCCGCTGGCGCTCGCCGTCGGGCGACTACGTCCTCAACGCGCAAACCATCATCAGCACCGTCGCCAACGGCCCGCCGCGCCAGTTCCTCGACGGCAACTGGATCAAATCGGGCGATCTCGGTTGGGGCGGCTTCTTCGACTTTTCGAAGCAGGGCGGCAAGCACTGGCTCTTCGAGGCGGAGTACGACGTCGCGTCGCGCCAGCTCGACTTCAACGACCTCGGGTTCATGACGCGGCAGAACCTGCACCACATCGACCTGGTCGGCGAGTACCGGACCACCGAGCCGCTCGGCAAGACGCTGGAGACACACTGGCGCGCCGAGTTCTACGACCGCGAGAGCTTCAGCGGGCTCAACATCGCCCGCGGCTACCAGCTCAACACGAACGGCAAGCTCTCCAACTTCTGGAGCTGGTTCGCCGAGCTGCACTATCGCGAGGCGCACTTCGACGATCGCGAGGTCGGCGACGGCACCGCGCTACAGCGCGCCGGGCTCATCGGCCTGGAGCTGCAGATCAACACGGACCCACGGCGGCGCGTCTACTTCGAGCTGTTCACGCAAACGCAGCCGATGCTCACGGGTGCGCTGCACTTCGAGGCCGAGGGCAAGCTGACGGTGCGCGCGCTGCCGCAGCTCGACTTCGACCTGTTGCCCACCGGCAGCTACGACTTCGGCGAGCCGCGCTATGCCGGCGCGGGCGCCAATCCGGGCGAGATGCTGTTCGGCAAGCTGACCGCAGCCTCCGCCGGCGCGACGCTGCGCGCGACCTACACGTTCACGCCGCGGCTGACGCTGCAGCTCTACGCGCAGCTGTTCCTCGCCTACAAGCACTACGATCAGATGAGCCTGTTCGCCGGGGCACCGGGCCAGCTCGGGCCCGTGGTGCGCTTGTCCGACCTCCAGCCGACGATGCAGACGCCGTCGGTGAATCCCGATCTGGAAGAGGGCGTATTCAACCTGAACGCGGTGCTGCGCTGGGAGTACCGGCTCGGATCCGTGCTGTACGTCGTCTATACGCACTCGCAGGCGCCCGACCTGACGCTCATGACGGGCGAGCTCGCACGCTTCGACATCGGTGCGATCCGACGCGGGCCGACAGCCGACGTCTTCCTGCTGAAGCTGACGTACTGGTGGGGCTGATGCGTCAATCCCCGAGCGCACGCAGTCAATCGCCGAATTCGTACACGTTGAACGGCGCGCGCAGGACCGGCATGGCGACGTTGCGCACCGGCGTACCGCCCGCCGTGATGCCGCGCTCGGTCCCGTGGTGCGCGTGGCCGTGGACGGCGAGATCGACGGCGCAGCCATCGATCGCCGCGCCCAGCAGATAGGAGCCGAGGAACGGATAGACCTCCGGCTTCTCGCCATAGAGCGTGTCGCGGGCCGGCGAGTAGTGGGTGAGGGCGACGCGCACGTCGCAGCTCAGCTGTGCGAGCGCCTCGCCGAGCGCATTGGCTGCGTCGCGCGTGACCTTGACGAAGGCCTTCATGGCCTCTTCGCCGAATGCGCTCGCGGAGGCGCCGCTGAAGCCGCCGGCGAAGCCCTTGGCGCCGGCGACGCCGACACGCGCGCCCGCGACCTCGACGGTGGTCGCGCTGCCTTCGACGACGCAGATGCCGCTTCGCTCCATCATGCGTCGGATGCTGTGCTCCTGGCCGAGGTTGTAGTCGTGGTTGCCGAGGACGGCGACGACGGGAATGCCGGCGTCCTTGAGTGGCGCCACGAGCGCTTCGGCTTCGTTGAGCGCGCCATGTTGCGTCAGGTCGCCGGCGTAGAGCAGGAGGTCCGCTTCGGCGGCGAGCCGCGCGCAACCGTCGACCCACTCTTTGGACGGCTGCGCGCCAGCGTGTACGTCGCCGATGGCGGCGATGCGGATCATCGAATGCGCTCGTGATCGGGGGCGCGCTCGCAGCGAACTACCGTCAGCCGAGTGACGATCGTGTGCGCCGGCGCGAGCTCGCGCGCGACGCACTCGGCCGCCTCGATGAGCTCCCGCGAAGCGACCGCGCCGTGTAGGTGCAGGGCATTGCCGACGATGCGCACCTCGATGTCGAGCACGTTGAGCCGCGAATCCTCGGCGAGCGCATCGCGCACGCGGCTGGCGAGGTGCTCATCCATCTTGCCGCCGTCCATGTGCACTGTGGTCGGCACGCGCGCAGCAATTGCAAGTCCGCGCGGTTATGGCGCGGTCTCGAGGCGGACCTGCCGCAACCGCAGCGCGTTACCGATCACGGAAACCGAGCTCAGGCTCATCGCGGCGCTTGCGATCATCGGGCTCAGCAGCAAACCGAGGAACGGGTACAGCACGCCCGCCGCGATTGGGATTCCGAGCGTGTTGTAGAGGAACGCGAACCACAGGTTGAGGCGGATGTTGCGCATCGTGGCGCGGCTGAGGCGGCGGGCGCGGACGATGCCGGCGAGATCGCCTTTCACCAGCGTGACGTCGGCGCTCTCGATCGCCACGTCGGTGCCGGTGCCCATGGCGATGCCGACGTTCGCCTTCGCGAGCGCCGGAGCATCGTTGATGCCGTCGCCGGCCATCGCGACGGTGCTGCCTTCACCCTGGAGCGCGGCCACATCGTTCGTTTTGTCGCGCGGGCTGACTTCGGCGCGGACGTCGTCGATTCCGAGCTGCCGAGCGACAGTCTCGGCGGTCGTCCGATTGTCGCCCGTCAACATCACGACGCGAATGCCTTCGCCGTGCAGCGCGCGGATGGCGTCGGCAGCGCCCTGCTTGATGGGGTCGGCAACGCCGAGCGCAGCGATGGGACGATCGTCGATCGCGACGAGCATCGCGGTTTGCCCAGCCTGGCGCAGCCCGCCAGCGCTCCCATCGAGCAAGTCGACTTCGGAGCCGTCGCCGAGCAGCACACGATTGCCGACGGCGACGCGCCGGCCGCTGACGAGACCAACGACGCCTTTGCCGGTCAGGGACTGGAAGCGCTCGACGGCAAGTAGCGAGAGCCCACGTTCCCCGGCTTCGGTGACAATGGCACGCGCGAGCGGATGCTCGCTGTTCTGCTCAACGCTCGCGGCCAGGCGTAGCACCTCGTTCTCGTCGCCTGCCGTCACAGCGACGGAAACGAGCCGGGGCTTGCCCTCCGTGAGGGTGCCGGTCTTGTCGACGACGAGCGTGTCCACCCGCTCCAGCAGCTCGAGCGCCTCGGCGTTCTTGAAGAGCACGCCGGCGCGCGCGCCGCGGCCGGTGCCGACCATGATCGACATCGGCGTCGCGAGGCCGAGAGCACACGGACAGGCGATGATGAGAACGGCAACTGAGTTGACCAGCGCGTGCGCGAGACGTGGCTCGGGACCGACGAAGGCCCACACGACGAAGGTGATGACGGCGACGGCCACGACCGCGGGCACGAAGTAGGAGGCAACGCGATCGGCGAGCCCTTGGATCGGTGCGCGGCTCCGTTGTGCCTCGCTCACCATGCGCACGATTTGGGCGAGCACCGTATCGTTGCCGACGCGTTCGGTGCGCACCAGGAGCGAGCCGGTTCCGTTCACCGTCGCGCCGGTGACACGGCTGTCGGCCGTCTTCTGCACCGGGATCGGCTCGCCGGTGAGCATCGATTCGTCGACGCTGCTCTGCCCATCGACGACGATCGCATCGACGGGGATCTTTTCGCCCGGCCGCACGCGCAGTAGATCGGCAACCTGCACGCGCTCGAGCGGCAAATCTTCCTCGACGCCGTCGCGCACGCGATGCGCCATCTTGGGCGCGAGGCCGAGCAGGGCGCGGATCGCCCCCGATGTCTGGCTGCGCGCGCGCAGCTCGAGGACCTGACCGAGCAGGACGAGGGCCGTAATCGCCGCCGCGGCTTCGAAATAGACGGGCGGTAGGCCGCCGTGCGTGTGGAATTCAGCCGGCAGCGCGTGCGGGAAGATCAACGCGACGACGCTAAATGTGTACGCGACGCCCGTGCCGAGCGCGATCAACGTAAACATGTTCAAGTGGCGGTTTACGATCGACCTCCAACCGCGCTGGAAGAAGGGCCAGCCGCCCCAGAGGACGACCGGCGTTGCCAGCGCGAA
>Ga0157372_10010139_pt1 | contig 10008 bp, 7 predicted proteins | sample C55metaG_FD_115307 | JGI IMG/M metagenome (GOLD analysis project Ga0157372, IMG submission 115307) | Corn rhizosphere microbial communities from Kellogg Biological Station, Michigan, USA - C5-5 metaG | ecosystem: Host-associated > Plants > Roots > Rhizosphere > Soil | place: USA: Michigan...
CCCGGCGAATCCCGCAGGAACCATGGGCTCACCTTCTCGGGATCGTCGGTACGCTGCCACGCCATCGCCATGCGATAAGCGAATGCGCCCATGAGCTCCTTCGGCAGCGACATGTGCCGCATGAAGAAGGTGCGGACCCCTGCTCCACGCGCCGCCTCGAGCACGCGCGAGACCCTTGCCACGACCGCTTCAGGATTCTTGATCTGCTTCAGGATGCCGATCTGCATGTCGTAGACCACCAGCGCGAGACGCTGTGGATCGCAAATTTCTTCCAGGGTCTGGGGGATGTCGAGGCCGTGGATGCGCTTCATGGAGGGTACCTGCAACAACGAAGGATGGAATCGGAAACGAGCATTGCTCGCCCGGTGGGCGGGAGCTTAGGCCAAGAGATGTTGGGGAAAAACCCCTTTTCGTCAGCCAAAGTTGTGCTTCACGGCGCTCATGTCGTGTGTGATGGTCGGCGGAGGAAGAGCGATGGCTCTTCCAGCATTCGACTGCTGCCCGCAGTCTCCTGGATCGAACACCGTGCTCGCACTTCTATTCGGCGGGATCTCGCTGCTTTACGCGACCGTTGGACAGGCGGGCGGCACCGCGTTTCTGGCCCTGATGGCGTTCGCAGCGTTTGCGCCGAACGAAATGCGCCCGACGGCGCTGGCGCTCAACGTCGTGGCCGCCGCCTATTCGACCTGGGCGTTCAACCGCAAGCGCGTCGTCGACTGGCAGAAGCTCAAGCCGCTCCTGCTCGCCTCGCTACCTGGCGCGTTCATTGGCGGGCTCATCGTCCTGGACGAACATCTCTACAAGGCCACGACCGGTATCGTGCTGTTGCTTGCCGGCGCGACGATGATCGTTCGCCGCGAGCGGATCGATGAAGGCGATCAGGAAACGCCGGTTTGGGGCGCATGCCTCACCGGCGGCGCCGTCGGATTGATCTCAGGCCTCACGGGAGTCGGCGGCGGCGTGTTCCTCGCGCCGATCCTCATTGCACTTCGCTGGGCGTCGCCGAAGCAGACCGCGGCATTGTCGGCGCCCTTCATCCTCGCGAACTCGGCCGTCGGCCTGATAGCCGTGCTCTACGCCGGGCAATTGCCATCGCCGCATCTCGTATTATATACGGCGGGCGCGCTGGGCGGCGCCATCGCCGGCACGGCGATCGGCCTGAAATGGTTCTCGCAGGCCACGACCCGATATGTGCTGGCAGCGATCCTGCTTGCGGCGGGCGTCCAGTTGCTGGTGTTCCGATAAGTCCAAATCTGCTTGTCGCCGTTTGGGCGACGGCGGGGATCGCGCCAAACGCGCCCACGTGATGCATTTGGTCCACTTGAAAAAGGACGTGCCAGGGTGTTGTTGAAGCTTTCCGCAAGATGATGCGCAACGAGGCGCGTTTCCGCATGGCAATCATCACAGGAATGTAACCGGCATGAAAAGCGCGATCGTTACGGGAGGAAGCGGCAAGGCCGGCAAGGCAACGATCCGGGAGCTGCTTGCGCATGACTATCAGGTCATGAACGTCGACATCGCGGCCCCGGCCGAGCAGCTCTGCCATTTCATGAAGACTGATCTCAACGATCTCGGTCAGACGATCGATGCGCTGAGGCTCCTCGCCGGCACCATCGACCGTCGCCGGATGGCGATCGGCGATCCGCCTTCGGTGATCCACCTCGCGGGCATCCCGGCGCCGGGGCTCGCGCCGGATGCGACCGTGTTCCAGAACAACATGATGACGACCTACAATGTGTTCAGCGCCGCGGCACGCGCGGGGCTGAAACGCGTGGTCTGGGCGTCCAGCGAGACCACTTACGGCATTCCCTTCACGCGCAGCCCGCCGCATTTCGCGCCGATCACCGAGGAACATCCGCTCGCGCCAGAGTCGGGCTATGCACTCGCCAAGGTGCTGTGCGAGCGCGCGGCGTTCGAGATGAACCGCTGGAATCCTCCCACCACCTTCGTGGGCCTGCGCATCTCCAACATCTTCGAGGAAAAGGATTACGCCGCCATCCCCTCCTATTGGAACGATCCGGCATTGCGCCGTTGGAACCTCTGGAGCTGGGTCGACGCCCGTGACGTCGCGCAGGCCTGCCGGCTCGGACTTGAAGCAAACGTCTCCGGAGCCGACGTCTTTACGATCGCCGCTGCCGACACGCTGATGAAGACACCGAGCCGCGACTTGATGGCCGCGCATTTCCCGAATGCGAAAGTGGATGGGAAGCTCGGCGAATTCGAGACCCTGCTGTCGATCGAAAAAGCCCGCCGCGTACTCGGCTATGCGCCGCGGCACGACTGGCGGACGTAGAGAGGCAGGCAACGCTGTGAACCACGCATGATCCTGTTCCTTCTCGCCTATCTCGGTGGTGTGCTGACCATTGTGAGCCCGTGCATTCTGCCGGTGATCCCGTTTGTGCTGGCGCGTGCCGATCGCCCGTTCTTGCGGAACGGCCTGCCGATGCTGATCGGCATGACGCTCGCGTTTGCCGTCGTGGCGAGCTTCGCGTCAGTTGCCGGCGGCTGGGTGGTGTCGGCCAATCAATATGGCCGTCTGGCGGCGCTGATCCTGCTGGCTGTGTTCGGCCTCACGTTGCTGTTTCCGGCGCTCGCCGACCGCCTGATGCAGCCGTTGGTCGCCGTCGGCGCGCTCCTGTCGCAATCCGCGGAGCAAGCGAGCGGGGAAACGCTGCTTGCGCCGCTCGTTCTTGGCATTGCCACCGGCTTCCTCTGGGCACCATGCGCCGGCCCCGTGCTTGGCCTGATCCTGACCGGCGCGGCGCTGAAAGGCGCGAATGTCGGAACGGCGCTCCTGCTACTTGCCTACGCCGCGGGTGCAGCGACATCGCTAGCGCTAGCGCTGCTGGTCGGCGGCCGGGTGTTCGCCGCGATGAAAAAGTCGATCGGCGCCGGCGAATGGATACGCCGGGGGCTCGGCGCCGCGGTGCTGGTCGCGGTGGCGGCGATCGCGCTCGGGCTCGACACGGGCTTCCTCACCAATCTGTCGCTCGGCAGCACCAACGCGCTCGAGCAAGGCCTGCTCGACAAGCTTCATCCCAGTCAGAAGACGGTCGCATCCGCACCCACGATGACCAAACAGGCCGAGCCGCCCCAGCAACCCGAGGCGGCACTGCCGGTCGAAGACCTCTCGCCTTCACTCGACGGCGCGCAGGAGTGGCTGAACTCGCCGCCGCTCAGTTTTGCGGCGCTGAAAGGCAAGGTCGTGCTGGTCGACTTCTGGACCTATTCCTGCATCAACTGCCTGCGGTCGATTCCCTATATCCGCGCCTGGGCCGAGAAATATCGCGATCATGGCCTCGTCGTGATCGGCGTGCACGCGCCGGAATTCGCCTTCGAGCGCAATGTCGACAATGTGAAGCGTGCGATTGCGACGCTCAAGATCACCTACCCCGTCGCCATCGATAACGAGTACAAGATCTGGCGCTCGTTCGACAACGAATACTGGCCGGCGCATTATTTCATCGACGGCAACGGCAAGGTCCGCCATCATCATTTCGGCGAAGGAGAGTATGCGGAGTCCGAACGCATCATCCAGAGAATGCTCGCTGACGCCGGCTACAAGGACGTGCCCGGCGGCATCGTCGCGGTGAATGCGTCCGGCGCGGAAGCCGCCTCCGACAAAGCCGACGTCAAGTCGCCCGAGACCTATATCGGCTACGACCGCGGCGACCACTTCGCCTCGCCCGGCGGCGTGGTGCAGGACGAAAGCCACGTTTACGCGGCCGGAGAGCCGCAGCTCAACGAATGGTCACTGACCGGAAAATGGACGATCGGAGAGGAACGCGCGCAGCTCGACGAGGCGGATGGCAGCATCCTTTACCGCTTCCATGCGCGCGACCTGCATCTGGTGCTCGGCCCATCCACGCCGGGAAACAACATCCGCTTCCGCATCACCATCGACGGCAAGCCGCCCGGCGACGCACATGGCATGGACACCGATGCCGATGGAAATGGCGTCGTGACGACGCAGCGCCTGTATCAGCTCGTGCGTTCGAAGGGAGCGGTTACGGATCACACCTTCGAAATCCGCTTCCTCGATCCCGGCGTGCAGGCCTATGCTTTCACCTTCGGCTGAGGAAGGTCCCTCAGGCCGACCTGACGCAGCCAGTCGCTGAAGGGACATGGTCTGCGCGTTCGGCGAGGCATGAATCCCGGCGCCTCACGCGGGCGCGAACCGGATGGACTCTGCCGGGTACCGGCGGGGCCCGTCGCCGCGCGAACTTCCCTGGAAATTTCCGCACTTTTACCGATTTGACCGGCGCCCCCGGACCGCGTCAAAACGCGTCCGCGCGATGCATTTCGCCCCCTTGAAATAGGCCCGCCGAACGTGTTGTTGTCCGCGCGGCGGAGGAAAGCCTTTCAAAGCGGAGAATAGCGAAATGAACTACCCCAACGTGCAGTTATTTATCGACGGCAAATGGCGTCCCGCCGCTTCCGGACGGACCATCCCCGTGCTCAACCCCGCGACCGAAGAGAATGTCGGCACCGTCGCCCATGCCGACAAGTCCGACCTCGACGAGGCGCTGGCTGCCGCAGAGAAGGGCTTCAAGGTCTGGCGCGTGATCTCGCCCTATGAGCGCTCCAAGGTGATGCGCAAGGCCGCCGAGCTGATCCGCGAGCGCGCCGACATGATCGCCAGACTGATGACCATGGAGCAGGGCAAGGTCTTGGCCGAAGCCAGGATCGAGACCCTGTCGGCCGCCGACACCACCGAATGGTTCGCCGAGGAAGGCCGCCGGACCTATGGCCGCATGATTCCGGCGCGCGTGCCGGGCGTCTATCAGATGGCCATCAAGGACCCGGTCGGACCGGTCGCCGCCTTCACCCCCTGGAATTTCCCGATCAACCAGGTGGTCAAGAAGATGGCCGCTGCGCTGGCGGCAGGCTGCTCGATCATCGTCAAGGCGCCGGAAGAGACGCCGGCCTCCCCCGCCGAGCTGATCCGGACATTTGCCGACGCCGGCATGCCGGCCGGCGTGATCAATCTTGTCTATGGCGTGCCTGCGGAGATCTCCGAATATTTGATTCCGCACCCGACCATCCGCAAGATCTCCTTCACCGGCTCGACCAAGGTCGGCAAGGATCTCGCCGCCATGGCCGGCCAGCACATGAAGCGCGTCACCATGGAGCTCGGTGGCCATGCTCCGGTGATCGTGTTCGACGATGCCGATATCGAGTCGGCGGCCAAGGTCATGGTTGCTGCGAAATATCGCAACGCCGGCCAGGTCTGCATTTCGCCGACGCGCTTCCTGGTGCAGGAAGGCGTCTATGACAAGTTCGTCAAGCAGTTCGTCGACGGCGCCAAGGCGCTCAAGGTCGGCAACGGCCTCGACGCGACCTCCACCATGGGCGCGCTCGCCAACGACCGGCGCATCACCGCGATCGAAAGCATGGTCCAGGACGCCGTCGGCCACGGCGGAAAGGTCGCGACCGGCGGCAACCGCGTCGGCAACAAGGGCTACTTCTTCGAGCCCACCGTCGTCACCAACGTGCCGAAATCGGCACGCGCCATGAACGAGGAGCCGTTCTCGCCGCTGGCGCTGATCTCGCCATTCTCGAAATTCGACGACGCGGCGGAAGAAGCCAACCGTCTGCCGTTCGGCCTTGCCTCCTACGCCTTCACCAAATCCGCCAAGACCGCGACCGCGATCGGCGCCGCGGTGGAAGCCGGCATGATGTCGATCAACCACGTCGCATTGGCGCTGCCCGAGACACCGTTCGGCGGCATCAAGGATTCCGGCTACGGATCCGAAGGCGGCACCGAGGGCATCGACGCCTATCTCAGCACCCGGTTCATCACGCAGACCGGCGTCTGAGGTGTGATGTGAGTCTGGTTAGAAAGCCACGTCGCTAACTGTTTCCCTTCTCCCCTTGTGGGAGAAGGTGGCGTAGGCGGCCTTCAGGCCGCCGTTCTTAGTACGACGCCGATGCTTCGCATCGGCTATGGCGCCGGAAGGGGTCTCTATCCGCGAACTGGTAAAGGAGCTTACGGAGCCAGACCCCTCAGCCGGATCGCATCTGTCGATGCGATCCGACCTCTCCCACAAGGGGCCCACAAGGGGAGAGGTGAAGCGAATCCGCGGATACTCCAAAAGGGGCTCGCCCATTGGCGCAGCTATTTCGACAGCGTCACCGGCTCGAGCTTGAAGGGTCCGGGATCCTTCCCCTTGTTCGGCCCGATGATGTAGGAGAGCTTACCCTCCGCAACCCAGCCGGTATTGCCCTGGACCGTCACCGATACCGGCTCGGCGAGACCATCCTTGATCGTGTCGATCTCAGCCTCCTCGCCTTTCACCGTGACCTTGTCGAGCCGGCCAGCACCTTCGATCAATAGCAAACCGTCGCCATGGGCACGCAGCGCGTCGGCGTGATCAAGCGTGCGCGATGTCTTGAGCTCGCTCACCTCACCGGCCTTGCCGTCCTTCATCGCGATCTTGAACAGCTTTCCGGGAATGAAGGTCGTGACATAGAGATTGCCGTCGGCGCCGATCGCGATGCCGTCGAGACCGACGCCGCCCTTGCCGACCGGCGCCAGTTTGGGATCGGTCGCCCATATCTCCAGCTTGGTGCCACCCGGCTTCAGGCTATAGACATTTGGCATCACGGAGTCGGAAATATAGGCCGTGCCGTCGCTGCCGACCACGATGTCGTTGCAAAACGACTTGGCATCGGCGAGCGCAAAGCTGCCCTTCGGCGCGCCGGTCTTGAGGTCGAAGGTCTTGAGCCACGCGCCCTTGGTGTCGTTCGGGCCTGCGACACCAAAATGGCTGAGATCGTTGGAGCACACATAGAGCGTGCCGCTCCTCTCGTCGGCGAGCACGCCGAGGGTGGAGCGGCTATCATTGGCGCCGGGCTTGACGAACTGTTCCGGCTTGCCGCCCGGCGCAACCTTGGTAACGCCGCCATTGTTGAAGCTGCCGACATAGAGCGCTCCATCGCTGGTCGACGTCACGCTTTCCGGAAAGCTCTTGTCGGGTATGTTGACCGGTGCCTGCGCATGCGCCGCGCTGGTCAAGGCGACGGCGGAGGTCAGCGCGATCGCCGCCTGTCTGAAACTCCGGATTAAAGGTCGCTGAAACATGGCATTCCTCCCTGTTACTGCGGCGCTTTTGGCGCTCGGCATTGGTCTTGCGAGCAGCAGCTTATTCGTTATATTATAGTGAATATAAGGCAGCCTTAATCAATCCGAGCAGGCCTCCGCGAAGAGCAGCCATCGGCTTCGCACATGACGGTTCACGCCATCAAACCGCCAAAAGCGCCGAGCGTTCTGAATTCTTGGGATTTGAGCTGAGCGTCCTGACACGGCGGGCGTTACTTCCGCTGGCCCTTCGTACCGCGCGGATGCGTATGACCATGCCCGTCATGCGGCTCGATCGGCATCATCACGACATGGCCGTGCCGCACGCCGCGCTCGGCGATGACGTGATCGGCGAACGCCCTCACTTCGGAGCCGCGCCCCTTCAGCACCGTAACCTCGAGGCAACTATCATGATCGATATGGACGTGCAGGGTCGCCTGCGCGAGATCATGATGCGTATGATAGTCGTTGGTCAGCCGCTTGGGCAATTCGCGCGCGGCATGGTCGTAAACATAGCTCAAGGTGGCGATGCAATGGCGGTTTGGCGACGCATTGCCGCCGGCGTGCTCGAGGCCGGAGCGCAGGAGATCGCGGAACGCCTCCGAGCGATTGGCGTAGCCGTGCCCGGCGATGAAGTCGTCCACCTCCCCCACCAGGTCATCGTCGATCGTGATCGTCAGGCGCTGCATCGGTGGTCTCCCGGCATCAATACGTTACAGGCGGGTATGATAAATCTCTGTTTACATCATACCTGCCGCTTATTACGGTTCCTACCATTCGACGAGCGAGGCATCGACGCAATAGCTGTTTGCGGGCGCCTTTCGCCTGCGAGCACGCCGATGCCTTGCGCCAATGGCGGGAGATGCGGAAGTTGCGGCGCAGATGGGGATTTTGTGCGGTGGCGCTGTCGATGCTGCACGTCGACGCCCTTCGCGCGCAATCCGACGCAACTACGCCGCAAGCCGAGACCGAAACGCTGCCGCCGGTCACGGTGCAGGCCCCCCATGCGTCAGCGAGGCCGCGGCCCTTGCCGAAGCGCGCCGCGCACCGGCGTCCGCCTGCGAATGCGCGCACCGCTGCGGCCAAGCCAGCGCCGGTGGCACTTGCGGGCGGATCCGGTGCTCCGACCGCCGGCTCCGGCCCGTCCCCCGCACCCGCCATGGCAAGCCAGACCAGCGTCAGTGGCGAGGAGTTGAACGCGCGGCCGGTGACGCGGCCCGGAGAGTTATTGGAGGCGACGCCGGGCCTGATCGTCACCCAGCACTCCGGCGAAGGCAAAGCCAACCAATATTTTCTGCGCGGCTATAACCTTGACCACGGCACTGACCTTGCGATCTATGTCGACGACGTGCCCGTCAACATGCGCACCCATGCCCACTGACAGGGCTATGCCGACCTGAACTGGCTGATGCCGGAGACGATCAACTCGCTCGACATCCGCAAAGGTCCTTACTTCGCCGACGAGGGCGATTTCTCTTCCGCCGGCAATCTGCACATCGGCTTGATCGACAGCGTGCCCAAGGCGGTCGCGCAGCTCACGGCAGGCAGCTTCGGTTATCGCCGCATCTTCGGTATGGACTCCGCGAAGGCCGGCGACGGTACGGTGTTGGTCGCGGGCGAAGCCGGCACCTATGACGGGCCCTGGGTCAATCCGGACGACATGCGCAAGCTCAACGGCATGGTACGCTATAGCCAGGGCACAGCGCTCGACGGCCTTTCCATCACCGGCATGGCCTATTCCAATAAATGGAATTCGACCGACCAGATTCCGGCGCGCGCGATCCCGCAGATCGGGCTTTATGGCTCGGAGGACCCGAGCGATGGCGGCAACACCAATCGGTTCGCGTTGTCCGGGCGCATGTCGGGCGCTGATGACGCCGGATCATGGAAGGCCAATGCGTTCGCGGTCAAAAGCCAGCTCGACCTCTTCAACAACTTCACCTATTTTCTGAGGAATCCCGTGCTCGGCGATCAGTTCCACCAGCACGACGACCGCATCATGGCCGGCGGCAACGCCTCGCGCACGCTGAACAGCTCGTTCGCGGGCCTGCCGATGCAAACGACGTTCGGCGTGCAGACGCGTTATGATGACATCGATCTCGCGCTAAGCGACACCTATCGGCGCAGATTCCTTTCCAATGTCCGCAGCGACAGGGTCGGCGAAGGCAGCGTCGGCGTCTACGCGCAGAATACCGTGAAATGGACTGACTGGCTGCGGACGACGCTGGGCTGGCGCGGCGATTATTACGATGCGCGCGTCAATTCGATCTTCGACGCCAACAATTCCGGCACCGTGGCCGCCGGCATCGGCAGCCCGAAATTCACGGCCACGATCGGCCCCTTCAACAAGACCGAATTCTTTGTCGGGGCCGGTTACGGCATGCATTCCAACGATGCGCGCGGCGCGACGATTACCGAAGACCCGACCGATCCCGCAACGAAGCTCTCCGCCTCGCCACTGCTCGTCCGAACCAAGGGCGCAGAAACCGGCGCGCGGACCAAAATCATTCCGGGACTCGATTCCTCGCTCAGCATCTTCCTGCTCGACCAGGATTCGGAGATCATCTTCAATGGCGATGCCGGCGATACATCCGCGAGCCGGCCAAGCCGGCGCTACGGCCTGGAATGGACCAACCACTATCGGCCCGTCTCCTGGATCGATGTCGATGCCGACTTCGCCTATTCGCACGCGCGCTTCACGGGCTTCGACAGCGAGCAGCAAGCGATCTATCAATCGCTGGTCGGCTTTCCCGAGGCGCAGATCGGAAACGCGCCCGGCAACTACATTCCGAACGCGCCGGCGATCGTGGCCTCTGCTGGCATCACGCTTGGTGAAAAGACCGGCCCGTTCGGCACGCTGCGCTGGCGCTATCTCGGCTCGAGCCCGTTGACCGAGGACAACGCTTTCCGCTCGCCGGCAACCAGCA
>Ga0157372_10010140_pt1 | contig 10007 bp, 10 predicted proteins | sample C55metaG_FD_115307 | JGI IMG/M metagenome (GOLD analysis project Ga0157372, IMG submission 115307) | Corn rhizosphere microbial communities from Kellogg Biological Station, Michigan, USA - C5-5 metaG | ecosystem: Host-associated > Plants > Roots > Rhizosphere > Soil | place: USA: Michigan...
AACGACGACCTCGTCAAGCACCTACCGGGTAAAGCGCTGTTGGGAATGGTCAATATTCACTTCGACCCTGCCTTGCTGCCGGAATTCCTGGAAAGACTCGGACTGCGCAACATGCTGGACTCCGCACTATCATCCAAAGGACTTACAATAGCCGAAGTAATGAAAGCCTTTAAAGGAGATTTCCTGATTGCAGGCTTACAACCCGCCAATCAACCCGATACCGGCAAGATAAACCCCAGCCTGTTTTTTGTTACCACGATCGGCGACCCTGGTGCATTCATGAAGCTCGCCGGTAAATTGAAACTTGGCTCGGACACCACGGGTAAGATGAAGAACGCCTATACCTTAAAAGACAATATTCTTGTAGTAGGAAAAACCAAAGAATTGACGGATGGCTATTTCAGCAATACGGCTACAAGAAACACGGATCTTATCGATGATCGCGTCAGGAACAACCTCTTTAGCCTCGTGGTAGACATCAAGGCCATTACAGCTTTTATACAGTCGGAGCCCACTCCTTCACCAAAGACACAGCAGGCACTGCATTTTCTCGGTGCGCTCGATCGTGTAACCTTTGCAGGAGGCGGGTTTCACAACGGAATACTCGAATCATCCTTTGAATTGAAAATGGCGGATGCTTCGGAGAACAGCTTGCGGAGCATCTTCAAGCTGTTGCATTAATTATAACCATATTTTTTCTTGAACTCCGCCAATCCGGCCTCATCCAGATCGCGGAATAAATATGTACGAGTACGTCCCGTTCTTTCAATGAATGGGACGTGCTGTTCATAGAACAATTTGAACATTTCCCCCAGTTGACGTACATGCTCCTGGCTGTTGAGATAGAATTGGCTTCTGATAGTGCTGCCCTCATAATCGAATTTTATCTGGTTGCCCATTCCGTCCAGCTTATAAGCTGAATAAGGGTCCTGCATGCCGTTGAAGCCATTGACATCGAAATCCAGTTCTTTTACTTTACGGATAGGATACTCTTCTTTACCCAGGCAGATCTTTTCCTGTGTCACCACCAACTCTTCTTCGGATAACCCGACAATGGAAATATTTCCTTTGGCGATAAAGGCGCCCACCAGCACCAGCAGAATGCCCACCACAAAAATTATCGTACCAGGTCCCCGCCACTCGGGTAAACCTATCGGTAAAATGCTACAGGCGGCCAGTCCAAAACCGATATACGACAAAGTGGCTCTTTTTCTGGCAGTAACCACTACTCTTTTGGTCCGGAATTCCATAGGCGGGTGTATTTAACAATAAAACGCCCGGGTCCCATTTTTCGTATTACAATTTCTCATACACTACCGCCGCCCCCTGCCCTACCCCTACGCACATAGTGGCCAGCGCATACCGGACATCCCGTCTTTTCATCTCATGCAGAAGGGTAGTGGAGATCCGTACGCCGCTGGCGCCCAACGGGTGACCAATGGCGATAGACCCTCCATTGACATTGATCCTGGAAACATCCAGCCCCAGATCACGGATGCAAGCCAGCGACTGAACGGCAAACGCCTCATTCAATTCCACCAGGTCCAGATCTTTCACGGTAAGACCTGCACGTTGTAATGCTTTTTGGGTTGCCGGTACCGGACCGATACCCATGATCGCAGGATCCACACCCGCCACCGCCATGCTGACAATACGCGCCACAGGCTTCAACCCATATTTCTGCACAGCAGCCTCGCTGGCCAGCAACATCGCAGCCGCACCATCGTTGATACCCGCGGAATTCCCTGCCGTGACAGAACCATCCTTAACAAAGGCTGGACGAAGGGCAGCCAGCTTCTCCATGGAACTTTGCCGTGGCTGCTCATCCTTTTCAAAGAATATCTTCTCTTCCTTGCCACCCAGTATCTCTATCGGGGCAATCTCTTCTGCCCATTTGCCGGCAGTAAGGGCGGCGAAATACTTCTCCTGGGAAGCCAACCCAAATTCATCCTGCTCCACACGCCCGATCTTCCATTGCTTCGCGATATTCTCCGCCGTCTCGCCCATGGAATAAGGATAGTATTGATCCGCAAGCTTCTTGTTGACAAAGCGCCAGCCGATGGTAGAGTCGAATATCTCTGCATTGCGATTAAAAGCATGCGTGGATTTACCCATAACAAACGGCGCCCGCGTCATACTCTCCACACCTGCGGCAATATACAGTTCACCCTCCTCACACATGATGGCACGGGCGGCATCCATGATGGCCTGCAGCCCCGAGGCACAGAGACGATTCACCGTATTACCCGCCACCGACACCGGTAAACCCGCCAGCAAGGCTGCCATTCGGGCCACATTGCGATTGTCTTCCCCCGCCTGGTTAGCGTCCCCTGCAATAAGATCTTCAATGGCAGCAGGGTCGACACCCGGATTGCGGGCAAGAAGCCGTCGAACCACATGCGCCAGCATATCGTCCGGACGAATGGAGCTGAGGCCCCCTCCATACTTCCCGATAGGGGTCCGGATAGCATCTATGACATAGGCTTTATTCATAAGGGTCGCAAGTTAAGATTTTCAAAACATTCCACACTTGGGCAATTCTTGCCACTTATCTTTTTCCAACACAACCACAGTAAATTAATAATCAACATATTGTCACTGGCATCATTTTCACATGTCCATCATAAAACGACTTTTATGTTGATCCGTCACATAGGAACATTCAAAGACAACCAGGCCCGGTATATCCGTAACGACAATAAAAGAGCACAGGTCTACTTTCTCCCGGACCGGATCGATGCTTATGATCTCCACCGGTATGACCACCTGGTGCCTCCGGCAAAAAAGACCTTAAAAATCACGGCAAAGGCAGCCTGGTTCATAATGAAAGCGATCATAAAAACAGCTTTCCGCATCCCCCGGCTCTTTAGCCAAACGGTCACGGAACAACCGCAGCGGAAGAAAAATCCCTCTCCGGCAACAGCCTTCCCCGCACCATAAAGCATCTCTCAAAACATCAGCCCAAAAATATTTTGAAAAAAACCCGCTTGAAAATTTGACCCTCACCTTGCGTCATACCTTATGTTTGTCGCATGAAATGCGAAGCATTGACAACGGCACAATTGATTTCCAATGGAATTGTCGAATTCGGATTGACGTTGTCAAATCCTCATTTCATGAACACTATTAAAAGACAGATATGAACGTGAATAAAAAGCGGTATTCGGTACAACAGCTTGCAAAACTGGCCGGGGTCAGCGTACGCACACTGCACCTGTATGACGAAATGGGACTATTGAAACCCTCTCTTCGCACAGAGGCCGGCTACAGACTGTATGAAGAAAAAGAGCTTTTACGCCTGCAACAGGTACTCTTCTACAAGGAGCTGGACTTCCCGTTGAAAGATATTGGCATTATCCTCGATGATCCTGACTTCGACAGGATCAAAGCATTGGAGAGCCATCGTATAACCCTGCAAACACGGAAAGCAAGGATGGAAGACCTCCTGAGCACCATTGATAAAACCATTCGACATCTAAAACAAGAAGTTATGTTATCACATGAAGAATTATACAAAGGTCTGCCAAAAGAAAGGGCCGAAGAATGGCGAAAGGAAGCCACGGAAAAATGGGGAACGACAGCCATTGATGGCACATTGAAATCAACCTGCTCACTGGTAAGGCGGCGCGGTCTTTGGCCCGGCTATCCTCTTTGGCATGGCCTTATCCAGGCTTTGGGCGGAATCCAGGTGCATCTTTAGCATACCTACATTATTGGCGGCAAATGCCTTGATGTCCGCATCATTGGCATCCTTAGCGGCTTTCTCAAATTCTTTGATATCGTCCTTGTGGTCTTTTACCATCAGGGAAATATAGCTCCTATCGAACTCAGCTCCTCTTTTCTTAGCAAGGTCATCACGCTCCTTTTTTTGATCATTGGACACCGAGTCGGGGAGTGTGATACGTTTACGCATAGCCAGCGACTTTAATAAATCGCCCCCCTTGCTGTGGTCTGCCACCATCATAGCGCCGAAATCCTTTACTCCCTGTTTAGAAGCCTGGGCCTGCGCCAGCTTACCCAGCTCCACTTCCAGCATGCCCCCACTGGCGGCTTTTACTACAAAGTCAGCGTCCTCTTTAGTAGGTATGGTGGTAGAAGAGTCAGTGACAGATTGCTTTTTTGCCAGGCTATCCACCGTAGAATCGTTTGCCTTTTTTGCCTCCTTTACGCTGTCCGGGTTGGAATTATTACAGCCGATACCCAGGAAAAGACTGAAAGCCAACCCGCTTACAATAATGTACTTCATGAGCTTTTTTAATAACATCTCTCAAAACACATACCACCCCTGGAAGGCGCTGGCATAAGTTTTTCTGTTTCAGCCCCTGTTACAAACAATTTACCTTATTCAACACGGCCTGTACTTTTACCTTAACCGCAACTGCATAGCATGAGCACCATATGCCGGATTCCTGGCAAATGAGGGAGAGAATGCGGCCCTTGATCCGATGAGCGGAGAAGTGTTTATCCGCGTCTACCCGCGGTTGATGAAGATGTAAGGTACTGTCTTTCTATAAAGAGATCATAACCTGCCTGCACCCGCATCCAGTACTCGGCAGGAATGTCCAATAATTTCTCCAGCTTCAGGGCAGTCGCAGCGCTGACATGCCTTTTGCCGCGCAGTAGCTCGCTGAGATGCCCGGGTTTTATCCCCAACAAGGCAGCAAAGGCTGTTTTCTTTATTTCCCGGGCTTCCAATTCATCCTGTAAAATATCGCCGGGATGTAAAGCAACATCAGTTTGTATCTCTTTATTATGAGAATTAAGTATTTTATAATTATGTTGCTTCATAGAAAAATTTGTGATTATTGATAATGATTCGTGAGATCATGTATGACAAGAATTTCTGAAACCGTAACAACATCATACTTATCGATGGTCAAAAGCAGTCTGTAACTATAATCCACTCTCACCGAATAAAAACCTTTCAAATCTCCCTTTAATGCCTCGAAATTCAGCCCTCTCTGACTTTTGATCTCCTTAAGATTATCTGCATATTTTAATTTCAGGATAGTCTTCTTAAACTTAACGATAACCTCACTGCTATACCTGGGCTTACCGGATATAGGTTTACCTTCAAAAATTTTTTCCAGATAAGCATTCTTAAATTGTATCAACATTGAACAAAGGTCCAATATGATAAAATGCGTTTCCGAAAAACCTTTTACCAAAAATAGGTAAATCCCATCGATTTACCAAATAATGGTAATTTTCCATATCAATACCCCAAAACGTATTTCTTCGCGTGGAGCATCGTTAAAAGCTCCCTCTTATCTTACGATAAGTGTAATCCTTGACGGTGTTCCCATTTAGTTCATTCTCGATATCTTACGACCTCACTAAAAAACTTTACCATGAAAAAGATCAAGCTTATTTTTCTGTCAACAGCAGTCATCTTAGCCACCGTCGGCGCTTTTGCTACCCGCCCGACAAAGCACGCCCACAAACAATCGTTGTATTATCACGATCCGTTTACCGGAAGTTTCAATCCTGTTTCAGGAGGGTATTATTGCACGACGTCCTACGACACCTGCACGTATTATCTGGACAATGGAAGATATTATCCCAATGATCTGGGCTCTTACCATGGACAGTGATCATTGCTAACCGTTTCAAAGGGGCCTTACAAAAGGCCCTATTTTTTTGCGAGCTTCTCTTCTGCCGTACCATCCCTTCATACGCTTCATGCATGCCATCATCGACACATTTCAATATATCACTGAAACTCTCGCCAGCAAAGGGTTATGTGCATAACTTAGTGTATAATGGGTGCATAACGAAAGCAAAAAAAATTTGGAAACGGGCTATCCAATGTCGTATCTTAGATATAACAATTGAAATGCAGAAATCAATAAAACGAAAGAAAGCAAATCAATTTGAGAAGTGGAAATCTGTAAAAAGATAGAAACAACTCACAGGAGCATCGGGTCAGTAAGTACAACAACGAAAGTTGAAATACCGAAAAAGACTTGATGCTTCTTTATTTATTTTACCTTCTTCTTTACTCTTCCCCTCATTCTCCACAGATGCCTGACCCCCATTGTCCAGAATAAAAGCTGGGCGCCTATAAAAATCACCATCACCATAAAAGCCAGTATCGCTAATGGCCCAAGAGCCAACATGCTTGTCAGCTCGGTCAGCAGCTCCCCGAAGCCAGGCTTCTCAGCCACCTGGTTATTTGAGCCCGCCAACAAGTGAAGGATAAATGCTATCACCAGCCAACAAACAATTGTAATTATCACATGGAACCAGCTACCGAAGCTCGGAAAATGCAGCGCATCCTGCCGTAGCCATACATGCAGCAGCCAGGAACCTATCAGCACCAATGTCGACCACCCAAATGGCATTACCGGCAGCACCAGGAGCAACAATAGCTCCGGCAGCCGAAAAAGATCTCCAAAAGAAGTCTTGCGCATATCCAGAAAGATAGTAATTAATTCTGTTACACCCTTCGTATCAAAACCGGACAGTCCACCCAAGGCCATCCCATCCCAACACTCTAATTATCAATATCCTGCCACTCCGGCACCCTTTTCGCCGCCAGCATCCCATAACCAGCCATTTCCATGCTTAAGAACTATTTTCGCATCGCCTGGCGCAACCTCCTGAAGAACAGGACCTCCTCCATTATCAACATCGTCGGCCTCGCCACCGGCATGGCCATCGCCCTGATCATCGGTCTGTGGATCGTCGACGAGCTCTCCTTCGACCACTATCACACCCGTCACAGCCGCATCGCACAAGGCATGTGCATCCAAACCGCCCAGGGCGAAACCTATGTCGACGTCACCATCTCCATGGCCATTGGGCAAGCCTTCCGTACCCAGTATAAAGACCTGTTTAAAAGCACAGCCCTCATGTGCGGAGAAGGCGATGTGCTAGTCGGCTCCAGTGAGAAAAAATTATACGCCCGCAGCATCTGGGCCCAGAAAGAGCTGCCCGAAATGTTCACCTTCCATATGCTGAGCGGTTCCATTGCCGCCGCCGAAGACCCCTCCACCGTGCTCATCGCTCAGTCCCTGGCCACCAGCCTGTTCGGCAACGACGATCCCACCGGTAAAAACATCCAGGTCGACAGCAAGCTGCAATTCAAGGTGGGCGGCGTCTATGACGACCTCCCCCGGAACACTACTTTTTACAATATCAAGCTCATCTTGCCCTGGTACAATAAGGCCAATAACTACCACAATACCAATACTAACTGGGACGACCATAATGGGCACTTATTCGTCCAGCTCGCCGATGGTATCACCGCCGAACAGGCCAGCGCCCGTATAAAAAATCTGCCTACCTCGCATATCAAAGGCTGGCTGGAAGAAGCCATGGTCTACCCCCTTGACAAAGCCTATCTCTATAATGAATTCAAAAACGGCAAGCCGGCCGGCGGACGCATCCAGTTCGTGTGGCTCTTCGGCATCATCGGGACCTTTGTCCTGCTGTTGGCCTGTATTAACTTCATGAACCTCTCTACTGCCCGCAGCGAGAAAAGGGCCAAAGAGGTTGGGATACGCAAGACCCTCGGATCATTAAAACAACAGCTCATCACTCAATTTCTCAGCGAGTCTGCCCTCGTGGCGGTGCTGGCCTTCCTGCTGACCCTGGTGCTGACAACAGCATCCCTTCCTTTCTTTAATTCATTGGCGGCAAAAACAATGGTCATGCCCTGGTCCAACGGTTGGTTCTGGCTTCTCACCATCGGCTTTGTTCTTTTCACCGGCATCCTGGCCGGCAGCTATCCCGCTTTCTACCTGTCCCGCTTTGACCCCGTTCAGGTGCTCAAAGGCACTTTCCGGGCAGGACGATATGCCTCCCTGCCGAGAAAAGTCCTGGTAGTACTGCAATTCACCGTATCCCTGACGCTCATCATCGGGACGGTGATCGTCTTCCGCCAGATAAGCTATGCAAAAGATCGTCCCGTCGGTTATTCCCGTGAAGGACTGGTCAGTGTATATATGTACACGTCCAACTTATATGATCATTACGATGCCATCCGGCAGGACCTGCTGCAAAAAGGAGTGGTATCTGACGTCGCCTCCTCTTCCATGAAACCCACTAACTTTAACAACAATAACGGACTCGACTGGCGCGGAAAAAGACCCGACCAGGAAGCCGTCTTCTTCCGCAATGTCAACGTGACCCGTGACTTTGGCAAGACGGTGGGATGGCATGTTATCCAGGGTCGGGACTTCAGCCGGGATTTCCCAACAGACTCCAGCGGACTGATCCTCAATGCTGCTGCCGCCAAGATCATCGGTATCCCCAACCCCGTCGGCGAGACCATGAAATTCTCGGGGAAAAATTATACCGTCGTCGGTGTAGTGGACGATATGGTCACCAACTCTCCTTATGAAAAGATCGAACCTGCTATTTTCCTGGGCGACGGCTACCATGACTTTATCATCGCCCGCATCCGTCCCGGCCTCTCTACCAGGCAGGCACTGGCAGGCATGGAGACGGTGTTTAAAAAATACAATCCGGGCAATCCTTTTGTATACAACTTTATCGATGATGAATATGCAAGTAAATTCAAGGAAGAACAACGCATCGGCGAGCTGGCCTCCGTCTTTACTACCCTGGCCATCTTTATCTCCTGCATCGGTCTCTTCGGACTGGCATCCTTTGTGGCTGAACAGCGTACCAAAGAGATCGGCGTTCGCAAAGTCTTGGGCGCAAGCATCCTTACCCTCTGGAGCCTCCTGTCCAAAGACTTTGTCAAGCTGGTGATCATCTCTTTCTGTATCGCCATGCCGCTGGCCTATTATGGAATGGACAAATGGCTGCAAGGCTATGCTTATCGCACGCCACTCTCCTGGTGGATCTTTGCGGCGTCTGGTATCGGTCTTCTCATCATCACCTTGTTCACCGTGAGCTACCAGTCGCTGCGGGCCGCGGGCATGAACCCGTCGAAAAGCCTGCGCACCGAATAACCCGAACTCAGCAAAAAAAACCACCTATGCTTAAAAGTTATCTCACTGTCGCCTGGCGCAACATTATCCGTCACAAAGAGTTCGCTGCCATCAATGTCCTTGGCCTCGCCCTGGGTATCACCTGCTGCCTCTTTATCTTCCTTTGGGTAAAAGACGAGAGAGGTATCGATAATTTTCACCACAACGGGAAGGACCTGTACACCATCTACCAGACCATTACGGCGAACGGCAATGCCACAGGAACGTACACCACCCCCAGCCGTTATGACAGCGCTGTTCACTTCCTGCTGGATAATATAAAGGCGTCTGTGCCCGATATCAAATACGCAGCCCTTTACATTCCCGGCTATATATTGCCGTGGGGGCATGCAGAGACATTCCAGGTGGGAGACAAGATCATAAAGCTGGAGGGCTCGCGCGCCGGCGAAGATTTTTTCAACATGTTCAATTTTCCGCTGCTGGAAGGTACTCCCACAGCTGCCCTGAAAGATATTCACGGCATCGCCATTTCCCGGAAAATGGCCGGCTTATTCTTTGGCAGTCCTCATGCCGCGATGGGAAAGACCCTGCGATTTGAGAATAACATCAATTTTACGGTCGCTGCCGTCTTCGAAGACCTTCCCACGAATACTTCTTTCAAATTCGATTACCTCATCAGTTGGGACGCCCAAAAAAGCCTGAACATAGACGGACCGTCCAATGACATCCGCTCCTATATCCAGCTGTCGCCCGACGCCAATCCGCAAACAGCCGAGGCCAATATCAATCGTCATTTACAGGCGCAATTCGGTATGCCGGACAAGGCGGTCACTGTTCACGTGGGTCTTCAACCGCTCGGGGACCAATATCTTCACAATGTCTTTGTCAACGGCAAACCCCAGGAAGGCCGCATCCAGTATGTACGCATATTCAGCAGCGTGGCCATCTTTATCCTGCTTATTGCCTGTATCAATTTTATGAACCTGGCAACGGCCCGGTCAGTACGAAGGGCAAAAGAAGTTGGCTTACGCAAGGTCGTAGGCTCTACTCGCGCTCATCTCGTTGGGCAGTTCTTTGGGGAATCCATGCTCTTTGCAGTCCTGG
>Ga0157372_10010141_pt1 | contig 10006 bp, 16 predicted proteins | sample C55metaG_FD_115307 | JGI IMG/M metagenome (GOLD analysis project Ga0157372, IMG submission 115307) | Corn rhizosphere microbial communities from Kellogg Biological Station, Michigan, USA - C5-5 metaG | ecosystem: Host-associated > Plants > Roots > Rhizosphere > Soil | place: USA: Michigan...
ATCTTCTAGTGCAAAAAGGCAGAGTGAGACTCACCGTTGTGTCCAAGATCGGCAAAGAAGCGACGATCGCTATCGTTAGCGACGGAAACTTCTTCGGAGAAGGTTCATTGGCAGGTCAGTTTCTGCGGATGGGCTCAGCGGCTGCCATGACGGATTGCGAGATTCTTCGCGTGGAGAAGAAGACAATGATGGAGGCGCTTCATCGGGAACCTGCGCTTTCCGAAATGTTTGTGGCATATTTGCTGGCGCGCAACATCCGCTACGAAGAGGATCTGGTCGACCAGTTGTTCAACTCCAGCGAGAAACGCCTGGCTCGCGTTTTGCTCCTGCTCGCTCGTTTTGGCAAGGAAGGCATTCCAGAAACAGTGGTTCCCAAGATCAGCCAGGAAACCCTGGCGGAAATGGTCGGCACGACTCGTTCGCGCGTCAGCTTCTTCATGAATCGATTCCGGAAGCTGGGATTCATTCACTACGCCGGCGGCTCTGAAGGCGCTCTGCAGGTCCACAGCTCACTGCTTAATGTCGTTCTCCATGATTAAAGCTCTTGGCGAAAGAAAAGACATCGCTGAAAACTCAGATGCCCTACGAAGAATAAGACCCCGTCCTCAAGTTTTATGATCGTTTTTCGAGGTCACTCCCCGGGACCCGGCTTCGACAGTAACTTCCACTTCTGCACCCCGTTTCAACTGGACCTCATTCCCGCTTGCGTCGGTTAGAGCGTTTTCAATGCGGAGTTCCTTGTAAAGAGGCTCAGCTCCCTCGATAGCAATCTGGGCTTTTTCAGGCTCGCTCGAAGGGACGATCTTTTCAACGGTTCCACGCAAGGCTGTGCTCGGTTTTTTCATAGTTGGTCCTCTGAAGTTTCAGCCCTATTCTGTTACGGCAGCTTCTATCACCTTACTCCTCTGCCTAATAGTTGCCATCTAGGGATGGATCAATGCAGTTCTGCACGATCGAGTGCTTCCACGAAACCTGTGGTCACACGCAAAGCATTGAGACCGCCGATTGGCGGCCAATCTATCGGCGGAAAGTGACGGGCGGGTGTACCTTCTGGCACCGCCCTCTGCCGATAGCCGCAGGAGAGACAACTGGTGCCAATCTGTTGCTTCTCGGTCTCTTTCGATATTTCGTTTTCGCGCACGGCAAGCGAAGCGGTGACGACCGGCCCCTGGCACTTGTCACAGCGATAAACCGCGAGGTGCAGATAATGTTTCTTCATTGGAAGTCCTCAACAACAACCTTGAAGAATAGGCTACGCGTTTGACGTTGTACCTTTCCGTTCAGAATTGATCAGTTCCAGTACCTTCTTGTTCATGATCAATTGTGAACAGACGGGCGAATGTGTTTCACCTATACATACTTAAGAGTATGGCTGCGACTGGCACAGTTCTGTGCATCCACCACGATCCTGGACAGTTGACCCTGTTGCGGGAAAAAGGATATGGACTGGTCACGGCGACGAATGGCAGAGAAGGCTTGCGGCTCTTAATGTCACGTCCGGTGGATGCAGTCGTTCTCGAATACTATCTAGAAATATTGGACGGGGAAATGGTGGCGGACGAAATCCGGCGCGCAAGACCGAAAGTTCCCATCATCATGGTTGCCGATCCCGTGGAACTACCGCACAAGGCTTTAAAGTCGGTGGACACCTTAGTAGACAAATCTGCTGGGGCGCACTTTCTATGGGCTGCTGTCCATTTCCTTTTGGCGAGCAAAGCCAGTGGTTCTGTGCGCGAGTTAAAACTCGAACGTCGTTCCCGTTTGAGGAGTTGACGATGTCGAAGGTTTCAAGACGCCACATTCTCGTGGTTGATGACAATCCAGGTGTTCGCGAGACTCTGGCAATGTTGCTGATGTGTGCGGGTTACGACGTGGCCGTTGCTGAGGATGGCTTTGCGGGGCTGTCTGAGCTGAGTAAAACAATGCCCGATGTACTTATCTCCGATTTGGAGATGCCTCGCTGTCGGGTTTTGAGTTGCTCTCTGTTGTGCGCCGACGTTTCCCGCAGATATTGACCGTTGCCATGAGCGGCGCGTACTCGGAAGACGGCCTGCCCTCCTGGATAGCCGCGGACGGGTTCTACGCGAAAGGAGGGCAACCCAAGAACCTGCTTCGAAAGATTGAGCAGTTGATCATTTCGACTCCTGAAGCCAGCAGAGCCCATCGGCGAGAGATCGTTCCAGCCTGGGTTCCGCTCAACGGAAATGACTCGAACGGGATTCCGTATGTGTCGGTGACCTGTGAGGCGTGCCTTCGATCATTTCAGTTGGTAGTAGTTAAGGAGATCACTGGACAAGTTGTTGACGTGGCATGCCGGTTCTGTCCAGTTAAGAACAAATACATCATTGCACCATCCCTTGAAAATGGATGCGAAGCCTGCGCGTAGATTTTGTACTCTTCCGGCAATCTAAGCTGCTTTGAAGGCCCCGCCGCATTCCAAACAAGATGCTTCGTGACGAGGTGTAATGAGGCCGCAAAACGGGCAGATCCGCTGTGAGGCAAAATCGCCGGCATGGCGTTCGATGTTGAAGAGCTTCCGCAGAGATGCGGCTGAGAATGCAAGCAGACTACGAAGGCCGGCAAGAAACGGATGGGGCGCGAAGGACATGCTCGGAACTCCGGCTTAATCACTTTCCAAGATTCACCATGGCACATTGCACCCCAAGGATTCTGTGCAAGATTGCTCGCTTTAAGGAAAATTGAGACTTCTCGCCAGAATCGATATCCAGGACTGTCCAAGCTCGCAAAGTGAGCAATTCAGATCAGCTATTCGTTCCTGTTGCCTCCATAATGGTTCCTGAGACGAGCACTTCCTCTCTCTTTCAGGTCCTCTGAGCTAAGTCAGCATATCTGAAGTTCTCTCCTCTTAGTTCCGTACAAACCTAAAGGAAAACTTTCCATGAAGAAAACACTGTCAGTCTTGTTGATGAGCGCGATGGGAATGGTTGGAACCCTTGCCTGGGCAAGCTCAGCGCGGGAAGATTCAGTCGCCCGCCTGGATTCCTCCGTCGACGTTTTACACGCAATTATGGCGACTCCGGACAAAGGGATCCCGGAAGAGGTTTTGAGCAATGCAAAGTGCATGCTCGTAGTGCCCAATATGATCAAAGGCGGCTTCATTTTTGGAGGCAAGCACGGACGGGGCGTGGCTACTTGCCGTACGGCCGAAGGCTGGAGCGCACCGGCGTTCGTCTCGATCGGGGGCGGGAGTGCGGGATTTCAGATCGGCCTGGAAGGCGTCGACCTGGTCATGCTGATCATGAACGATCAAGGTTTTCAGCACCTGCTTTCCAGCAAGTTTGAACTCACGGGAGAAGGTTCGGTCGCAGCGGGGCCAGTAGGACGTCATGCTTCCGCAGGTACAGACTGGAAGATGAACACTCAAGTACTGACTTATTCTCGCTCGAAAGGCGTCTTCGCCGGACTGACACTAGAAGGTGCAGTGGTGGAGCAGGATAACGATTCCACTCGCGCAATCTACGGCAAGCACATGATGTTTCGCAGCATCCTTTCCGGGAAAGCGGCGACTCCGCGCAGCGCAGATGCATTCCTGAAAGCCGTGGCAGATGCAGGTCAGCAAGCAAAGATCGCTGAGATAACAGACGACAAGAAATAGTTGCGTCAGGACCCAACAACTAGAGCGTTTGGCTTGCCGGAACCCGCATGGGGCTCCGGCCAGCGCAATACGTTTAGAAGACGGACCTTGTCGGGGGCCGAATACCTCGTTTGAAGGGGCCAAAATTATGATATGCAATCTGAGTAAATGTGTTTGGAGCCAAGCCTTGTGGTTAGGTCTTTGGCCGCTCTTGGGGTTCGGTCAGGCCTTTGACCTCTCGGGAAATCTGGATGCCTGCAAATCCGGCAGCGAGTCATGTGACCGATCCAAGTTGAGTGTGGCGCAGTTGGACGACGTGGCTTTCGCCGCTCACCGGCGCAATGTTGTGAATTGCAGGAATGGCTATTCTTCCTGTGATCTTGCCAAGCTGACTGAACTGGAGACTATCGCGTTGGCTCTAGCCAATCACCAGAGGAATGTGTCCGACTGCAGTGACGGGATGCAATCCTGTGACCGCTCGAAACTGACTGCGCTTGAGATTCGCGAAATAGACACATCCCAGCGCCAAAGCAACCTGGCGGCCTGCAAAGATGCAGCGGGCACCTGCGATCGATCTAAACTGACTTCGTCGGAAACGGCGGACGTAAATATCGCCCGTCAACAACTTAATGCGTCCGACTGTGAAAATGGCTCTGGCACTTGCGATCAGGCGCAGCTAACTCCTACGCAAGCCAGGGATGCGTATGCTTCGGAACACAGGCGCAACGCACTGAATTGCGGACATGGCTGGGACGAATGCGATCCTTCCAAACTGACTCCCGAGGAAGCGAAACAAACTGCGTCCGCTGAAAAACATCGCAACTTCGCGTCCTGCCAGGACGGCCAGGAAACTTGTAACTATGCAAAGCTGTCTCTCGCGGAAGCTAAGACGCTGGCTGATGCCGAACACAAGCGGAATTACACAGCTTGTCTGACTGGGGACGGCTATTGCGATCCTTCCCGACTCACACTTCAGGAGACTCATACGATCCACCCACAATTAGCTCCTTCCGAGAGGGTGGGCGGAATTTCTTCCCATTGACCTTATGACTCAACGACAGTGTCCCCATTGCAGTAGCGAACTGGTGAGAGCCAGGCGCACAGATCAGCAATCAGTACCAGGTATGGCTCGAGCCGTATCCTCCGCTTGGCGCTGCAGCGTTTGCGGTCGCGAGTTTAGTACTGAGCAGATCCGTGACAGCAAGCGTGCCAAGCCCGCCACTGCGAGCGCGGCATTGCCCTAGTGTGCCCACGTAGAGGCTCGAAAGGGCTTGGAAGCTTATCGACTAGTTTTCGGTCAAATCCGGCGAGTTGGCATCAGCACACAGTGACCGGATTTGAACCCACGATTTCCACCCACGATTCTCGCGTTGCTAAAGACACAGCACAGCGTCCCTAACCCAAATCCTGCAGCCCTTGCGGGCCATCCTTCACCACCATCGTGCAATTTATAAGTTCGTCATTAGGCTGTAGAGTACTCCCACATCAGTCGTTCGCAAGCTAAACGGCTTTTTGGAAAAGCGGGGACCTCTCGGGGGAGGGGGGCCCGCTTTCCTTTCTGTGCCAAGGGCCTTACGGGCGTTTCGCCGGCTCTCTGTGAATCGGGAGTGCAAGTATGCGAAGTTGACTCAGGAATGGTGCAAAAAACGCACAGGCAATTTATCGGTAGCCAAGTAGCATAGTTTCCCTACTCGCAGTGTGACAGGTGAGTGCGAATTGGGCGTGAGTTGGCTACGTTCGGCTTGTGCTTCTGGCGGAGGTTTTCCCAGTTCTCTGTTTAGTTCTGTTAGTCAAGTCGTTCATCGTCGTTATCAGTTCCCTTGACATCGCCCGAAGATCGTGACTCCTAGCGATGAGTTGAGCAGACTCATGAAGGATTTTCTGCAGTTTCTGATCCATAAAACCGCCAGCAATTTTGATTGAAAATCTAGTAAAACGGATGCCGCAGACTACATTGTCACTTCCTCCTTCCGTGTCTTCTCTGTTCCCCTCCGCCATACGCTCTTCCGCCCGACGGTTTCGCCACCTCCAACTTGCCCTCCATTCTCAGTTTCGAAACTGCCCTTTGCGTCTGACTCAAAATAGAATTGGCGAGCATTGGTTAGACGCATGAAAGGCCTCGGGGCAGGCAGTGGGTTCGCGCGGAGGTGAACGAGATTTTCGGGATAGCTAGATTGCCCGCTGCGGGCAATTGCCACGGCACGTTTATCAGCACTACTATGCCTTTACCCGGAGCGCTCGGGTTCTTCGATTGCCTTCTGTAGCCCCAATGGGAGTTGGCGAATTGCGTCGCGTTGAGCGATCGTTGGCAACCGCTCGGCTTGCACTTGCTATTCCCCCTTTTGTTTCTCTCTGGTTCGGCCCCAGACATATCTCCCAGCGGGGCGAATGGCTGCGAGGCATCTACACATCCTCTGCACCGTGGGATGCTCCTGCTGAGGTACGCTGCAAATAGAAATAAATGACTAGCAGAGTCGGCAGACTGCATGCAGAGATGACCTCTGAAACGTGCCCCGAACCTCTGCGATTCGGCCTGATGTGCTCGGCCAATTGTGAGCGTTACAGACCAGTTTAAATCTGTCACTTTCTCCATAATTGACACTGACTGCACTTCCGTCAGGACGGCCTCTCGTGTCAAACAAAATCGCGACCGCAAAGAAAAGCGATTTCAATCCGCGAACCTTTTTGTCAACCATTGGCAAGGGAAGAGAAATGGTGTCATTTGGAAAGAAGAGCACGATCTTCGCTCAAGGCGACGAGACAGATGGACTGTTTTTCATCCAAGAGGGAAAGGTACAACTCAGCGTTGTGTCGGAAGCTGGGAAGGAAGCAACTCTGGGCATCTTGAGCGAAGGCGACTTCTTTGGAGAGGGTGGCTTAGGTGGCCAGTTCACACGCATGTCATCTGCGATAGCACTAACGGACTGCGTCCTGCTGCATGTTGAGAAGAAGGCAATGACGCACGCAATCAGCATGGAGCCAAAAATGTCGGCTATGTTCTTGAGGCTTTTGGTGAAGCGGAACATTCGGTATCAGGACGACCTAGTCGATCAACTGTTCAACTCTAGCGAAAAGCGACTGGCACGAGTTCTTCTATTGATGGCGCACTTCGGCAACGAGGGCGTGTCAGAAACGTCCATCCCGAGACTGAGTCAGGAGACTCTGGCTGAGATGGTCGGGACCACGCGCTCGCGCGTTTGTTTCTTCATGAACCGATTCAGAAAGCTTGGTTTCATTCATTACGACCTTGGAGACAACTTGCATGTTCGCAGTTCGCTCCTGAACGTCGTTCTTCAGGATGAGGACGGGAATTCTCCAGCTTTGGCAGCGAGAAATCCCACTGCATCGACAAAGAGGGTTTCGGACCCGCCTCCAGAACGCGGCAGGTTGCTCGACCGGGATCGTGCCAAACGACCCACCCTACCCGGAGCCGAACGCCGCCGTAAATAAGGTGCTCTTTTGTCAACCCAAAACCGTCACGGAGGGGATTAGCCTTGCAGAAGCCCGGCTGGAACCTGTCACGAGTGTTGAGGGATCCCTGTTCCGAGCCGTACAGGGCGCTCTCACAAAGGTGCGTCGACACTCTGGAGGTCAAAGGTGGATGGCCACGCTGACGGAGCGGAAGTTCGATTTGAGGTCGCCGGAACTGCGCACTAACATCCTGCAGTTATATTCCGACCTCTCAATGCGGGTTGAGACGATGAAGGACGAGGTTCGCTGGCAACTGGCGCTACACGAACTGGATCGGCTAAAGGCTGTCGGGCAGACCGTCGCGACCAGCCCGGCTCGGTGATCTACCGTGCGATTACTCCATTTCAAGAACGCCGCTATGAAGGTGATTTATGGCATGGAAAAGAACCACACCATGGCGTTTGCCGCGGCGCTAGCCTATTACTTCGTTCTGGCTTTGTTCCCGTTTCTGATTTTTCTTTCCGTGGTTGTTGCCCGTCTTCCTCTTCCGGACTTCTTTAGCCAGGTCATGGGTCTGATTGCGCGCGTGGTCCCACCCTCCAGTATGGGTCCACTCAAGAATTTGATCAGGGATACGATCTTGTCTACTCACAGCCGCGTGCTGACTTTCGGCATTCTATTAACTCTCTGGTCGGCCTCAAGTGGGTTTACGGCTCTCATCGATGCCCTCAACGCTGGCTATCACGTGTCGGAGACCAGGCGCTATTGGAAGACGCGGAGTCTGGCTATCGGCCTGACGTTTTCGGTTGGATGTCTCCTCGTCGTCGCCCTGGCTCTACTGCTTGTGGGACCTATCCTCACCGCAAGTCTGACCGAAGCATTCGGAATGAGAGCTTTCTGGCCGGGGCTTCGATGGGCGGTAGCCATTGCGTGCACGGTTGTCGCTGTTGAACTTCTTTATTTCGTTGCGCCGAATGTGAAGTGCAGATTTGTGAGCACGCTGCCCGGAGCTTTGATCGCGGTCGGTGGCTGGATTGGGCTGTCGGACCTGCTCGGAATCTACTTCCGGTACTTTTCCAGCTACAGCCGCGGCTACGGCAGCCTGGGAGTGGCGCTCGCATTCAGTATCTGGCTTTACTGGACAGGATTCCTAGTTTTAATCGGGGCCCAATTTAACGCAGAACTGCTGCAGCAAGTCAAGGGGAGATCGGCCTCTGAAGACACACGATCCGCCAAGCCTAGTTTGGCCGCGTAATTGGGGAGGAAATATGGCAGCCCAAGAATGGACAGTGAAACAGCTAATAGAGGCGCTGAAGAACTTCCCGTTAGACGCAAAGGTCTTTTACGAGATGGGGCCAAACGGCGCCGGAACAATCGGAAAGGCGCAATACGTGAAAGCCCGCGGCGATGACGATGACTTGGGAGTACTGCTAGACCGATAGGTTTGCCCGGTGGAATCAGCAAACCCAGTTTATCATTGCCGAGTTTCGTTTCCATGGCCTCAGCCGCCGACAACTCCCGGTCTCGGTGAGGTTCGGTGCCCGGGAGACCCTGTATGAAGTTCACAAACTTTACCGATCGCTAACCACAGGTAGCAGCTGTTGCTTGCTAGCTTCGGCAAGGACGGAGTACCGGAGGAGGTAATTCCCAAAATTAGTCAGGAAAGGCTCGCCGAGATGATAGGCACTACTCGCTCGCGGGTTAGCTATTTCATGAACCGGTTCCGAGAGTTAGGCTTCCTCGATTATGGCGAGAACGGGCTTCAAGTACACAGTTCTCTTCTGAACGTTGTTCTGCACGACTTAGTACTCCGCACTCCGCAAACAGAGGCTTGCTGACAATGATGAGCCAATCAGGCATTCGCTGGATCTGGTCCAAAGAGCGGCCTCATCCTGGTCGCTACCAGCACTTCCAACAGAGTTGCCGTTGCGAATGCTTCCCGAGATGGTGATCAGTGCTGCTGAGACGAGAGGATGTTCTTCTGCCAGCAGGTCAAGACGGTCGCTCACCTTGTGGAGTTGAGTCGCTTCGTACAGGATCGCATTTGAAGGCATGGGTACGCAGCTTTCCACCGAGCGTAAGGAGAGAGAACTTCAGATGGGCTGACTTAGTTCAGGGAACCTGAAAGAGGAGAAGGCGGTAACCACCTCAATCACATGTTATCACGTCTCGGTCCCACGAAGGGCTCCGTACTCTCCGGCAATTAGCGTTTGCCTTGCAAAGTCGTCATGATTGTAAATGTAGATAAGAACACGGCTATTGGTCAGAACGTGCTGACGAATTGAAGTCCATGCGGCGTCCCGGGACGGTGTCCCAGTCCGTAGCTGTTTTCGGTAGTGATTTTGGCCGTAGGGCGAACCGAAGATATCTTGAACTTACGAGAAATAAACTCACAGCCGCAGCGACAGCTATTACCGCCAGCAAAGCTAGCACTGTGGGCAGAGCGGCGACGCGGTACAGCTTTTTCTCGTGGATCGATGTCCCTTTCAATTTTGCTTGTTCCTCTCGTAATCGGCCATTAGTCGGCGGATGCGCACGAAGAAACCTGTGTGCACTCCCTCGGCTGAATCAGTGGGCCTGCTGTTGATTGAGGAACTGTGACCCGGATGGTCGTTCCACAACTATTAGATTGCAACTCAAACTCGCCGTTCAGTTCGTTCAGTCGCTCGCGCATTCCGGCCAGGCCGACGCCTGTTTCGGCGTTTGTTTCGCGAAGCCGGGCCAGCCGCTCCGCGGGTATACCGTGTCCGAAATCTCGAATTTCAAGCATCGTGCACTCGGGTTGTCGCAGGAGGCGGACGGTAACGCGCGCGGCGCCTGAGTGGCGATGCACGTTGGTCAAGCTCTCTTGCAATACCCGGAAAAGCGCAGTCTCTGTGGTGATCGGCAGCCTCTCATGATCGCCCGCCAAGTCCAGGGTCACATCGATCCCGCTCCGTTTGGCGAAACCCTCCGCGTACCATTCTGCGGCACAGGCAAGGCCTACCTCATCCAACAGCG
>Ga0157372_10010142_pt1 | contig 10005 bp, 9 predicted proteins | sample C55metaG_FD_115307 | JGI IMG/M metagenome (GOLD analysis project Ga0157372, IMG submission 115307) | Corn rhizosphere microbial communities from Kellogg Biological Station, Michigan, USA - C5-5 metaG | ecosystem: Host-associated > Plants > Roots > Rhizosphere > Soil | place: USA: Michigan...
CGACATCGAGTGACCGCGATACCGGTAGGTGCGCACTTCTAAAAACGCCGGATGCGGCTCTTTCCGAATCGAACCGGCAATCTCGGCGATCTTGTCGCGCACTTCGCGAAAGTTCATACCATCGACAATTTCTCCCGGGATGTCGTAGCCCTCGGCCCGATCGACAATTTGCTTGAGGGATGTCGATCTCTTTACCGAGGTGCCCATGGCAAAGAGGTTGTTTTCGCAAATGAACACGACCGGCAATTTATAAAGCGCAGCCAGATTTAGAGCTTCGTGGAAAGCCCCCTGATTGATCGCGCCGTCACCGAAGAAGCAGAGTGTAACTCGATCTTCACCCAGGTACTTGGTGGCAAAAGCCATTCCAACAGCCAGGGGAACGTGAGCGCCGACAATGGCGTGACCACCGTACATGTGATTTTTCCGATTGAAGAAATGCATGGAGCCACCCAACCCCCGCGAGCAGCCGGTCTCTTTTCCAAAAAGCTCCGCCATACATGCGTTCGCGCTCGTACTGCGAGCCAGCGCATGGGCATGGTCGCGATAAGCAGTAATGACGTAGTCGTCGTCGCGCACAGCCGCAATGGCGCCTGTCACAACGGCTTCCTGACCAATGTAAAGATGACAGAAGCCGCCTATTTTTTGCGCTTGATACTGCTGACTGGCGCGTTCCTCGAAGCGCCGGATCAACAACATAAGCGCGAGCATCTCGACTTCGTCGCGCTGCTCCCCCAGCTGCATGGCGGTTATCCCGCAGCTGCGGGACGAAACCGCGCGGCCCGGCTACGCGATCTTTCCGCGCTTCGGCCGAAGTTCATGGAAATCACAAAGAGCAGAGTGAAGAGAAGATCGCTGATTAGTGAATTGCGAAAAAACATCCAGCTCGGCGTCGCGCTGTATTGAGGCAGGCCTACCGTCAGCGCCTGGATGAGTCCTCCCAGATTTTTTGCGTAACCCGGGTCGCTCAACCAGGAGAACGCGTTCGTCACCGTATAGAAAACCGTCGAACCAACAATCGACGCCGGCAAAAGCGTCTTGAGCGAAGCACGATTCTGCAACAGAACTCCGAGGCCTCCAACCACAGCGAGCGCGAAATAACGCAGAAGAATCTGCGGGTCGAGCAGCGGCGCGCCGTAGTGAAAATTTATGACTGCGTCCGAAATGAAAAGCGTGACGAGCGGCACCGAGAATTTGTACTTTCTCGGAAAGTAGGCCGCGCTGCAAAGCGCAATCGCCGCGAGCGGGGTGAAGTTAGAAAGCCAGCTCGCGCCGGAATAAATCAAAAGCCCGGTCGTGACGCGATAAGCGACGGCCGAAAAAATAAGGAGAAGAGCGGGAATCATTCCGAAGAATCTATCTGTCCCGTGAGATATGCAAAGGTCATTTAGTATAGCCGCGTCCCTGTGAGATGCGCAACGTGCGCGTTACAAACACATCCGCGCCCTTCCCATAAGAAGACGGCGCAGGAGATTACTTGGTGGCTACCAACGCTTTATTGAGCCTCGCTTTGCGGCGAGTGGCGGCGTTTCGATGAATGATGCCGCGCTTGGCCGCTTTGTCGATCGCCGCGATGACCGCGCGAATTTGGTCAGCAGTGGGCGCAGCCGAGGAACGCACCTGCTTTTGAATCGTCCGCAGACGCGTTACCACGCTGCGATTACCAAGTGACCGTTTGGTTGTCTGGCGGGCGCGCTTGGCGGCTGATCTCGTGTTAGCCATTGCTTAAACAAGAATTGAGGTGGACCGCCCGGTGCACAAACTCGATTGCTTATGCGCGCGTAATATTTTTCGCGATTGACGCCCGTCTGTTCAGCATACGAGGCGCCCTGTCTCTCCGGCGCGAAGAGCCAGCTTCCCGACCTTTGGCCTCTTCATTCCGGGCCATCAGAGTCTCGACCGGCGGTGGCGACAGATTGGACACTTTGGGCAAACGGTCGGGGACGATTTGCACAATCGCGCCGAGCGGAACTTGATTGTATAGCGCAGCGATGTCGCTCGATTTCATCCTGATGCAGCCGTAGCTGGCTGGGCGGCCGATCGTCTTCTCTTCCGGCGTGCCGTGAATGTAAATGCAGCGACTAAAAGCGTGAGCGTTTTGACCTTCCAAGCCACGCAGCCAAAGGATGCGTGTAATCACTGGGTCGCGACCCGGCGCATTTGGTGGAAGAATTTCACCAGTGAAGCGCCGGTTGTGAAAAACAGCACCGACCGGTGCATGGTCACCGATTTTCTTCGCCACAGCCAGGTAACCAAGAGGAGTCGTCATTCGTCCCCAAAAGTCGCCCAGTCCGAACTTGGATGTGGAAACGGGATAGGTTGCCACTTTTGCGCCGTTCTGGAGGAGCATCAGCTTCTGATCGCGGACGCTTATTAACAGGTGATAGGAAGGGTCGAGTTGCGTGGCGAAAAGCGCAGGAGCAAGTGAAACTAAGCTGCCAATTAGAGCGAGGGGTCGAAACATGCGCACGTTTTTAGCCTATAATTCGAGTTTGTCACGCAGAAATTGCAGCACCCGCACGCGGGCTGCCAAAACCGATCTTCGGCCAGCGACTGGCGAACGAAGAGAGACAAACGTAAAGGAAACCGCCCTGGAACATGAGCAGAAAAGGCACGGAGAGAAACTGGCCATGCCCAATTGCGAAGCAGACAAAGTAAGTGAAATAAATCGCGAAAGCCAGCTCCGCCAGCGGCAACATCGGTTTCGCCAGCCGATATTTGCATGTTCGCCAGGGCTGCGATTTATGTTCGATCCCGTACTTCGGCGTGCGAGTAAAACCGGATTGGTGGTTGAAAAGCGCTTCCAGCACGGCGCGCGCGTTGTTGAGCGAAAGGCCAATTCCCAAGGCGAGCAGGCAGGGCAGGAATAAGACCTGTTTCTTCCACGTGTGAGGATGCAGTTCGCGCTGAGCGCAAACATAAAAAACCGCGACTGAGACCGACGCGGCGAAGAAGATCGGAACATCGATGACGAGCATCCGCAGCCATCCGCTCTGGAGCCCGTCAGCGGAGGGATGCAAGAGGACGCACAAAAAGGCAAGCAGCAGGTAGGCGAAGTTAGACATCAAATGACCGGTGGCCTCCAGTTTGATCGGAAACGGGAGCTGGCTGCGCCATATTGTAGGCAGCAATTTCTTGCACGTTTGGATCGAACCTTTTGTCCAGCGGTGCTGCTGAGATTTGAAGCCGTTCATGTCCACCGGCAACTCCGCTGGAGTTACCACATCGGAAAGATAAATGAATTTCCACCCCGCCAGCTGAGCGCGATAGCTAAGATCGAGGTCTTCGCATAACGTATCGTGCTGCCAGCCGCCGCTTTGCTCGATGCACGAACGTCGCCACAGACCGGCAGTTCCATTGAAATTAAAAAAACGGCCGCTGCGGCTGCGCGCAGTTTGCTCCAGCAAAAGATGTCCATCCAGAAAAATCGCCTGCATGCGGGTGAGGAGCGAGTAACCGCGATTCAAGTGGCCCCACCTGGTCTGGATCATCCCGATTTTCGGATCGGTAAAGAAATGAATCGTGCGCTTGAGAAGGTCTCGTTGGGGGACGAAATCGGCGTCGAGAATGCAGAGGAATTCGCCTTCCGCGGCTTCCAGGCCGGCCGCCAGCGCGCCAGCCTTAAAACCGGTACGAGCGACCCGATGAATGCATTGCACATTAAAGCCGCGCTGGCGCAGTTTGTCTGCGCACGACGAGACGACCTCGCGCGTGTCATCGGTCGAATCGTCCAAGACTTGGATCTCGAGAAGGTGCTGTGGATAGTCCAATTCACTGACCGAGCGAAGCAAACGCTCGACCACATAAATCTCGTTGAAGATCGGTAACTGCACGGTCACCTTCGGCAGTTGTTCAAATTCCCCGGCCGGAACAGGCGGACGCTTCCTGTTTTTCAGATATAAATAAATGATGAAATAACGGTGAATCCCGTAGGCCGAAAGACCGGCGAGCACGCTCAGATAGCAGACCGTCCAGATGATGTGTCCGAGGCTTCCTTGCATGGGAGTTTCGCAGCTGCCGATGGTTAAAGCAGTAAGGGCGTCATGATGCCGTTTCCAGCCGGTGCGTCAATTTAAAAAATCGTGCGTTTGCCTTTGAGACCCCAGCCACATGATGTTGAGCCGCGCGCAAGCGTCCGAGGTAAATCTTTGATTCGTCTACACGAATAGGTCCATCCATTACGCTGTCGCCGACATTCGCCTTGCCTGAGGCGGCGAGCGGGTTAACCGTGATAGGCCAATTTTTTCGCAACCAGGGGACATGCAATTGCGAGACACATTTAGGAAACAAAGGCAAAACCGTTTCGAGCGTTTGAAGATCGTCCTACCAATCCTTCTGGCGGGATGGATTCCATCGGTCTTAACGCTCGTCGTCTCCTACACCATCCTGCGCGACACCCTGGAAACCCGAATCTTGCGCGACCGACAAACCCTCATCCAATTGGTGGGCCATCTCGTTGGCCATGAGCTAAGCCGGATCAGTAGCATTATTGGATATTATCAGACGCTGCCGGAAGTCGCCCACGTTTTGAGCACGCCAGATTCCGACCCTCTTGCTCAACAATGGGTGAGCTCAGCGTTCTATTCGCATCCGCAAATCGACGGAATGTTCATGACTGCGCCAGACGGACGCCTGCGTGCCTCGATCCCAACGGATCCAGAGATAATCGGCAGGGATTTTGATTCCGATCACTGGCGAGAGCAGGCAGCGGCATCGAATGAAGCCTTCGTTTCGGGTGTTCATCCCAGATTGCAGGACAAGCGACTGGCCACCGATGTCGTCGGTGTCGTGCGGGCGCCAGACCGGACCATTCTCGGTTATGTTGGCGTCTCCGTTCTGGTGGAAAGAATGGGCCGGCGCCTATCCGCCATCGCATTTCCCGACAAGCTCGTTTTCGGGGTATTGGATCAAAACGGCGACTCTCTTTTCGCTAATGATTTCAAGCCGAATCCCAACGCGACCTCACCCGAAAGTGGGATTTTGCTCAAAGAGATCCGGCAGAGCAAGAGCGGGCATTTTGAACGGCACGGCAACCTTTACTCTTTCAGCCCTATCGAATCGACCGGTTGGGTTGCGGTGGTCGAACAACCGAGAAGCCTGGCCTATAAACCGGTTCATGATCTTCTCGGAAAAATGACCGTCCTGGCAGCCTGGTTGGTTGTTCTTACTGCTGTGTTCGCGTGGCTTGGCATCAGATTTTATCAACGGCAGATGGAATCTACGCGACGCATCGAGCGCGAAGTGGTCTTTAACGAAAAAATCCTGGCGAACATGCCAAGCGGCATCGCCTTAATCGATCCAAAGTCGCGTCGTTTTCTTCAGGCAAACGATGCTTTTGCGCATATGGCGAATCGTTTCGGGGATCTACAACCCGGTTACGATATCACAGAAGCCACTTACGACGACGTGAAGATTGCTCCAAGCGACGCCATTGAAAGAGTGCTTTCCTTCGGAACCCCATTTCAGCTCATCGAGCAACCGTTGAGAGACAAAACCGGCATGACGCATTTTTTGGATATTAATCTGCTGCGGCTGCAAGGCTCGCACGAAACCACCCAGGGCGTGCTTTATCTCGTCGAGGACAAGACGCGCGACGTCAAACTGCGCCAGGAGCTGATTGGCGCAAATGCCGCAAAAGACCAATTCCTGGCGCTGCTTTCGCACGAATTACGCAATCCTCTCTCGCCCGTGATCGCGATGGTCGGAGAATTGGAAGCGACTATTCCGGATTCGCCGGAGGTTAGCGAGGCGCTCGAGGTCATTCGACGCAACGTTGAGCTGGAAGCGCGTTTGATTGATGATCTGCTCGACATCACACGCATCGCGAAGGGCAAACTGCAGCTGAGCTTTGAAACTATTTCCGTGCACCAAATCCTTCATCGTGCCTACGAAATTTGCCGGGAGGACATCGCTGCGAAGAACCTCGGAGTGGAGTTTCGTCTTCAGGCCGCCGATACGCACGTCGAAGGCGATCCTGCGCGTTTACAACAGGTCTTTTGGAACTTGATTAAGAACAGCGTGAAATTCACTCCGGAAAAAGGCCGCATCACGATCGAAACTAGCAACCCCGCGCCGAACAAGATTGACATTCGGATTGCCGATACTGGAATGGGCATCGAGCCGGAAAGGATCGACAAAATCTTCAACGCCTTTGAGCAGGGACAGACCTCGATCACCCGGCGTTTTGGAGGTCTCGGCCTCGGCCTGACGATTTCGAAAGCGCTAATCGATGCGCACGGTGGCAAGATCCGGGTGAGAGCCCCGGAAGGGATCAAGGTTCCACTTTTTCGCTGGAATTGACGACGGTGCCGAGTCCGATCAGCACCGACGGCGATGGCACGGGAAAAGATGGACGTGCCGTTTTGGAGAAAGGAGCCGGCCCGCCCAGACATCGGCGTGTCCTGGTGGTGGACGATCATCGAGATACCTGCACCGGCATGAAGAGGATGCTGGAGCGCCGCGGTTACCAGATTACAGTGGCCCATACCGCGCAGCAGGCCGTGGAAAAAGTGCGTACACAGGAGTTCGATCTTCTCATTAGCGACATCGGACTGCCGGACCGCAGCGGCTATGAGTTGATCCGAGAAGTGCAAAGCAGTAAAACCCTTCCCGGAATTGCGCTCAGTGGCTTTGGAACGGAACATGACATTAATGAGTCCCTGGCCGCGGGTTTCTCCCAGCACCTCACCAAGCCAATCAATTTTGAGCGACTCGAAGAAGCCATCTGCAATGTGCTTGAGCCGGAGCCGACCTTCCGCTCATAGCGTGGACCACTCACAGCGCTCCTCGCGGTCCCGTCTTAGTCTCTAGCAAAACTTCGTGCCAAGAAAAAACGCGTCAGCCTATCGACCTCTCGATTGGGACTTTCGGTTTCTCGCAGAAAACGCCGCCGTTCGCTCGAAACGGTTCAATATGACAGCCAAGGCGAAGAGCGTCCGTTACCCCATCCGCTTGTTGCGCTACTGGTTTGCCTATAACTTGTTATGCATCGAATCAGCCAGACACGACGCGCCGATCGACCTCGTTGAGATCGGCGTGCAAAAGGCACAATTCCTCCAGTTTGTCCGTTCGGCGCCTGTTCAGCCAAATGTTGGCCGATGGACGGTGCTGGACGCGGTAATTCATCCTGAAAAATTTCGCAAAGTCGGCATTAAGAAAGAGGACGTTCTGGAGGCGAATCTCGAGAGCCATGACTTTGATCTACCTCGAAATTATGACGCCGCGGTGTTGCTGCACGTGCTGGAGCATTTATTCGAACCCGATACGGCTTTGCAGAAAATTGCGCGCCGGATACGTCCCGGCGGAGCGTTGATCGGTGGCTCGCCAGTCCTTCCCGATTTTCTCGTCGCCCCTCACCAGAAGCTCGAGCGCAAAACAGCACAGCCAATGGGGCATGTGAGCGTATTTTCTCCACAGCGTGTCATTCGAATGGGTGAAGCAGCCGGTTGCACGGTGGAGTTTATCAGCGGCGCCTTTTTTATGCGGAGCAGCGGAAGCCTGCTGGAAAACTCTGCTGCATGGCTCCGATTCAATTTATGGTGGGGCAGCAGGTTTCCGTCCTGGCCCGGGGAAATCTACTGGCTCATGCGCAAACGCTGAGCGGCGACCTCCTGTCGCTCGTTGAGCGTTTAGCGCGAAATATTTCGGCTATCCGGTATCGGGACTAGCGGCCACGGCAGCCCTCTCACGTCCCTCGGCGGCTTCCTTGAGTTGACGCGAGAGCTTCTCGACGCGCTGACGCATGATCTTGCCAGCTTTAAATTTCACCGTCACTCGCGGCGGAATCACGAAACTGCTACCGGGTTGGTTCGGATTTCGCCCGACGCGCGGCTTGGTCAACCGCGGCTGAAAAACGCCAAAGTTGCGCAGTTCAACGGGGATATTGTTGGCCAAACTATCGGTGATTTTATCGAGCGTGCGCTGGACTACATCAAAGACTTCATGTTGGACCATGCCGGTTTGATTGCTGATGGCGACAACGATGTCGCGTTTAGTTAGCTTTGCCATATCTATCTAGTAATCGCTTCATGGACCCGTGTCGGTGGTCAGATTAAGCACAAAAAGAAAAATATTTAGACGGGCTAACTTCCTCGACAAGAAGGCGAAACGCAATGGCAGGTTTTCGCCGCTACCAATCCTGCATGGAGTTGTCCGCTCCTACTTTCGCCAATTCTCGCGTGGCGGCGGGGCCGGATAATGATCCGGTGCCACCTCATGCGCGGTTCGGAAATGCACTTTCGCCACCTCACGCAATGCGCCCGATCCCTTTGTTTCCACGAGCTTTTTCGCGATCTCTTTTACGTTCGCAGATGCTCCCCGTTCGAGTCGGAGCCCAAGCTCCTTTCCTCGGTGCTCCAGCCAGTTGATGAAAGCTTCACGCGCCAGAATCGACGCAGCCGCAACCGCAACATCTGATTCCGCTTTTGTCCGCTGGACGACGTCGATCTTGCGCCCGTACCGCAACAACGATTGCTCAATCACGCGCGCATCGGCAAACTGATCCGAAAGCGACCGGGGGCAGTCCGGTTTTTTTGCCAACAGATTTTCGATGACGCGCGCATGTCCCCACCCGAGCAGTTTGTTCAAATTGCCGAACTTCTCGTAGAGCTCGTTGTATCTTTGTGGACCAATCAATACCTCCTCAACCAAACCGTTCGCGTTCTTACGAATTGTTTGAGCGAGCGCGCGGATCCGCGCATCAGAGCCGATTCGCTTGCTGTCCTGTACTCCGGCATCGAGAAGTTTGCGGGCAATTCCTTGGTCGACATAAACGCCAGCAATCACCAGCGGGCCAAAAAAATCGCCCTTTCCGCTCTCATCTACGCCAAAGTGTGGCTCGAACATTTCCGGGGAGTGCACTTTCTTGTTGATCATACGTCGTCCACCGAGAATCTTCGGCTCCAGCTCGAATTGCACAAACTCCTCTGCGCCCCTGCCTTGCACGAGCACCTTTGGTCCTTTCTCATAGACTGCGACGCTGAGCCTGTTCTTTTGCGCAAAAAAAAGTGTGTACTCCTTTTGAGAAAATTCGAACCCGAGTTGTTCGAGCAGTACGCGAAGCTTGGTTGCCTGCCCTAACGAAAGCGGATGCGTGTAGGAATTCATTCGTTTGAAAACCGTTCAACGCTCAACGCTGAACGTCCAACGTTCAATCACCTTCTGAGTTGAGAGTTGGACGTTGAATGTTGAACGTTGTCGGCAAATCGTGACCACGCCGCAAAACGTTCACGCGTTCCATCGCTCTCTTCTGCGTTGGTATCGCCGCCATGGCCGCGCCCTGCCCTGGCGCCAGACTCGCAATCCGTACGCCATCCTCGTTTCTGAGTTCATGCTCCAGCAGACTCAGGTTGCCGCCGTTATCCCTTATTATAATGAATGGCTCTGCCGCTTCCCAGATTTCGCCGCCCTGGCCCGGGCTCCGGAGAGTGACATCCTCCACGCGTGGCAAGGACTTGGCTATTACGCGCGAGCTCGCAATTTGCATGCGGTTGCGAAAATCGTCCAACGCCGCCATAGAGGCAGATTTCCGCGCAATCTCGCAGCCATCTGTGCATTGCCCGGTATTGGTCGTTACACAGCCAATGCTATCGCGACGTTCGCCTTTGATCAGCCAGTTCCGATTGTCGAAACCAACACTGCTCGCGTTTTGACGCGCCTCTTTGATTTTCGCAGCTCGATCGATCGCGTTGCTGGGCGTGAATATCTTTGGGAGCGCGCCCGCGCGCTGGTTCCAAAGCATCCTGGTCGTATTTACAATTCGGCACTTGTCGATCTCGGCGCGTTGGTTTGTCTTCCGCGCCAACCAAAATGCAGAATTTGCCCTGTCAAAAAGTTCTGTCGCGCAAAAGATCCGGAAACTCTTCCGATAAAAAAAGCGCGTCCTCCGACCGTGCGGCTAACAGAGAATCACGCGTTCATTGCCAGGCAAAAGACGATTTTGCTTGAGCAAGCCAATCATCGCTGGCGAGGCATGTGGATCTTGCCGCCGTTGCAAAGCAGAGCGACAAG
>Ga0157372_10010143_pt1 | contig 10004 bp, 6 predicted proteins | sample C55metaG_FD_115307 | JGI IMG/M metagenome (GOLD analysis project Ga0157372, IMG submission 115307) | Corn rhizosphere microbial communities from Kellogg Biological Station, Michigan, USA - C5-5 metaG | ecosystem: Host-associated > Plants > Roots > Rhizosphere > Soil | place: USA: Michigan...
AAAATTTTAAACGATTGTGTATTTCTTTTTCAGATAGCAATGAAATGAAACATAAACGAAACAAATCAATCGCAAATTAGTATAAAAAAATTAAAAAAAGAAAATGAAAAAATGGATTAAATATTGCTTTACTAGAATCCTTCAACAAACATCTAAGCTATTGTAATCTTTATACCCTGGCTTAAATACTTTTCAACAATAGAGGGTGAAATATTTTTATCTGTAATGATCTCATCTATTTCATCAAGTCCGCATACACGGCTAAATCCCCTTTTGCCAAATTTAGTGTGGTCGGCGAGGACAACCACTTTTTGTACAACCTGCATCATACTTTTATTTAGCTGTGCTTCCATAGAATTACTGGTAGTGATTCCAAACTCGAAATCAAGTCCGTCAACTCCCAGGTATAGTTTGGTACAAAAAAAGTCTTTTAAAATATTTTCCGCATAACTTCCTACAACTGAAGAGGAACTTTGCCGTATCATTCCTCCTAACTGAAATATTTCAATGTCGTTGTGTTTAATCAGTTCTGTAGCCACTTGCAAAGCAGATGTAATAACAATTAATTTTTGTTTTGGCATGATTTCTCTTGCAAGGGCCAGCATGGTTGTACCCGAAGCAATGATAATAGAGTCATTTGCTGTGATGTATTCAGCCGCTTTTTTTGCAATACTTTTTTTCTCTTCAATCTGCATATTCTCTTTCTCATTTACATTTCGGTCGATAGTAAACGGATTGGTATTGCTGGCGCCTCCGTGTGTGCGAAAAAGTTTGTTTGATTTCTCTAAAAGTTTTAAATCCTTTCGTATGGTAACAGCAGAAACTTTTAGTGCTTTGCATAAATTGATTACGCTCTCATATCCTTTTGTATGAACAAGGTCTATGATTTGCTGGTGGCGTTCTACGCTTGACATTTTATGAAGTTTTTTCAAAAGTAGTTAATATAAATTATAAAAATAAGAAAGATGAAAATGTTTCAAGTGAAATTAATTTTGCAACCGCTGCTACATCTTGTTAAAATTATTAAGAAAAAAATTTTGCTACAACTAATTGTATCTCAGATATATCACTCGTTTTTAAGATAATTTTATATTTTTTTTGAAATTTTAATTTATTGTTATTACTTTCGTTTTTGTTAAATAGAAAGTAAAATGAAAAGAAATAATATAAAATGAAAGAATTCGACAGGGAAAAATTAAACAAGGAATTAGACGAAGAAAGCATTTGGGATATATTAATAATTGGTGGCGGAGCGACAGGATTGGGGATTGCAACAGATGCTGCATCAAGAGGTTTGAAAACACTTTTAATAGAACAGGAAGATTTTGCAAAAGGCACTTCAAGTAGAAGCACGAAATTAGTTCACGGCGGAGTACGTTACCTGGCGCAGGGAAATATCAGCCTGGTAAAAGAAGCTTTGAAAGAAAGAGGATTGTTACTGCATAATGCGCCTCATCTTACCAAAAATGAATCTATCATTATTCCCTGCTATTCGTGGATCAGCGGAATTTTTTATGCAACCGGACTTGCTTTTTATGACTGGCTTTCAGGAAGATTGAGTTTTGGGAAATCGAAAATTATTTCTAAAAAGGAAGTAGGTAAGAGGCTTCCAACTTTAAAAAAGAAATCTTTAAGATGCGGAGTACTTTACCACGACGGAACATTTGACGATGCGCGCCTTGCATTAAACCTCGCACAAACTTCTGTTGAAAATGGAGGAGTGGCTTTAAATTATTGCAAAGTGGTCTCATTGATAAAAGCTGAAAACAATCAGGTGACAGGAGCAAAAGTTTTGGATAAAGAAACAGGAATTGTTTATCAGATAAAAGCAAAAACAGTAGTGAATGCAACCGGTGTTTTTGTAGATGACATTATCAAAATGGACAATGCCGGTTCTAAATCACTTATCAGGCCAAGCCAGGGAATTCATCTCGTTTTGGATAGTTCATTCTTAAAAAGTAAGGATGCTATTATGATTCCGCATACGGAAGATGGAAGAGTACTTTTTGCCATTCCCTGGTATGATAAAGTGCTCATCGGCACTACAGATACTCCGCTGAATAATCATTCGTTGGAGCCTCGCGCTTTGGAAACAGAAATTGATTTTGTTTTAAAAACTGCCGGAAAATATCTCGCTCAGCAACCGGACAGAAAAGATGTTTTAAGTGTATATGCTGGCTTGCGTCCTTTGGCTGCAACTGGTGACAGCAATGAGAAAACAAAAGAAATTTCGAGGAGCCACAAAATAATTATTTCAGAAAGCGGGCTGATATCAGTAATTGGTGGCAAGTGGACTACTTATCGAAAAATGGCAGAAGATACACTGTCTAAAATGATCAAAAGGAAAATGCTTCCGAACAAAAAATGTATTACTGCTAATTTAAAAATACACGGCTATTCAGCTAAAATTTCAAACGGCCCTTTGTCATTCTATGGCTCTGACAAAATCAGAATAGATGAACTAATAACTTCCGATAAATCGCTTGCTGAACCATTAAATAACGAAACAAATATTATAGCTGCACAAGTGATCTGGGCGGTGAGAAATGAAATGGCAAGAACTGTGGAAGATTTCCTTGCGCGAAGAACAAGAGTATTATTTACGGATGCAAAGCTGGCTATAAAACTCGCGCCAAAAGTAGCAGAACTAATGATGAAAGAATTAAAACGCGACGAATTGTGGAAAGAAAATCAGGTGCAATCATTTTCTCAACTGGCAAATGGCTATCTGTTGAAAAGCGATTTGAATTCAGTTGAAAATGATTTCATAAAAACCGAATCCATGTGAATAAAACTAACGACAAACAAGCGAGTAAAAGAACAAATAACGGCAAAAAGTAATTCCTCATTTTTTAAAAATTTATAAACCCAAAAAACCCTTTCAATAATTCTTTATTAAACTGTAAATTATGGACCCAAAAAATGCGCGATTCTGCACTTTGAGACGCTTGCTGCAACTAACAACGTGTCTCCTGATTTTAATCTGTGCCAATGATTCTTTACATGCACAACAAACGGTTACCGGTAAAGTAGTTTCTGCTAAGGATGAAACTCCTTTGGCTGGCGTTACCGTCCAGGTGAAGGGAACAAACAATGCAACTGCTACCAACGCAAGCGGAGATTTTGTACTTCACAATGTTTCTCCAAAAAGCCAGTTGGAAGTGTCTTTTGTTGGCTTTTTGAAAAAAACGGTTGCGATAAACAAAGGTAAACTTCTGATCCAACTTGAAGAAAACCTGCAGCAATTAAATGATGTGGTGGTAGTTGGGTATGGAACTCAAAAAAAAGTAAACCTTACCGGCGCCATTAGTACGCTTGACATGACAGAAAAAGAAGGACAACCGATTACGAATGTCAGCAACGCACTACACGGTGTTCCGGGTTTATATGTAAATCTTAGTCAAAGTCAGCCTGGCGTAGATAGAGCCAATATCCTGATACGCGGAATGGGAACCTTGAATAACAATGATCCTCTTGTGCTGGTAGATGGTGTAGAATATTCAATGGATGAATTGAACCCAAATGATATTGCCACTATTTCTGTTTTAAAAGACGCTTCAGCAGCTATTTACGGTTCAAGAGCAGCTAACGGCGTTATTCTGATAACTACCAAAAAGGGGAGAGGAAAATCTTCGGTAAATTATAGTTATTATAATGGGATACAAAAAGCTACTTATCTTCCAAATGCCATTTGGGACCCGATTGCGTATATGAATCTGATGAACCAGGCAGCAAGCAACGAAGGGAAAAAACCTTATTTTGATTCCGCAGATATCGAAGAATATAAAGAAGGAATGAAAACCGACCCTTTTACTTATCCTGCAAATAATTGGTTTGACATCGCGTTAAAAAATGGAACGATTGAAAAACACGATTTGAGTTTTTCCGGAAGTTCTGATAAATATAATTACCGGCTTTCACTTGGTTATCTTAATAGAAATGGAATCGTTTTCGGACCAGGTAATAAAGAAAACAAATATTCTATTGGTCTTAATACGTCGCTTAAAGTAAGCAATAAATTAGAGGTCGGTTTTACGCTCGACGGATATTATCGCTATTACACAGAACCGTCTTATTCAATGAGTAGTTTTTGGAATTATCTGATGCGCGCTACACCTGTTGAAAACGATACACTGGAAAATGGAAATTATGGTTATACATGGCTTCGTGTTCCGGGAAGAAATAACTGGGAACAACCACGTATGATCGCATTTGAAGGATATTCGCGCAAATACGTCCAAAGATTTATTTCTTCTGTATTTGCAAACTACAAATTACCATTTGACATTACTTACAACATCAAATTTGGTGTTGACAAATATGATGGCTTCCTGAAGGAATTCGTTCCACAGATGGTAAAGGAGCAGGCAAAAACGGGCACGATGTATAACTGGAACAGCCCTTCTACAGCTCCGCGTTCTTACAATTATGATTATAATAATCTGAATATTCATTTTTATAACACATTGGATTGGGAACATCAATTTGCTTCGGCTCATAATGTAAATGTGATGGTGGGAGCCAGCTATGATAATTATGACACAAGATCTTTTATGGCTGAAATGACAGGTTATCTGGATGCTACGTTAGATGCACTAAATGCAGGAAGTATTTTTCAGGGTATTTCCGGAAATGGTACAAGAGATGCTCTTGAATCTTACTTTGGACGTGTAAATTATGATTATAAAGGCAAATACCTTTTGGAAGGAATCTTTAGATACGACGGTTCAGCAAGATTTGGTCCCGGACATCGGTGGGGTTCATTTCCTGGACTTTCAGCAGGCTGGAGAATTGATAAAGAACCTTTTTTCAAATCTGATTTTTTTAACCTGTTGAAACTGCGCGCTTCTTACGGAAAATTGGGAAATCAGGCTGTTCCTTTATATAGTTATCAAAGCGTTATCACTCTTGGTCATGATTATAGTTTTGGCGGATCGAATGGAACGCTGTCATCCGGCGCTGCTGCTACCGCTTATGCAGAACCCAGCCTTTCGTGGGAAACCACTACAGATTATGATTTGGGAGTTGATTTAAATTTTTTAAATAACAAAATCAGCCTGACTGCAGATATCTATAAGAAACGTACAGAAGGCATTTTGCGGCCTGTAAATCTTCCCGCTCAGGTTGGAAATTTAACTGGTCCACAGGAAAATGTCGGTTCCGTTGATAATAATGGTGTTGAATTAGTACTTCAATATCGTGATAATATTGGCAGTTTCAATTATAATGTTTACGGCAATATTGCTTACAACAAAAACAAAGTGATTGATTTAAAAGGACAGATTTTGTATAATTATCAAACAAACCTTTCGACCATCACCAAAGAAGGTCTTCCAATTGATGCATTTTATTTATACCAGGCTATCGGGATTTTTCAAAGCAATGAAGAAGTAGCTAATAGCCCTTTTCAAAGCCCGGATACAAAAGCAGGATGGTTGAAATACAAAGATGTGAACGGTGATAATAAGATTGACGGTGATGACCGTGTTCCAATGGACATTTCTTCTGCTTTTCCAAAATACACGTATGGTTTTGGGCTTAGATTAGGATATAAAGGTATTAGCCTCGATGCATTCTTCCAGGGAGTGGCAGGAATTAAAATATTTCCAACCGCCAACTATGCTTTCCCTTTAAACAATGGCGCAGGAGCAACCTGGGAATGGGTAACTGATTCATGGACACCCGACAGGCCGAATGCAAAATTGCCAACAATTATCGAAAGCAATTATGGTAGTAAAGAAAATTATCTTCCTTCTACCTTTTGGCTAAAAGATGGTGATTATCTAAGATTAAAGAATATTCAGCTTGGCTATTCTCTTCCGGAAAAATGGTTGTCAAAAGTTAAGATAAACAAACTGACCGTTTTTCTAAATGCAGAGAACTGGCTAACGTTCGCCAAATACAAGGAATTCGATCCTGAAACTACCGTAAATGTTAGTTCACTGTATCATTATCCGATGTTGAAGACATTTAGCGGCGGAGTAAACGTAACCTTTTAAAATTTTCCTTTTTAAAACTTTTTAAATTAAATAGTATGAAAAAAGCATTGATAATAATAATCGCTGCTTCGTGGCTACTAACCAGTTGCGATAAAAGCTTATTAAATACATCTCCGGATGACCGATATGTTCAAAGTACTTTCTGGAAATCGCAGGAAGCTGCAACTGCCGCATTAAGCGGTGCTTATTCTGTATTAACTAATACAGGTTTGTATGGCGGCGATGCTACGCCGTTGTTTGAAGAAACTGCTACGCCAAATGCCTATAATTATGACAATACCAGCTCCTGGAATTCTATTGCCGAAGGCTTACAATCTGCTGCTACAGGCGGCATTATTACCAGCCGTTGGGGGGACAGCTATAGCGGAATTGGAAGATGCAATACTTTTCTTGCCAATATTGATAAAGTGCCTGATATGAGCGAAGATTTAAAAACAAGAATGAAGGGAGAAGCTCATTTTTTAAGAGCATTATTTTATTTTAATCTTGAAAACTATTGGGGTGATGTGCCTTTAGTATTAGCACCGCCAGATCCGGCAACACAGGATACACTTGGCCGCACACCAAGAGCACAGGTTGTTCAACAAATTTTATCGGACCTCGACAGTGCCGCTGCTGTATTACCTTTACATTATGGCTCTTCAGATTTAGGAAGAGCAACAAAAGGTGCCGCTCTTGCACTAAAAGCCAAAGTGCTTTTATTCGAAGCAAGCCCATTATTCAATTCCACAAAGGATGTGAATCGGTGGCAAACAGCTGTAGATGCGTTAAAAGCAGTGATGGACTTGGCTCCGAGCGCTGGTTATGGATTATATCCTGACTACCGTGGCCTTTTCCTTCCTGAAAATGAAAATAATAAAGAGGTAATTTTTGATGTGCAATATATTTATCCTTTGGAGGGAAATTCATTTGATCTCATTGACAGGCAGTACAATTCTAATGCTCCTCTTTTAGGATTGGCAGAAGCATACGAAATGAATAATGGTCTTCCAATCACAGATCAGGCTTCAGGTTACAACCCTGATTCACCTTATGTCAACAGGGATCCACGTTTGTATGCAACAATTGTTTTTCCGGGAGATAAGTATATGGGAACTACTGTGAAAAAAAGTCGTTTTGCAATTACCGGTTATGGAGTAGAAAAATACAGCATTTACACAGAAGCGAAGCCACCAAGCGATCTTGCAGATTTGAAAGGAGGCCAATCTTATACCAACTATATTGTGCTGCGTTATGCCGATATTTTACTGATGTATGCAGAAGCACAGAATGAAGTTGCAGGCCCCGATCAAACTGTTTATGATGCTGTTAATAAAGTCCGCGAACGTGCAGGAATGCCTGATCTTCCAACTGGCCTTTCTCAAGATCAGATGAGAGATGCCATTTACCAGGAAAGGAGAGTGGAGTTTGCCTGCGAAGGATATTATTATAATGACATCCGCAGATGGAAAACCGCAGAAAATGTTATGAATGCAACAATTTATGCCTGGGATCACACTCCAATAGAAACGCGCAAATTCAATCCTGCTAAGGATTATTGGTGGCCGATTCCTCAATCAGAATTGGATCTTGATCCAAACCTTAACCAAAATCCGGGATATTAATTGCCTAAAACAGATGATCATGAAGATAAAAATTTCAATTCTTGTTTTACTGATTTTTAGCTTTGGTTTGGCCAATTCTCAAACAGCAAAATGGGACAGCACTTACCGTCCAGGTCTTTATGACTTTAAAGTTCAATTGTATCAAAGCTATTCCCAATCTAAAAATGAAATTATTTTTTTGGGGAACAGTATCACTGAGCGTGTCGATTGGAATGAATTGTTAGGAATTTGTAACGTACAGAATCGTGGCATTTCCGGCGATATTACTTTTGGCGTGTTACAAAGATTGAATGAAGTAACTAACGAACATCCTAAAAAGGTTTTTATTTTGATTGGTATAAATGATGTTTCGAGAAATATTCCGGATAGTGTTATCCTGGCTAATTATTATAAAATTGTTGAACGAATCAAAAGAGCATCACCAGAAACAAAAATTTATTTCCAGACATTATTGCCGGTTAATAATGAGTTCACTCAATTTAAAAGCCATTACAATAAAGATGAACATATTCTTTGGTTGAATGAACAAATTAAAAAATTGGGTAAAGAGGAGAGGATAACCGTAATTGATTTGTATCCTCATTTTTTAGACGATCAAAAAAAGCTGGATAAAAAATATACGCTGGATGGTTTGCATCCCAATGCAGAAGGATATAAAGTGTGGGCCGCAATTTTAAAGAAATATCTTTAAGTACGGGAAGAATGAATTTATATTTTAGATCATTCTGTTTCTTTTGTTATCAGTAAAAGGACGAATAAACCGTGATTGGTATTTTCAGCATTGTTGGTTAAATTATTTAATTGAAACAGTTAATTGAAATTTATGGATACGAGGAGAGAATTTCTTAAAAAAACATTGCTATTGACAGGTGCAGCAGGTCTTTCAAGTGCTGTTCCGGCTTCTATTCAGCGGGCTTTGGCAATAAATCCTACATCAGGGAGTACTTACCTTGATGCAGAACATGTAGTAATCCTGATGCAGGAAAACCGTTCTTTTGATCATTGCTTTGGAACATTACGCGGCGTTCGCGGTTTTAATGATCCGCGCGCAATTACTTTGCCTGATAAAAATTTAGTTTGGTTACAAACAAATAAAGCCGGCGAAACTTATGTCCCTTTTCACTTTGATATTCATAATTCAAAAGTAACCTGGATGGGTTCTACCCCACATTCACGCGCCAGCCAGGTAGATGCCGATAATCAGGGAAAATATGATCAATGGCTTAATGCAAAAAGATCAGGAAATAAAAAATATGCAGATATTCCATTGACAATGGGATATTATAATCGCCAGGATCTTCCATTCAATTATGCAATGGCAGATGCTTTTACCGTTTGCGATCAAAACTTTAGTTCGGCGATGACCAGCACCTGGCCCAACCGGCTTTTTTTGTGGAGCGGCACTGTTCGCGGCGAAAAAAGCGGAGATGCAAAAGCGTATATGAAAAATGAAATTCCTTATGGAGAAGGGCATTGGAAAACGTTTCCCGAAAGACTTGAAGAAAATGATATCTCCTGGAAAGTATATCAGAACGATATTACAACCGGCGGTGGTTATGAGGGAGAAGAGGCGCCGTGGTTGTCTAATTTTGGTTGCAACCCATTGGAATTTTTATCACAATTTAATGTAAGGTTTTCACCAAAGTATATTAAAAATCTGCAGAGGCGTGGACAAAAACTGCAGGATGAAATTGCTACATTGGAACAAAAAATAATTTCTGTTTCGCACACTGATAAAGCATTTGATAAATTACAAAAAGACATTCAGAAAAAGAAAGAAGTTTTAGCGGATACAAATGAACAATTACAAAAATGGACAACAGAAAATTTTGAAAAATTATCTCAATTTCAAAAAAATATTTATCAGAAAGCTTTTACCACAAACGAAGGCGATCAGGATTACCATTCGCTCACGACTTTAAGCTATGAAGACAATGGCGTGAACCATGAAGTTGCGGTTCCGAAAGGGGATGTTCTATACCAGTTTAGAAAAGATGTTGATTCAGGAAATTTGCCCACTGTTTCCTGGCTCGTTCCTTCCCAAAATTTTTCTGATCATCCAAGCGCTCCATGGTATGGCACTTGGCTTACTTCAGAAATATTGGATATTCTTACCAAAAATCCGGAAGTGTGGAAGAAAACAATTTTCATTCTTACTTATGATGAAAATGACGGTTATTATGATCACATTCCTCCTTTTGTAGCTCCCGATCCTAAAGATCCTTCTACCGGAAAATGTTCGAAAGGAATTAATACAAGCGGCGTCGAATTTATTCACAAGGAACAGGAAATCAATTATGGGATTCCAAAGAAAGAAGCGCGAACAGGGCCGGTTGGCCTAGGTTTCAGAGTGCCGATGATCATTGCATCGCCGTGGAGCCGCGGAGGAAAAGTTTGCTCA
>Ga0157372_10010149_pt1 | contig 10001 bp, 7 predicted proteins | sample C55metaG_FD_115307 | JGI IMG/M metagenome (GOLD analysis project Ga0157372, IMG submission 115307) | Corn rhizosphere microbial communities from Kellogg Biological Station, Michigan, USA - C5-5 metaG | ecosystem: Host-associated > Plants > Roots > Rhizosphere > Soil | place: USA: Michigan...
GACCGGCCTCGCGGACGCTGCCTGCGTCTGCCGGCGACCCCGACCGATGCGCTCGATCAGCGGGAACAGCCCGTTCCGGGCAAAGCGCTGCACGAGGATGAGTGCCAGGCCGAGCAGCACGAAGCGCCATTCGCCGTATTCGCGCAGCGTTTCCGACAGCAGGAACACAATGACCGCGCCGATCACCGCGCGGGGGAGGCTTTCGATTCCGCCGATCACTGCCATCGCGATCACGAGTCCCATCTCGGGCAGGATCAGCATGTTGGGCGTCAGAATGCCGATGAAGTGCGCGTAGTAGATGCCGGCAGTTGCGGCGAGCCCGCTGGTCACGACGAATACCAGCAATTTGTAGCGCGTGGTGTTGACGCCGCTTGCGCGCGCCGCGCCTTCGTCCTCGCGAATCGCCCGCAGGAACAGGCCGACCCGGGTCCGCAGCAAAAGCGCCATCAGCAGCAGCGCGGCGACAACGAGGCCGAGGCCGAGGTAGTAGTACGGAACGTCGGAACCACCATGAAAGAGGCGCGGCACCTGCAATCCCAGACTGCCGCGCGTCACCTGTTCCTCGGCGATCAGGATCAGGCGGAAGACCTCGGAGATCGCGAGCGTGAACAATGCCAGGTAAGGCCCCGACAAGCGCAGCACCAGGAAACCCATCATCGCACCGACCACCATGGCGAGCACGATGCCGGCCACCATTGCGAGCGGCAGATACGTGACGCCGAGGTGGAGCACGAGCAGCGAGGACGCGTAGCCGCCGAGCGCCGCGAACGCCATGTGCGCAAACGAAAACTGGCCGGCGAATCCGGCCAGCAGCGTCCAGCTCGCGACCAGCAGCGCGTAGTACCAGGCAATGGCCCCGACATGAATCCAGTAGGGCCCGCTCGCGAGCGGCACGAGCAGCGCCAGCAGCAGCAGGATGCCTTGCACGGCAACTGACGCGGACACGCGCGATGGCATCGCCATCGCGTCACTCGAGCCGCTGATGCGGCCGGCCGAACAGCCCGGTCGGCCGGAACAGCAGCGTCACGATCAGCAGCAGCGCGCCGAACGCCTGCGTATACGCGAGCGCGCGGTTCGGGTCGGGCAGGTAGCCTACGCCAAAGCCTTGCACAAGCCCAAGCAGGATGCCTCCGACGATGCTGCCGCCGATCGAGCCCATCCCGCCGATGACGATGATGATGAATGCCTGCACCGCCGGCAGCTCTCCCATGCTCGGGGACAGCGCGAAGATCGGCGCGATCAGCGCCCCCGCGCCGCCCGCGAGCGCCGAACCGAGGCCGAACGCGATCGTGTACATGCGCCGCGGGTTGATTCCGATCACCGCCGCCGACTCGCGGCTCTGGCTCACCGCGTCGAGCGCCTGTCCAAGGGCCGTGCGCGCGAGAAACCACATGAGCCCGACCAGCAGGACGACGGCGACGAGCGCGGCGATCAGCCGGTCGAAGGGAAGGATCATCGACCCGATGACGAGCGTGCCCGACAGAAATGGCGGCGGCGATTTGCTGAATGGCCCGAACACCACGATGGCGAGATTGGACAGCAGAATCGTCAAGCCGAAGGTGACGATGATCGCGTACTCGTCCTTGCGCTCGACCTCGTTGCCGTACATCGGCTGGATCACGAGGCGCTCGAATAGCACGCCGAACGCGAACAGCGCGATCATCGCCGCCAGCACGCCCGCGAGCGGCGGCAGGCCGAGAAGACCGATCGCGTAATACGACGCGTAGCCGCCGGCCATGTAAAGCGCGCCGTGTCCGAAGTTGACCACGCGCAGGACCGAGAAGACGAGTGTCAGCCCGGCCGCGGTCAGCGCATAGATGAGCCCGATGACGAGGCCGTTGATGGCGAGCAGCGCAAAGTAGTTCATCCCGACTGTCCTGATTCAGGCGGGCCGGCGCCGCCGAACAAGCGCGTCATTCCGGCGACCCTGGGCGCGCCCGAATGACGCGTCACGCATCACTTCTGCGGCGCGATCTTGTCCGTCGTCGCCCACTGCTTCGGGTACACGATCGCGGCATCCTCCGGCAACTGGTTCATCTGCGTGTACTGGATCACCGTGAACGGCACGTCCATGAACTGGTGGTAGGCCCAGGCCGGGTCCTTCGCGGTCGCGAAGGAGTACGTGGCGTTGACGCCGGTGTATTTGACGCTCTCCAGCCCCTTGATGATCGCCTTGCGGTCGGCCGACCCTGCCTTCTCGATTCCGGCCACCACGACGCCGAGCGTGTCGTAGGCTTCCATGGCCACGCCCGTCGGGGGTCGCTTGAAACGATCCTGGAACGCCTTCACGAACGCCTTCGCCTTGTCGTTCCACTGCGCCTTCGGCCGCGCGACATTGACGATCAGCAGATGGTTTGCACACTGGCCGTCGACTTCCCATACCTCCTTCTGCAGGAGACCGGACGATCCGAGCATCGCGGTCGTGGCGGTCGGCGCAAGACCGAGCTGACACGCCTGCTTGACGATCTGGTACTGCGCCTGGCCGGCGACCACCATCTCGAGCATGTCCGGCTTGGGATTCTGGTTCGTCAGCCGCAACAGCGCCGGCGTGAAGTCCTGCTGCGTGAGCTCGATCGTCACCAGATTGTGCGGAACGTTCTTCTTTTGCAGCGCGTCGGCGACCACCTTGGCACCGCCCTGGCCGAAATCGGTGTTCTCGGCCACGATCGCAACGTTCTTGAATCCGCGTTCCGCCATCCAGTCGCCGATCTTCACGTAGATCAGCGAATTGGCGGGCGATATGCGAAAGACTTCCGGATACTGCTTCGCCGTGATGTCGTCCGACCACACGTCGGTGCCGACCCACGGCACGCCGTACTGGTGCGCGAGATCGATTTCCGCCAGCGCAACCGAGCTGTGGAACTCGCCGAAGATCGCCGAGACATTGTCCCTGGTAATAAGGCGCACCGTGGCAGCGCCTCCTTCGGCAGGCTGCCCCTTGGTGTCTTCGTAGATGACCTTCACCGGCCTTCCGAGCACGCCGCCTGCCTGGTTGATCTGATCGACGCCGAGCTCGACCGCCCAGCGCATCTCCTGACCGCTCGAATAGTTCCCGGGCGCCGACAGCGGACCGACCCAGCCGAGCACGACGGGCTCCGCGGCGAGCGACGACCCGCACGCGAACGACAATGCGGCGAGCGCGAGCGTCGCCAAGACTCCAGCCAACTTCATGCTGACCTCCTCCAGGATGTTCGCGGTGATGCAACATATAGTACAGTTAGTCATTGTGATGCAACATCCGTTGTAATGCTACACCCCGATGCATGGCAAACAAAGACAGTCGGCTGCATTCGTTCGGCGAGCTGGCGGAGCTGATTCGCGAGCGCTACCCCAACATGAGCCCGCAGTTCCAGTCGGCGGCGCGATTCCTGCTCGACCAGGCCGAGGAGGCCGCGGTGTCGTCGATGCGCAGCGTGGCGGCGCAGGCCGACGTGCAGCCACCCACGCTGGTGCGATTCGCGCAGGCGCTCGGTTTCGCCGGCTGGCCTGAGCTTCGCCGGCTTTGCGTCGCGCAGTTGCGTTCGCAGCCCGAGCCTTACGCCGCGCGCGCGCGAACGCTGGTGCAACGCGAGCAGCCCCGCGACTTGATGGCCGAGATGTTCCACGCGCAACGCATGAATCTGAACAGCACGGAAGCGCGCAACCGCGAGGTGCTGCCGCGCGCCGCAAGATTGCTGGAGCGCGCCAGGACCGTCCATGTGGCTGGATTCCGCGCCTGTTATCCCATCGCGTTCGGATTCATGTACGTGTACCGCCTGTTCCGGCCGACCGTGTCGCTGCTGAGCGCCGAGGCCGGCACGCTGGAGATGCAGCTGCGCGCGCTCGCCAAAGGCGATGCCGCGCTGGTGATCAGCTTTGCACCGTATTCCCACGAGGCGCGCGTCGTCGCCGGCGCCGCCCGCGAAGCCGGCAGCCGCGTGATCGCGCTGACCGACAGCGCGCTGGCGCCGATCGCGCTCGGCGCGGATGCCACGCTGCTGTTTTCGGTGTCGAGCCCGTCGTTCTTCCCGTCGACCGTCGCCGGCATGGCGATCGCGGAAAGCCTGCTCGAGATCCTGGTATCCCGCGCCGGCAACGAGGCGGTGCAGCGCATCGAATCGTCGGAACGTCGGCTTTTCGCGTCCGGTGCGTACGAGAAGGCAGCGCGGCGCCGGCAGCCGAAGCGCTCCTCCGGGACTACGGCAAGGTCGACATCATGAGCTTCCAGACGATTCTCTATGCAGCGCGCGACGGCATCGCGGAAATCCGGCTGAACCGGCCCCATCGTCTCAACGCGGTCGTGCAGCAGCTTTACGACGAGCTCAATGCGGCGCTCGATCGGGCGGAGTCGGATCGCGACGTGCGGGTGGTGTTGCTGACCGGTGAAGGCCGAGCCTTCTGCGCCGGCGCCGATCTCAAGGAACACAAGGCCGGGCGCTCGGCGTTCGAGCGCCGTGAATATCTGCGCGGCGAGCAGGCGGTATGCCGGCGGCTGCTGGAACTGAAGCAACCCGTTGTCGCCGCAGTGAACGGCTACGCGCTCGGCGCCGGCGCCGAGCTTGCCATCGCAGCGGATTTCATCGTGATGGCCGCGAGCGCCCGGATCGGCCTGCCGGAGATCGGAATGGGCGCATTCCTTGGCGGTGGCGTCACCTGGTTGCTGCCGCGGCTCGTGGGTCTCGCCAAAGCGCGCGAGCTCGTGTTCCTGGGCGAGCATCTCGACGGCGCCGAAGCGGTTCGCATCGGATTGGCGACGCGCGTATTCCCGGACGAAGGCTTTCTCGATCACGCCCGTGTCTTCGCCGGGCGACTGCGCGAAAAGGCGCCGTTGTCGATGCAATTGGCCAAGGAGCAGTTGAACCTCGGTGTGGAGCGCCCGCTCGACGCGGTGCTGGTCGCCGAGCTCGAAGCGATGATGTTCTGCTCCACCACGAAAGACTGGCAAGAGGGCATCGATGCCTTCGCCGAAAAGCGGCCGCCGGTGTTCCACGGCAAATGACATGAGCAGCGTGCGTGAGCATTCGTTACGCGACGTGCTCTATCCCGATTCGATCGCGATCATCGGTGCATCGAAGGATCACACCAAGCGTGGCTTCCGCGCGATCCAGAAGCTGCTCGAAGATCGATATCCCGGCGCAATCTATCCCGTCAATCCGAAGGAGAAGGAAATCCTCGGCCTTGCGTGCTACCCGAGCGTGGCCGACATACCCGGCAGCGTCGATCTCGCGCTGATCTGCACGTCGGCCAAGACGCTCCCCGACATCATCGCGCAATGCGGGAAGAAGCACGTCAAGGGTGCGGTGGTGCTCGCCGGCGGCTTCGCGGAGGCGGGCGAGGAAGGTGCGCGTCTGCAGGAGCGCATGGTCGCGGCTGCTCGCAGCGCGGGTGTTCGCATCATCGGTCCCAACACGTCCGGCGTGTTCAACACGCACAAGGCGTGCAACATCGTCGGCTTCTCCAACCTGCGCAAGGGCGGCATCGGCCTCCTGTCGCAGTCCGGCAACATGGCGCTGTCGCTCGTGACCGAGGCCGAAGCGAACGGCTACATCGGACTGTCGACGTACGTCGGCATCGGCAACGAATCCGACATCCAGTTTCACGAGTATCTCGACTACTTCGCGGAGGACGAGAACACGAAGGTGCTGATCGCCTACGTCGAGGGCATGCGCGACGGCCGCGCGTTTCTCGCGGCGCTGCGCCGGATCAGCAGCAAAAAGCCGGTAGTGATCTACAAGTCGGGGCGAACGAGCGCGGGCCGCAGCTCGGCCAAATCGCACACCGGTGCGCTGGCCGGCGATTACGCGGTGAGCGAGGGCGTGCTGCGCCAGGCGGGCGCGATCCTCGCCCGCAAGTCCGACGAGATCCTGTCGATCGCCGAGGCGCTGTCGCTGCTGGCGCCGCTCGCATCGCGCCGCGTGGCCGTGCTGGCCGACGGCGGCGGCCACGCCACCATTGCCGCCGACACGCTGATCGAGCACGGGCTCACGCTCGCGCACCTTCGCGACGAAACCCGGCGACGACTGCGCGCCATCCTGCCTCCTGCCGCGGCACTGGACAATCCGGTGGACGTCGCCGGCGGCACCGATTCCAATCCGGCGGTATTCGCCGATTGCACGGGCATCCTGCTCGAGGATGCCAACGTCGACGGACTGCTGATCACTGGACTGTACGGTGGCTACGGGGTGCGCTTTTCGAGCACGTTGACCGCGATCGAGATGGAAACGTCGCAGCGCATAGCGCAGTTGTACCGCCGGCACGGCAAGGCCATCCTGGTTCACAGTCTGTACGGCAGCCTGTACGCCGATTTGCGCCCGGCTCCGCTTACCGCCATGCGTACGGCCGGCATCCCGGTGTACGACTCGCTCGAGCTCGCGGTGCGCTGCGTGCAGGCACTTGCCGACTTTGGCGAAGCGCGCCGACGCGCTGCGCTGCCCGCGATCCGGCAGCATGTGCGCCAGCCCGAGTTGGAACGCATCATCGCCACCTGCCGGCGCGAAGATCGCACCGTCGTACTGGAGACTGAAGCACGCGCGGCGCTTGCGGCAGCGGGGATCGCGATGGCCCCGGCGCTGCTCGCGCACGCGCCCGATGAAGCGGCCGCGGCATTCGTGGCGCTCGGGCGGCAGCCGGTCGCTCTCAAGGTCGTCTCGCGCGACATCATTCACAAATCCGACGCGGGTGGTGTGCGACTGAGCCTCGCCGACGAGGAAGGCGCACGCGACGCATACAGCGCGGTCCTGGCCGATGTCCGAAGACATGTCGACAACCCGCGCATCGCCGGCGTGCTGGTCACGCCGATGGCGCCGCCGGGTGGTGTGGAAGTCATCATCGGCGTGGTGCACGATTCCACGTACGGACCCGTGATGATGTTCGGTCTGGGCGGGATCCTGGTCGAGGTCCTGAAAGACGTCGTCTTCCGTTCGCTTCCGCTTGGCCCCGAGGACATTCGTTCGATGCTCGATGACATCCGCGCGAAGGACATCCTGAACGGCGTGCGCGGCGCACCTGCCACCGACAAGGAATCGCTGGTCCGCCTGATGCTCGCCGTTTCGGAGCTTTGTTCCGCGTTTCCGGAAATTGCGGAATTGGACCTCAATCCGGTACGTGCATACCCGAGCGGCGTTCGCATACTCGACGCACGCTTCCTGCTCGCAAGCTCGCCTCGCGTCGTCGAGCGGGACGCGATCGAGCTGCCATAGCTGCCAGACGGGTTATCAGGCTTGCAGGGCGCGGATATCAAACACGAATTGCGATAAGTCCGCGAGCATCCATGTGGCAGGCGCGCCCAGCCCGCCAACGGTCCCCGGATTGACGAGCCATGTGCCGGTTCCCTTGATGTTGGGCTGGTGTACCACGCCCGCTTCATGCAAGTGCCCGTAGCACACGACATCGTAGTCGCCGGTGCAGGCGAGACCACGTGCGTAGTGCGGATAATGGGTCGCAAATATCCGCCGCCCATCGAGCACGAGGTCGGCATCCTGGCCGTGATACGTGAGCACGCCGTCGGACGAGGCGCACATCTTCCACATTGCCGCGGCGTCCCCAAGATTGTTGCCGTGAACGATGTGCACCGGCAAGCCGATGTCGAGCAGCGGGCGCAGCGTTACCGCGGCAATGACGTCTCCGCAGTGGATAACGGCTTCGGCCCCTTCCGCTTTCGCCGAGGCGACCGCGCTTGCAAGCATCGGCGCCCGGTCGTGACTGTCGGACACAATGCAAATCTTCATGTCTTGGTCGCACCTGATTTCGCGCCCGGTCACGCTTCAGCCAGCATGACAGAACGATCGATTGGACATTACCACAGCGCACGCAGGTTCCTGCCTCTCGCGCTCGCGGCATTGCGCGGCGTGGGCCGGGAAAGCGACCGAACCGGAAGTCCCGGAAAGGGTTTGTGCTTGAATAGCCGATTCCGTAACCGGCGATGGTAGGAAATGGCGGATCGTCGCCTTCAGGTTTTCCACGCGGTCGCCAAGCATCTGTCATTCACCAGGGCGGCCGAGGCGCTGTTCATGACGCAGCCGGCCGTCACGTTCCAGATCAGGCAGCTCGAAGACCATTTCGGTACGCGTCTGTTCGACCGTACCCACGGTGGCATCACGCTGACCGACGCCGGTGCCATCGTGCTCGACTATGCCGAGCGCATCCTCGCACTTTCGGCCGAGCTCGATACGCGCGTCAAGGAAATGGGCGGCCAGGTGGCCGGGCCGCTGTTCATCGGGGCCAGCACGACGATCGCGGAATTCCTGTTGCCGCAGATCCTCGGCGAGTTCAAGGCGCGCTTTCCCGCGCTGATACCCCGGCTTTTCGTCGCCAACTCCGAAGCGGTGCAGAGTCGAATCGAGGAACGCTCGCTCGACCTCGGCTTCATCGAGGGCGACTCGCATTTTCCGACGCTCGTCAGCGAGGTTTGCTGCGAAGACGAGCTGAAAGTCATCTGCGCGCCATCGCACCCATTGGCGACGGAGAAATCCGTGACGGCCCGAGCGCTGAGGCAGCACGCCTACATCACGCGCGAGCCGGGCTCTGGAACGCGTCAGGTCACCGACCACTACTTCGAGAGGGCCGGCGTGCCGCCGGATTCGCTGAACGTGGTGATGGAGCTTGGCAGCCCCGAGGCGCTGAAGGGACTCGTTGCCACGGGCCTGGGATTCGCAATCATCTCGAAGACGGCGGTCGTGAAGGAAATCCGCCTCGCGCAATTGGTTCAGATTCCGCTGTCGCCGCGAATCGTCCGCTATCTGTCGGTCGTGTATCCGAAGGAGCGATTCCACTCGCAGATCGTGACGAGCTTCGTAAGCTTCGCGAAGACGCGCCTGTCCGCGCTGGCCGCCGAGCGCCCGTGACGCTCGTGCAAGCATCAGCGGAATTTATAGACGCATCAGAAGAGACACTTTGCCGGCGATGACGAGACCGACACAATGGCGGGTGACACCCACCGGGAATCAACGCATGCCAAGTCATCTGGTTCCGCCGCATGGCGGTACCCTCACGCCGCGGATGCTTTCCGGAGGCGCGCTTGCAGGGGAACGCTCGCGCGCGAAATCGCTTCGCCAGGTGCGCGTGAGCTCGCGGGAAAAGGGCGATCTCATCATGCTCGGCATCGGCGGCTTTTCTCCGCTCGACGGCTTCATGACGCACGCGGACTGGGAAGGCGTTTGCACGCAATGCCGCATGGCGTCCGGCCTCTTCTGGCCGATCCCCATCACGCTGTCCGTCGATCGGGACACCGCGCGCGACACGGCTGTCGGCAGCGATATTGCCCTCGTCGATCCGGACAGCGACGAGCCGCTGGCGACCATGCGGGTGAGCGAGCAATACGTCATCGACAAGGCGCGCGAATGTGCCGCGATATTTCGCACGCAGGACCCCGAGCATCCGGGGGTGAAGATGGTGTTGCAGCAGCCCGAGGTGAACCTGGCCGGTCCCGTCAATGTGCTGTCCGACGGAGGATTCAAGGCGAAATACGGGGCCTTGTTCATGACGCCGGCGGAAACGCGCGCCGAGTTCGAGCGCCTGGGGTGGTCGCGCGTCGCGGCATTCCAGACGCGCAATCCGATGCATCGATCGCACGAGTACCTGGCCAAGGTGGCGATCGAGGTATGCGACGGCGTTCTCGTGCATTCGCTGCTCGGTAATCTCAAACCGGGCGACATTCCGGCCGACGTGCGGACGCGCGCCATCGCTGTGCTCATCGCGACGTATTTTCGTCCCGGCACGGTGGTCCAGGCGGGATACCCGCTCGACATGCGCTATGCAGGTCCGAGGGAGGCGCTGTTGCATGCGCTGTTCCGCCAGAATTACGGATGCTCGCATTTGATTGTCGGACGCGATCATGCCGGCGTGGGCAGCTACTACGGGCCGTTCGATGCCCATCGCGTATTCGAGGAGATCCCGAAGGCTGCGCTCGCAACGCAGCCGCTGCGGATGGATTGGACGTTCTGGTGTTACCGCTGCGGCGGAATGGCCTCGGGCCGCACCTGCCCGCACGACGACTCGGATCGGCTGCTGGTTTCGGGGACGAA
>Ga0157372_10010152_pt1 | contig 10000 bp, 8 predicted proteins | sample C55metaG_FD_115307 | JGI IMG/M metagenome (GOLD analysis project Ga0157372, IMG submission 115307) | Corn rhizosphere microbial communities from Kellogg Biological Station, Michigan, USA - C5-5 metaG | ecosystem: Host-associated > Plants > Roots > Rhizosphere > Soil | place: USA: Michigan...
ATGTATACGGTAATCTATACCGATGTAAAAGCCAATAATGCAAAACTGCAAACGAGACTAATTATTGCTAAATAACGAACTCATTATGTAGTTAAGGCCGCCGTTATTGGCGGCTTTATTATTTTTGTACCATATGAATGAAAGGATTGAAAAACTAAAGATTTTTTTAAAAGATAGTCCAGATGATTGTTTTTTGAACCATGCGCTTGCGCTGGAGTATGTCAAGAAAGAAGATGATATGGCTGCAAGGCAATACTTCGAAAAGAACCTTTCACATGATCCTTCTTATGTTGCCACCTATTACCATTTAGGTAAATTATTGGAGCGTATTGGAGCAAACGACCAGGCAATTTCCATCTACGAAAAAGGTATGCAAATAACTAAAGCAGCAAATGATATGCATTCATACAGTGAATTACAGGCTGCATATGAAGATCTTGTTTATTGAGCGTTTATGGATTTACTAAGCAGATTTAAAGATGACTGGAAGCAGAAAGCTTTTGCACAAGCTGACGAAACAATACTGCTGGCAGTAAGCGGCGGTATAGATTCCATGGCCATGGCTCATTTATTTTATACAAGCCAGATACCATTTGCCGTAGCGCATTGCAATTTTCAATTGAGAGGTGAAGAGGCAGATAAAGATGAACAATTGGTAAAGGACTGGGCGAATGCGAAAAATATTCCATTTTATAATGTAAGATTCGATACAAAAGCTAAGTCAGAAGAATGGAAGAAGGGGACACAGGAAACCGCGCGCATACTTCGCTATGAATGGTTGGATAATATCAGGGTGGCCAATAGTTACAGCAAACTCGCAACTGCGCATCATGCAAATGACAACGCTGAAACATTGCTTATGAACCTGTTTCGTGGTACGGGTATATCAGGGTTGCATGGAATTAAAGAAAAGAATGGGCCGATCATTAGACCTTTACTATTTGCCAAGCGCAGTGATATTGAGCAATACGCAGCGGAAAATAAAGTACCATACCGAGAGGACGCATCGAACGCATCGGATAACTATTTACGCAATGCTGTAAGGCACCATATCATTCCGGTAGCAGAAAAATGGTTTGATGACCCTGTGATGCAGGTTAACGAAACTATACACCGCATAGCAGAAGCTGAGATCATTTATAAGCGGGCAATAGAGCAGGAGCTTAAGCAATTGACTGAACGGAGGGTCAAGGATATTTATATTCCTATTCTTAAACTGAAGAAGAAGCAACCGTTGAATACAATTTGCTACGAATTATTTTCACAGTACGGATTTACGCCAGCGTTGTTGCCTTTTATAAAGCAAATAATGAACGCGGAGTCCGGTAAATTTGTTGACTCGGAAACGCACCGTATAATAAAAGACAGGGATTTCCTTATCATCACACCCAGACTTTCGGTAGATGCCGACGTAGTTTTAGTAGAAGGTGTGCCTTGTGCTATTGAAACGGAAGCAGGCCATTTTAGCTTCAGCATCCAAAAAAAGCCGGAAAAAATAAATCCGGATCCTAATGTTGCAATACTTGATGCAAAAAACATTTCTTTTCCTTTACTACTTCGTAAATGGCGCACAGGCGATTATTTCTATCCCTTAGGTATGGGAATGAAGAAAAAGAAGCTAAGTAAATATTTTATTGACCAAAAAATTCCAATCAATCAAAAAGACAGTACATGGATATTGGAATGTGATAAACGCATTGCTTGGGTAGCAGGTATGCGACTTGATGAGCGATTTAAGGTTAAAAATAGTACGGAGCAGGTTTTGCTTATTGAATTTAAAAGGCGTTAGATATGCGGATGCATCAGTTGCGCTAAGAAGAGCTGTCCATGATCCGGTGCAAATATCAGCGTAAATACAAAGCCAAAAATAGCCCCCCAGAAATGCGCGTCGTGGTTCACATATCCTAATCCTTTTTTAGCGCTATATGCAGAGTAAATTAAATATCCTATAGCTGCTAGTATACTTGGCACCGGTATAAAAAATATAAGTATTTGCTGCCATGGCTGGAAATAAACGGATGAGAACAAAACCGCTGCTACACCGCCCGATGCACCAAGCGAGCGATAGTAACTATTGTCCCGTTTTTTAATAAAAGAAGGCAATGATGCTGCAATAATACCGGTAATGTATAAGACCACAAATAAAAACTGGTTCATCCCAAAACTCAAAAATGCCATTTCAACAAAACGCCCGAAGAAGAAAAGCGTGAACATGTTGAATATAAGGTGCATCCAATCGGCATGTATAAAACCAGCCGTTAGTAGCCTATAATATTCAGATGGATTGTCCATCTTACGTGGCCAAAGGATCAGCTTATTAAACAATTCCTCATTGTTGAAAGCAAGTATTGATATAATAGCGGTGATAATAATTATAATAACGGTGAAACTCATTAAGCGAAAGTAATAGTTATGAATGATGGTAAGGTGAATTATTTAAGATGCTGAATACACGATATACCTGTTCTGCAAGTATCAATCGTACCATTTGATGCGGGAATACCAATGGCGATAAAGACCAAACCTGTTTTGCCTGTTTGCGAATATTGTCAGTAACACCAAATGCACCACCTATCAATAACACCAGCGTTTTTACGCCTTGATTCATGCATTGCTGAAATTGCTGTGACCATTGAATTGAGTTTAATTGCTTGCCGCGCTCGTCCAACAGTATTAGGTAGTGATGTGGCTGCAATTTTTTTAATATCAACTCTTCTTCCTGCTGTTTGGCGCGTTCAGCATCTGCAGTCGCATTCTTTTTAGCAGTTTGCAGCAGTATTAGTTCTATGCTGTTATATGGTTTTGTTTTTTGAAAATAATAACGGATGCCCTCATCAATAAAAGACTCATTTTCTTTTCCCAACGACCATATCTCAATATTCATAAGCTGCAAAAATGCAATTTTAAAATGTACTAAAATGTTTGCTTGTGTTTTTCTAAAAGTTTTTTGGAAAATAAACTCAAGTTTCTATCTTTGCAATCCCAATCGGGAAACGGCCTCGTAGCTCAACTGAATAGAGCATTTGACTACGGATCAAAAGGTTTCAGGTTTGAATCCTGACGAGGTCACATAACAGTAATGGGTTTCAGACGACTTAAGTTTGAAACCCATTTTTATTTGCATATAATTTACATCCTTACCCAAGCTTCTTAATGGCTTTCTGGATATCGACTCCCTTACCAATAACAGGTTTAAAGATATCTCCGATCTCCCTGATGCGGTTAACAGCATTGAAAATCGTAAAATCTGACATTTTTAATCCTTTTTTTACTTCATCCCAATGCAGAGGCATAGAAACAGTAGCGCCAGGTTTTGGCCTTACGGAATAAGGTGCGGCTAACGTAGCTTGCGGACGGTTCTGTAAAAAATCTACATACATCTTTCCACCACGGTTCGATGTAAGCCTTTCAATAGTAGTAAATTTTGGTAGCTCCTTGTGAACAAGCGTTGCAATGAGGCGTCCGAATTCTTTAGAAGCTTCATAATCATATTTAGCGCCTAGTGGTATATAAATATGCAGGCCGGTGGAGCCGGATGTTTTGCAATAGGATGGCACACCTAAGCTTTCAAGAATTTCATGTGTTACCTGGGCGCATTTGATGACCTGTTCAAAAGAATTTTTATCAGGGTCTAGGTCTATTACACACCAATCCGGGTTGTTTTCAGATTGCTCTTTACTACTCCATGGGTTCATTTCAATACTACCGAGGTTAGCCATGTAAAGTAGGTCTGCTTCCGTTTTACACACCAGGTAATTACGAACACGGTTATCCGCGTCACTGTGGTATTCGTAGGTTTTTACCCAATCAGGTGCTTTCCCTGTCATATCTTTATGGTAAAAGCTATGTCCGGTGATGCCATTAGGATACCTATTTAACGACATCGGCCTGTCCTTAAGATAAGGAAGTATTATGGGCGCCACCTGATAGTAGTAGTTAAGCATATCCCGTTTGGTCGCCTTGATGTCCGGCCAGTAAATTTTGCCCAGGTTAGTAAACTTTAAATCATGACCGCTGATCTTTTTTACCTGCGTTTCCTCACTCGGGTTTAAAAGCGTTTTTCGGTCTCCTTTAACCGGCTTCGCAATATTTATTTTAGGGGAAGCTTTTATTACTTCTTTGGTGCTTTTCTCTTTTTCAATAATAACATCTTTAGCTGATTTATCCGTACGCATACCCTCAAACGATGGATGTCGCATTACCCCGTCACTCGTTATTTCTGCATAGCTTACTTCACAAATTAGTTGCGGCTTGAGCCAGGTAGCTGTTGCCTTAGGCGGGTTGGGCCGGAAACGGCTTGGTTTGTTTATGTCCGGCTCATAGGTAAATGGAGATTTTTTAATGACCAGCGGCTTAAACAATTGCATCATTTCTTTTTGTGTTTTTGCATTAAAGCCGGTTCCAATTTTCCCGGTGTAAATAAACTCGCCATTTTCAAAAACGCCTACTAAAAGAGAGCTGAATGGTTTAGAGGACTCAGCGTTTTTTGTATATCCGCCGATGACTACCTCCTGCCTTTTATTTGCTTTGATCTTTAGCCAATCTCTGGTGCGTTCGCCAATTTGGTATATACTGTCTTTTCTTTTTGCTATTATACCTTCAAGTCCCATTTGTTTTGCTGCCTCCAGGAATTCGTTTCCTGAAGTTTCAAAAGCATCACTGATTTTAATGGTCTCATTCGGCATGATCAGGTTCTTCAGAATTTCTTTGCGTTCTGCTAAAGGCTTACTAGTCAGATCAAATCCATTCATCCAAAGGATATCAAAAACGTAATAAAGCAGCGTACCGTCTGATTCGCTTCGCCAGTTTTGTAAAGCACCAAAATTTGACTGCCCATTATCATCAACTACTACGATCTCACCATCTAAAATAGCTTTGATGTTTAATGATTTCAAAGCATCATATACCGGGTAAAATTTGTCATTGAACGATTTGTCGTTTCGTGATTTTAGCTCCAGATTTTTTCCGTTGATAAATGCTGCCGCCCGATAGCCATCCCATTTCACCTCGAAAAGCCAACCCGGTTGTTCAGGAACTTTATCAACCAGGGTTGCCAACATCGGTTCTTTAATATGGTCGTAAAAATTTTGCCTAGTAGTGCTCTTTAATAGATCCGGAACTGAATTGTTCGGTTTTAATGTCTGTTTCGGCTGTTTACCAACTGTCGCCTTTGTGGAATGCGTTGCTGCCCTCATAAAACATAAAATAAAAAGTCTATGCCATTGATAGTCTAGTATTTGGTGGCAAGCAGCTTAGTTTAAGGCTCATATACGATCTTATCCATTAACTACCTCACCTCCGTTTACGTGTATCACCTGTCCGGTAATAAAAGATGCATCGTCCGATGCAAGGAAAACATATGCTGGCCCAAGTTCCGAAGGCTGCCCGGCACGCTTCATTGCTGTTTCCTCACCGAATTTATTTATTTTCTCTTCGTCAAAGGTTGATACTATAAGAGGCGTCCACACCGGTCCGGGCGCTACGCCGTTTACACGAATCCCTTTTTCACTCAGGTTGGTAGCAAGCGATCTTGTAAAGGTTGTAATTGCGCCCTTAGTTGATGAATAATCGATGAGCGCAGGGGAGGATCTGTACGCAGTTACTGAGGTTGTATTAATAATGCAATCCCCTTCTTTCATATGCTCAAGTGCTGCTTCTGCAAAATAGAAATAGGCATAAATATTAGTACGGAAGGTTGTGTCTAACTGCTCTTCAGTGATATTCTTTATATCCTTTTGCGGAAACTGCATTCCAGCATTATTGACCAGTATATTCAATTTACCGAATTCCTGGACAACCTTCTCTACAGCCTGTTTGCAGAAGTCGGCATTTTTTACATCACCTTTTATTGCCAGGCATTTTCTTCCAGCTTCTTCAATAAGTCTTTGGGTTTCTTTTGCATCTACATCTTCGTCAAGGTATACAAACGCTACATCAGCCCCCTCTTTCGCAAAGTGAACACAGACTGATCGTCCAATTCCACTATCACCTCCTGTCACCAATGTTACTTTTCCGGTAAGCTTCCCTGCAGGTTTATAATTCGGGTTTATATACTCCGGGCGGGGATTCATTTTTGCCTCAATGCCCGGCTGCTTATCTTGTTTTTCAGGTTTGCTGTTTTGGAATTTGTCAGTCATAAATGATGGTTTATACATGGTTGGGTAAAAAACTATGCCTTTTATAGTGTAATCGAAAAATGATAAGCAACTGTTTTGCAGATATGTGGTCGCCTGCTTCTATTGCTCGGCTTTTGTAGAATAAACGTAGCATGCAGCACATGGATTGCTTCTTACTTTTTTAGTTCGATTATTTCTAATGGCCTATTTAACAATGCTTAATGCGCTATGAGAAATTACTTCATCTATAAGGCACAGTTTTATCGCTTTAAACAGTTCGACATTACATTACTAGACTAATACCAAAACGAAACGCTTATGTTTTATCATGTAAAAGAATTACAGTTCAATGCGCGTGTATCTAAGCCAGACCCGGCATTTGCAACATTACTTTTGGAGCAATTCGGTGGTGCTAATGGTGAACTCGCTGCTGCACTCAGGTACTTTTTACAGGCTTTTGCAGCAAAAAAGCCATATCCTGACAAATATGATATGCTGATGGATATTGCCATCGAAGAATTTAGTCATCTGGAGATAGTTGGCGCCACTATCCAAATGCTGTTACAAGGTGTGAATGGTGATCTTAAAAATGCAGCGGAACAGTCTGAAATAATGCAACTGATGAATGGCAAAGGCGCTAAAGAGGATTTAATTCACCGCTCACTATTTGCTCCGCAGTTTATGGTGTCCAGCGCTGGCGGGCCGGCATATACAAATAGCCAGGGTGTTCCATGGACAGCAGCCTATATAAACGGCGACGCAAATGGTGAATTGACTGCTGATCTACGTTCTGATATTGCTGCAGAGTCCCGCGCCAAAATGGTATATGAGTACCTGATGCAGTTTACAGATGATCCATATGTAAAAGAAACGCTTACATTCCTGATGACGAGGGAAGTAGCGCATTTTCAAATGTTCGAGGCAGCGCTGGACACTATACAGCCTAACTTCCCGCCAGGAGTTTTACAAAGTGATCCGAGATTCAGTAATCTGTACTTTAATATGTCTGACGGAGAAGCTATCCGTGGTCCATGGAACAGCGGTGAAAGTCCTGAATTTGGGGAACAATGGCAGTTTATTGAAAAGCCAATATCTTACGTTAGGGAAACAGAAGGATTAGTGGATCAAAATCCTGAAGGTACTAAACGTACTGTTGAAGGTGTTAGTGATATAGATGCTGCAAGAAGTAAAGAATGTAGTACGGAAATAAACATGCATGTGCCCATAGGTATGCAGCAATGGAGCAACTATAATGATCCTTCCAAACAATAATTCATATAAAATGAAAAATGCGGTAACCAACGGTTATCGCATTTTTTTATTATATTTAGTTTGCGTATTGCTGTAGATTTAGCAAGAGCTTGGGACACATGTCCTGAACAAATGGTCCTGAAATACTTCATAGCTGGAGGCCAGCAAATGTCGGGGCATATTAATAATCTCGGAAAGGCTTAATCCACAAGACAGCGCGTTAACAAGGTTTCGTTGTTCCATTTTGCTAATTGACAGCAGAGTGTCAGCATACTTATTGAATTCAACTGCAGGCACTACTTCTTTTATCCGGTTGATGAACTTTGTGTGATCCATGATGTTTAGTTTTTTACAATAAAAAATCGGTATGCCTAACTGTATAATAAATTGTGCCAACCACTCTGATTCAATGAGATGCGAGCAACTTGGAATGATATTTTAGGTAAATGAACATCTCTAACCATATGGGAAAACACAGTGATTCAATTCAATTCGAAGGCCGTAAGCGCGTAATTATTACAAACCCTCAGCCGCTAATTGATAACGGCAGATATATTGCGAAATCGGCTATAGGCGAAGTATTGCCTGTTTCAGCAGATATCTTTTGTGATGGACACCAGGAATTGGCTGCTTCTGTGCTGTTAGGCAATGGAAAAGGACAAAAAAGCCGCGAGATTCCAATGAAGTTTGTTGGTAACGACAAATGGGTTTACGAATTTACCACCGACCAAACGGGTATTTACCAGTTTAAAATAATTGCTTGGGTCGATCATTTCAGAACATGGAAAAAAAATATTGCTGCCAAACTGAAGGCGGGAATTGATGTGAGCCTTGAGTTAAAAATGGGTATTGTTTTACTCATTGAGGCAGCCGACGGCAGTAAAGCTACAGAGAAGAAGATCATTGAACGATATATAAAAGCGCTTTCTGAAGATAGTGATACCAGCAAGCTTGCAGGCATACTGAAACAAGATGATATAGATACAGTTATGCGCGGCAGGGTAGATAAGAAGCTGGCAACTCAATGTGATAAGGTGCTGACGGTTGAAGTGGAACGCAAAAAAGCGGCGTTCAGCACCTGGTACGAGCTTTTCCCAAGATCTACAGCTAATGAAGGACACGGCAGTTTCAAGGATGTTGAGCGGCTGCTGCCAAGAATAGCAGAGATGGGGTTTGATGTGCTTTATTTCCCTCCTATACATCCCATCGGCGAAAAACATAGAAAAGGACGAAATAATTCATTAATTGCGTTGCCTGATGACCCGGGTTCGCCGTGGGCGGTTGGTAGTAATCTTGGTGGACACAAAGATATCCACCCCGAGCTTGGTGACTTAAGCGATTTTAAACATTTGATAAAGGCAGCCTCTAAGTTAGGAATTAATATTGCAATGGATATCGCCTTTCAATGTGCGCCTGATCATCCTTATGTAAAGGAACATCCTCAATGGTTTAAATGGCGTCCCGATGGTACCGTGCAATATGCAGAAAACCCTCCCAAAAAATACGAGGATATTCTGCCATTAGACTTTGAGTCTGAAAGATGGGAAGAACTATGGCATGAGTTAAGGTCCGTAATTCTGTATTGGATCAAACAAGGAATAACTGTTTTTCGAATAGATAATCCGCACACCAAGGCTTTTGCTTTTTGGGAATGGGCTATAACCGAGATCCGCAAAGACCATCCCGAAGTTATTTTTTTGGCTGAGGCATTTACCAGGCCGAGGCCAATGGAACAGTTGGCGAAGGCGGGGTTTAACCAATCCTATACTTACTTCACTTGGCGAAACACGAAAAAAGAGATTGAGACATACCTTACCGAACTTACGAAAACGGAACTCCGGTATTTTTTTCGTCCTAATTTCTGGCCAAGCACACCGGATATATTGCCGCCGGAACTCACCGCAGGCGGCGAAAATGCACATATAATGCGTTTGATCCTTGCTGCTACTTTATCTTCTAACTATGGTATATATGGCCCTGTATACGAGTTTGGGCTTAATACTCCTATGCATGGAAAGGAAGAATACATAGATAATGAAAAGTATGAGATAAAACATTGGGATTGGGATAAAACAACACGCATCCGCGAAGTTGTCAGACTTATGAACCGTATCCGAAAGGAACATCCGGCTTTGCAAACTACATGGAATATTGAGTTCATAAAAACGGATAATGATCAGTTGATCACATATATAAAAAAGGATGAGCGGGTTGACGACATACTTATCATCATAGTCAACCTTGACCCGCATCATGTACAAAGCGGACAAGTAGATATACCTTTTGATATGATCCCTTTACACGACTATAAAGTTTACGATTTACTTAGCAAAGAGCAATACAACTGGAAAAGCGGCTGGAACTATGTACGGCTTGATCCTAATGAAATGCCGGCACATATACTTCAATTACAGCCAAACGCATAAATTATTATGAAAACAAAAATTACACAGGACAATTTACACTGGTACAAAGATGCTGTAATATATGAACTGCATATAAAAGCCTTTAGGGATAGCGATTGTGATGGAATTGGAGATTTTGGCGGTTTATTGGAAAAGCTTGATTATCTACAAGAGCTTGGTGTTACTGCTATTTGGTTATTGCCTTTTTATCCATCGCCACTACAGGAC
>Ga0157372_10010154_pt1 | contig 9999 bp, 6 predicted proteins | sample C55metaG_FD_115307 | JGI IMG/M metagenome (GOLD analysis project Ga0157372, IMG submission 115307) | Corn rhizosphere microbial communities from Kellogg Biological Station, Michigan, USA - C5-5 metaG | ecosystem: Host-associated > Plants > Roots > Rhizosphere > Soil | place: USA: Michigan...
GAAACCGTTGTGCTGCATCAATGCCAACCGTCTGCTCTATGCCATGATGGCTGTTGATGCCTAAGGCAAACGGCGCATTGACAAACTGTGGCGGTGCGGCTTTGGTGGCGTGGTTTGAGCGGTGCAGCTTTTTGGATATCGTGGCGGGAGGAAAGTGCACAAGCGTTGCTAATTCTTTTGTATTCAGCAGCATGCCGATCCGATGCGATTGGCGCAATGTAAAATCATCAAACCGCTGCTGTAACGTGTACGAGCCGCCCGGTAACGCCACCAAAGCGTTAAAGGGCGAGCTCGTTCCTGCGTTAATTGCGTACGCGATGTGTTGTAGCAGGCGATGCGCGGTTTCCACACTGTCGGCTTGCGCCGCAACCCGTACCGCAACCGCATATAATGCATGGGAACACTTGTCCTTGGCCAATGCAGGCATTTCGGGCGCGTCATGAAAGAACGATCCTTTTGCGCCGTCCGACACGGCGCGTTGTAAGCTATCGGCCCAACTGTTTGCCGTGCCGTTAAACAGCACTTGCAGCACCACATATTCGTTGTGTTGCAGGTGGTCGCACAATCCGAAGAATCCGATCAGTGTATCGCTTGTACCATGTGCCGTACTGATTGGCCTCATACATTCTTCCTGTAGTCCGAAGTCTGTTGTATACAATGGCCTATCAGGATCAAGCAACATATTAAAATCAGTGTCAGCCATCGGTATGAGGTTTATATCAGGAAAGTAGGCTTTCAGTTGGGCGTGAATAAATGAGCCGTATGAAGCGCGGTACACCAGTTGTATGGCGATAAAGTCGGCATCCGCTACAATCTCAAAACTAATCGGCTCGTGTATACCAGAGAACATGACAAGCAACTGCTCCATTAACTCAACGGACGGCTTGGACATTTTCGGGAAGCTAAGACGGTATCCCGCCAGCGGTTCCGTGTCACCAAACGCACACGGCTTAAATGCAGGGCTTTGATAAGGCGTTATTTTGGGCAATTTTGGCGTTGACTTGAACCAGCCCGCAATCGCAGACAATACGGTTTCGCTTCGCCCGTCATCAATATAGGCGCTCGGATACTGAAAGCCCCAAAAGGGGCGAAAGGGTGCTTCCAGTTCTACGGGAACATCGGATAAGTATATGCCCCGGCCGAGCAACTCGAAGTCATAAAACTGGACGGTGAGCTGATCGCTATGCGAGAGCGCCGTTGTGTCAGATGGCAACGACATTGTTTAACGCGATCTGTCTTACTCCTTTGGTGTGTTGAAGGGTATCAATGCACCGTTCTACCAGGTCTTTGATGCTTTCTTTGAACATGATCTCGCTGTCCACTTCGTAGTATGTTTGCAGCAGTTCCGAGCGGTACAACCATCCGCCAATGAACGGTACCAATTTGAGCAATACCGAAATGCCACTTTGCTGTTTGAGCCACCAGGAAATGAAATAGCTTTTGCCAAACGGTGCGGCGCAGACGATGAACTCGTGCTTATCTTTGACGACTTTCAAGTATTCGCGGCGTCCTGAAAATATCCCACCCTCCCAATGGAAGATTCGCTCCCACGAGACGCGCGGGAACTGATGGTCTGTGAGCGCTGTTTCAAGCGCTTCGTAAAAGGCTTTGCTTGACAGTTGTACATCGTCAAAGCGGCAATGCGCGTGGTCTAAGATGGTGGGTGTTATCAGTCTCATACTAATTAGGTTTGGTTGTATAAAAATATCGAAATAGTATTTAATATCAAAATAAATGAGATTGAATAATTATTATTGCGCATTTATACTTTTACACCCACACCATGTTGATTATTTGAAAGTATCTTTATACTTTTATATATCTGATATAAACCCTAATTCATACCCTCATGAACACCTACGCCATACTGCTGCAATATTATTACAGGGATTCTTCGATTTGGAACTGGTTCCCGAGCGGTTGGTTGGGCTGGACAATCCTCCTGCTGTCGCTTTTGTATATACCGCTGATCGCACGGGCGGTGTTTAGGAATCTGAGGGGGTAACAATTATTGTGCGCTGCGATTTATTTTGTCGCCCCCAATTATAATCTTGCTGACACAATACATTTATACCTTATCCGTATAATATTAAATGGTTATAGTAACTTGAAACAAGTTACTATATTGTCGACCTATTATGACAGTAAAATCGTTCCCTATAGCCAATAAAGCAATTTATCGCATTTTTACATTTTTTGTTATTTTTTATCTGTTTTGTTTGAGCATTCCGGTAAAAGCGCAGGAAAATCTCTCATTAAAGAAAGCCATTCAGCTTGCCCTTCAAAACAACGTTCAAATAAAGGTTGCCGCTTTAAATGAGTCATTGGATGAGGTTGACCTTACTCAAGCCCGCAATAACACGCTGCCGAATTTATATGCAAACAACCAAACATTTGGATATTATGGACGCAGTATCGACCCTTCTACAAACCTCTTTGTAAATGCCAATATATTGGGTGTCAATCAGGCCCTTGCCAGCCAGATCGTATTATATCAGGGCGGGTTATTGCGAAAGCAAATATTGGAAGGAAAATTATTACTAGAAGCGGATAAGAGTAATGTGGCCAAGATAAAAAATGAGGTGATTCTTAGTGTGGTTACGACTTATCTTCAAGTGATGGCCAACAAGGATTTACTTAAGGCCGCAAAACAACAAGTTTCTTCAATAACCCAAAGCCTGGAACGATTACAGAAAAATATCGAAATAGGATATAATAAAGCACTCGACCTAACGCCCCTCAAGGCGCAATTCGCCGCCGCAGAACTTAACCAGATAAAAGCGCAAAATCAGTTGGATATGTCTGTGCTTACTATAAAACAGCTCATGGAAATGGACTCCCAAAAGACGGTCACATTTGAAATGCCTGATAGCAGCGGCATGAAAGGCATAAAGATACTGTATGACCCTCTGGACGTTTATAAAAACGCACTGGAGGTTAACCCGGACGTTCGCTTAGCCGTTTCCCGTCAACAGCTTGCCTATCAAAACATTACCATTGCTAAAAGCAGTTATTACCCCTCTATCATGCTATTCGCGGGCCTTAATTCCAATTACTCAAGCGTGTTCCAGCAAGTCGTAGGTCAAAGCACCTCAACCTTACCCATCGGATACCTCTCAGGAAATCCAGGGCAACTTGTTTTAGCTCCCTATACCCAACCGATCTACGGGAAGTACCCGTTTTTATCACAGCTTAAAGATAATCTTAATGAAGCGATTGGCTTCAATATCCATATACCCATATTTAGCCGATTTGCCAATAACTCAGCCATCAAGAAATCGAGAATAAATTATCAAATCGCCGGATATAACGCACAATTAGCTAAGGATAATCTCAATAAAATAGTAACTCAGGCGATTTTGGATTTGCAGGCGGCTGATAAAAAATACGCAGGAAGTAAGCTTACTTACCAAGCAAGTAAAAACACTTATGATATTGCGCAGGAGCGCTTTAGGTTGGGCTCAATAAATCCACTTGAATACAACACTGCTTTTATCAATTTAAACAAGTCAGAATTTGAGATGATAGAGGCTCGCTATGAGCTTATTTTCAAAAGCAAACTAATTGACTATTATCTTGGTAACCCGCTTGATTTTTAGTTGGGTATTGACACCTCCTCACAGCATCCCTTAGCTTATGAGCCTTTATTTATAATTAGACCTGGCATAGCGTCGTATAAAGTCTTGGCGTTTTTTAAATTATTCAGCATTTTAACAAGCTGCCATTTACCGTTTGTCAATTGATATAAACCAGCGTTGCATGGATGAGTCGGCGAATAAACAGTGTTGTTAAAGTTCTGGCAGCGGAGATTATTAGATCAAACAGATTCTTATAATTGTATTATTCGTAATAGGTGAATTCTCTTTTAACTATTTTGTCTAATTTGCCATTAGTCTTCTGATCGCACTCTGTCCAATTTCCTTTGTTGTCATGTAGAGGATATAGATAGTCTTCCTGTCGCGTTATTTTTCCCTCAGAGTCATAATAAACCTTTTTTGCGATACTCCCATTGTTGAAATATATAAAATTATTTGCGATCAATTTGTTGTTTAGCAAGCGGTAATTTTCTGTTTTGATTATTTGGTGGTGCGTATCATAGTTAGATTTTGACATCGCTATCACAACACCGTCCTTAGAGGTTTTACTGTCGATTTTATTTCCAAACTTGTCATATTGGTAAATAGTAGTTTGTATCAATTGATTATTAGGCGCAAAAATGCTTGCTTCAAGAATCCTGTTATGAGCATCTAATTTTCGGGTTAAAAAACCGCCGCTCTTGTAGCTAATGGTTTGAATGGTACGGCCGTCATTGTCTGATTTATAGGTTATTTTGTCACCTGTTGTACCTCGACTGGTATTATAGCCTGTTTGAAGCCCTGACGAATTATACTGATAATTTGTTCTGTTTATTACGTTGTCGTTCGCATCGTAGGTAGCAATTTCTGTTTTATTTCCTTTGAGATCATAATAGCTCAGAGTTTTTAATCTTAGCTGTTTTAAAGCCTGAGAAGTATTTGCCGACGGGCTAAGGGTAGTTTGCAGGCAGGTCTTAACCTTTCCTAAGAAAGCGTCATGATCCACATCTGATTGGTGCATGATTTGGGCATTCGTTGTTTGGTTAACTATTATGAATAATAAAACACAAAGTGACAATCTTGTTTTCATAACAGTACAAAGGATATCTCTGTTGCGAAAGTTCATCTGGCCATTTAGATTGAGCATAATTTTTTACGGTTATTCTGACGGTTTTTTAGCTGCCTGTGCAGGTCAAATTTACATGTAATTAATTCGGTATACGAAGATGATATGTTTGGCTAACATTTCCATATGGTGTCACAACATTCGGATCAGAGTTGCGAACAATAGAGTTTGGCGACCCTGTGAGCGGATTTTTGAAAAGATCTCCAGAAGTAAGGCTAGTAATATTAAATATTGTGATATTCAAGTATCCAGTGTCATTATCGGGTGTAATCGTAATCTGCGCAGACCCGGTTAGTCCTGTAATTGAGAATAAGGTATTGTTATTCGTATAATCGTTCAGTAATGCCGGAAGGCCAAATGAATATTGTTTGGGTTGGCCAGCAGCCAAGGTGCCGTTGTTATAGTCAGCAAGCGCTGCATTTAAAACATCTGAGCCGATGAATTTTGAACTGATAACCCCGTTTTCAGGGAAGTCCAGATTTTCGGGCCCGGTACCAGTTACGAAATTCGTCATGATCTGATTTACAATATAAGCCTCATAATTGTCAAAATCATCCGCATTAGATTCATCCACCTCTAGAGTTCTTTGCGTATTGACCAGCATATTGAGGCCATATCCGCTTACCAAATCTGTATCTGTTACCAATGTATTTTGTGCCGCCGTTACCATTTGTCCTGGGATGGGATCTTGATAAGCAGCATAACTATTGCTGTTTTCATCTGTATTGTTTATATCCGATCCGGATGCAATAGCTGAGACCAATTCTTTGGCCAGTAATTGACCGTCTGTATTTTGGGGTAGCGGAATATTCGGATTACCCCATCCCCAGATGTCGAGGAGATTACCCATTAAATAGATTTGTCCAATATCGTCTGATAGCGGTTGACGATAGTTGATAGTGGGATCTGTACTACCGGGTGTTGTGGTAGCTAATTCATATGTATTCTTGCCGCCCGTTTCATTTACAGTTTTAGAAAGTATCTTGCCATCAGCGCTAAACAAATAATTATAATAAACTGTATCCGCTCCCTGCGTTTGGAATGTGTCAAGAATCTCCGAAATTGTCTCTTCTTCGCCATCGCCTAAATCATCCAATCCATTATTATTTAAGAGATCGTCCAGATCATCATTCTCTTCCTGTGTATTGCCAAAAGGATCCAAACCATCAATATAACCACCATTAGCTTCATAATCAGCCCGGGTGTAACCCGCAATACTAAGCCCTTCTGCATCAAAACCATCTTTATCATACCCGAAAGGATCATAACCATTAACGTAGCCATCCCCATCATTGTATTGCGCAGTTGTGTAGCCGGCTACACTCACCCCGCCAATATCAAACCCATTAATATAACCATCTGGTGCTACAAAATATTGATTGGCGCTAAATCCTTGTGGTGTAAAGTCCATCGCATTAAGATTTTCGAAATATCCTCCATTATCTGCATATTGCTGCTCAGTATATCCCCCGTTGCTGTATCCTTTTACATTAAAACCGTTGTAATAGCCCGTTGCTGCATAATCCTGTCGTGGAACTCCGGCGGCGCTCAAGCCATTCGCATCAAATCCCCAGGCATCATAACCATTACTGTCAAAGCCGTTAGCGTCGTATGCGGAAGCTCTCAACCCGTTAGCACTTATGCCATAGGCATTAAACCCATTTCCATCATAGCCATCGGCATTATAACCGTTGATATACCCACCGGCGCTGGTATATTCTGCTCTTGTATATCCGGCAGCGCTATAGCCGTTAACGTCAAATCCATCAATATAACCACCAGCCGCATAAAGGTAGTCTACCCATAGATAACCATCGGGTGTATATCCATCGGGGCTAAGATTATTGATATATCCGCCATTCTCTGCATATTGCTGCTCAGTATAGCCGGCGCTGCTCAAGCCGTTGATAAAGCCACCGGCATTGTTATAAGTCCATTCGTCAAAGCCATCAGCATTTATCCCGGAAGAGTTAAAACCTTGCAAGTTGTAACCATTACCGTCATATCCATTAATATAGCCCCCGGCTGCCTGGTACTCGTCATAGGTGTATCCATCGGCACTGTAGCCATATTCGTTAAAGCCTAACGAGTCGTAACCAGTTTGAGTATACGCTGACAATGGATTTCCATCTGCACTTAATCCGGATGAATCCATTCCGTTTATGTCATAACCGTCTGCATTATAGCCGGAGCTGTCAAAGCCTTCGCCATCATAGCCCCATTGGTCGTATCCTTGCTGGTTATAACCGTTGTAATCGTACCCGTTGGCATCATAGCCCCATGCGTCATAGCCATTATCATCATAGCCATTTCGGTCAAAGCCATCCCTGTCAAACCCGTTCGCATCATAACCGTCGGGCCCGTAAACGTCGTTAGGGTCCATTGGTGTACCCGGATCGTATGTGATAGGGGGAGGTGGAGGAGGAAGCCACGGATTAGGTATCTGCCATTGCGGTTTATTATAGTTGGCCATAATATAATCCTCAGTATGGGAATCAAATGAAGACGTTCTTATGGTGCCATCCGGCATATACATTGTTTCGGTTTGTGCCGTTTCTTGCGTTACCTCAAATGCACCGTTCCAATAGGTATAATAAGTACGAACCTGTGTATAGGGGGCGCCTCCCGGCATCGTCCCCCCAAAATTTTGGGTAGAAATAGTTACATAATCGCCACCTTTGGTGGCCAGTTGGGTCTTCTTATCAATTTCAGTGAAGGTGGCTTTGATTTGGTCAAGGTCTTTTGCCATGGCTGGTATATTTATCGGTTTATTGTGATTTGGGATAGTTATGGTAAAAATAAAATTTATTCTCAAAAAAATATCTATGTATAAAAATTATTAAAAATAATTCTACTTTAGGAATCTGTCGTTGATCGCCTAATTAATTTCCACGTTTGTTTCAACTTGCTATAAATCTGTGGTTTATTTACAAAAAAGCTAAATAAGGGCAAATGTAACCCGCAAAAAAAGGACGATGACACGGGTGTTTATCATTGGTTCAGTATTAAAATAATATTAAGTATGCGTATGGGGCTTGCTTCTTTTCCAACCGAGCGACAGTTAGATGCCAAAGACTGTGGTGCGGCGTGCCTTAAAATGATTGCGAAACATTACGGCAAGTTTTATTCCCTCCAATACTTGAGAGACAAATGTGGTACTACCCGCGAGGGCGTGTCCTTTATTGACCTGAGTTATGCTGCCGAAAGCATAGGCCTGCGCACAGTAGCCATACACTGCACAGTGGAAGACCTGTACGATAAAATAACATTGCCGTGTATTATCCATTGGGACGATAACCATTTTGTTGTTGTATACAGGGTTACTAAAAATAAAGTATTTATCTCCGATCCGGCACGCGGCCTGGTAACATATAGTTACGAGGAACTTAAAAAGATGTGGTATGTTGAAAATGAAAGCCACGGAGCTACTATGGCCATCGAGCCTCTGGCTGATTTTAAGCAACGCGAGGAACATGAGCATATTGAAAGAAAGAAGACCCTTCAGAATTTTTTAGGGTATTTCAGGCCATACAAGCGCAGCTTTATGGTTTTGGGTTTTGTAATGCTGCTGGTAACAGTTTTACAAGCGATTCTACCGTTTATTGCTAAAGCGGTGATCGATGTAGGGATACAAACCAAAGACCTGACTTTTATTAATATTGTACTGATCGCCAACATCTTTATCCTGATATGTATCCTGTTCTCAAACATCGTCCGTAACTGGATACTGCTGCATATTACAGCACGGGTAAATATTGCTATTATATCGGACTTTCTGATCAAGTTGATGAAACTGCCGCTGCCGTTTTTTGAAAACAAAATGGTGGGCGATATTTTACAGCGCGCAAACGACCATGAGCGGATACGCAGTTTTATTATGAACAACGGTATCAGCATGATATTTTCGACACTGACCTTTGCGATTTTCGGCGTGATCCTTTATATATTCAACACTACTGTGTTTAGTATCTTTTTAGCAGGAAGTATTGTGTATGTGGCGTGGGTATTAGCGTTTATCAGTATCAGAAAGAAGCTGGATTGGGAGTATTTCGACCTCATTTCAAAGAACCAGAGCTATTGGGTTGAGATTGTAAGTGGTATACAGGATATTAAAGTTAACAACTATGAGCTTGCCAAGCGATGGAAATGGGAGAAAATTCAAGCCCGGTTATACCATCTTAACAATAGGATATTAACTATAAACAACACCCAAAACACGGGAGCGCAGTTCATTGATAGTGTAAAAAACCTGCTCATCATATTTTACTGCGCCAGGGCTGTTATCAATGGCGAGATGACTTTCGGGGTTATGATTGCCATACAATTTATGATAGGCATGCTTAACGCTCCGGTGGTGCAATTTATTCAGTTTATGCTGTCGGCTCAATTCGCACAGATCAGCTTCCTCCGTTTAAATGAAATCCATCGACTGCCCGATGAGAACGATGGATATGGTACCGGTTACGTAGAGTTGCCGCAGAGTAAAACACTGATGTTAAAAAATGTGTCATTTCAATACTCGCCTTCAGCTCCCCCTACTTTACGGAACCTAAACCTGGTTATTCCTCAAGGTAAATTGACGGCCATTATAGGCGATAGTGGTAGCGGAAAAACTACGTTGCTTAAATTATTGCTCGGGTTATATAAACCAACGCAAGGCGAGCTTTTATTGGGCGGCATGAATATTAATAACCTGAGTCTGAAACAATGGCGCAGTAACTGTGGAGCGGTATTGCAGGATGGTAAGATATTTAATGATACTGTCATCAATAACATAGTGATGGGCGAGGAAAGAATAGACTACGCCAGACTAAAGAATGCGGTGTATGGCGCCAATATAGCCGCCGAGATAGAAAGCATGCCTATGGGCTATCAAACCCCTATGGGCGAAATGGGTAGAGGGATAAGCGGCGGACAAAAGCAACGGATATTAATTGCAAGAGCCTTATATAAGAATCCTGAATATTTGTTTTTTGACGAAGCTACCAATGCTTTAGATACGATTAACGAACGTAAAATTGTTGAAGCACTTGAACGTGTTTTTAAAAACCGTACGGTAGTAGTGATAGCCCATAGGCTAAGCACCATCCGTAAAGCAGACCAGATAATTGTGATGCAAAATGGACACATAGTCGAAGTGGGCAATCACGAAAGTTTGATGGCAAAAATGGGAAGGTACCATCAGCTTGTGCAATCGCAGACTGATCTGGTGGTATCGGTTAATAATGGTTCACTTTCTTAGACGATTTCAACCCACACAAGGTTATTTTATGAGCGATATTGATAAAAGAGAATTAC
>Ga0157372_10010155_pt1 | contig 9999 bp, 5 predicted proteins | sample C55metaG_FD_115307 | JGI IMG/M metagenome (GOLD analysis project Ga0157372, IMG submission 115307) | Corn rhizosphere microbial communities from Kellogg Biological Station, Michigan, USA - C5-5 metaG | ecosystem: Host-associated > Plants > Roots > Rhizosphere > Soil | place: USA: Michigan...
CCTTGTAGCCGCCCATTGTTCCCGCATTGGAGTCCACCACTTCGTATCGCACCCCTTTTTCTTCGAGGTAACGGGTGTACATGCGGAACAGGTCGCCTGCAAAAATGCTCGCTTCATCTCCGCCGGTACCCGCACGGATCTCCAGCACTGCATTCCGCGCATCTTCCGGATCTTTCGGCACCAGCATCTGGCGGATGTCCTCCTCCATTTTGTCTTTTTTCGGAAGCAGCTCATCGAGGTCCATCTTTGCCATCTCGCGCATTTCCTCATCCTTCTCGGTAGCTAATACCGATTTGTTGTACTCGATGTTCTCCACCACATTCTTATAATCGTGGTAAGCGTTCACCACGGCGGTAAGATCCTTATACTCCTTGTTGAATTTTTTAAATTCCTTCATATCGCCAATCACCTTCGGATCCGAAAGCTTTTGCTCCACCTCTTCCCAACGTCTTTTTATGGCTGCTAATTTTTCTAACACGTGAACTATTATTAATTGAAAATTTAAAATTGAAAGATTCCTTCCCGTAACCGGGACACAAAAGTACAAAAAAAAATGGCAGCTGCATCCGGCCGCACCGGTGCATACTACCAATTTATAAGGCATTTCCGCTAATATTCGAAGGTGCCGTACTCCGAGTGTATCGTGAGCTTATTTTTATCCGAGGCTTCCACTCTTCCAACGATCTGCGCATCCACGCCAAAGCTTTTCGAAATGGCGATCAGCTCTGCGGCGATCCCTTCCGGTACATACAGCTCCATCCGGTGGCCCATGTTGAACACCTTGTACATTTCCTTCCAGTCGGTGCCGCTTTCCTCATGAATGAGCTTGAACAACGGCGGTACCGGGAACAGCCGGTCCTTGATCACATGCACATTCTCTACAAAGTGCATCACCTTGGTTTGTGCACCGCCGCTGCAATGCACCATCCCATGGATCTGTGCGCGGTATGTATCCAGTATTTTCTTGATGATCGGCGCATAGGTCCTGGTGGGCGACAGCACCAGCTTGCCGGCAGCCACCTTTTCAGCTCCCACATCGATCTTTTCCGTAAGCTCGATCTTTCCGCTGTAAACGAGGCTTTCCGGAACAGCCGCATCGAAGCTTTCCGGAAATTTTTTGGCGAGCGTTTTTTCAAACACATCGTGGCGCGCGGAGGTAAGCCCGTTACTGCCCATTCCGCCGTTGTATTCCGTTTCGTAGCTGGCTTTTCCGCTGGAGGCAAGCCCCACGATCACATCTCCCGCCTGTATGTTCGCGTTATCGATCACATCGCTGCGCTTCATGCGGCAAACAACGGTTGAATCAACGATCAATGTGCGCACGAGGTCACCCACATCGGCTGTTTCACCGCCGGTGGAATAAATGCCGATGCCATAGCTCCGGAGCTGTTCCAGGATCTCTTCCGTTCCATTGATGATGCCGGAGATCACCTCTGCGGGGATCAGGTTCTTATTCCTCCCGATGGTAGAGGAAAGTAAAATATTATCGATCGCGCCGACACATAGCAGGTCGTCGGTATTCATAATGATGGCATCCTGCGCAATGCCTTTCCACACGGAAAGGTCGCCGGTTTCTTTCCAGTACATATAGGCCAGCGACGATTTTGTGCCCGCGCCATCGGCATGCATCACGATGCAGTAGTCTTCATCGCCGCCAAGGTGATCGGGAACGATCTTGCAGAATGCCTTTGGAAAAAGTCCTTTGTCTATTTTGGAGATCGCGGCATGCACATCTTCCTTGGAAGCGGAAACGCCGCGCTGGTTGTATCGGTTGTCTGACATAGTATAAATATGATTGGAATGCCTGTAAACAAAAACATCCCGCACAAATGTCGGGATGTTTTTGATTTATTTTCCTGGAAGAAATCAGTTTTTATTCACTATTCCTCTTCTTCTTCTGTTTTAGGCTTAGGCTGCTCTTTCGGCAGTTCCTTCGGTGCATTCGGGTCAACGTAGTCTTTACGTAATACGGTAAATACGGTACGCCTGTTCTTACGCATCAATGCCTCATACTCTTCTTTCGGCTTGCCTTTGGTTACTTTGTCGATATACGCCTGGGAAAGTGTGTACAATACTTTTCCTTCAGCATCTTTCACTTCCAGCGGACGTTTTTCGCCGTAACCTTTTGGAGTGATACGCTCAGCAGGAATTCCTTTTGATACAAGGTAATCGAAGCAGGATTTAGCACGTGCCTCAGATAATTTCTGGTTGGCAGGATCAGTACCGCGGTAATCGGTGTGTGAGCTCAGCTCGATGGTAATGCCCGGGTTATCGATCAATGTCTGGTACAGGAAGTTCAGGGAATCCAGTGACTCAGGAAGCAGTGTTGCCTTACCCAAATCGTAGTTTACCTCCGGGAACCTCATCTCTTTAATGATCGGATCGAGGCAGAAATCATGCTTGAAGGTTTTTCCTTCTTCAACACCTACTGTAGTTTCCTTCGCTTTTGATTTTTCAGAGCTGATGATGAATCCGCGTGGCGCCTGGTCTGTTTTCACTTCAGGCCCTACACTTAAAATAATGTTATAAGTAGTGTTCGGGTTCACGTAACGTGCAGTTCCGTTCTCAGCAAATTTGTAGTGTCCGGCAGCGTCTGTTTTTGTTTCTACCGACGATCCGTCAGAACCAACCAATTTTACGGTTACACCAGCAACGGTTTCCTTGAACTGGCAGTCGGTAACATCACCTTCAATTGCAAACAACAATGGCGGCAATACGAATGACCAGATATCATCGGCACCTTTTGTGTTCTCACGGTTGGATGACAGGTAGCCTCTTTCTTTTTTACCTTCGAATACGATTCCGAAATCATCTCCTGCAGAGTTGATCGGGTATTTCATGTTTGTAACGTTTGCCCACTGATCTTCACCTTTTTTCTCAGCGCGGAAGATATCCAGTCCGCCCATACCTAAATGGCCGGTTGAAGAGAAATATAAAGTTCCGTCATCGTGGATGAAAGGGAATACATCATTACCCGGAGTGTTGATGCCAGGCCCTAAGTTCACAGGAGTACCCCATTTAGCGCCTTTTTTATCGTATTTGGAATACCAGATATCGTTTGTAGTGTTATCAGCTCCCTGTCCGCCAGGCATGTTAGACGCGAAGAACAATGTTGTTCCGTCAGCAGAAAGTGAAGGGGAAGCATATTTTAATGTATCGATGCAAAATGCGATCTTCACAGGATCACCCCATGAATTTCCTTTTTTGGTAGCCATCCATAACTGGTTGTACATCTGCTTGTTCTTCTCAACAAGGCAACGTGTAAACACGAGCATGTCGCCTTTTTTGCTGATGGTTGACAAACCTTCGTTGTCTTTTGTATTGATCGGTGCAGGAAGCGCAACAGGTGTGCTCCATTTACCGTTTTTGTCCATGGATGTTTCGAAGATATCGCTGTACAGCTCACCGTTGGTTGGATCGGTTGTGCTTCCGGTTACGCCGGGACGCATGGATGTGAAGTAGATCTTGTTGTATTTTTTATCAGCATACATCGGGCTGAAATCAGGATCCTTTGTGTTGATCTGCGCCATGTTCTCCACTTTGTAACGTGTAGGGGCATCTTTCCACTTCTGGGCCAGCTCACATGCTTTTGCACCGTCTTCACCGCGCGGATCGGAAGGAACCAGCTTTTTGTAGTTGTTGTATTCGATCAGCGCTTCGTTGTATTTTTCCTGCGCTTTTTTAGCATCCGCCAGGTACAGTGTGGCTTTCGGATCAGTATAGTTCGCCTTGATCGCCTTGGTGTACCATGCTTCCGCCTGCTTGTTATCATTGATCATACGGTAACACTCAGCCGTCATGAAAATGTTACGGGCCTTCTCATCTTTCTTTTTGATCTTCGTGTAAGCCTTCTTGTAAAGCTCGATAGCATTGAAATACTCCTGGTTATCGTATGCTTTGTCAGCATCCTTTGAGAAGTTTTTTTGCGCCACAACAGTGGTTGAGAAGAAAAGGATAATTGCTAATCCCGCAGTTAATTTTGTAAATATCTTCATATCTGTGTTTGTGTTTATTAATGGGTGCTAAAATAAAGAAATATTTGAAACAAAAAAATCTTTATGTTTTTTTTATTTCGCCCTGATAAGCGCCTTTTAGAGCCAAAAATCCCCGAAATTTAATACATTTCGGGGATTCCGGCGCATCTCTGCAATCTTTATTTCGTGAACAGCAATTCCCTGTATTTCGGCAACGGCCAGCTCTCATCATCCACAAGCAGCTCCAGCTTATCCACGTTGTAGCGGATGTCGTCAAAGTAAGCCTTCACTTTCTCGCAATAGTCGATCGACTGTTTTTTCACATCCGTAAGGGCATTTGCTTTTTTACGGGCTTCGGTCATCTGGTCCACCTTGGTTTTGATCACGTTAATGTGCTCGGAGATGGCTGTGATCATTTCCAGCTGGATATGGGCCGCTTTTTTGAACTCGGCTCCGGACAGGATCTCCTTAAGGCCTTTCACGTTCTCCACGAGCGAGCTCTGGTATTTGATCGCCGTAGGAATGATATGGTTCAGCACGAGGTCGCCCATTACGCGCGATTCGATCTGGATCTTCTTCGTATACGTTTCCAGGTAAATATCGTAGCGTGCATGCTGCTCGCGGTCGGTCATGATGTTGTTCCTGCGGAAGAGGTCCATCGTTTGCTTCGACACAAATGCCCCAAGCGCCAGCGGCGTTGTTTTGATGTTGGAAAGTCCGCGCTTTGCAGCTTCCTTCACCCATTCTTCACCATAGCCGTTTCCTTCAAAGCGGATCTTTTTCGATTCCACGATGTATTTTCTCAGCACCTGGAAGATCGCCTCATCCTTGTCCACATTTTTGGAGGTAAGTCCATCCACATCCTGCTTGAACTTAACCAGCTGGTCGGCCATGATGGCATTGAGCACCGTCATAGGGCCTGCGCAGTTCTGGGATGAGCCCACAGCGCGGAACTCGAACTTGTTACCGGTGAACGCGAACGGTGAAGTACGGTTACGGTCGGTATTGTCGAGAAGGATATCCGGGATTTTTCCAACACCTAATTTAAGGGCTGTTTTTTCATCAGGGCTCATTTTTCCTGATTTCACTTTTGCCTCCAGCTCGTCGAGCACATTGGAAAGCTGGGTTCCGAGGAACACCGACATGATCGCAGGAGGCGCTTCATTCGCACCCAAACGGTGATCGTTATTTGCCGTTGCAATTGAAGCCCTCAGTAGATCGGCATTGTCATGAACGGCTTTTACGGTGTTGATAAAAAATGTAAGGAACTGAAGATTTGTTTTCGGGGTTTTGCCCGGACTGAGCAGGTTTTTGCCCGTGTTGGTGCTCATGCTCCAGTTATTGTGCTTTCCGCTTCCGTTTACGCCGGCAAAAGGTTTTTCATGAAGCAGCACGCGGAAATTATGCCTGCGGGCCACTTTTTCCATCACATCCATCAGCAGCTGGTTGTGATCCACGGCAAGATTACATTCCTCGAACACAGGAGCGCACTCAAACTGGTTGGGAGCCACCTCGTTGTGACGGGTTTTGATAGGAATCCCCAATTTCAGCGACTCGATCTCGAAATCGCGCATGAAAGAGGTTGCACGGTCGGGAATGGAACCGAAATAATGATCTTCGAGCTGCTGTCCTTTTGCAGGTGTGTGCCCGAACAGGGTGCGCCCAGTCATTGCCAGGTCGGGACGCGCATTGTACAATGCCTCATCCACGAGAAAATATTCCTGCTCCCAGCCTAAGGTGGAAGTTACCTTGGTGACGTTCTTATCGAAATACTGGCAAACGTCAACTGCCGCTTTATCGAGGGCGTGCAGCGCTTTCAAAAGCGGCGTTTTAAAATCGAGCGCCTCACCGGTGTATGCAACAAAGATGGTTGGGATGCACAGTGTTTTTCCCATCACAAATGCCGGGGAGGTAGGATCCCAGGCAGTGTAGCCGCGGGCCTCGAATGTGTTACGAATCCCCCCGTTCGGGAAGGAAGATGCATCCGGCTCCTGCTGAACCAATTGTCCGCCCCCGAAACGCTCGATCGCCCTTCCGCCTTCGGTAGGCTCGAAGAATGCATCGTGCTTTTCAGCGGTAGTTCCGGTAAGCGGCTGAAACCAGTGTGTATAATGTGTCGCTCCTTTTGAATTTGCCCATGCCTTCATGCTGGAAGCTACCTGGTCGGCCATTTTGCGGTCGATCTGCGTTCCCTGCTGCATGGCAGCCATTACGCTGCTGAATGCTTCTTCCGAAAGGTATTCACGCATGGCATCGATGCCGAATACGTTCTCCCCGAAAAATTCGGATACTTTGTTACTTGGTAAGGTAACGTTAACAGGAGTTCTCGTGAGAACCGCCTCCAGTGCTTTGAATCTGTGAAAGGCCATTTTTTTGTTTTGGGATTAAGGATTTATGAATTACTCGGTTTTTGTTCTGTGCTTTTGAAATAAATCAATTATTTCGGCACAAAAGTAAAAAAAGAGGGGGGTGTGTCAAAAAAAAGTGATTATTTTTTATTAACACCCCCTTAAAAAGGATTAAACATGAAAATAAAGGGAGAAAAATGAAATTTTAGAGGCTTGTTCTCGATACGCTCGTACCTCGCACTCGAACTGACGCCAATAACAATGAGCAATGCTACTCTATTCCGTAAGCAAGGCGGTCGTTAATAATGCGGGCCGGACTGGTATAGGTATGAGGAGTTCCTTTCCCTTTGTCCATGATGTGGATCACGTTCCAGCCGCGGAACTTGAGGTAATCGGATACAAGGGCGCGGTGGCAGCTCCACCAGAGCGCTTCGGAGCACATATACGCTACAGGCGATTTCTTCGCCAGCTTTTCGAGCTGCTTGATGGCCTCCTTAAAAGGAGATGTTTCCATATAATCGGCGTAGCCCCTGAAGGCGGCCACGCGCCAGGCGGTGTTCCGGGAGTCGGGCAGCGGCTTCCGGCGGCCGCCCAGGTCTTTCAGATGCACATATTTAATTCCGTTCGGCGGAAGTGCTTCTTCGAGGTATTCCTTATTGAAATGGGAAAACATGCGGGAACCGGGATAATTGCGGATGTCCACCAGCACCTTGATGCCGAACGACTGCAGCATGAGCACCAGCTCCTCGAAGCTGCGGGTGGAGTGGCCAATGGTGTATATCTTTTGTTTTTCCATGATCTTATGATCCGGAAACAAAAAAAATGCGCCAGCTACTTGTAATTAAAGGAAACCGGTTCGGCATGCGGCTCCCGCAGGAGCTTTTTGTCCTCCATGTACTTCATCCAGGCCGCAGCCCTGTCGGTACAATCGCAGCCCCAGGTGCCGGAAGAGTTGCACAGTTTATGCGGAAAGCCAAGCGTGGTCCCAAAAGTAAGCTCGAGCAGCTTCACTACGTGGTACACTTCATTGTCTTCCTTTCCACCGCCCCCGCCAACAAATGCGTACACCACATCGTATTTCAGCAGCTCATACATCTTATCATAATCAAGCGATCCGTCGGCTTTTTTAAAGTCGACCCCGGCTTTGGCGAGATAATATGCATAAAGCTCGTATTCCGTCATCTGTGAGTAGTTCTTCATCAACTCATCCAATGCTGCTTTTGATTGATACACATCGGGGATAAAGCCAAAGTCACTTCCAAGAAAAGAATACTTGCTCCATTTATACCTGTAATTGTAGTTTTCAATTGCTTTGAGCGCCTCTCCCAGCTGCCCGTAGGTGATCTTTGCTACCAGGTCACCGATCGCTTCTTCCGTTTTTGCAGAATCAGACACATTTTTTGTGAGCGCATAAATCTTTCTTTCCAGGCCTGTTACTCTTTCATCCTTATTTCCCACCCATGTATAAATTACTTTTTCCTTCTTCGGAGATGGAGTGGTGTTCAACTTAAGAATGGTGTCAACCTGGTTTTTAATATAGGGATCTGCATATTGATTCCTTTTCAGCTCTTCAAGAACCGCCGGTGAAGCGTGTATGAATTTTTTCAGGTATGCATTGCAAATACCGATGATGCCAAGCCCGTCGAACAGCAGGGATTTCTTAAGATAGCAATCCAATTGCTTTTTGTCCGCCAGCAGCTTGTTCCAATTCTTTGAATAAAAAATATCGAGGATGCGGCCGGCGGAATTAGTGTAACTATATGAAGACTCATTTACCAAAGACCAGTATTCAAATGCCGTGATCTCTTCCAGCGTCATCGTATTAATAAGCCGGTTCTCGAGGGCATATCTCTGCGCGAACGAAAGGCTATAAGTAAGGCTATCGATACTTTTACGCAATGCTTCCGAGCCGTTATAGTCAATAGCATTCTTCCGGCAATAGTCGGTGAGCAACGACATCTGCCTCAGGAAACTGAAAGGGAAAATAGGGAGCGAGTAATTGGTATTCAGTGCGAAATTCTGCGCATGCTCCATTGAAAGCGAAGCCACGGTGGTGGGGTCCGACTGCGATAAACGAATGAACGCATCCCGCGCCACTGAATCATTTTCATTTGACAGTGATTCGAAAAGGACCTGCTCGATACCCGCGGGATCAATTTTAGCCCCCGGCCTTACAAACAGCTGCTGTGAATCATCCCATACGTATTCTTTGTAATGCTGAAGAAAATAAACAAGCAGGTTCAGGCGCACCGTTTCATCGTATGCATCGCTCATGAACATCAACTTGTTTTTTTCATTTTTCACGGCGAACTCTGTTCCTGTGAGTGACCAAAGAAGATCAACACATTCCTCGTAATTATCGGGATTTCCATTGAACTTTAAGCGTGAGCGCAGCAGCACACTGGCTATCTCAACAAGCGCCCGCGGATCTTGCTTCTGAAGAAGCGAATCGATCTTATTCGCATGCACCCAATCGGGACCTGTCAATTCATTCTTTTTACTTTCAAGCTCTTTTTTCTTCGAAGGTGAGAGGGCGCGCAGACCGTATTCAGCATCCCTTTGTTCCAGCGGAGTGATCATAAAAGCTCCGGCAAGCCGGGAAAAAACCAGCTTGTCCTTATTCAGCTCAATAAAGTTCAGGAAGCTTTTCGATGTGGTCTCAGATGACAGCAGCAACTCTTGGTTTGTGAAAAAGGAATTTTCGGAGATGATGCGCTGTGCAATTGAAGACAGCGGGGTTTGCAAAACGTGCCAGCCGAGATATTCGGTGATCCTGCTATCGTTGTCGAGATAAGGCGCCAGCTCGTATAATGCCTTTGTATCGCCTTTCTCCACTCTGTGTCGCAGTGTATCAATATTGGCTTGTGCAGAAACCCCTGCAACGCTGCAGCATGCAATGAGAATTATGCCAATCGTTTTTTTAATCATCGGAAATTTGTTGTCACCAAGATACAAAACAAAAAAAAACACCTTTGCGTTTTCCGCAAAGGTGTTATTAATTTTCTTTACCTCCCTCCTAATCCAACCGGGCTGCCTACCCTTGTCATCGCGCAGCGGAAGCCGATCCAGGCCGTTGCCTGCCGCTGATCGAGGTACCTTCTTGTTCCGGGCGCCATCCAGTAGGCACGGTCTTTCCAGGAGCCGCCCTTGTACACTCTCGCCTTGTCGTTGATGAGCGATGTCAGCGAAGGATCTTTATCACCGGGCTTCACCGGCGCATTGTACATTCCGCTGCTCTCCGGCTTGCCGCTTGCAGGATCGTACGGGTCGATCCAGGCAGAGCCCGAAAGCACATCGATCTGCGACTGCACATCGCCATCCTGGTAATTGATATTATCGGCAATGTTATAATTCCTGCGCTCATCGAGCTTGTCGTCGGGGTAAGCGAGGCTCACATCGCGCCATGCCACTTTTCCCGGAATGCTGATGATATTGCCATCGGCATCGTAGCGCACATCGCTGTCGATCACCACACCGTTCGGATCGGTTTGCTTTGCCTGGAATTTATTTCCGCGGAAGGGGTTGAAATCGGCTTTATCTTCCGGCGATAACGGGCGGTACACATCCATCACCCACTCGCTTACGTTCCCGGCCATGTTATACAACCCGTAATCGTTCGGCCAGTAAGAGTACACGGGCGTTGTAATGTCGCCGGCATCGTTGAGGTTACCGGCAAC
>Ga0157372_10010156_pt1 | contig 9998 bp, 13 predicted proteins | sample C55metaG_FD_115307 | JGI IMG/M metagenome (GOLD analysis project Ga0157372, IMG submission 115307) | Corn rhizosphere microbial communities from Kellogg Biological Station, Michigan, USA - C5-5 metaG | ecosystem: Host-associated > Plants > Roots > Rhizosphere > Soil | place: USA: Michigan...
CTGCTCGCCGATCTGCAAAAACAATTGAACAAAGCCATAGCCCAGAGCGCGAAAGATCCCTTCGGCTTTGGGTTCACCTGGGCGGCTTATGACACAACATCGCACGGCGCCGGGTTGGCTGTAATGGCGGCTGAATACACTTATCTGAACGGTCCCGCGCTCAACAACAGCACATCGCCTGCGGCCTATGCTAATCGACAGTTGGCCAACATCCTGGGCGCGAATGCCTGGGGTGCTTCGCTGATTGTGAATGACGGCAGCACATTCCCGCTGTGCATGCAACATCAGGTAACAAATTTAGTTCCAATGCCGCCAAACGGGCCTCCATTTCTTTCGGGCGCGGCGGTTGAGGGTCCGAACTCCATCGCCGCGAAAGGTTCGCTTACCAACATGGTGGCTTGCCCACCGAATGGCGTCGATACCTTCGCGCAATTCAACGGTAGCGGTGCGGTGTTCAAGGACAACGTGCAGTCTTTTTCTACTGTCGAACCGGCCATCGATCTGACCGCGTCGTCGTTCCTTGCGTTTGCCTGGCAGATGGCGGGCGCGCCAACCGGCACGCCTTAATTTCGAGTTTCCGAAGGGCGGGGGCTTGCGGAGTACACAAACCGTGGGCCCTTGGCTGTATAGCAGGTCTTCCCCGTCGCCACTCGTCAAACTTCAATCAGGAGAAACAAATCTCATGCGAGCGAAAATACTCTCCCTTTTGGCTCTCGGAACATTAATCGCGATAACTTCCTCCGCGCACGCCCAATATCAAATGCAGGTCTATGGTTTGTGGCACTGCTACACCGATGCTTGCAGTTGGGCTTCGGTGCCGAACATGGCCACCTTCGACACAAACAATCATTGGATCATCGACCGCAACATGGACAACACTTTCCATCCATCGGTGAACGTAGTGGTATTGAGTTTTGTCGACCCGGTGAAGCTGATGAGCCTGACCAATGACTCGAGCACGGTGAACGGCATTCCCATCGGAATGAACACGGCAGTCATCAATTACTTCCAGAGCCACGGCATCCGGGTCATGATGTCGATCGGCGGCTTCAGCTACATCAGTCATTGGGAGAAGGCTTTGAAAGCCAATCCCACGCAACTGGGAATCAACGCGGCTAATACGGCCAAACAATTCAATGTGGGAATGGAAATTGATTACGAGAAGAGCAGCAATCCCAATACCACAGGACTGCAACAATTTGTTTCGGCTTATCGTTCAGTGCTTCCGTATGATCCAACGGGCGCGAACTATGCCGCGCGACTGACGATCGACATCGGAGATGGCGACACCTACCTCACCACACTCGAAAGCTATGCAGTCACAAACTGGCTGAACCCCAGCAAACCCGTTCTCGACTATGCAAATGCAATGGTGGGCTCACAGAGTACGAGCGTGTCTACCCTTGAGAGCGGCTGGCAGCAACACATTCAAGGCACGAGCAGCGTGCCGCCGACGGCGCCAGCCAAACTAACCGGCAGCTTATGGGTCGTAGGCAACAATCCTAGTCCGAATTGCATTGGCCCATTTGCCAGTTCCGATCAAGAAACCGCGTATAACTTCGTTTCAACTATTCCGCCGGCCGGATCAGGCACCAGCTCGGGAATGCTTGGTTACATGTTCTGGGGTGGAGGATGCCAGGGTAACGGAACAGTGTGCACCTATCCGCCAGATACTTGCCAAGTGGGCGTCGGCGGTGGAGCGACAACCTTCAACATTCCTACAGGAACATTCGCGCTACGACAGCAATAACTCGCAAGAATAGCGGCCGCATTGAACAGGAGTCAGCATGTCCAATGCGACCCGCAATGTTCACGTAAAGCGTCCCGGGCTGGACGGGTACGGTTCGTCTCGAAATCCGCGGAAAATCTGCTACCATTCCCCAACTCAGTTCATCTCACTGCAATGCACATCCTCGCCATCATTGTTGGCGCTGCAATAATTCTCCTCGTGCTGGCGGACGCCTTTGAAACCGTGGTGCTGCCGCGCCGCGTGCAGAGGCACTTCCGTATCACAATCCTGTTTTACCGCAATACCTGGGCGCCGTATGCGAAGCTAGCGAGTCACCTCAAATCTCAGACACGACGCGAAACGGTTCTCGGATATTTCGGGCCCTTATCGATGATTGCCCTGCTGGTGATCTGGGCGTTGGGCCTGATTTTCGCATTCGCTTTACTGGAATATGGCGGTGGCGAACACCTGGCTTTTGGAAATCAGCCAATTACTTTCGGCCTCTTGCTGTATCACAGCGGCGAGACCTTCTTCACGCTCGGCTACGGTGACATAACTCCAGCCTCGTACTACTCTCGGGCGCTCTCGGTGTTCGAGGCGGGAATGGGCTTCGGTTTTTTGGCGGTGGTTATTGGATATCTACCCACAATTTATTCAGCCTTTTCGCGGCGCGAAATTGAAATTTCTTTGCTCGACGCGCGCGCCGGCTCGCCTCCGAGCGCGGCTGAGTTGCTCAGCCGCACTTTGAGCAGCGTGGATCGCGGGACCCTCGACCGCTTGCTGCATGACTGGGAACGATGGGCCGCCGAAGTGCTTGAGAGTCATCTTTCGTATCCGGTACTTAGTTTTTACCGCTCGCAGCACAGCAATCAATCGTGGCTCGGCGCGCTGACTGTGATTCTGGATGCGACGGCGCTGGTGATCGCCGGCATCGACGGGGTTAGCAGTGAGCAAGCGCGTTGGACTTTCAAGATGGCGCGCCACGCCGTAGTAGATTTGGCGCAGGTTGTTAACGCGCACTATGACCCGAATGCTCCAGAGAGGCTCACCCCCGAAGACCTCACCCAGATCCGCACGCAGCTTGCAGGCAAGGGACTGAAGCTGGCAGAGGGCGCGCAGGTTGAAGAAAAACTGCATGAGCTCCGCATGAAGTATGAGCCGTACGTGGAGGGGATCGCGAGAAACTTATATATTCCTGTGCCGCCTTGGATCAGACACGACAGAGTCAGGGACAACTGGGAAGCCGGCCCGTGGGACCGAATGGTCCAGGCGCAGGCATTGGGGCGTCTATCGCGAGAACGTCAGGCTAGCGAAAGACAAAGTGTGATTGCTGACGATCACTTCTGATGAGTGTCCGGGATTTACTTGGGGACAGCCGCCCTCGGCTGTCAGGGCACGGGGCCGCAGGCAACGAACTTCCCGCCGGAGAAGCTACCAAACCTCTTCTCGCAGTAAAGAACGACTCGATTGATGGCGCTGCCGTGCTTGTCCCGTGAATACCGCCGTACTCATCGTCCAACTTTCGGACCACCCCTGACAATAATTTAGCGATCTCTTTACAGCCCGCAGACAGGCAATTAACAAGGTCTGACCCGCACCCTACTAGGCTGATTTTCCGTTGCTTGGCTTTACAAAATTGTCAGCGGTCGAAGCAATGCAATCAACAAAGAAGGAGTGATTTATGAAAAAACCGGCTCATGTACTTTCAATATCCTTATTAGCGCTGGCCTTCACCGCCTCGAGTGCGAACGCCCAGACTGTTTCATGGCGCCAGATAGTCGGAATTATTCCAGCCGGAAATGTTGTCGGCTCCGGAACCGGCGCTGTTCCCGGCGGCTTTCTACCCTGGACCACGACTGCGGGTGCGGCCCGCGTCAGTCTGCGCAACGGAGAAATTCAGTTTTCGGTTCGCGGTTTGGTCTTTGCCGGCGGAGCACCGGGGATCACAATCGGCACCCCCGGTCCGATCACGGGCGTAAAGGGAACGCTGGTGTGCGATGTCGACGGAAGCGCAAGTGGCGGCAATTCCGTTCTGGTTGAGACTCCCTCTGTTCGACTGAGTTCAACCGGAGATGCGGCATTCAGCGGTAGGGTGGGGCCACTGCCGGCGGTGTGTTCAAGCGAGCGGGACTTGGCCTTTTTAGTTCGGGCGAGTGTGGTGGGCGGCAACTCAGTCGAAGGGCCTTGGCTTGCCAATGGCGCAGTCCTCTCCAAGGACAGAGATGACCGGGACGACGACAGGCACTGAGTTGGGCGACAACTGCCGGCGTTCCTGGAGGCAGCTGATCTCCCAGCTGCGAACGCCGGCAGTCTTTTGTAACTCAACTGCATCTTGCAGGTTGGAAATTGGGTCGAAATTCAGAGATTTAGGGCAAGGGCTTGATTTTTTGTTTGAAGTGCCGGTGCGTTTGCGTTCGAATCCGGTCAGCGCGACGAATTCCCTGACTTACTCCAACTTAACTCCAGCGATAGTCGGAGATGCCGAATGCTTCCACTCAAAATCGCAAGATAGTTAAAGATGATTGCCGGCGGCTATCTTGTCGCAGCCGTGGCGTGCTCGCGTTCCACATCTTTGAGGCGGGCAGCCTTGCCACGCAGACTGCGCAGGTAATAAAGCTTGGCACGGCGAACTTTGGAAGAACGCACCAGCTCGATGCGGTCGATGACGCGCGAGCTGATGGGGAAAATGCGCTCCACGCCTTGGCCGAAGCTGATCTTGCGGACCGTGAAACTCGCCTGAGGACCACGCGTACGCGCCAGCACCACGCCTTCAAACGCCTGCAGACGTTCCTTGTCGCCTTCTTTGATCTTGACGTGAACGCGGACGGTATCGCCGGGCACGAACTCCGGAAGGTCGGTGCGCTTGGTCTTAGCCAGAAGTTTTTCGATGATTAAGCTTGTCATGTTAGCTCCAGGTTCGAAATTTCATGATACTCAATGAGGCTTTGAGCTGTGAGCATCGGGCCATGAACAGCTGCTAGTTGCTCATGGCTCGTCGCTCATTGCTCATCGCCAGCAATCGATTCAATCTCAGCGATCAACTCTTTATCGTCCCCACTCAACTTTGCGCGATCCAAAAGATCGGGCCGGTTGTGCAATGTCTTTGCAAGCGCCGAACGCCGCCGCCAACGCCGGATGTCGTCGTGGTTGCCGTTCAATAGCACCTCCGGCACCTTCACCCCACGAAACTCCGCCGGTCGGGTGTAGTGCGGGTAATCGAGCAATCCGCCGGAACCACAAGTCGAATCGGCTTGTGTGGGGCGAACACTCTTGTCCGCCAATTCACTACCACCCAACTCCGCTCCCGCGAAAAACGATTCCTGCCGAGTCGAAGCTTCATTTCCTACCGCGCCGGGAATCAATCGCGTGACCGCATCGATGATCACCGCTGCGCCTAATTCCCCGCCGCTCAGAACGTAATCGCCAATCGAGATTTCGCGATCGGCCAAGTGCGTTCCCACTCGCTCATCTACGCCTTCATAGCGTCCGCAGATCAGGACCAGGCGTTCGAGCTCCGCTAGTTCAGATGCGAGCTTCTGATCAAAACGCGTGCCCTGCGCCGAAAGCAACACAACCGACTGTTTCGCAGCGGCACGTTGGTCGCGCGATGCCAACTTGAACTGCTCCACACATTCAAAGATCGGTTCCGGCTTGAGAATCATTCCCTCGCCGCCGCCGAAGGGGCGGTCATCTACCGTGCGATGCCGATCGCGGGTAAACGCCCGCAGATCGTGAATGTCAATCTTCACCAGCCCGGCTTCGCGCGCCCGGCGGATGATTCCGAACTCGAGCGGCCCGCGAAAAAATTCCGGGAAGATAGTGACGACGTCAATCTGCATTGCAAAGCTGTGAGCCGTGAGCGCCGAGCTATGAGTAGACAAAGTTGCTCACTGCTCGTGGCTCGTAGCTCGTTGTTGCTTCTTCTCTTCGTCCGTCAGCGGCGCATTCACATCCAGCAGGCCTTCTGGCAAATTCATCTCGATGCGCTTCTGCTCAAGATCGACCCGCTCGAGAAATACCTGAGCATACGGAATCTCGTGCTCATTCTTTCCTGACCCGACCACCAGCAACGGCGCTTCACCGGCTCCGAAACGGACATCACTTACTACGCCAACTTCGCGTCCCTGATCGAACAATGCGCAACCGATCAGATCGCTCACGTAGAATGCGCCTTCTTCCAACTTTGCGCGCTCGCTGGCCGGGACCTGCAACTCGCAGCCGATTAAAACTTCTGCATCCGAAATCGAATCGACACCCGCGAATTTTAATACTTGCCAGTTCTTGTGCGGCCAAACGTCGTCGATCCGCAACTCGCGGCGGCTGCCTTCTTCTGACAGCGCCAAAATCTTCATCCCCGGGTGCAGCCGTCCGGGAATATCGGTGTGAATCTCTGCAGCAACTTCGCCGTGGCGCCCCTGCGTTTTGATAACACGGGCTAGAGTGACGAATTCCTCTGCCGTCCCTCCGGGACTCGCGGTCATGATGATTGCTTACCCAGGACTTACGTCCTGGGCTAAATTGTTGCGCTCCTCTGGAGCTGGTTCGATTCGGCAGCAGGCGCAGCGCTGAAGCTTGGCCTTATAAACGCTGCTCAAATCCCTGCTCATCCGCGTGATCCGTGGCTGCTTTCCTAGTCCAGAATCTCTAACTCGTAACGCTTGCCGGCCTTTTCGCCGGCGGCATGCAGCAGATTGCGCATCGCGCGCGCGATCTTGCCCGACTTGCCGATCACGCGTCCCATGTCGTCTTCGGCGACTTCTAACTCGAGCACCAGCTCGCCGTCTTCGTCAAATTCGTCGACCTTCACCTGGTGGGGCGCGGCTACGAGAGCTTTGGCGATATGCTCGACGAGTGCTTTCGGATTGGGAGCTTGGTCTGTCATGCCTGCATCACCACTGAAGAGGGTGCCCCATCTTTCGCCGATTTTGCGAAAGGTGGGAACCACGAACCAAAGCTTTTAACCGCAGAGATCGCCGAGAAAAGCCGCCGAGTACGCTGAGAAAACCTTAGCTGCTCAATGGATCTCAAAGATTTCAATTCCAAAAAATCCGCGAGGATCCGCGCAATCCGTGGCTCGAACTTACGAAGCCACCGGCTCGGCCGGCGCAGCTTTCCCGGCGAAGCCGAGAATCTTGCCGACGCGCTCCGACACCTGCGCGCCCTTCGAACGCCAATAGTCAATGCGGTCGCGCTTGAGCTCCACGCTGGCCGGGGTAGTGCGAGGATTGTACGTCCCCACAATCTCCACCGGACGCCCGTTGCGCGGCCGTTCTTTCTCGATCACTACCACTCGATAATGCGGTTGTTTGCGCGCACCTACGCGCGCCAGACGAATCATTAGCACTGAACTTGTTTCCTTTCTGTTTTCCGCTTTTCCTGCTCTTCTGAAAGGAGGTAGCGGCTCAACCTGCCCAGCCCCACCCGGCGGGAATAAGACAAGTAATTATTATGCCGTAGGTTAGCAGGATGGGCAAGGGAGGGGGGCTTCCTTGATTGCCTAGGGGCCACACACTCAACGCGCCCTAAGCGGCAACAACCTCACGCATAACCTCCAGTTCTGCAAGATCCGGAGCAAAGTCGAACACCATCTGGATGGCTTTGCCAGTCTGGTTGTAGTTCTCGTTGTAGCTATCGGCGTCTAGCTTGAGTTTGTAGCAATCTTGCACGATCTGTTGGCGCCGATTCTGAAATGCCATGTGCATGTGTTTATGGGACGCAGTACGCATATCGTCCCAGAACAGATATTGATGCCCATTCTCGCGGTAGGGTGCCGCATGCAACAGACGCACCCTGCGTCCTTGAGGATCAGTAAAGAACACCTCTCGCATGGCATCGGCAAGCTGGTTGGCGCACTGTTTCACTATTGCGCTCGGATGAATTTCCCAGAGTCCCTGCTTTATCGCCCATCTTGCAATATCGACGGACTTTGCGGGCCATGGCTGGCCAGCATTGCGATATTCAGAAACGATTCTCTGGCTTTGCTCCACTAGGCTCATCTCTACCTCCTAGAAATTTGCCGGTAGCACGTGACCAAATCCATCAGTTATGGCTGCAGGCATAACCAGATGGCGTACCTTTACCAGCATCTCTCGACTATGCGACCAGTCGACTTCCTTCCGATGTTGGAGTTGTCCCAAGACAATTGCTGGATGAACGTGATTTACCCGAGCAAACGCCATGATCTTTGCCTTTGAATATAGGGGGGCCGTCCTAATTATCCAGTTCTCCAGTGCCGATTGATCAATTAGCAATTGCTGTGCAAACAAGTCCGCGCACTTTTCGACATCGCTTTTTTGTTCAAATGGAGTTGCTTGATCTCCCAATAGATTAACGTCGAAAATGAAATCTCCATTAATCCCGTCACGGTTCTTAACATGGCCGGTTTCGTGCCCCACCAAATACCAGAAGTTATCGAGGCGATCGAATCGCATACCTAACGCAATAACTGGAGAATGTTCGTTCAGCCAAAAGCACGCGCCATCCATCTTTCCATGCGCGATATTCTCGAGAACGAGGAACCTAATGCCACCTTCCGCCAAGACTCTCGGCACATGGCGAACATCCTCAGGATTTTCCATCAATCGCTTGAGCTTGATCATCGTTTCCGCGAAAGATTGATCGGAGAACGGGGCTGCTTGTACGCCGCGCGCGAGCTTCTTAGCCCTAATTAACCAGGCTCTTTGCGCAGGAGTGGCCGGTTCGCCTGGATTTGACCTCTTGGCGGCATGCTCAAACGTCCTGGGTTGTTCGTTCAGCGAGCTCATACCTAAGAAAGCCAACAATTCCCGTTCGACGACACCCCAATCGCTCGACGGCTCAAGCCAATTGCGCTTAATCATTTCCTTGACAGGTGCAAGTTCGAACAGCCTTGCTCTGCGCGCAACGGAATCGTCCAATCTTCCGCGCGAGAATTGCTGATAGGCCCTCTCAAGGTTCATCCAGTAGTCGACAGATGTCCCGAATGCTCTCGACAGCTCGGTCGCAATATCAAGCGAAACCGCCCGCTTGCCATTCACTAACGCACTGACGACAGAAGTCTGCCTCCCCATAATTTCGGCCAAAGCCTGCTGCGTCCATCCGCGCTCCTCAAGTTCCTCCTTGATGAATTCGCCCGGAAGGAAGGCTTGTGCAACGGTTATGTTTTCCATATTCCCTCCTCCTCTAGTGATAATCCTCGATACCGATAATCCACACCGTCTTTTTCGGTGCTTCCCCGACGATTTCGACGATGAGGCGCCACTGATCGTTTAGCCTCATTGATCGTTCATTCCCCCTATTCTCCAATTTCTCGAAGTGCAAGGACTTCAGCGCGTAAAAATCGCGCTCGTCCACGGCGGCTCTTATCGATTGCATGCGCTTTCGAAAAACCTTTGTGACCCCATAACCATGTCCGCAATCTGCATGAGGGTCGATCTCGACCTGCCGTAAATTCTCGTCTTTGAAGTCGACCAGCATTCAATACCAAGGGCCGGGCCCCCTCACCACCCATACACTTAGGCTAACCCAGTTAAAATCAACTGTCAATCATTAGATTCAATAATTCATGAATATTTGAATACTTTTGTATCTTATTGTTATTAAAAGATATAATTTAATATAAGTTGGTTCATAAAGCAGTCATCACCCCGTAGTATCCTTCTTCCCTATCGATGGAAGTCTTCCTGGTCGACGGCACCTACGAGCTGTTCCGGCATTACTATGCGGTGCCTTCGGCGCGCGATAAGCAGGGGCGCGAAGTGGGCGCGGTGCGGGCTGTGCTGGCGTCGGTGCTGGGGATGATTAAGGGCGGGGCGACGCACATCGCGGTGGCCACCGACCACGTGATTGAGTCGTTTCGCAACCAGCTGTGGCGCAGATACAAAACCAGCGAAGGCGTTGAGCCGGAACTGCTGGCGCAATTTTCGGTGCTGGAAGATGTGTTGTCGGCGGCCGGGGTTGTGGTTTGGCCGATGGTGGAGTTCGAAGCCGACGACGCTCTTGCCGCCGGCGCGGCAGCAGCGGAAAAAGACGCTCGCGTGGAACGCGTGATCATTTGTACTCCCGACAAAGATCTGGCGCAGTGTGTGCGAGGCACGCGGGTGGTGCAACTGAATCGGCGCACGCGGGTGACGATCGACGAGCAAGGCGTCATGCAGAAATACGGCGTGCCGCCGTTGTCGATTCCGGATTATCTGGCGCTGGTGGGCGATGCGGCGGATGGTTATCCCGGGCTAGCGGGCTGGGGCGCGAAATCGACAGCCGCGGTGCTCGCCAAGTTTGGACATCTGGA
>Ga0157372_10010160_pt1 | contig 9994 bp, 5 predicted proteins | sample C55metaG_FD_115307 | JGI IMG/M metagenome (GOLD analysis project Ga0157372, IMG submission 115307) | Corn rhizosphere microbial communities from Kellogg Biological Station, Michigan, USA - C5-5 metaG | ecosystem: Host-associated > Plants > Roots > Rhizosphere > Soil | place: USA: Michigan...
CCAGCGTCCATTCGGCGCGACGATGAGTGCGGTGGACTCGTCGATGCCGACGCCAAGGTGCATTGGAAGTTCGAGCACCTCGCTGACGAGGCGGTTGCTGCGCTTCCGTCGCACGAAGTGCTGATCGACGATTGCGTTCGGGAGGAGGCCGAAGCCTTCGGCAATCACCAGGTTGTCGCGGGCGATCGTCATGTACGACGCGCTGTCCTTCACCGGACGCACCCCGCCCGGATGACGCTCGTCGCCGGTGATCATCGCGGCGGACATCACGGCGGCCCCGGCAGACGTCCCGCCGACGACGGCGCCGGCGCGATAGCGCGCGTGGATCGCCGCATCCGTCTTCGTGTCCTTGAGGGCCTTGATGAGCAGCACCTGGTCGCCGCCGCCGAACCAGATGCCGGTCGCGCCGTCGAGCAGGTGGGCGATGGAATCCGTATTCGCCTGCTCGTGCGTCACCCAGACGTTGCGCGCATCAGCGCCGAGCTTGCGCAGGTCTGCTGCCTTTTCCTCGCCGCTCGCCTGGCCGTCCTCGCTGGCCATGGCGAACACGATGATCTTTGCGTGGCCCGCGCCGCCGGCGAGGCGCACGAATTCCTCCACGAGTGCCGGTGGCTGCGGGCCGCCGCCCACGATGAACAGCGTGCCTCGCGTCGCCGACGACGCGCGGGCGGCCTGTGCGTTCACTGGAGCGGTCGCGGCGCTGCAGAGCATGAGGGCCGCGACGAAGGTCGTGACGGCTCGGCGGGAGAAGCGGGTCAGGGATCGGCGCATGGCATTGGGAATCGAGTGGGCTCTTGACCGCGGCGGTACCGGGGCCGATGATAGGCCCCAACATGAAACAGCGTTCCACGAACGGGCGCAATAGCGCCGCCGCGGGCACACGGTCGGTCGAGCGGGCGCTGGATGTACTGCGCGCCGTCGGCGAATCGCGTGTCGAGCCGGGTCTCTCCGATCTCGCGGACGAACTCGGATTGCACAAGACGACGGTGTTCCGGCTGCTCGGTGCGCTCGAGCGAGCGGAGTTCGTCGTGCGGGATGAGGATCGCCAGCGCTACCAGCTGGGGCCGGCGCTGTTCCGCCTCGCGACCCAGGCGCGTCGTGCGACAGGATTGCACGAGGCCGCCCGATCCGAGCTGGAATCGCTGGCGCACGACGTCGGGGAAACGGCAACGCTCGAGGTGCTCGTGGGTGACGAAGTGCTCATCCTCGATGAGGTACATGGCCGTTTTCTCGTCGGTGGTTCTCCGGAAGTCGGCATGCGCTGGCCGGCGCACGCCACGTCCACGGGCAAGGTGCTGCTCGCCGCGGCCGCCGTGGAAGGTGCGACGAGTGGCTCATCAGGACGGCGCTCGTCGGCGGGAGCGGGACGGCTGGTGCGGCTGGCACCGAACACCATCACCACGCGCGCCGCGCTCGAACGTGAGCTGGCCAAGGTGCGGCGCGAGGGCTACGCTGTCGGGTTGGAGGAGCTGGAGCCGGGATTCATCGCCATCGGGGCGCCAGTGCGAAATGCCCATGGCCGCACGGTGGCGGCGGTGAGTGTCGGTGGTCCCAAGGCGCGACTGGGCGGGGCGAAGACGCGGCCCGCCGCTGCCCGCGTGCGGCGCGCCGCCGATCGCATCTCGCGGCGCCTCGGCGACCCCACGCTGCTGCATGAAGCATGACGAAGGTTCGTGACGTACTGATGAAATGTTCGATCCGTTCGACACCCACAGGAGGAAGGCGCATGCAGTCTCTCCGTCGTAGGCCCCTCGCCGTGCTGGCGGCCGTGCTCGTGGCGCTCGTCGCGCCAGCGGGTATCGCCCGAGCGCAGGCGACCGGCACCATACGCGGCACCGTCACCGACTCGTCCAGCCGCCGCGGCGTGCCGGGCGTCCAGGTCACCATCTCCGGCACGACTCGTGGCGCCGTCACGAACGATGCAGGCGCGTACACCCTCGCCGCCGTGCCGGCCGGTGCGGTGACGATTCGCGCGCAGCGACTCGGCTATTCGTCGCAGTCACGCACGGTCAGCGTCGGCGCTGGCGAAATCGCGACGGCGGATTTCACGCTGCATCCGGTCGCGACGGTGCTCTCCGCGGTCGTGTCCGTCGGCTACGGCACCGCCAGCCGGCAGGATGTCTCGAGCGCGATCGCGTCGGTGGATTCCAGCGTCTTCGCCAACACGCCGGTCGCCGGCGTGGACAACGCGCTGCAGGGCCGCATTCCCGGCGTCCAGGTGATGCAGAACTCCGGTGAGCCGGGGAGCGGCATCTCCATCCGCGTCCGGGGCCCGGCGTCGCTCAACGCGGGCAACCAGCCGCTGTACGTCGTCGACGGCGTTCCCATGATCCAGGGCTCGCTGAGCCAGATCGCACTGAGCGGGCAGGACGTCACGGCCATCACCGGACTCAATCCGGACGAGATCGCGTCGATCGACGTCCTCAAGGACGCGGCGGCCGCGGCGATCTACGGCTCGCGCGGCTCGAACGGCGTCGTGATCATCACGACGAAGCGCGGCGCGGCGGGGAACACCCGCTTCGCCTTCAACAGCTATGTCGGGACGCAGAAGGTGGAGAAGACCATCGGGCTGCTGAACGCACAGCAGTACGTGGAACTCTACAATGAGAGCGCCAAGAACGACGACTACGATCCGGAAGATTATCCGTTCGTCGCCGGTGTCGATGACGTGAACAGCTACGACTGGCAGGGGGCCGTCTTTCGTCGGTCGCCCGTCAGCGACGTCAACCTGTCGATGAGCGGCGGTAATGAACGACTGCGGTTCTACCTCTCCGGCTCGAACTTCGATCAGGAGGGCATCGTCATTGGTTCCGCATACAACCGGCAGGCGATGCGGTTGAACATGGACCTCAACGCCACGCAGAAGCTCTTTGTCTCGTCATCGGTGGGACTGACGCGTGAGAACAACGACCGCATCCCGGGCGACCAAAGCCTCGATGGCGTCGTCACCAACGCGATCGGCATGCAGCCATTCGCGCCCATCTACGGGAGCGCCTCCGGCTTCGGCGGCCGCGCGGAAGGATTGCGCTACTCCAATCCGGTGGCGACGGCGGCGTTCAGCTTCGACACCTACAAGACCCTCCGTGCGCTCGGCAACCTCGACGCGAAGTACCTCTTCAGCGACAAGGTCTTCCTCTCCGGCCGAGTGGGGGCGGACGTCTACGGCATCGATGAGCTCACGTGGAGCGATCCGCGCATCGACCGCGCGTACGCCGCGAGCGCCGGCGGCGTCGGCCGCACCGCGCACAACACCAACACGAAGTACGTCGCCGAGAGCTTCCTGACTGTGGAACCGATGAGTGCGCCTTCCAACCGCCTGAGCGTCATCGGCGGCGCGAGCGTCGAGTACAACCACCGCGACCTCAGCTTCGCACGCGGCGAGGGTTTTCCTTCTGGCTTCACGACGTACATCGTCAACGCCGCGAACCTCGTCTCCTGGGATGGCAGCGCGACCGACAACAACCTCGTGTCGTTCTTCGGCCGGGCCAACTGGTCGAGCAACGACCGCTACCTGCTCTCGGCGAGCCTGCGCGCCGACGGATCGTCGCGGTTCGGAGCGGACAATCGGTATGGCATCTTCCCGGCGATTTCCGCTGGCTGGAACGTGACTGAGGAGAGCTTCGCACAGCCGCTCGCGCGCCTGGCGACGCTCAAGCTGCGCGCGAGCTACGGCGTGACCGGCAACCAGGGGATCGGCGACTTCGCCAGCCGGAGCCTCGCCAGCGGGGAGCCGTATAGCGGCCAGGCCGGCGTCGCGCTGTCGCAGATCGGCAATCCGTCACTCCGATGGGAAACCACGAAGGAAGTGGACGTCGGCGCCGACGTCGCCGTGCTCGATGGGCGCGCCAGTCTGATCGTCGATTGGTACAACCGCAGCACGAGCGACCTGCTGGTGCGTCGTCCGATCCCCGCAACCAGCGGCTTCACCAGCGTCTGGTCAAACATCGGTGCCATCCGCAATCGTGGTGTCGATCTCGGCCTGCACGCCGTCCTGCTCGATGGTGGCCCACGCGGTTTCGGCTGGACCTCGGATCTCAACACGACCTGGAACAACAACGTCGTAACCGATCTCTATGACGGCCAGAACGCGACCTTCACGGTCAGCAGCCGCATCACGTCAGTGGTGGCAGTCGGGCAGCCGATCGGCGAGTTCTACCTCTACAAGTTCCTCCGCGTCGACCCCGACAATGGCAATGCGGTGTTCCAGTCCGCCGATGGTTCGGAAACGGACTCGCCCGGCTCGAATGACCGCATGTTTGTCGGCAGCCCGCAGCCGAAGTACTACGGCGGGTTCACGAACACGTTCACGTTCCGGAACCTCGATCTCCGTGGCTTCCTGCAGTTCAGCCAGGGGAACAAGGTGTTCAACATGATGCGCATCTTCACCGACGACGGCGGCTGCACGTGGGACAACGAATCCACCATCGCCCTCGGACGCTGGCAGAAGCCGGGTGACGTCACCAACGTGCCGCGCATGAGCTACGACTGCACTTCCGGCGCGGATGTCATCAGCAGCCGCTTCGTCGAGGACGGCTCGTTCGTCCGCCTCGGCGAGGTCACGCTCGGATACAAGCTCCCCGACCGTCTGGCGTCGTCGGCGAAGATGAACAACGCCCGCATCTACGTCTCGGGTCGCAACCTGCACACATGGACCAAGTACACCGGCTATAACCCCGACGTCAACAGCGCCGGTATCGGGTCCAACGTCGTGATGGGAGTCGACTACTACGCCTATCCGCTCGCCCGTACCTTCACCCTCGGCGTCACCGCCGGCTGGTGAGCGGGGCCTCCGCGAGCCAACACCTCAGATGAGGCATCAGCGACTCATGCGACTCAACAAGACCGTTCCTGCGGCGCTCCTGCTGCTCCTCGCCGCCGGCTGCGACAACGTCCTCTCTACTTCGCCGCAGAGCAATCTGTCGGCAGACCAGCTCATCGTCGACTCGAAATCGGCGCTCGGGGCGCTCACGGGTGCCTATGACGGGCTCCAGAGCCTCAGCTACTATGGCCTGGACATCCAGCTGCTCGGCGATCTTCCGGCTGACAACAGCACGTGGGTCGGCACCTATCAGTTCCTCGGCGAGATCGAGGAGAATCGCATCGCGGCCGACAACCCGGAGGTCACCGACATGTGGACGGCGATCTACCGACAGATCGCTCGTGACAACGTGATCCTCGCGCGTGTCCCCGAAGTCGCGTCGATTGACGATGACACGCGGAAGGAAGTGATGGGGGAGACGTATTTCCTGCGCGCCCTCGGATACTCGAACCTCGTGAAGTTCTGGGGCGACGTGCCCATGCCCCTCACGCCCGTCGGGTCAGCAGACGAGGCAGCGACCTACGCCCGCACACCCGTGCTCCAGGTGTACACGCAGATTCTCAGCGACCTGGATAACGCTGCCGCGATGATCAGCAACACGACAGACACCCGGCGCGCCACGCCGATGGCGGTCGCTGCGATTCGTGCTCGCGTCCTGTTCTATCGTGCCAGCGTGCCGGGCGCGAACGCGCAGGCGGATTACCAGGCCGCGCTCGACGCAGCGAATGTGGTCCTCGCCGGCCGTGACACGCTCACGGTGCCATTCGGCAATCTCTTCACGGCGGAGGGCTCCAATACCAGCGAGGACATCTTCCGCGTCAGCTTTACCCCGGCAGAGTACAACGAGCTGGGCTACTACTGGCTGTATGCCGGTCGCACGGAAGTGCGCCCGACCAAGGAGCTGGCGTCCACGTTCGCAGCGAATGATCTCCGCAGGCCCTATACGTTCGGTCCGCGCACCACGGGCAGCAGCACGCTCCAGGCGACGAAGTGGCCCACGACGATCGGCGCCGAACATCCGCACGTCATCCGCCTGGCCGAGGTGGTGCTCATCAAGGCAGAGGCACTGGCGCGACTCGGCCGGCTCGCCGAGGCCGTCGCTGAGTACAACAAGGTCCGCATTCGCGCCGGCCTGCCGAAGCACGTCCTCGGCGTGGACGTGACGACGCAGGATGACGTCCTCGCCGCGATCATGCTGGAACGCCGGCACGAGTTCGCCTTCGAAGGGGATCGGTGGCCGGATCTCGTCCGAGCCGGGCTCGCCAGCACGGTGAAGGACCTCGCGGATCCCGGCTTCGTGCTCTTCCCGATTCCGCTCCGTGATCTGACGACGACTCCGGGAATGACCCAGAACCCCGGCTACATCGACTGATCCATCCGACAACGAGGCCCCGCCGGCACACCGGCGGGGCCTCGTTGCGTTTGCGTGCCGGTCCCGATCCTGCGACAGCGCGCCACCATGTCCATCAACCCTCGCGCCGGCACGCTCCCGGAACAGTCGGACCTCGTCGACGTCCCGCTGCTCGTCTCCGAGTACTACACGCGCCGTCCGGACCCGGCGCAGCGTTCCGAGCGCGTGGCGTTCGGCACCTCCGGTCACCGCGGCTCGTCGCTCAACGGCGCATTCAACGAACGGCACATCCTCGCCATCACCCAGGCCATCGTCGAGTACCGTCGGGCGCAGGGAATCGACGGACCGATCTTCCTCGGCATCGACACGCACGCCCTGTCGCGCTCCGCGCTGGGCAGTGCGCTCGAGGTCCTGGCGGCGAACGGCGTGAACACCTTCGTGGATTCGCGCGACGGATACACGCCGACGCCGGCCCTCTCGCACGCGATCCTTCGCCACAATCGGGGCCGCATCGCGGGCCTCGCGGACGGCATCGTCGTTACGCCGTCGCACAATCCGCCGGAGGACGGGGGGTTCAAGTACAATCCGCCCAACGGCGGTCCTGCCGACACGAGTGTCACCGGGTGGATCCAGGACCGCGCGAATGCGCTGCTCGACGCCGATCTCGCAGGGGTGAAGCGGATCTCCCTCGCGAAGGCGCGTGCGGCTTCCATCACGCGCGGCTACGACTACCTCGACGCGTACGTCGCGGACCTGCCGAACGTGATCGACCTCGACGCCATCCGCGCCGCGTCGGTGACGCTCGGCGTCGATCCACTCGGCGGGGCAGGGGTGGCCTACTGGGGCGAGATCGCCGAGCGCTACCGGCTGCCACTCACCGTGCTGAGCGACGTCGTCGATCCGTCGTTCCGGTTCATGACGCTGGACTGGGACGGCCGCATCCGGATGGACTGCTCGTCGCCGTACGCGATGCAGCGCCTGATCGACATGAAGGACCGCTTCGACGTGGCGTGGGCGTGCGACACCGACCACGATCGCCACGGGATCGTCGCGCGCAGTACCGGGCTGCTGAATCCCAATCACTTCCTCGCCGCGTCGATCGCGTACCTGGTGGAGCATCGTCCCCAGTGGCGTGCCGATGTCGCCATCGGCAAGACGATCGTCAGCAGCAGCATCATCGATCGCGTGGTCGGCCTGCTGGGCCGCCGGCTGTACGAGGTGCCGGTGGGGTTCAAGTGGTTCGTCTCCGGGCTCACTGATGGCTCGCTCGGTTTCGTCGGCGAGGAGAGCGCTGGCGCGACTTTCCTTCGTCGAAACGGGGACGTCTGGACCACCGACAAGGATGGCATCATCTGCGGACTCCTCGCGGCGGAGATGACGGCGGTCACCGGTCGCGACCCGGGCGAGCGGTATGCCGCCCTCACCGAGGACCTGGGCGCGCCGCTCTATCAGCGCATCGATGCTCCAGCGACGCGCGAGCAGAAGGCGATCCTTGCGGGGCTCTCGGCGAGCGACGTGACCGACACGGAGCTGGCGGGCGAGCCGATCACCCGCACGCTCACCACCGCGCCTGGCGATGGCGCGCCGATCGGCGGCCTCAAGGTGGAGACGAAGAACGGCTGGTTCGCGGCGCGTCCATCAGGCACGGAGGAGGTCTACAAGCTCTACGCGGAGAGCTTTCTCGGCGAGGCGCATCTCCGGCGGATCCAGGCGGAGGCCCAGTCGCTGGTGAGCCGAGCCTTTGCGGCGGGGGGCGCGGGGCGTTGAATTCGACTGCTACTGGTGAAACGGCAGGCGAGAGGAGATCGTACAGCAAGCGGGCGCGGCGCTCGGCCGCGCGCTCCTGACCCGCACTGACGGAAAGCCAGCATGCAGCAGCCAACCTTCGTCCCACCGCCGGCCTTGCCGACCCCGCTTCCCCCTGGCGTCAGGGTCAGCATCGGCGATGCAGTTCCGAGCGCATCGGCTGTGTATGAGGGATTCGTCCACCAGCGCAGCGAGCTGCGCGACCAGCTCGAGACTCTCCAGGATTCACGGCAGGAGCTGTCACGGCAGCTCCAGGATCCCATGGTGACCGGCGCCAATCGCGCCGGACTCGAGCAGCACATCGGGGAGCTCGACGCGCGGATCAGCGCGCTCGACAAGCAGATTGCCGCCGCGGACGCCCAGGTCGCGCAGGCGGCGGCGGTGCCGGGTGCGGTCGTCCCCGATCCGCCGCACGTCCGGCAAGGTCCTCCTGAAGAAGCATTCGTGCTGGGTGGGATCTTCATCGTCGTCGTGCTCTTTCCGCTCACCATCGCCTACGCGCGCCGGCTCTGGCGGCGCGGCGCGGTGGCGGTCAGCGCGTTGCCGCAGGATCTGATGGACCGCCTCACGCGACTCGACCACGCGGTGGATTCGATCGCCGTCGAAGTCGAGCGCATCGGTGAGGGCCAGCGATTCGTCACCCGCGTGCTCGCCGACCGGCCAGCCGAGCCGGTCGCCATTCCGCAGCGCGCATCGCAATCCATCGCCGAGGATCGCGACCCGCGTCGCTGAGGTCAGTCCACGCCGGCCCAGATGATGGCGTTGAAGAGCATCTTGAAGGTGCCTTCCGTCTGCGCGCGGTTCTGCACGCGGAAGCCGAACATCACTACCTTCCCCCTGCCTCGCTGGAAGCTCACGGCGGCGGCGCGATGCTCGAGGTGGTCGAGTCCCGTCGCCCAACCGGAGAGCAGCATGTCGTCGGCGCTCGCGGGGTAGGTCGCGATCACCGATCGCGTCACGCCGGGCGCGGGCGCGGAGGTCTGATAGGCGATCGCGTCATCGACGAACAGCGCCGCCTCGGCGGGCATTCCCCAGGTGATCGGATTGTCGGGTGCGAGCTCCGCCCGAAGCAGCGAGCCGGGCACCGAGAAGGCGCTCGCCGGCACCCGGGCGAGTGCGTTCCGGACACCGAGATCGAAGTCGTCGATCACCAGCTCGCCGGAGGAACCGAGGGTGATGAGCGTCCCGCCCGCGTCGACGAAGTCGCGCAGCGCCTTCACGCCCGCCTTGCCGATGCCGCCGGCATATTCGGGCGGCAACTCATCGGCGCCGCGACCCTGCCGCCGACCATCCACGATGATGTCCCGCGAAACATCGGGCAGGATGATGGCATCGTAGGCCGCTCGAAGGTTGCCGTTGCCCATGGTGCGATTGTCGACGCTCTTCGGGCTGAAGCCGTACTGCTCGAGCACCCACCGCGTCCAGCCTTCGTCCATCGACGTGTTCCATGGCTTGTAGAGTCCGACCCGCACTGCGCCGAGTGTCGTCGTGGACGCGGGCCGCTGTGCGATCGCGTGGGCTGAAACGTGGTGCGTCGCGAGCGCGGAGTTCACCAGCGCCGAACGGTCGAAGATGAACGAGCCGGCTGGAAAGCGTTCGTCACCCGCCCGGAAATCGCGCGTGGCGATGCTCACCGAACCGCGCTGTCGCTGCACGTCGTTCACCACGCGGAACGCGTTGTTCGCGTCGCGCCGAAGCGCGACCACGCTTCCGGTACCGTCCACGCCGCCGCGGGGCCAGTCGGCGTCGGTGATCCGGTGGGCCGAGCTGGTCTCCGATGCCGGCACCATCTCCTTGTGTACCGCCACGCCCATCAGGAGCGGCAACGACCAGGTGGTGACGTCGTACGGCCGGAGGATCGGTCCGTCGGCGACGAGTCGGACCTCGGGATAGTGCTGGATGCCGAGCAGCTCCGCGGCATACTTGCCGTATGGCTGCGCCGTCGGAACGAGGAAGTCGGTCGGCGTGACGAGCACCTCGATGGCGTTGTCGTCGAGCAGGTGCGCGAGGTGCGCCGC
>Ga0157372_10010162_pt1 | contig 9994 bp, 7 predicted proteins | sample C55metaG_FD_115307 | JGI IMG/M metagenome (GOLD analysis project Ga0157372, IMG submission 115307) | Corn rhizosphere microbial communities from Kellogg Biological Station, Michigan, USA - C5-5 metaG | ecosystem: Host-associated > Plants > Roots > Rhizosphere > Soil | place: USA: Michigan...
GCCGTTGCGGCCGCAGCCCCGGCCAACAGCTGCCCTTCTGCGCCGATGTTCAGTACGCCTGCGCGAAACGCGACGGCCACGGCAACCCCGGTGAGCATCAGCGGAATGGCACGCACCAGCGTCGCGGAGGTGAACGCGTACCACGAGCCAAGCGATCCGCGCCAGAGTGCCGCCAGGCCGTTGCCAACACTGTACCCGCCCACCAGCAGCAGAAGTGCCGTCGTGCCGACGATCGCGAGCAACACGAGGACCGCCCGGGCGAGCTCCCACGCGACCGAGTCGCGCCGAAAGGCGGAGGCTCGCGCTCCATGGCTCATGCGGCACCCACCATTGCTCGGCCGATCTGCTCGCGGTCGAGCGGCAGCTCGCGTACGGTGCGCTCGAAGACGACGAACACGCGGCTCGCGAGAAGGAGTACCTCATCGATGTCGCTCGAGTACAGCACGATGGCGGCGCCATCATGTGCGGCTTTGCGGAGGCGCGCATGGACGTCGGCGGTCGCCCTGACGTCGAGCCCACGAGTGGGATTCTCCACGACGAGTGCCAGCGGCGAATCGGATTCGAGCGCCAGTTCACGGGCGAGTACGACCTTCTGCTGATTGCCACCCGACAGCGTTCGGATCGGGACGGCCGCGTGGTCGGCGCGGACATCGTATTCGCGCATGAGCCGTTCGGTCTGCTCACTCACGGCGCTCCAGTCGATGATCCCGCGCCGGGCGCCGGCGCCGCGGAGCGCCACGTTTTCAGAGAGACTGCGATTGAGCAGCACGGCGTCGCGATGGCGGTCCTCTGGCACGAATCCAACGGCCAACGGACGCTCGAGCACTCCCGATTCGGGGGTGAGTCGACCAGCGAGCGCACGAAGCAGCTCATGCTGACCGCTGCCCTCGATGGCGGCGATCCCGATGATCTCGCCCCCGTTGATCTCGAACGCCGCGTCGCGCACGCGTACGATGCCGGCCGAGTCGGCAAGCGTGAGGCTGTCTGCGCGGAACACGACTCCAGGGGCCGCAAGAGTTCGTGCGTCTTCGGTGAACGATCGCGTCTTCGCGCCGGCCAACTCCTCGCCGATCATCGCGGCCGTCAGGGTGTCGGGTGTGACGTCGTCGCGTCTGGCGGTGAGAAGAGAACGCCCGCGGCGCAGGACGGTGACCTCGTCGGCGACACCGAGCGCTTCGCGAAGCTTGTGCGTGATCAGTATCGCCGCATTGCCCGCGTCAGCATAGGCGCGTACCCAACGTAGAAGCTCGGCGCTCTCGGCCGGTGCGAGGACAGCGGTTGGCTCGTCGAGGATGAGGATGCGTGCGGCACGCACGAGTGCCTTGGCAATCTCGACGCGCTGCTGAGCGCCAACGGACAAGGTTTCCACGCGGGCTGCTGGATCGAGCGCGAAGCCGGTTGACGCCGAAAGCTCGTCGACGCGCTTCGCCACACGCGCCAGATCGAGCCGCCCACGGCCGCCCAGGGCGATGTTCTCCGCGACCGTCATCGCCGGCACCAGGGTGAAGTGCTGGTGCACCATGCCAATGCCGCGCGCGATCGCGTCGGCGGCGCTGGTGATGCGGACGGGATCGTTCCAGAGGAGCATCGTACCTGCGTCGGCACGTTCGAGGCCGTACGCGATGCGCATCAGCGTCGACTTCCCTGCCCCGTTCTCTCCGAGCAACGCGTGGACGGTGCCGGGGGATACCTCCAGCGTCGCGGTGCTGAGTGCCTGAACGTTGCCATAGCGCTTGTCGATGCCACGGAGCGCCAACGCGACCGGAGCGTCGTGCGATTGCGGTCGCGTCATCCGATCGTCAGAGGCCCGTGGGAGCGGCGATGAAGCTCCAGGGGATGCCAAACGCTCGCTCGATCTCGGCGCCCAGTGCGCGGACTCCGAGGGTTTCGGAGGCATAGTGCCCAACATAGAGCACGGCGATCCCCAGCTCTTCCGCCTCGACGGCGGTGTGATGCGGCCCCTCTCCCACGATGAGCGTGTCCACCTGCCCAGCTTTCGCCTCGCGCAGTGTCTCGCTCGACGCGCCCGCTCCGGAGCAGATCGCCCAGCGGGTCGTGCGCCGGTCCGGGGTCACGCCCACTGCGACCAGGTGGCCCCCTTCCCGCCGAGCGAGTTGCTCACAACGCTGCGCGAGGGCCGCCGTCGGCAAATCGCAGCTTCCCTTCACGCCAACCTCGATCGACTCGAATCGTCCGAATCCCGATTCGGGAACGAGACCGATCTCACGAGCGAGCAGGGCGTTGTTGCCAACGCTCGGATGTAGATCGAGTGGAAGATGCGATGCGTACACCGCGATGTCGTGCGCGATCAATCGGCGAACCCGCTCGTACACGTAGCCGCGAATGGGTTGAGCGCCAGCCCAGAAGAGGCCGTGATGAACGATCAGCAGATTCGCGTGCTGCTCGATCGCACCTTCGATCGTGCGAGACGATGCATCGACGGCGACGGCGCACCGCGTGACTGGCCCGACGTGCTCGACCTGAACGCCATTCATGGCGCCGCGATAGTCGGGCACCTGGTGCGTGTGCAGTAGGTCGTCGAGATACGCGGATACGTCGGCGAGCGTAGCGTGTGCACCAACGGTCATCGCACGTCAGGGCTGTGGAGCACGGGGATCGAAGCGGCCTGCGGCGAGCTCTCGGCGGACAGAATCCACGACGCGCATCGCGGCGGCGGGGATGTGCGACTGGAACGCCGGGTTGACCACGAGCGTGACGACATCGCTTTCGGAGCCCAACCTGATGAGCCGCGGCTTGAAGGTCTTGGACTTCACTTCGCGGGCGACCGTGAGAAATGCGTGCGGCAGATCGATCACGACGCTCGCGATGGTGATGTCCGGAGCGACGGCGTTCTGGTTCGAGTTGGATCCGACGACGAGGGCTTTCTTTGTCTCGCGGGCTGCCTGAAACACACCAAGTCCCGCGGCATCCGCATTCTGGAAGATGACGTCAGCGCCGCGTCCGATCTGTGCGAGCGCCTGCTCACGGCCGGCGCTGACGTCATCCCAATTGCCGAGATACGAGGTGAGCACGGTGGTCTTGGGTTTCACTGCTTTCGCACCGCGCGTGAACGCAGCGAAGCTCTCTTTGACCGGCGGAAGCTCTGAGCCCCCGATGACGCCAATGACGTTGGACTTCGTCATCGAGCCGGCGAGCAGGCCGGCCAGGTAGGAGGCGTCGGCAAATCCGAATTCGATTCCGGCTACGTTCGGCCCGACGCTCGATCCGGACGTCACGACGAAGATCGTTCGCGGGTACTCAGGCGCGACGCGCATGGCAGCGTCCTGGAACTCGAAACCATGGCCGAAGACGAGATCATAGTTCTGCGCGCCGTACTGTCGGAATTGCTCCTCGAACTCAGCAGGCGTTTTCGTCTGGATGTGGCTTACCGTCGCGCCAAGGCTGTCCCGGACACGGAGGAGCCCCTGATACGCTCCGCCGTTCCATGATTGATCGCTGATCGGTCCCGGCGTAAGCAGCGCCACGCGGAAAGAGTGGGCGGCGGCGCTGTCGGACCGAGCGGCGTGTGGGTCTTCGCGTCCTGCCTTGCACGCCGTGGCGAGAAGCATGGCCGAGCAGGTCAGCAAGGCTGCCGCTCGGCGAATGTGGAAAGCTGTGGAAAATCTCTGTTTATGGAACACGAGCGCCGTAGTAAGTGCTGTATTTACAGTGAGTTATGTGTATGTTGACAACTCGGGGCTTCAGCCGCGGACAGGCCTATGGCTTCAGTCGAAGTCGCTCCTCGTGGGCCCTACGATCGCGTCCAGGAGACGCTCCAAGTCATCAGCGCTGTAAAAGGTGATCCGGACGACTCCGCGGTCGGCGCCGAGCATCTGGACCTGTACGTCGGTCTGCAAGCGCCTTCTGAACTGGTCCTCTATTCGCTTCAAAGCCGGGTTGCTGACGCGATTATGTCCGGATTCAGGCGCTGAAGTCGAGCGCTCAAGCCCTTTCCGTTCGACGGGCGACGGATTGACGATCTCACGGACGCGAGCTTCGGCGTCGCGCACCGACAGCTGGTGGGCAACGATGTCGTTCGCCAGGTCGAGCTGGCGGCGCTCGTCCTTGATTGGCAGGAGGGCACGGGCGTGCCCCGCCGTGATGTGCCGACTCTCGATGAGTTGACGGATGGGAGCTGGAAGGCTGAGCACGCGAAGGAGGTTCGTGACACTCGTTCGGTCCTTGCCGACGGCCTCAGCCACTTGCAGCTGGGTCAGGCCAAACTCGTCGATCAGACGCTGGTAGCCCTCTGCTTCCTCGAGGGGATTCAAGTCGGCGCGCTGCAGGTTCTCGACGAGAGCGAGGGTCAACATCGCCCGGTCGTCGAAGTCCCTTACGACCGCGGGCACCTCGGTCCAGCCGAGCCTGGTCACGGCCCTGAGCCGGCGCTCTCCCGCGACGAGCTCCCATTTGCCGTTTCCAGTCTCTCGCACGACGATCGGCTGTAACAGGCCACTCGCCCGGATCGAGGACTCCAGTTCCGCGAGCTCGGGTTCAGTAAAGCTGCGCCGGGGCTGAAAGCGGTTCGCAATAATATCCGCCAGGCGGATCCGCTTCAGATTCGGCCCTTCCTGCCCCGCTTCCGTCGCAGGAGCAGCAGCGGGTTCGCGTTGCTGCCGCGCCGTGGAGATGAGGGCTTCCAGCCCACGCCCGAGCCGCCTCGGAGTATCCGCGCTCATGTGCTCGCCTCGGACGTGGATGCAGATGCCTGTATGGTGTCGCTATGAAGTTCTTTATATGACGCTGTTTCTCTTCGCATCAACTCATCGGCGACGGCGAAGTAGGCCTGTGCTCCGATGCTCTGCACGTCATAGAGCACGATGGGCTTCCCGAAACTCGGTGCCTCAGCAAGTCGGACATTGCGCGGGACGACCGTATCGAACACCTGGTTGCCGAAGTACTCGCGAGCGTCGGTCGCTACCTGCCGAGAGAGATTGAGTCGGGCGTCGTACATCGTGAGCAGTACGCCGGCGATGGTGAGGGATGGGTTGACGCTGTGCTGAATGAGATGGACCGTGTTCAGCAACTGGCTGAGGCCCTCGAGGGCGTAGTACTCACACTGGAGTGGTATGAGCAGTGCGTCCGCCGCCGCGAGCATGTTCAGCGTGATGAGTCCGAGGGACGGCGGACAGTCGATCAGGATGAAGTCGTAGTCCTCGCGCACTTCAGCGATCGCGCTCCGCATGCGCCGCTCTCGATCCGGGGTGTCCACGAGCTCGACTTCCGCCCCTGCCAGGTCCGGCGTCGCTGGTACGACATCAAGGTGCTCGAACTGGACCCCCCGAATGCGCGCTTCGGACAGGCGCGCGGCACCGATGAGGACGTCATAGGTCGTGCGCTCGAATGTCGTGCGCTCGATGCCCGTGCCGCTCGTGGCATTGCCCTGCGGGTCGCCGTCGATGAGCAGCGTCCGCCGTTCGGCGACAGCGAGGCTGGCTGCGAGGTTGACGGCCGTCGTCGTCTTTCCGACTCCGCCCTTCTGGTTGGCAATGGCAATGACTCGGGGCACTAGCTCTCCCGTGTTCAGCGTGTCGCTGGATGCGGCGGCTTCATCGCCGGGCCGCTTGGTGATTCCTGGAGCGAAATCCATCCGGTCGGACTGGGCGTCCGCTCAAGGGTCGTTCCCGTTCGATCCGGCTGTCCCGGTCGGTGATGGGATCCGTGATCGCGGACGCCCGTATCCTCTCATCCGGAACTCGACGAGGTGCGCAATGTAGCGCACCGCGGGGCGTCCGCACCAACCAATTTCGCGAGGCAAGTGCGCATGTGCCACGTGAAACACTCGCGCGGACGGTTACACGCCGCCGTATCGATGACTCAGCTGCGGCCCTGGATCGGGCAATCAGACTCGATCACAATCGTCGCGGCGGGCGCCGGTGCAGGCACCCACGCCTGGCTGCTTGGCTCGGTCCTGGGGCCTCGAGTCGTACTCGCTCGCGTTAGCGTTCCCCAGTGGCGCGAGGCGGTGTGCCACGTGGCACATAAGAGAAGAGCCCGCTCTCGGCGGGCTCTTCTCCTCGAAACTATACCGGCCTCTCACCCCTTCGGCACAAAAGTCCAGCGAGCGGTAACGAACACCGTCACCGTCTGTTGCCCTGGGTTGATTGGCGTTGGCTCCGCCATGACGGTCTTGGCGCGAGCGGCCAGGTCGAACATCGGCCGAGGGGGGATGGTGGGGCCCTGCGTCGAGAGCTCGAGCAACGCTCCCAAGGTGCCTCCAGCCGCTTGCGCCATTGCCTCGGCGTCAGCTCGCGCGCTGGCCACGGCAGCTCCGATCGCTTTACGGCGTGCCTCCTCGATCGACGAGGCATAGAAGGAGAGGCCGTTGATCATATTCGCGCCTGCTCCGAGCGCGGCATCGATGATCGGGCCTGCCTGATCGACCCGCTTCGATTCAGCCCGCACCGAATTCGTCACGACGTAACCGATCACCTTTGGCGTGTTGCCAGGGCGATCGTAGTTCATCTCGGGATAAGCGGAGTAGCCTTCGGTCGACAGCTGGTCCTTCGAAAGGCCGAGCGCAGTGAGCGCATCCAAGACCGCGCGGGTACGCTTGGCGTTATCCGCCGCAGCCGCGGCCGCCGTGGCAGCACGTGTCTGGACGTTGACGAGCACGGAAACCCGATCCGGGGTCACCTTCTCTTCCGCTTGGCCGGACGTCACCAGAGACGGAGGTAGCGGCGCACTGGCTAGCGGAGCTTGCGCCCCGAGCACGATGGCATGGGAGCAGACGGCGAGCGCAGAACACGAGATCGTGCGTGCAAGATGACGAGGAAGTTGCAGCATGTAGTCAGCCTCCAGTAGGGTCTCGAGCGACGAATGAATTAAGTATCATTATGAGACTAATATGCCGTTTCCCGGAATGGCCCGACGAGGCGCGACACGGGAGAACACGAGCGCATTCGTCAAACTGCCCGGTACGGGGGAGACGTCACGAATCGAGAAACTTGCACAGCGAATCGTACAGCACCTGAGCAGCGCAATTCACCGCGAGCCCGTTCGCAACAACCGGACTCGATCCAGCGTCAGGGCGCTTCGCGCAGGGCCCAGTCGGCGCGGAGAGAATCACGCGAGACCCGCCAGAATCGCGGCAGGGCTCCATCACTATCTGATGGCGGCCGAACCAGATAGACGGAGCGGGATGGATAGCGCGCAAGGAGAACCGAGTCGCGAGCGTGCAAGTCGCGAGCGTACACGATGTGCTCCCCGTCGGCCACCAGGAACGGAAGATAGACGGTGAAGCCCGCGTGATCCTCGCGCAGTCGGCGTACGCAGCGAGGGCCGTACGTCGAGCCCGGGAGTACGCGCTCGGTCGAATCCGCAGAGAAAGGCGACCGGACGACACGCAGTGAGTCGGCGAGCAGCGGCAGGAGCAGTGCACGCGCAGCCGGACCACGTGCACCGGTGCGCTCGAGGGAGTCGATTCCTCGCTCGAGTGCGCACGCATCGACGAAGTGATACAGCGCTTCCGCCTCGTCGTGCGGTACGTCGAGCGCCCACAGGCGAACCATCAGCTGCGCACCCCAGCTCTCGCGCACGAACACGATTGCATCGTGCACGCCGGCGGCTCGCGCGGCTGCCTCCACGTCCCAGCGCATGGTCTTCAGTCCACCGCGATATTCGCGTGCGCGCAGAGGCGTCGAGAGGGCAAGCGAAAGGACGACGCTCGCGACACACGAAGCGACGAGGACGCGATACGAGGCCCCGCGACCCCAACGATCCCGCCACTCCGGGATCAGCCGTGCCGTCCAGAGCGTGAGCACCGGGAGAAGACACACGACGAACCGAGGGCCGAGATAGAACCCATCGTGCCAGTACGCGAAGTACAACAGGACGAGCAGCGCCGAGCCTGCGAGCAGCACGTCATCCATCCGACGCAGTCGCGGCACCAGAAGCAGCGCGACCATACAACCGACCAAGGACGGAACGGGGGTCTCGAACAGGTACGTCTGCAGCCTGAGGAAGTAGAGACTTACGAGCTCGACTCCCCGAGCCGGTGTGTGCGCCACACCCCACGGCGCGGCGTGGAACCCGAGCTCATGGCCCTTTCCCCAGAGTGCTTCATAGCCAAACAACAACGGCGCGCCAGTCGTGCGCGCATTGAACCAGAGCATCAAGCTGACGGGAATGGCGACGCCGATGCCTGATGCGATGAGCGGCAGGATCATCCTGCGATCACGCAGCGCGTACCAGATCAACCACGCCGCGATCGGAAGCGCGAATGCCGCGGCGTCGACGGGGCGCACGGTTGCCGCGAACCCCAGTGCGAAGCCGCCGGCAAAGGTGAACGCGATCCGGCGGCGATCCGATTGCCCGGTCGCGGTCGCGCGCTCGAACGCGGCGAGTGCAGCGCAGATGCCGAGCAGCGTCGGGACGTGGTTCATCTGCGACCCCGACATGAACACCATGTACGGGGAGAATGCGAAGAGCAGCGACGCGAGCAGCGAGATGCCGGGTCGATCCGCCTCGACCCCTCTGGTGAACGAGATGAAGAACCAGACGGCCAGCGCGCCGCACACCGGAACCGCGAGCCACTGCACGCCAATCAGGATCCCCAGCGACAGCACTGCAGGTCCGCCCGGCGGAAACTGCGAGAACACCTGCCCATGGCGCTCGATGAGATGGAGGGCGCTGAAGAGCTCCGGCGCGCTGTCCAGCACTCCGGCGATTCTCCCCTGGGCGAACTGCCGCGCCTGAAAGACCTGGGCGACCTCGTCGACCAGCAACGGGCGTCCGTCGAAGACGACACGCGCGGTGATCGCGTAGAGCATGAGGGCCGCAATCGAGAGGGCAACGCTCGTCGCGCGCGGACGGCGCGACCATGCCCGAATGAGCGGCGCGAGCGCGTCGCTCCGCCAGAGCGAAGGGAAGCGTCGCGATGCGATGAGATAGAGAATGCCCGCACCGACGACGATCGTCGTTCCCGCGATCCACCCTTCCAAGTCGCCATGGTAGCGTGGCCAATCCCGGCCGCCACGGATCCAGTTTGCGACGGGAAAGAAGCCGAACAGGAAGACGACCAGCGCGGCGAGCCTGGCCCACAAACGATCCTTGCGCTGTGCGAAAGCGGTCACCGCGGCTCGGTGACGGACACGGTCACTGCATCGCGACGACGCTTCTCGATCTCGATGACGAGATTCTGCAAGTCGGTCGGACTCACGCCTGGGACAGAAGCCGCCTGGGCGAGCGTGATCGGGCGGATGGCCGCGAGCTTCTGGCGCGCCTCGAATGAGAGCGAGCGCATCTCGGCGTACGGAAGCGCGGGATCGAGTGCGAACGCACCCATACGCCGCAGCTTGTCGGCCTGCACGCGTTCGCGCTCGAAGTAGCCCTCGTACTTGAGCTCGAGCTCCGTGCTCACGACTGCTTCCGGCGTGAGCTCCTCACCGACGCCGACGGCGCGAAAGAGGTCGAGCAGCGTGATGTCCTGGCGGCGGGCAACTTCGGCGATCCGCACGCTGTGCGCGAGCGGCGTGCTCTTCGCCGCCGCCAGGACCGGCGCGGCGGCTTCCGGACGGATCGAGGTGGACTCGGCGAGACGCCTCGCTTCGTCCTCGGCCGCGAAGCGGCCCGCGATGATCGCGCGCTCGCCTTCGTCGTAGATGCCGTGCGCGAGACCGATCGGCGCGAGCCGTCGGAGCGCGTTGTCCTGACGAATGGTGAGCCGAAACTCCGAGCGCGACGTGAACAGCCGATAGGGCTCGTCCACGCCGCGGGTGACGAGATCGTCGACGAGCACGCCGATGTACGACGACTCGCGACCGAGCAGCAATGGCGACGTCCCCAGCGCGTGCGCCGCGGCATTCGCGCCTGCGACGACTCCCTGCCCCGCGGCCTCCTCGTACCCGGTCGTCCCGTTGATCTGCCCCGCGAAGTACAGGCCGTCGACGGCGCGTACCTGAAGCGTCGCGTCGAGCTGTGTGGGGGGATAGTAGTCGTACTCGATCGCATACCCGGCGCGGGTCATCGCCACGTCCGCGAGACCAGGGATCGA
>Ga0157372_10010165_pt1 | contig 9993 bp, 6 predicted proteins | sample C55metaG_FD_115307 | JGI IMG/M metagenome (GOLD analysis project Ga0157372, IMG submission 115307) | Corn rhizosphere microbial communities from Kellogg Biological Station, Michigan, USA - C5-5 metaG | ecosystem: Host-associated > Plants > Roots > Rhizosphere > Soil | place: USA: Michigan...
GCTTCCCGACGCGAACGCCCGCGGATTCGACGCGGTCCCGCAGAAGGCGACGCCGCTCTCGTCCTCGGCGTTCGTCGTCGAGGGCGCGCGGGCCGCACCGACCGGAAGCTGGCACGGCGAGCTGCTCCTCGACTGGAACGTCCAGATCCTCGCCGCACGGAGCGGCGACCAGAAGTCGGGCAACTTCATCCCCTGGCGAGTGGACGGGCACCTGCTCGGCGCGTGGACCGTGCTGCCCTTCCTCGAGATCGGCGGCGACCTGCCGGTCACCTTCGCCCAGGGCGACAACTTCGAGGCGATCGCCGGCGGATTCCCTCCGTTCAACACCGGTGTGTCGGGAGGGCTCGGAGATCTCCGCCTCGTGCCTCGCCTGTTCACTCCGGCGAGCTGGAAGCTCCCGGTGGACATCGCGATCGTCCCCGAGCTCCGGTTTCCGACCGGCAACGCCGAGAGCTTCCTCGGCGGGAACGGCTTCATCTTCGCGCCGCGCGCCAACCTCGAGCGTGCGTTCGGCTCGGTGCGGCTGCTCCTCAACGTCGGCCTCCGCTACCGGAGCACCGGTCGCTTCATCAACCTCATCGTCGAGAACGAGCTCACCGGCGGCGGCGCCGTCGTGTGGACGCTTCCCTCGGGCAGCGTCTTCCGCCGTCCCGAGCTGATCGCCGAGACGACCTTCTCCACACCCCTCTCGCAGCCCTTCGCCGCCAACGTCGGGACGAACACCGCCTCGGCCACCACGCCCTGGGAGGTGCTCGTCGGCGCACGGACGATGTTCGGCAAGCACTGGGGCGCGACGCTCGCCGTGGGGCGCGGCATCACCAGCGACGCCGGCTACGGCCGCGAGGCGTTCCGGATGCTCGGCGGCGTGCGCTACGAGTTCGAGCCCGAGCCGCCGCCACCGCCCCTCAAGGACCGCGACCACGATGGCGTGCCCGACGAGCGCGACCGCTGCCCCGACGAGCCTGGCGACGGACCGGACGGCTGCCCCGATCTCGACTGGGACAAGGACGGCATCCCCAACGTCGACGACCGGTGCCCGCGCGAGCCCGGCACCCGCGACCTCGACGGCTGTCCGGACCGGGACCAGGACGGCATCCCCGATCCCGAGGACAAGTGTCCCGACCAGCCGGGGCCGGCGGAGAACGACGGCTGCCCGGTCACCGGACCACTGGTGACGCTCGAGTCCGACCGGGTCCGCCTCAACGGCAGCGTCCACTTCGACTACGACAAGGCGATCATCAAGCCCGAGTCGTTCCCGCTCCTCGACGAGGTGGTGGGCGTCCTCTCCAAGAACCCGCAGCTGAAGCACGTGCGGGTCGAGGGCCACACCGACAACAAGGGCACCGCCGCGTACAACCTCGACCTGTCGCGACGCCGCGCCGCCTCGGTCGTCGACTACCTGGCCCAGCACGGCATCGACCGGAAGCGGCTGGTCAGCGCCGGCTACGGCTTCGAGCGGCCCATCGCCGACAACGCCACCGCGCTCGGCCGGGCCAAGAACCGTCGAGTCGAGTTCAAGCTGCTCGACGAGGAAGCGACGAAGAAACCCCCGAAGTGAAGGTGCGGCGGCGCACGGCGCCGTTTATCGGTGGGGCCTCCCCGTGGCGGAGGACGCACCATGCCCGACCCTTCCCCTCGACTCGACGACTACGTGCTCCTCAGCCGCAGCGGCCTGCGCGTCTCCCGGCTCTGCCTGGGGACGATGACCTTCGGCACCGAATGGGGCTGGGGGTCGGCCGAGTCCGCCGCCCGCGAGATGTTCGACCGCTACCTCGATGCCGGCGGCAACTTCGTGGACACCGCCGACGGATACACCGGAGGCTCCAGCGAGTCCCTGGTCGGCAAGTTCATCCGCGACCGCGGCAACCGCGACCGGGTGGTGCTGGCGACGAAGTTCACCTTCGCCTCCGAGCCCGGAAACCCGAACTCCGGCGGCAACGGACGGAAGAACATCCACCGCGCGCTGGAGGGCTCGCTGCGAAGGCTCCAGACCGACTACGTCGACCTCTACTGGCTTCACGCCTGGGACGGGCTCACCCCGGTCGACGAGGTCCTGTCGACGCTCGACGGGCTCGTGCGCGCCGGCAAGGTGCGGGCGATCGGCTTCTCCGACGTGCCGGCCTGGTACCTCGCCCGAGCCCAGACCATCGCCGAGTTCCGGGGCTGGGAGCCGCTCTGCGCGCTCCAGCTGGAGTACTCGCTGGTGGAGCGGAACATCGAGCGGGAGCACGTGCCGGCCGCGCTCGCGCTCGGGGTGGGCATCTGCCCCTGGAGCCCCCTGGCGAGCGGGATGCTCAGCGGGAAGTACCGCCGGGACCAGGCGCTCGACGGACAGGGACGGCTGGGGGAGATCCAGAAGTCGGGGAACCCGGGCTTCCTGAAGCTCTTCACCGACCGGAACTGGCAGATCGTCGACGTGCTGGTGTCGGTGGCGAAGGAGATGGGGCGCCCGCCCGCCCAGGTGGCGCTGAACTGAGTTGCTCGGCGCCCGGGCGTCACCTCGACCATCCTCGGGGCGACGAAGCCGGCGCAGCTCGACGACAACCTGGCGGCGCTCTCCTTCGAGCTCCCCGAGCCGCTGCGGAAGAAGCTGGACGAGGTCACCCGGCCGGAGACCGTGCACCCGTACCACTTCTTCGAGCCCGGGATGCAGATGATGATGACCGGCGGGACTCGCGTCTCGTCCCGGTAGCTCGCGTCAGCCACCCGCCTGCCCGGGGCGGAGAAGTCCGCGGAGCAGGTAGAGGTAGCCGAGGTTCCGGCCGTAGGTGAAGGCGACCAGACGGCCATCGGGAGAGACGACGAGGTCGCGAATGTAGATCGAGCCGCTGCTCTCGGCCGGCGCGATGGTCCGCTCCTCGAGGACCCGGCGATGGTCGACATCGAAGCGAAGAAGCTGCGCGCGGGCCGGCGTCTGCTCGCCGCCGCGGGTCACCCAGAGATGTCCCTCGGAGCTCCAGCCCCGAGGAACGGCGTCCGCTCCCGCCTCGGGGAGACGGGTGACCGAGCCGTCCCGGAGCGCGACGAGAGCCATCCGGTTGTCGCCATCGAGGGTGGCCGCCCAGCGCTCGTCCGCCGAGAGGTGGAGGATGCGTCGCCCGGTCACGGGGAGATCCGAGATCTGCCTCGGCGAGGAGCCGTCCTCCGCGACCGCGCAGAGGCGGTAGTTCGCCTCCTGTGGCCCTCGGCAGGTCGCCACGAATCGCTTCCCGTCTCTCAGCCAGCGCGCCGCGCCGAACTCGTGATCGTGCAGGTCGATGGTGCGGGACTGCCCCGCGCCCGTCGGGATGACGAGGAGGTGTCGGCGGTCGCCGCTGGAGACGAGCGCCCACCGTTCGTCGGGGGAGAGATCGAGGGCGGATCCATCGCCGAGCAGCTGAGCCGGCGCCTCGCCGTTCCGGAGGAGCGCCCAGATGGGCTGCTGCTTCCCGGGCACTCCCACCGGGGCGTTCTCCGAGAAGAGCAGCTTGCCCTGGTCGGTGAGCGCGGCCACGAAGGTCGCCCAGTTTGCCCAGGTGAGCGTGAGCTGCTCCTGGCGGCCTCGCGTGCTCAGCCCGATGTCGCTGCGCTCCATCTGAAAGGTGAGCAGGACCGTCCAGTCCCGGGCGACATCCTCGAGCCGGAACTCGTCCGGGGCGACGTAGATCTCCCGCGACGCCCCGGAGGGGCTCACCGCCAGGAGCTGGTTCCGGAGCCCGGTGCCACAGCCGACGAGGATCTCCGAGTCGTCCGGAGTCCACGCCACCCCCAGGGTGCGAGTCCACAGCGGGGTCAGCGTCTTTGCCCGCCCCTCGAGGTCGACGACCACGAGCTCGCCGGAGTCGTCGTAGAAGAGCGGATGGTTGAGAAAGGCGATCCGGTCCCCGCGAGCGGAGAAGCGAGGATTGGACACCCATCCGGTGGTCTGGAACAGGGGGTGACCGGGCGGGGACTCGAGGCGCTCGACGCCACCCACGATGTGCACCAGCGCCAGCTCCCCCGCGGGCGACCAGTCCGCGGCCTCGACGTCCTCCACCAGCTCCTTCGGGATCCCTCCCGGGCTCCCGATGCGGGCGAGCGTGCCGTGCATGGAGAAGGCCCGGGTGAACCGGGGCCGGAGGAGGAGCGCGAGATCCGCCGAGGACGAGACCGCGAGCAGACGCGCGTCGGTGACGCCCAGTGACTGGGGCTCGAAGCTCGACGAGCTCTTGCTGAACAGCTCCTCCGGCCTCCCGTCGAACGCCGCGCTGAAGATCACCCGTCCATCGGGAGCGAAGCGCGCGCTGCGCACCGCTCCCAGCCGGTGGGTCAGCTGCTGGACCTCGGGATGAGGCGTCCCGGCGGCCCGCGCTCCCCGTCTGAAGACGGTGGTGGCCAGGACGGCGATGGCGGCGAGCGCTCCCACCGCGAGGACGATCCCCGCCCTGAGCCCGGGCTTCCGGCCACCGTTCGAGCGTGGCTCGAGCTTCGTTCCGGTCGACCCGCGGAGGACCTCCAGGGCGAAGGCGAGATCGCTCGCGGACTGGAAACGCCGGTCGGGCTGCTTCTCCAGACATCGGTCGACCACCCTGGCCACCGGCGGCGGAGTCGTCCCGGGGAGCGCCTCGGCATCGGCGTGGAGGATCGCGTAGCCGCTCTCGACCACGGTCGCGCCGGGGAACGCACGTCGCCCCGTGACGAGCTCGCTCAGCACTGCCCCGAGGGAGAAGATGTCGCTGCGGGCGTCCAGTGCCTCTCCGCGGATCTGCTCCGGCGACATGTAGCCCGGCGTTCCGATGACGGTTCCCGTCCGGGTCGCGCTTCCCGAGGGGCCCACCGTCGGATCCATCAGCTCGCGCCCGCCCGGCGCCGGCTGGGCGGCCAGCTTGGCGATGCCGAAGTCGAGGAGCTTGACCTGGCCGTCGACGCTGACGAACGCATTCTCCGGCTTCACGTCGCGGTGGATGACTCCGCGCTGATGCGCTGCGGCCAGGCCGTGCGCCATCTGCGCTCCCCAGTCCAGCGCGGTCTGGAGCGGAACGGCGCCTTGCGAGAGCTTGCTCCGCAGCGATTCGCCATGAAGGAGCTCGGTGACGAAGTACGGCTCGCCCTCGTGAAGCCCGACGTCGTAGACCGTCACCAGATTCGGATGGTTCAGCGAGCCGGCGATGCGGGCCTCCTGCTCGAAGCGCCGCACCAGCTCGGGGCTGGAGACCAGCGACCCGCTGATCAGCTTGAGGGCAACCTCCCGGCCCAGCCGGGTGTCGCGGGCCCGGTACACCTCCGCCATCCCCCCGGCCCCGAGCAGAGAGAGCACGTCGTACGGGCCAACCCTGGTGCCGGGGGCGAGGCTCACGTTCGCACAGACTACACGGATGGTGCGCGTTGCGCGCCGCGGATGCGCCGACCGCGAAACTGTGCCGCTCGGCGGGGATCACGTGCGCGGAGTGCGGGTCGGGGGCACTCCCGGGACGGCGCAGAGCGACTCAGTCGGTCGCCAGCGCTTCCTCGATGCGCGCCCGCCACGCGCGCTCGCTCGCCGCGCCGAGGTAGCTCGCGTGCAGCCGCCCCCGGCGGTCGATGAGCGCCATGGTGGGGATGGCCGAGACCGCGTAGGCGTCCGCCGTCACGTCGTCGGCAAAGGCGGCGTAGCGCGCGAGCGACGGGGCGCGCTGGTCGATGAACATCCCGACCTGCACCTTGGCGATGCTCGGATCGTCGCGACTCGCGGCGACGAAGACCACGCCGCGGGGCTCGTACTCGCTGGCCAGCTTCAACAGGACGGGCATCTCGGCGATGCACGGCCCACACCAGGTTGCCCAGAAGTCGAGCATCACCACCTTGCCGCGGAGCTCGGAGGAGCTGACGGAGCCGCCGCCGAACTTCTCCAGACGGAACGACGGGGCGAGCCGCTGCCCCTTCTCCGGCGGGCGGGAGGTGCGCGCCTCCTGGATTCCGGACCAGAGGAGCCCCGCGATGCCGAGCGCGAGCAGCGCCACCGGGAGCACCGGGAAGCGGCGCCGGGCAGGCTCCGCCGCCTCGCCCGTGACCTCGTCGGCTCCACCTTCCGTCGTCACGCGATCCTCCGTACCAGAACGTCCAGCGCCCGTCGCACGACGGCCCGGATGCGAGGACGGTGCTCCAGCCAGCGCACCATCCAGGGCGAGCACCGGTCGTAACACGCGACGACCACCCGGCCCATCCCGGTCGGCAGCAGTACCTCGTCGCGCCAGGTGCGCAGGACGTCCAGCTCAAGGGCGCCCTCGCCGTAGGCCTGCGTGGCGATCCAGCACGGCCCCGTCCGCTTCCGCCACAGCGTCCGTCCCGAGGAGAGATTGGTCACGCCGCGGAGAGCCGGGCCGTCGGTGTAGAGGAAGGCCAGGAGGTCCCCGCGCGCGACGTGGAACGCCTCCGGCGAGCCGTCGTCGAACTCGACCCGGGAGGCGCCTCCGCCGAGCGGCTCCAGACGGAACGACAGTCGCCGCCCGAACGGCGCGGCCGACGAGCGCACCTCCCGCGACTCGGCGAGATAGGCCGAGAAGGGCTGCCGGCAACGAGCGCAGGTGAAGGCGTGCAGCGCGTAGCTCGGCGGGAAGCTGACCTCCTGCTCGGCGCGACAGCCGGGATGGGCACAGGCGATGCGCGCGCGGACGGTGGGTGCCGGACGTGGGTCGTAGCGTGAGAGGCGGCGCCGCGCGTCCCAGACCGGGCGCTCGAGCTCGTCCTCGCGGACCCAGGCGCGGCGGCGAGTCCGGCTGTCGCGCTCGAGGAGGCTGGCGCGGGCCCAGGCCTCCTCGGCCTGGGTGACGCGGCCCTCGGTGGTGGCGGCGAGCGCCTCGGCGTGCGCGTGGACCGCGCGGACCAGGGGCAGGTCCGCATCGCCGAGCCGGGCGGCCTGCTGGAGCGCCCAGCCCCGGCCGAGGAGGCCGATCCCCTCGTCCAGCAGCTCGGCGGCGCGCGCCCGGGCGGGATCGTCGGCGCGCGGATAGAGCGGCGGCTCGGGGATGCGGGACAGCCACTCGGTCGTCTCGGTCCGGAAGGCGTCGAGCGGGGCGGGACCCGGCGGAGGCGGGCCCAGGGCGCGGGCCCGTTCCAGTGCTGCGGCGAAGGCCTGGTCGGGGGTCACGAGCGTCCTGTCACTGCCCGATCCGCCGGCGCCGGGGAAGTCCCCGGGGCCAACGTCGACCCGATCCGCCAATCAAGTGGCTGAATTCACGCCCAAATATGGCCCGGCCGGTTCTTTGTGGGGGTACGTATGTCGATGTAAGACATAGCCAGGGAGGTCTCATGGGCTTCATCCGGACCTGCGTGTGGATGGCGATGGCGGTCGGGCTGGGCATCGCGCTGGGCACCGTGGAGGTCGGTGGCCGGACGCCGTGGCAGCAGGCTCGCTCGGCGTGGCGGACGAGTGAGGCGGGCGACTGGCTGCGGGACCGCGCCGACGACGCCGTCGACCGGGCGAAGGGGGCCCTCGGGCAACCCCCCAAGCCTCGCGAGCGCCACAGTGACGAGGATCGGGCGGCGCTGGACCGGATCATCGCCAAGCGCAGCAATCACTGAACACCGGGACTACCGCCGCGCCCTCCTCACCCCTAGGTTCGACGGGGAGTTGGATGTCGGGGGCAGGCGATGGGACGGGCGTGGGCGGCGTGGATGACCGCGTGCGCACTGGTGGCCGCACCGGTGAGGGCGCACGCACAGGGCCATGAGGCGCGACAGCGCCGCGTCTCGTCCGAGCGCTCCGCACTGGCCCAGGTCGCGCGGGCCGCCATCCCCGCGGTGGTCTCGATCACGACGCAGGAGCATGCCGACGGCTCGGGCGAGCCCCAGAAGGGCATCGGCTCGGGCTTCGTGATCTCGCCCGACGGCTACGTGCTCACCGCCGCGCACGTGGTGGAGGACGCCGAGAGCTTCACCGTCACCGTCCTCGATCCGCGTGGATGGCCGGAGGAGCTGCCGGCCACGCTCGTCGGCTCCGACCCGCTCACCGACTGCGCGCTCCTGAAGCTGAAGACGGACCGGAAGCTACCCAGCCTCGTCCTGGGAAGCGCCGAGGACGTGGACGTGGCCGACTGGGTGGTGGTCATCGGCAGCCCCTACGGGCTGGAGCGATCGGTCTCGGTCGGCGTCGTCAGCGCCAAGGGCCGGACGGACATCATCCCAGGCTCGCGGACCAGCTTCGTCGACTTCATCCAGACCGACGCGGCCATCAATCCGGGCAACTCCGGCGGGCCGATGCTCGGGCTCGACGGGAAGGTCGTGGGCATCGCCAACGCCGTGAACACCACCGGCCAGGGCATCGGGTTCGCCATCCCGGTGGACGTGGCCCGCGCGGTGGTGGACGAGCTGCGCATGCACGGCCGCGTGCGCCGGGGCTGGCTCGGCCTCTCGGTGGTGGACCTCACCCCGGACGTGGCGCGCAACTTCGGGCGCCCCAGCTATAGCGGCGTCGTGGTGTCGGAGGTCGTCTCCGGCAGCCCGGCACAGCGGGCCGGGCTCCGCACGGGGGACATCATCCTCGAGGTGGACCGGACGCCGGTCCAGCGCGCACAGGCGCTGCGCTGGAAGGTGGCGCAGAGCGGGCCCGGCAGCTCCCTGCGGGTGCGCATCACCCGCGCCGGCCATCCGGCGATGCTCGCCGTCACCCCCATCGCCATGCCGGCGATGGCCGCGCGGTCTCCCCACGGGGTGCTTCCAGCAGCGGGCGCCGGGGCGGCCCACGCCGACGCGAGCGTCGACCCGGGCGGGTTGCAGAACGCGGGGACGGGCGGGAGCGGCACCGGCGAGGCGTCGGGTCGCTGAAGGCCCTCGCGGCGTTCCCGGAGCTCCCGGCGGAGCTCTCTCGAGGGTGCCGAGCCGTCGACCCGCTCGGGCTCAGGGCACCGGCCCCACGGCCTCGACGCGGCCCTCGATGCGATGCAGCTCGGGGGCGTAGAGACCTCGCTCCTCGCGCCTCCACCAGGCGCCCGTGGATCGCTTCTCCTCGGGCGTGGTGAACCAGTACTGCCACTGCACCGCGCGGACCCACGCCGGCGGCCCGTCAGCAAACGGATCGCTGGCAAACAGGCGAAGAACGCCGGGAGAGCCCTCCAGCAGACGCAGCTCGGTGCGGAGCACCCACGGATACCTGCGCCATTCGCCGAGGGACGCGAACCAGAGGTTCCACTCGAAGCGCGGCTGGTAAGGGGCGTAGATGCCCGGCGCCCGCATGGGATCCTGAGGCTTGTAGCGGAACGGATAGGGGGTCCAGCTCACGCCATCCCGCGAGCCCTGGAACTCGATCTCGTAGCGCGCGGTGGTCATGACCGCGAACAGCCCGTAGCGATTGGCGATCCGGAACGGCTCGAGGGGGATGGCCGGCCAGACCAGGGGCTCCGGTAACCGTCCGGCGATCCCGGGGGCGACGACGACGGTGGCGTAGAAGATCCAGCCCAGCGCGATCCGCGTCGGCCAGGAGGTTTTCCTCGGGACCGGAGTCGGCGTGGGGAGCCGGAGGAAGCGGTCGTCGAGCAGCAGCACCCCGAGCGCGAGCACGATGTAGTTCAGGAACGCGTAGTTGGCGGTGAGGATGATCGCCGCCTGAAAGGGCGTGGAGAGGAAGAAGCAGAGCAACCGGATGCGGCGAGGAAGAAACGCCAGCCAGACGATCCCCAGCTCGAAGGTGAAGATCAGGATGACGACGAAGGCGTGGAAGCGATGGGGAAGAAGCTGCTGGACGTACCAGCCGACCCACGTCGGGAGGGGGCCGTTCTCGTAGTAGTGGTCCATCGCCGTGAGCGAACGCCACTGCGCATCCCCGGAGAGGATCTTCACCACTCCGGACTCGAAGTAGATCCGGAACCACTCCCAGAGCAGCAGGAAGATCGCCAGTCGCGGCGGCGGATCTTGGGCGCCGAGGCGGGGTCGAAGGCCGCGCGGCGCGAGGAAGACCGAGATGAACGCCGCTTCCAGCAGCATCCCGTCGGACTGGTAGCTGGCGAAGTCCTGGGCAGCTGCGATGAAGGAAAGGAAGCACGCGCCGGCGACCGCGATGCA
>Ga0157372_10010166_pt1 | contig 9992 bp, 13 predicted proteins | sample C55metaG_FD_115307 | JGI IMG/M metagenome (GOLD analysis project Ga0157372, IMG submission 115307) | Corn rhizosphere microbial communities from Kellogg Biological Station, Michigan, USA - C5-5 metaG | ecosystem: Host-associated > Plants > Roots > Rhizosphere > Soil | place: USA: Michigan...
ATTCGCCGTCAATGGCGCAAAGGATCTGAAAGCCGTTGACCAAAGCGGGAAAGCAGATGGCGTTCGCCGACTCATCCCACCATTCACGATCGGGAAACAGGATCGCCTGGTTCATCCCTGAAGTTCCGCCTGCAAAGTAGCAATCACGGGCGCGACATCAGGAAACACATCGTGCCATAAAAAGAATGACCAGGCCGCCTGCCCTACCAGCATTCCAAGCCCGTCCGCCCTATGCGTTGCGCCCCGCTCCCGGCACCAGTGCAGAAACGGCGTTGCGCCAGGCTGATAAAACATATCGTAGCAGCGGGTTTGCGGGCCGATTAGCGATGCCGGTATAGCCGGTATTTCTCCGCCAACGCCGCTGGAAGTGGCATTGATAATAAGATCAAACTGCCTTGCCTCCAGGCTGTCCATCGGTTCGGCAGTGATTTCGCCAGCCTGCCGAAAAAGCTCAGCTAATGTCTGCGCCTTCGCCAGCGTGCGGTTAGTAATAGTCAGATCACAGCGCAAAGATAGCAGAGGCAGGATCACACCGCGAGCAGCGCCGCCCGCGCCCACCAGCAGTACCCGGTCGCCAGGCTTGATCAACGACAGTCTTTCTAAATCGGTCAGCAGACCAATCCCATCGGTGTTGTCGCCCAGCAGCCGCCCGTCGTCCAGCTTCTTTATAGTATTGACCGCGCCCGCCAGCGAAGCCCGCTCGGTCAGTTCATCCACCAGCCGGTAAGCCTGCTCTTTAAAAGGCAGCGTCACGTTAGCGCCCGCGCCGCCCTGAGCAATAAAGTCCGCTACTGAACGATCGAATTCATCCACCGGCGCGCAAATACGACCGTAGGGATGAGGGATGCCGGTTTGCTCTGCAAAAAGCTGATGGATCCGTGGCGACTTGCTGTGATTAATCGGATTACCGAATACCGCAAAATTTCGCATTGTTTATCCCTGTCGAATCAGTTCGCCGGTTAAAGCATCGCGAATTTCAGAAGGATTGTTCCGTCCGCCTGTCTCAGCCTGCAAAACGGGGAAATCTTTACCAAACTGCTGATGAACTTCCGCAGCGTGGCGGCAAGGCGGCAGGCCGGTAAGGTTGGCACTGGTGGACACCAGCGGCTTGCCGAAAGCCTCGCATAGCTGACGAACATCGGGATGGTCGCTGACCCGCACCGCCAGCGAATCAAACCGCCCTGTCAGCCAGCGAGGCGTAGTGTTGCGCGCCGGCACTACCCAGGTCACCGGGCCAGGCCAGAACGAGAACATCTTTTCTTTCTGTTCTGCCGTCAGCTGTGTTTCATCAAGGTAGGGCTGCAACTGTTGATAATCCGCCGCAATCAGGATTAATCCTTTTTCGACCGGACGCTGTTTTAACGCCAGTAGCGCCATGACGGCTGTTTCGCTGTCCGGGTTACATCCCAGACCAAATACCGCTTCGGTGGGATAAGCGATGACGGCATCCTGTCGTAAGTGCGCAAGGCAGGCATCCAGCGAGCCTGCCGGGTAGTTATTCTTCAATGCTGTTTCCTGCTGTAACGGGCTTGCCGCAGGCTTTGCTGGCACAAAAGCGCCTGACGCCGCGCGCGGTCTTTTTCTCAATTAATAGAGGGAAATGGCAAAACTCACACTCTCCCTCTACCGGTGTAAAATTAACTGCAAACTGGCAGTCCGGATAACGATCGCAGGCATGAAACGTCTTGCCGTAGCGTGAACGCCGCTGCACCAGCTTTCCCTTCTCGCACTGTGGGCAGGCAAGCGTGGTTTCGTCGGGCTTATCGATGAGTTCCGTATGCGTGCAGTCGGGATAGCGGCTACAGCCGATGAACATGCCGTAGCGACCCTGACGTAAAGCCAGCTCCGCCTGGCAAACCGGGCAAAACTGGCCTTCAAGGATTTTAACAATATGGCCGTCGGCCTGGTTTTTAAGGGGGCGGATATAGTCGCATTCGGGATACGCTGAGCATCCCAGAAAAGCGCCGTGCTTTCCTGAACGAATGACCAGTTCCGCCCCGCACTGTGGGCAAGGCTCATTTTTTCGCACAGCGAAAAGCGCTGTTTTATTCATAGCATTTACGACACGAAGACGTTCTTCAGTGCACTATTCCTTCATTGACGTCAAAAAGAAGTTCTTCCATCTGTTGGTAGGCGTTTTCACATCCGGGGATGTTAAACAATACCATCAGCACCACCCATTTGAGATCTTCCAGATCGAACTCAAGCGTGTCCAGCGCCATAATACGCTCAATAACCATTTCCCGGGTTTCCAGATTCAGCACCTGAATTTGTTCCAGGAACAGAATGAATCCCCGGCAGTTGGCATCCAACCGCTGGCTCTCTTCTTCGGTATAAATCCTCATGGAAAGCGGATCGGCCGCCAGCAAAAAAGGCGCCGTCAGGCCATCCTGATAATCCGCCAGCTTTTCTAACCAGTTCAACGCATTATAAATATCTTCACGATGAAAACCGGCGTCGGTCAAATCGTCCGTCAATTTATCCTGATCGACGCGCATCTCTGCTTCGCTATGAATATACGTTTCAAATAAATACATCAGTACGTCGAACATGGCTTGCCCTCCTCAATCGGACATAGCCGCCGGGTACAGCTGCGATCCACCCTGCTAACTCCAGCTCAAGCAGCTTAGCTACGATAACTGGCACAGGCTGGCAGGCACGTTCAGCGACGACGTCAACAGGTGTAACCTCATCTCCTACGTTAGCCAACACCTCGGGAAATGGCAATGAACTATTGTCTTCCACAGCAGAATATATTGTTGAGTTTTTCGCCAGGGGTAACCATTTCAAATCGCTTTGTAACTGTTCAAGGATAGTATTGGGATGCGCGGTCAACAGCGCGCCCTGCTGAATAAGCCAGTGCGTGCCTTCACTACCGGGATTGCCGATCGCGCCAGGCAGCGCATAAACATCACGATTTTGCTCTAAAGCCAGCCTGGCGGTTACCAGCGAGCCGCTTTTCAGGGCCGCTTCCACCACCAGCACGCCCAGGCTCAAGCCGCTGATAATTCTGTTACGCCAGGGAAAATGCCAGGCGAACGGCGCAGCGGCAAGCGGGAATTCAGAAACCAGCGCGCCGCCCCCGGCAACAATCGCTTTCGCCAACGAAAGATGCTGGCGAGGATAGATTTTCATCAGCCCGCCCCCTAATACCGCCAGCGTTTTTCCCTTTACCTCTAATGCGGCCCTGTGGGCAACGCTATCGATGCCCAGCGCGAGCCCACTGGTAATGGTAATGCCGCTGAGCGCCAGCGTTTGTGTAAAGAAGGTTCCCCAGTTTCTGCCGTAGGCGGAGCAGCTGCGGCTGCCGATAACCGCTATCTGCGGCGTGGTCAGCAGCGCCGGATCGCCCTGAACAAAAAGGGCGGCGGGGAAATCGTGGATGTTTTTCAGTAAAGGAGGATACGCAGGGCTGTCGCAGGCAATAAAGTAGTGGTTATCCTGTTCCAGCCAGGCGAGCGTGCTGTTGATGACCGTCCGGTCATAAGCCAGAAAAGCCTCGGCTTGCTCAGCCCGCAGGCCCGCTTCAAGAAGCGTATTTTTATCCAGCGCCGTCTTGCATTGCAGCCTGGCGACGATCGCTTCACGCTGTAGCGCGGACAATTGCTTTACGGCTGACAGACGCAGCCAAATCTCCGTTGCCGTCATCGGTGCCATCCCTGCCCTGGGCTTTGGTTAACGTAGCGGGAATGCTGTCAATCATGAGGCGAAATGTCTACAATAAGAGGGATAAATCTCTTATTCCTTGAACACAAATCTGGAAAGTTATGTCCGTTTTGCAGGTATTACATTATCCCGACGATCGTCTTCGCATCGTCGCTAAGCCCGTGGCGGAAGTAAACGCCGATATTCAGCGTATCGTTGATGATATGTTCGACACCATGTATGCCGAAGAAGGTATTGGCCTGGCGGCGACGCAGGTCGATATTCATCAGCGCATTATCGTTATCGACGTTTCAGAAAACCGCGACGAGCGTCTGGTGCTGATCAACCCGGAGCTGCTGGAAAAAAGCGGCGATACCGGTATTGAAGAAGGCTGCCTCTCTATTCCGGAACAGCGGGCGCTGGTGCCGCGCGCCGAAAAAGTGAAAATCCGCGCGCTGGATCGTGAAGGCAAAAGCTATGAGCTGGAAGCGGACGGCCTGCTGGCTATCTGTATTCAGCACGAAATGGATCATCTGGTCGGCAAGCTGTTTATCGATTACCTGTCGCCGCTGAAGCGCGATCGTATTCGTAAAAAGCTGGAGAAACTCTATCGCCAGACAGCTCAGGACTGATGAACATCTGAAGAAGGGAACCCCGTGTCCGACTCTTTAAACATTATCTTTGCCGGCACGCCTGACTTTGCAGCGCGTCATCTTGATGCGCTGCTGTCGTCCAGCCACAAAGTAGTAGGCGTTTTTACCCAGCCCGACCGACCGGCGGGCCGCGGCAACAAGCTGACGGCCAGCCCGGTTAAACAGCTGGCTGAGCAGCATGGTATTCCCGTGTTTCAGCCAAAATCCCTGCGTCCCGAAGAAAACCAGCAGCTGGTTGCCGATCTGCATGCTGACGTTATGGTCGTGGTGGCTTATGGCCTGATCCTGCCGGCCGCCGTGCTGGCTATGCCGCGCCTGGGCTGTATTAACGTACACGGTTCGCTGCTGCCAAAATGGCGCGGCGCGGCGCCTATCCAGCGTTCGCTCTGGGCTGGCGATGCGAAAACCGGTGTGACCATCATGCAGATGGATGTAGGCCTGGATACCGGCGATATGCTGCACAAGCTGGCCTGCCCGATTGAAGCGGACGACACCAGCGCCAGCCTCTATCAGAAGCTGGCCGAACTTGGCCCACAGGGCATGCTGACCACGCTTGAGCAGCTTGCCAGCGGCAGCGCGCAGCCGGAAGTACAGGATGAAGCGCTGGTTAGCTATGCGGAAAAGCTCAGTAAAGAAGAAGCGAAGCTGGACTGGACGCTATCCGCCGCCCAGCTGGAACGCTGCATTCGCGCTTTTAATCCCTGGCCGGTCAGCTATTTCACTATTGACGACCAGCCGGTCAAAGTGTGGAAAGCCTCGGTATTGCCGCACGTGGCAAAACAGCCTGGCGAAATTGTGCAGGCGGACAAAAACGGCATCCAGATTGCGACTGCCGATGGCGTTCTCAATATCGAAGAGCTACAGCCTGCCGGTAAAAAAGCCATGAAGGCGCAGGACCTGCTGAACTCCCGCCGTGAATGGTTTAATCCTGGCAACATCCTTGCCTGACTCCTCGCCCGACTTCGTGTCGGGCGATATTTAAAGCGATCCTATGAAAAAAAATACCAATCTGCGCAGCGTGGCTGCCGAGACTATTGAGAAAGTAGTCGAGCGTGGCGAGTCATTAAGCACCGTGCTGCCTGTCGCGCAAAAATTGCTGGCGGAAAAAGACGCCGCGCTGCTACAGGAGCTTTGCTATGGCGTGTTGCGTACGCTGCCGCAGCTGGAGTGGGTTATCAGTCAGCTGATGGAGCGCCCGCTTACCGGAAAGCAACGCGCCGTTCATTTCCTGATTATGGTGGGTCTTTACCAGCTGATGTTTACCCGTATCCCTGCTCACGCCGCGCTGGCGGAGACGGTGGAAGGCGCGGTCGCACTCAAACGGCAGCAGTTGAAGGGGCTGATCAACGGCGTACTGCGCCAGTTCCAGCGCAAGCAGGAGGAACTGACGACGGCGATGGCCGAAGGCGATCAGCAGTACCTGCATCCAAAATGGCTGCTGGCAAGGCTCAGAAACGCCTGGCCCGAGCAGTGGCCGCAAATCGTGGACGCTAACAACCAGCGCCCGCCAATGTGGCTGCGCGTTAATCGACAGCATCACAGCCGTGAAGCGTGGCTGACGCTGCTGCAGGAAGCCGGTAAAAATGCCGAGCCGCATCCGGTGCACAAGGATGCTCTACGGCTTGAAGCTCCCTGCCCGGTCTCGCAGCTACCCGGATTCGATCTGGGCTGGGTAACGGTACAGGATGCCTCTGCCCAAGGCTGTGTCGCCTTGCTCGATCCGCAAAACGGCGAAACGATTCTGGATCTCTGCGCCGCGCCGGGCGGTAAAACCACGCATATTCTGGAAGCCGCGCCTGAAGCCAGCGTGCTGGCCGTAGATATCGATGCAAAGCGGCTGGCCAGGGTCAGCGAAAATTTGCAGCGGCTGAATATGACTGCCGAAGTGAAAGTCGGCGATGGGACAGCGCCTGAACAATGGTGCGGCGACAGGCAGTTCGATCGCATTTTATTGGATGCGCCATGCTCGGCAACCGGCGTTATTCGTCGTCATCCGGATATTAAATGGCTGCGTCGCGACCGCGATATTCCCGAACTGGCGGCTATTCAGCAGCAAATTCTGGATGCTGTCTGGCCACATCTGAAGCCCGGCGGGACTTTGCTCTATGCTACCTGTTCGGTTCTGCCGGAAGAAAACCATCTGCAGGTTGCGGCATTCTTAGCGCGTCATACTGATGCTACGCTGAGTGATACCGGTGACGAAAAGCAGCCAGGGATTCAGGTTTTTCCTGATGCTCAGGGCGGTGACGGGTTTTATTATGCGAAGCTGGTAAAAAAATAACGTAGCGGCCGGCACGTCCGGCCTAATCCATTTTCCTGAACAGACTGAAGCACAATGAAAATCATTATTCTTGGCGCCGGTCAGGTCGGCGGCACGCTTGCCGAAAACCTGGTAGGTGAAAACAACGATATTACCGTGGTGGATACGGATTCCGGTCGCCTGCGTCAGTTACAGGATAAATACGATTTACGCGTTGTGCAGGGCCACGGTTCCCATCCACGGGTGCTGCGTGAAGCGGGCGCGGAAGATGCCGATATGCTGGTAGCGGTAACCAGCTCGGACGAAACCAATATGGTTGCCTGCCAGGTAGCCTACTCTCTTTTTAATACGCCAAACCGTATCGCCCGTATTCGCGCGCCGGACTATCTGCGCGATGCCGAGCGGCTCTTTATCCCGGAAGCCGTGCCGATTGATCATTTGATCTCGCCAGAACAGCTGGTTATTGACAATATTTACCGGCTAATCGAATATCCGGGCGCGCTACAGGTGGTCAATTTCGCCGAAGGCAAGGTCAGCCTGGCGGTAGTAAAAGCCTATTATGGCGGGCCGCTGGTCGGTAATCCTCTGGCGATCATGCGTGAGCATATGCCGCACATTGATACGCGCGTCGCCGCTATCTTCCGTCAGGACCGCCCTATCCGTCCGCAGGGTTCAACGATTGTGGAAGCAGGCGACGAGGTCTTTTTTATCGCCGCAAGCCAGCATATCCGTGCCGTAATGAGCGAATACCAGCGTCTGGAAAAGCCCTATAAGCGCATTATGATTGTTGGCGGCGGTAATATTGGATCGGGTCTGGCACAGCGGCTGGAAAAAAATTACAGCGTAAAACTGATTGAACGTAATCAGCAGCGCGCCGCCGAGCTGGCCGAGCTGCTGCAAAACACCATCGTCTTTTACGGCGATGCGTCGGATCAGGAACTGCTGGCCGAAGAGCATATCGATCAGATCGATCTTTTTATTGCCATTACCAATGACGACGAAGCTAATATCATGTCGGCAATGCTGGCGAAGAAGATGGGCGCGAAGAAAGTGATGGTGCTGATCCAGCGAAAAGCCTACGTCGATCTGGTGCAGGGCAGCGTGATCGATATCGCCATCTCGCCGCAGCAGGCGACGATTTCTGCGCTGCTGGGCCACGTGCGTAAGGCCGATATTGTCGGCGTCTCCTCGCTGCGCCGTGGCGTGGCCGAAGCGATCGAGGCGATCGCGCATGGGGACGAAACCACCTCGCGCGTTGTCGGCAGATCGATTGACGATATCAAGCTGCCGCCGGGGACTATTATTGGCGCGGTTGTGCGCGGCGATGATGTAATGATCGCTAACGACAATCTGCGGATCGAACAAGGCGATCATGTGATCATGTTCCTGACCGACAAGAAATTTGTGCCAGACGTGGAAAGACTGTTCCAGCCCAGCCCGTTCTTTTTATAACGCTTCGCGCTGCCAGGGACTGGCGCCGTGTTACCCCTTAGCGCTGCTCTTTTCACCCGTCTTGTTTTTCTCCGCCGTTAACATGGCAAAAGCCGGTTCGTTTGTTAGACTTACTCACTGGCACAGGAAAGGAGATAACAATGAGTTTATTCAAAGAGTTTCGCGATTTCGCTATGCGCGGCAACGTTGTCGATCTGGCGGTCGGTGTAATTATTGGTGCCGCATTCGGTAAGATCGTTTCTTCTTTAGTGGCGAACATTATTATGCCGCCGCTGGGATTATTGATTGGTGGAATAGACTTTAAACAGTTTGGCTGGGTACTGAAACCTGCCGTCGGCGATGCGCCTGCGGTTGTGATGCAGTACGGTATCTTCCTACAGAACGTTTTTGATTTTATCATCGTGGCTTTCGCTATCTTCCTGGCTATTAAGCTGATGAACAAGCTGCACAAGAAGAAAGAAGTTGAAAAGCCTGCGCCTAAAATCAGCGCGGAAGAAACGCTGCTGACTGAAATCCGTGATTTGCTGAAGCAGAAAAACGGTCAGATCTGACAGTACCAGTAAAAAAAGAACCGCCTTCAAGGGCGGTTTTTTTATGGCCTGAAAGCAGAAGGCCAGTGGTAAAGTCTGCTTTACCACTGGCCTCCCGGGCTACGTGCTTGTCCTTACGCCGATAGCTGCCTTTGCCTTTTTTATTCGCTTCGATACGCGTTTTGAACAGCGGATCGTGTAGTAAAGCCTCCAGCGCGTTATCGCGAATGGTGCCTTTCTTGTGCTGATATTTAGTCATATACCTTCCTTATGGTTGAATCGGCAATGAATATAGAACTCAAACGGCAAAAGATCAATCCGCCGTCGGGGCCAGCGCGCCTTTTTCTAACGCTTCCAGTATAGAGCAGTAAACGCTGCTGTGAGCCGTCCCGCAGCAGGCATCATTCAGCCTGGTCAGTGAACGCTGCATATGTTGCAGTTCAGCGATCATGCTTTCGACTTCCTGCAGTCTCGTTTGCACAATAGTTTTCGACTCCTGACAGGTATGGTGTTCAGGATCGATGCGGATCGAAAGCAGTTCACGAATGGCTTCCAGACTAAAGCCCAGCTGTCTGCCATAACGAATAAACCGCAGCCGCTGAAGATCGTTCTGGCTATAGAGCCGGAAACCGCCTTCCGTGCGGATCTCATGATCCATCATTTGCTGCTTTTCATAATAGCGGATCGTATCGGGCGTTACGTCCGCCAGTTTCGCCAGCTGACCTATTTTATACATGCCTTTTCTCCAAAAAGCCGCTGCTGTAATTGCCCGCCATACTCGCTCCTGAGGAAGTCGGTACTCATTCCTGCCTGCCTGAGCTTGCTTTCTAAAAGCGCGAGGTGTTTAGCATGTTGAGCATAGCGCTCATCCGTGGGTTCGATACCGGCAAGCAGTTCGTTGAGCTCCACCGCTTCGCGACGCATTTCCAGCTCGGGCGGGAGGAAACCGGAATTCTTCATCAGGCGATACGCCGCGCGCAGTTCGGGCGGCACGTGGCTGTCGTCATCCAGCGCCAGCTTTTTACCGCTACCGGGCAGATTATCGAATTCACCCTTTTTTTGGGCTTCAGCAATGTGCTGTTCTACCAGCTGGTCAAATAACCACATCATGACCTCGTGGACGGGGGAAAGAACAAACAGGATAGCGCGTTGTAAAAGGGAGGGGAAATTTCAGATATAAAAAAACCGGGCATACGCCCGGTTTTTCCAGATTGCGGCAGATATTACTCTGCTGCTTCTGCTTGAGCTTCTGGACGATCAACCAGCTCGATGTAAGCCATCGGAGCGTTGTCACCAGCGCGGAAGCCACACTTCAGAATACGAGTGTATCCACCGGCACGGCTCGCGAAACGCGGGCCCAGCTCGTTAAACAGTTTTGCCACGATCTCGTTATCACGAGTGCGGGCGAATGCCAGACGACGATTAGCTACGCTGTCGGTCTTGGCAAGAGTA